>Ga0081538_10005408_pt1 | contig 11480 bp, 8 predicted proteins | sample TabmetS5T2R1_FD_71022 | JGI IMG/M metagenome (GOLD analysis project Ga0081538, IMG submission 71022) | Tabebuia heterophylla rhizosphere microbial communities from the University of Puerto Rico - S5T2R1 | ecosystem: Host-associated > Plants > Roots > Rhizosphere ... | reverse complement strand
GTGGGGGGCGGGTGGGGGGGGGGCCGGCTCGCGGCCGCGGCCGCCACGATCTCGGAGGGCCGGGACCTCGCCCGGCGACTGCGCGCCGACAACGACGAGACCGGGCTGATGGCGCTCGAAGCTCGCATCCTCGCCCAGCGCGGCCGAGAGGAAGAGTGCCGCGAGCTCGCGGCGACGGCGATGCAGCGCAGCCTCGCGACCGGCCTCGGGTGGGCCACCGAGCACGCGCGGCTGGCGCTCGCCGAGCTCGAGCTGGCGCTCGGAAATCCGCAGGAGGCGCTCGAACAGCTCGAGCAGCTCGACCAGGTACCGCTTCCACCTGTCGCCATGCTGGCGACCCCGGACCTGATCGACGCGGCCCTGCGCATCGGTGAGCCAGAGCGTGCGCGGGAGGCGCTCGAGCGCTTCGAGGCGTGGGCGCCAGTCAGCGACGCCCCGCTCGTCAAAGGGCTGCTCGCGCGCTGCCGGGCGGTGCTGACCGAGGACGAAGCGGAGGCCGAGCGGCTCTTCGAGGAAGCCGTCCGGGAGCACAGCGGCGACGCACCAGTATTTGAGCGGGCCCGCACCCAGCTCGCCTACGGCGAGCGCCTGCGGCGCGCCCGCCGCAAGATCGAGGCGCGCGCGCAGCTGCGCACGGCGCTCGACACCTTCGAGGGGCTCGGCAACCCGCTCTGGGCCGAGCGCGCCCGCGCCGAGCTGAACGCCAGCGGCGAGAAGGCCCGCAAGCGCGACGTCAGCACGCTCGACGACCTGACTCCACAGGAGCTTCGGATCGCCCAGCTGGTGGCGGCCGGTGCGACCAACCGCGACTGCGCCGCGCAGCTGTTCGTGAGCCCCAAGACGGTCGAGTACCACCTGCGCAAGGTGTTCGTGAAGCTGGGCGTGAGCTCCCGGATCGAGCTCGCCAGGGCGCCGCTGGGGACAGCGGAGCCCTAGCTGTTTGAGGGTCCTAACTAGGGATTCGCCCGAGTCGATGGGGAGGGCCTCCGCCGTACGGTCGGCTCAATCGAAACGCTGCGCAGCCGGTCGAGCCGGCCGCTCGCGCACTACGCGACCGAGGGAGGACCTCATGGCGACCTATCTCTACCGACTTGGCGGCTGGGCTTTCACGAATCGCCGCAAGGTGCTGTTCGGCTGGCTCGCGATTCTTGCCGTCGTAATCGCCGCTGCAACCTCGTTCAGCGGACAGTTCTCGTCAAAGTTCGAAGTCCCGGGCACCGAGTCCCAGCGGGCCCAGGACCTGCTTCATGAGAAGTACCCGGGCGCCGGCGGCGCCTCGGCGCGCGTTGTGTTCGCGGCTCCGGAGGGTGAGCAGCTCACCGACCCGCAGAACAAGGCGGCGATCATGGAGACCGTCGGTGAGGCGAAACGCGCCGACGGCGTCTCGGCCGTGATCGACCCGTACCGGGCGAAGGCCATCTCGAAGGACGGCCGCATCGGCTACGCCGACGTGATCTATCCGATGCCGGCGGACGAAGTCGACGATCACGCCCGTGAGGAGCTCGAGGCGAGCGCGGGGCCGGCGCACGCGGCGGGCCTCGAGGTCGAGTTCGGCGGCGGCCTCGTGACCGACGAGTCCGAGGCGGGCTCGGAGAGCGCCGGCATCGTGATCGGCTTCATCGTCCTCGCTATCACGCTCGGCTCGCTGGTGGCGGCGGGGCTGCCGCTGCTCACGGCGATCCTGGGTGTGGCGATCTCGGTCGGAACGGTCACCGCCCTCACCGGCTCGATCGAGCTGACGGAGACGGCCCCGACGCTGGCGACGATGCTCGGCCTCGCGGTCGGCATCGACTACGCGCTGTTCATCCTCAGCCGCTACCGGCAGAACGTCGACAGCGGCATGGAATTCCGCGAGGCGATCGCCCAAGCGACCGGCACCGCCGGCAGCGCCGTCGTGTTCGCCGGCGCCACCGTCGTGATCGCGCTGGTCGGCCTGACGGTTGTCAACATCCCGTTCCTGACGGTGATGGGCCTCGCGGCGGCGGGCGCCGTGGTGATCGCGGTGCTGATCGCCACCACCCTGCTGCCGGCGCTGCTTGGCTTCTTCGGGCACCGGGGGGCGCGCGTCAGCCGCGGGCTGACGTGGCGGCCGTGGCGACGTCGGGAAGGCCGTGAGACGGCGAGCGTGCGCTACGCGCGCTTCGTCACGCGGCGGCCGTGGGCTGTGCTCGCGACCGGCCTGGTGGTGCTGCTCGTGGCCGCGCTGCCGGCGACGCACATGAAGCTCGGCCTCCCGGACGGCGGCTCGAAGCCGACCGACAACACCGAGCGCAAGGCGTACGACCTGCTGAGCGAGGGCTTCGGCCCCGGCTTCAACGGCGTGCTGACCGTCGTGGTCGACGCGCCCGAGCTGCCGCGCGAGCTGCAGAAGCGGCTGGCGAACGGCGTCGCGGCCGAGCTCCAGGAGTTCCCGCACGTGGCGGCCGTCTCGCCCCCGGCTCAGAACGAGCAGGGCGACGTGACGATCGTCCAGGTCACGCCGACGAGCGGCCCCGCATCCGATGAGACCAGGGACCTCGTCGACTACATGCGCGCGCAGGCCGACAAGATCCCGGAGCGCTATGGGATCGAGGCCTACGTGACCGGAACGACTGCGCTCAACATCGACACCGCCGACCAGCTTGCGAAGGCGCTGCCGAAGTACGTCGTGGTCGTCATCGGGCTGGCGCTGCTGCTGCTGATGGTGGTCTTCCGCTCCGTTCTGGTGCCGATCAAGGCCGCCGCCGGCTTCCTGCTTTCGATCGCCGCTTCGATGGGCGTCGTCGTCTGGATCTTCCAGGACGGCAACCTGGCGGATCTGTTCAGCGTCGCCCAGGCGGGGCCGATCGTCAGCTTCCTGCCGGTGCTCCTGATCGGCATCCTGTTCGGCCTCGCGATGGACTACGAGGTGTTCCTCGTGTCGCGCATGCGTGAGGCCTACGTGAAGTCAGGCGACGCGCGCGAGGCAGTGATCACCGGCTACGGTCAGAGCGGCCGCGTCGTCACGGCGGCTGCGGTCATCATGACCGCCGTCTTCGCGGCGTTCCTGCTCGACCCGGATCCGGTGATCAAGTCGATCGGGCTGTCGCTGGCGGTCGGCGTGCTGGCGGACGCGTTCATCGTCCGGATGACGCTGGTGCCCGCCGTGATGGCACTGCTCGGCCGCAGGGCCTGGGCGATGCCGCGCCGGCTGGACCGGCTCGTGCCGGACGTGGACATCGAGGGCGAGCAGCTCGCCCACACGGTCCGTCCCGCCGCGGCCGCCCGCGGCTAGTTGGAACACTGCGTCGCGATGTCCGCCCGCGCGTACGTCGTTGACGCACAGCTGGAACTCGACGACGGCGTCGACCCGCGAAGGGTCGGCGCCGTCGTCACTGCCACGGTATGCGGTCAGTGGGACCACCCCGCGCGCTGCGCGGGTTCCGCCTAGGCCTGCGCCTTCGCCTTGTCGAGCGCCTCCTGCAGCGCCGCCTCATCCTCGTTCGACAGCGAGGTCTGGATCACGGTGCCGGGGATTTGGATCTTGGGAAGGATCCTGTCCGGCGTCACCTTGCTCACGAGCACGATCAGCGCTGCGCCGCCCGGCTGGAGCTCCTCGCCAAGCTTCTTCATGAAGTTGTCGTCGACTCCGCGGTCGGTCATCGCGCCACCCGCGGCCCCAGCCGCCGCGCCGATCGCCATGCCGAACAGCGGCATGAAGAAGATCAGGCCGATCAGGCCGCCCCAGAGCGCTCCCCCGGCGGCGCCGAGGCCGACCATCGAGGGCTGATGGAGCTTGATCTTGCCGTCGTCTCGGTGCTCGACGATCACGAGGTCTTCGAGCTCGATCTCGTGGGCCTTGACTGCCTCGCCCAGGTTCGAGGCAACCTGCTGCGCCGTCGGGACGTCCTTGTAGGCGATCGCTACGAGGTCGCTCACTGCGAGTCCTTCCTGTCGGGAATGGGCGACACAAGCTACGGGATAGCCGCCCAAATATTGTTGCCTCATGGGAGACGCCATCGGCCAGGTCCTGCCGTTCGCCGTTGTCGTCGCCCTCAGCCCGATCCCGATCATCGGCGTGGTCCTGATGCTCGGCACCCCGCGAGCGCGCTCAAACGCTCCGGCGTTCATCCTGGGCTGGCTGATCGGCCTGATCCTCGTTGGCACCATCGTCCTGCTCGTGGCGAGCGGCGCCAACGCCAGCGAATCGGGCGAGCCTGCAACCTGGGTCGGCGTACTGAAGCTGGTCCTGGGGGCGCTGCTGCTGCTCGTGGGCCTCAAGCAGTGGCGCAACCGGCCACGCGGCGACGCCGACGCCGCGCTTCCTGGCTGGATGCGCAGGGTCGACCAGTTCACGCCGGGCCGGGCCGCGGCGATGGGCGTTGCCCTCTCCGCGATCAACCCCAAGAACCTCGTGCTGACGATCGGCGCAGCGGCCGCGATCGCCGAGAGCGGGCTCGGCACGGGCGATCAGGCCGTCGCGCTTGCCGTCTTCGTCGTGATTGGGACCCTAGGCCCGGGACTGCCGGTGGCGATCTACTTCGTGATGGGCGAGCGGGCGGCGCGCATGCTCGACGACCTGAAGGAATGGATGGGCCACCACAACGCGGCGATCATGGCCGTGATCTGCCTCGTGATCGGCGCGAAGCTGATCGGCGACGGCATTTCGGCACTTTGATCTCGTTACGCCGGCGTAGGGGGTGGGCGGCGCCCCTCCACGTTTCTGGCGGGCCGGGCGGCCGTAATGACAGCTGGGGAAGGGGATGGACATCGGAGCTCGCCCTGCCCCGAACAATCGTCGCTCTGTTGGCAGACTCGCCGAATGATCTACGGCGCCGTGCCAGCTCGACCCTGCGATTGCAGGCACCTTGCTGCCTTGACCACCGTATGGGTGGGTAAGTCAGCAAGGTAAACGCCTCCTGCGGAGGCTCGCCGAACAATCTTCGGTAGCGGTCGTTCCCGTAAAGACCGCCAGGCGGGACCGGCGTGTCCTGCCCAGTGGGCGTTTACGCCGGCGTAGCGGCGGGCCGGGCGGCCGTAACTGCGGCTGGGGAAGGCATGGGCGACCCGGAGGGCTCTTGGTTTCGCCTCGTAGTGCTGACGTTTGTGGCTCCTGGCCATAGAAGTCAGGAATGTTGGGCCAACTCCCCCCTTGGGCGGGGACCGGCTTGCAGTTTCTCTGCCGATCGTATTTAATTGAGACGTTAATTAACGGGTTCGTTAGATGCCTGCCGACCAGCTCAGCCTCACATTCGCCGCCCTCGCCGATCCGACCCGCCGGTCGATCCTCACACGCCTTGCAGAGGGGGAGGCGACGGTAGGCGAGCTGGCGGAGCCGTTCCCGGTGAGCCTGCCCGCGATATCGCGCCATCTGAAGGTGCTCGAGCACGCCGGGCTGATCGTCCGCGGCCGCGAGGCCCAGTGGCGGCCGAGTCGGATGCAGGCCGAGCCGCTCGACGAAGCGGTCGAATGGATGCAGTCGCGCAAGCGCACCTGGGATGCCCGCATGGACCGACTCGATGCACACCTCGCAAAGGAGAGCCAGAATGAGTGACCCCACCACTGCCAGCGACCAGCAGGTGCTGATCACGCGCATCTTCGAGGCGCCCCGCGAGCGCGTCTTCAGGGCCTGGACGAACCCCGACGACGTCGCCGAGTGGTACGGCCCGGAGCACTACGACACCCCGCGGGACAAGGTCCGCATCGATCTCGAGGTCGGTGGCCGCTACGAGCTCACGATGGTCCGCCGCGACGACGGCGCGGAGTACCCGGTTGGCTACGACATCCTCGAGATCGTCGAGCCGGAGCTGCTCGTGCTTCGCTCGGACCCGATGCCGGAGATGGGCATGCACGAGCCGGTGCTGCTGCGAGTCGAGTTTCACGACCACGGCGAGAAGACGCGCATGACGCTCAGCGACGGGCCGTACCCAGTGGAGATGAGGGGCCACGCCGAGGCCGGCTGGGAAGCTGCCTTCGACAAGCTGGCGGCTCGGGTCGCCGGCTAGCCCGTATTGCGCAGCCCGGCAGCGATGCCGTTGACGCTCAGGAGCAGCGCGCGCTCGACGTCCGGGTCGGGCTCGCGCTGCTCGCGACGGTCGGCGCGCCAGCGCTCGATCAGCTCGACCTGGAGGTAGTGGAGCGGCGCGAGGTAGGCGTCGCGCACCTCGAGCGTGCGCTTGAGCACAGGGTTGGCGCCGAGCAATTCGCGCTCGCCGGTCACCGCAAGCAGCTCCGCGGTCGTCAGCTCGCACTCGTCACGGATGAGGTCGAAGAGGCCGCGTAGCGGTTCCGGCGCGAGCCGCTCCACGTAGTGGCGCGCCAGCTCGAGATCGGTCTTCGTCAGCGTCATCGCCACGTTCGAGAGGAAGTTGTCGAAGAAGCGCCAGTCGGCGTACATCTCGGCGAGCAGGTCGCCCAGGCCGGCCGCGCGGGCCGCGGCCAGTCCGCTGCCGACGCCGTACCAGCCCGGCACGATCTGGCGCGACTGCGTCCAGCCGAACACCCACGGGATGGCGCGCAGCCCGTCGAGGCCGGCCGCGGAGTCGGGCCGCCGTGACGGGCGCGAGCCGAGGTGCAGCTCGCTGAGGAGCTCGGCCGGCGTCGACGCGAAGTAGTAGTCGGCCAGACGCGGGTCCTCCATCAGCGCGCGGTAGCGCTCGAAGGCGGCGCTCGACACGGTCTCCATCGCCTCGGTCCAGGCCGCGAGCCGCTCCGGCGTCATGCGCGGCCGCCGGTGCAGCACGGTCGACTCGAGCGCCGCGGCCAGCATCAGCTCGAGGTTCTCGCGCGCCAGCCGCGGGACCAGGTACTTGTCCGAGATCACCTCGCCCTGCTCGGTCAGCTTGATCTCGCCGTCGAGCGTGCCGGGCGGCTGGGCGAGGATCGCCTCGTGTGTGGGCCCGCCGCCGCGGCCGACCGTGCCACCGCGGCCATGGAAGAGGCGCAGGCGCACGCCGAAGCGCGCGGCCGTGTCGCGCAGCCGCTGCTGGGCGCGGTGGATCTCCCACTGGCTCGTGGCTATGCCGGCGGCCTTGTTCGAGTCCGAGTAGCCGAGCATCACCTCCTGGATGTCGCCCCGCAGCTCGACGACGCGGCGGTAGCCGGGGTCGGTGAGCAGCTCATCGAGCACGGCGTCGGCGCGGCGCAGCTCCTCGATCGTCTCGAGCAGCGGCACGAAGCCGACGCTCGCGACGCCCGCCTGAAGGTCGACGAGTCCTGCCTCCCTGGCGAGCACGAGCGCCGCGAAGATGTCGTCAGCGCCCCGGCACATCGAGACGATGTAGGACTCGACCACCTCGTCCCCGTAGCGCTCACGGGCGGCGCGAACCGCCGCGAACGTCTCGAAGGTGCGTGCTCCTGCCGCGTCGAGCGGCGGCGGGCTCGGCGCGAGCGGGCGCCGCGAGCCGAGCTCGCGCGAGAGTAGCTCGCGGCGCTCGTCACGCGAGAGCTCGGCGTAGGGCCGCTCGTTCTCGGCGACGCGGTCGAAGAGCTGCCCGACCGCGTGATGGTGAGCGTCCGCGTGCTCGCGCATGTCGAGGGTGGCGAGCTGCAGGCCGAACGCAGCGATCGTGCGCGTGGCGCGCTCGATCCGCCCGCGCCCGATCAGCTCGCCGCGGTGCTCGAGAAGCGACTCGCGCACCAGCTCGAGCTCCGCCAGCAGCTCGCCCGCCCCTACGTAGTCGCGCCCGGGCTCGTGCGGCCGGTCGTCGGCGAGCCGGCGGCGAGTGTTGAGGAGCTTCTGGCGCATGCAGGTGAGCTTCAGCCGGTAGGGCTCCTCCGCGTTCAGGCGCCGGTAGCGCGGTTCGATCTCCGGGAGCACCTCGAGGTCGGCGGCCAACGAGGCCTCGAGGGCGGGGGTCGCGCCAGCGATCCGCACCGACGGCGAGAGATCGGAGCGCAGCTCGTCGATCAGATCGAGCGCGCCGCGGATCGCGTGCTCGTGCTGCAGGTCGAGCACCTCATCGGTGTTCTCCGGCCCGACGTTCGGGTTGCCGTCGCGGTCGCCTCCGATCCAGCTGCCGAAGGCGAGCGGCCGGGCGTCGACGGGCAGCTCGTAGCCGAGCCGCAGGAGCTCTTCGGCGAGCGCCTCGAGCACGCCCGGCAGTGCGTCGCGGTAGAGCGCGTCGAAGTAATAGACCGCGTTGCGGGCCTCGTCGACCACGTCCGGGCGCGCAACCCGCAGCTCGTCCGTCTGCCAGATCAGGTCGATCAGCTCCTCGAGCCGTCCGCGCAGGTGGCGTTCGGCGTCCGGGACCGCCAGCCCCTGGTCGCGCGCGTCGAGGAGGCCGGCGACCTGGCGCAGCTTTGCCAGCACGGTCCGGCGCGCGGCCTCCGTCGGGTGCGCGGTGAACACCGGCCGCACCGCGAGCCGCTCGAGCTCCCCCCGCAGCTGCAGCTCGTCGACATCGGCCGCCTCGATCCGGTCGACCGCCTGCGAGAGCCAGGTGCCGTCGCTCACGCGCAGCGCTGCGAGCTCTCGGCCGCGATGGACCTGCTCGGCGATGTTGGCGAGGTGGAAGTAGATGCTGAACGCCCGCACGAGCTGTCGTGCCGTCGCGGGCTCGACTGCGCCGAGCTGCTCCACGGCTGCTTCGCGATCGGTGCGGATCAGGAGCCGCACGCGCTCGACGAGGTCCAGCAGCTCCTGGCCCTCCTGGCGCACGAGCGTGCGGCCGAGCAGCGCTCCCAGCTCACGGATGTCGCGTCGCAGCTCGGCCTGGGTGTCCACGCGTGGAAGACAAGCAGGCTAGGCCGCAGGCTGAACGGCTGGCGCGCCGGACGCGAGCGTGCCCGCACGCAGCATCAGCACGAGCGTCGCCACCACTCCCGCACCCGCCGCCAGCAGGAAGCTCGCCTCGGCGCCCGCACTTTCGGCGAGGGCGCCCGCCGCCGCCGCGCCGAGCGACGCCCCGATCGCGGCCGCGGTGGCGAGCCACGCAAACGCCTCGGTGACCGTGCCCTCGGGCGCGGCCCGCTCGACCATCGCATAGATGCTGGCGTAGGCCGGGGCGATCGCGGCGCCCGCGAGCAGCAGCACCGCGGCCATCGCGAGCACGCTGCCGGCCGCCGGCACGAGTGCGAAGTGGCCGGCCGCGAGAGCGCCCAGCACGAGCGTGAGACCGGCCGCGCTCTGGGCGCCGCCGCCCGCGCGCGCCGCCAGCAGCCCGCCGAGCAGCGATCCGGCGCCCCAGATGCCCAGCAGCGGCCCGGCTGCCGCGGAGCTACCGCCCGCTTCGGTGGCCGCAGCGACCCCCACCTCGACCGCACCGAAGAGGGTGCCGACCGCGACGAGCGCGACAACGAGCGTCCGGATCGCCGGCGCCTGCAGCGCCCCGCCGCGGCGCTGACGCGCCAGCGGCCGCGGCCGCCACGCGCGCGAGACCGGTTGAGCCGCGAATGCGGCGGTGCCGAGCAGCACGACGAGCGCCGCGACGATGAGCGCGCCGCCCGTCGACCAGAGGACGCCGAGACCCAGCGCCAGCGGCGGGCCAGAGATCCAGGTGAGCTCGACCACCGAGGCGTCCACGGCGTAGGCGGCGCGCACGTCGGCGTCCTCCAGCAACTCCGGGAACAGCGCACGCACACAGGCGCCGACGGGCGGCGTCGCCAGGCCGGCCAGCAGGGTGAGCCCGACGAGCAGCGGCAGCGGCGTGCCGGCCGGCAGCAGCGCGAGCGCGACGAGCACCAGCGCCGCCACGAGCGCACTCGCGACCAGTACGACCGTCTGGCCGCGGCGGTCGACGAGCGCGCCGAGCAGCGGGCCGCCGACCCCCAGCGAGACGGCGTAGGCGGCGGCGACCACGCCGGCAGCCGCGAACGAGCCGCTGATGTGCTCTGCGTGCACGAGCAGGCCGATGCTGAGCATCGTCAAAGGCAGCCGCGCAACGATCGAGATGAAGAGCAGGCGGCGGGCGCCGGGCGTGGAGGAGATCGCGTTCATGGGGGCGATGCTACGTTTGCACTGGTGCACTGGGAAGATCCACTTTTCGGCTGTTGGACGAGACCAGTCAGCCCGTAGAGCTGCTGCTCTCGATCCGCCGCGACGGGCCCGAGACGCTGGGGTCGCAGATCGAGGACCAGCTGCGGGTCGCGATCCGCGACGGCTCCCTGCGCGCCGGTGCACAGGTGCCCTCGACCCGCGACCTGGCGCGGCAGCTGGGCGTGTCGCGCCGCGTGGTCGTCGACGCCTACGGGCAGCTCGCCGCGGAGGGCTACCTGCTGCTGCGCCAGGGAGCGCGCCCGCAGGTGTCCGCGGCGCGCGCCGCGACCGCGCCGAGCGAGGCGAGCCCTACAACGCCGGCGCGCCCGCCGCGTTACGACTTCCGTCCGAGCGTCCCCGACGTGTCCGATTTCCCACGCAGCTCCTGGCTGCGCTCACTGCGCCAGGCGCTCGGTGCGATCGCCGACCTCGACCTCGGCTACGGCGACCCGCTCGGCGTCGAGGAGCTCCGCATCGCCCTGTCCGACTACCTCGGGCGGGTGCGCGGGGTTGTCGCCGACCCCGGACGCGTGATCGTGACGAGCGGCTACACGCAGGGGCTTGCCCTCGTCGCATACGCGCTCGCCGCGAACGGCGCCAGACGCATCGCGATCGAGGATCCGACCAACCCCGAGCAGACAGAGATCGTCGCGCGCGCCGGCCTCGAGGCGGTCGCGGTCGGGGTCGACGACGAGGGCCTGCGCGTGAGCGAGCTGGGCGACGCCGACGCCGTCGTGGTCACGCCCGCCCACCAGCACCCGACCGGCGTCGTGCTGAGCGGCGAGCGCCGCACCGCGCTGCTCGGCTGGCTCCGTGAGCGCGAGGCGATCGCGATCGAGGACGACTACGACGCCGAGTACCGCTACGACCGCGCGGCCGTCGGCGCGCTGCAGGGACTCGATCCCGACCGAGTCGTCTACGCCGGCTCCTCGAGCAAGACGCTCGCGCCCGCCCTCCGAATCGGCTGGCTCGTCGCGCCGGCGGCGCTCGTCGACGCCATCCGCGCCGAGAAGCTGCTCGCCGACCGGGGCACGGCGCGCATCGAGCAGCTGGCGCTCGCCGACTTCATCAAGCGCGGCGATCTCGATCGCTACCTGCGTCGCATGCGCGTGCGCTACCGGGCGCGTCGCGACGCGCTCGTGGCGGCGATCGAGGAGGAGCTTCCCGAGGCGACCATCCGCGGCGTCGCGGCGGGCCTGCACGCGACCGTCGAGCTGCCGGCGAGCGCCGACGAGCGCGCGATCCAGGCCGAGGCCGAGCGGCGGCGCGTGCTGATCGCGGTGATGAGCGAGGCGCGCATCGGCGACGCCGCGCTGCCGCCCGCGCTGCTGCTCGGCTACGCGCACACGCCGGAGCCGTCGATCGCCCCCGGCGTGCGCGAGATCGCCGCGGCGGTGCGCGCCTGCGACTCTTGACGGCCGCCCCCATGGCCCGCCGCTCCGACATCCGCAACGTCGCGATCATCGCGCACGTCGACCACGGCAAGACCACGCTCGTGGACGCGATGCTGCGCCAGTCCGGCGTGTTCGCCGCCCACGAGGAG
>Ga0081538_10005407_pt1 | contig 11480 bp, 11 predicted proteins | sample TabmetS5T2R1_FD_71022 | JGI IMG/M metagenome (GOLD analysis project Ga0081538, IMG submission 71022) | Tabebuia heterophylla rhizosphere microbial communities from the University of Puerto Rico - S5T2R1 | ecosystem: Host-associated > Plants > Roots > Rhizosphere ... | reverse complement strand
TGTCGTAGCCAAACAGCAGGCCTCCCAACGCGCCGAAGAAGAAGATCCTCCGCCCGTTCACCTGCAACGCCCCAGCCATGCCGCTCCTCCCCGCTCTCTTTGGATGCGCGTTCCGGTGGAACCAGCCGTGAAACGCGCGAGGAGGGATCAGCGGCCCTGGAACACCCCTACGAGGCGCGCGAGGAGCTCTGCGTCGCGGGCCGCCACGACGTGCGAGCGCGTCTTCAGGTCCAGCGCGATCCCTTCCGGGAACGCGACCGCGCCACCCGCCTCGCGCACCAGAAGCTGCCCGGCCGCGGCGTCGACCGAGCGAACCTCTCGCAGGCTCACCATCGCGTCGAGCCGACCGGCGGCCACCATGCAGAGGCTCACGGCTACGGCGCCGAGCACCCGCAGCCGGCGCGCCTCCACTGCGACGATCGCGTCCGTGGCCGAGGCGACGAGGTCGGGGTGAGCCGTCTCCAGGCCGAGCACCTCGAGGGGGCCGGGCTCGAGCGACGGCAGTGCGCGCCCGTCGACCCAGGCGCCCTCGCCTCGCGTCGCCCACCACTCTCGCGGTCGATCCAGCTCCGCCACGTAGGCGACCTCCACGTCCTCCATCCCCGGCCCGCTCGCCACGGCTATCGACACGCACGCAGACGGCAGGCCGCGCTTGGCGTTGAGCGAGCCGTCGATCGGATCCACCACCACCCGGACGGGACCGCCGCCGGCGAGCTCGAATTCGCCGCGCTCCTCCGTCACGATCGTGACCGGCAGGCCGACGGTCTCGAACTCGGCGACGATCACCTCCTCGGCCGCCCGGTCGATCACGAGCGACGTGTCTCCGCCCTCGCCGCGTCCCGTCGGAACGGCGCGTTCTGCGGTCGTCTCAAAGCCCGCCACGGCATCGCGGGCCGCCTTCGCGGCGTGGCGGCAGAAGCCGAGCCAATCGGCGTCGGGAAGCGCCATGGACGGGCGTATCCTAGGCCGGGATGCCCGACGGCCTGAACCGTTCGCAGCAGGCCGCCGTGACTCATCCCGGCGGCCCGCTCCTCGTGGTCGCAGGCGCGGGGACCGGCAAGACGCGGACGCTCACGCAGCGCTTCGCATGGCTCGTCGAGCAGGGAGTACCGGCGGACGCGGTGCTGGCGCTCACCTTCTCATCGTCGGCCGCCTCGGAGATGCGCGAGCGGCTGGAGACACTCCTGGAGACTCCCTACGAGGAGTTGAACGTTGGGACCTTCCACTCGTTCTGCGCGCGCCTGCTTCAGGACGAGGCGCTGGAGGCGGGAGTCGATCCCTTCCTCTCGCCGGTCACGCCCGCCGACCGCCTTGCGCTGCTGCTCGAGCGCCTGGATGACCTCACCCTGCGTCATCACGAGACGCGCGGCAACCCGGCGCCGCTGCTGGCCAGCTTCGTCTCGCGGATCGACCGTCTGAAGGACGAGATGGTGTCCGCCGAGGACTACTTCCGCTATGCCGAGCGCCTCGCGGCGGCCGCCGACGGCGACGCGGCCCGGGCCCACGCCGAGCGCGAGCTGGAGTTCGCCCATCTCTACGCGGACCACGACCGCCTGCTCTCGGAGCGCGGGGCGCTCGACTTCGGCGACCTGATCGTGCGCGCCTTCCGCCTGCTTCATGAGTGTCCCCACGTGCGCGAGCGGGTGTCGCGCCGCTACCGCCACGTGCTCGTGGACGAGTACCAGGACACGAACTTCGCTCAGGGGATCCTGCTGCGCCTGCTGGTCGAGGAGCACCGCAACGTGACCGTGGTGGGCGACGACGACCAGGCGATCTACCGCTTCCGAGGCGCCTCGCAGAAGAACCTCCTCGACTTCCAGCACGAGTTCCCGGATGCCGAGGTGGTGCGCCTCGAGCGCAACTACCGCAGCGGTCGCAGGATCCTCGAGGCGGCCACCGCGGTGGTGGTTCCCTCGGCAGAGCGGATCGAAAAGAAGCTCCGGGGCGCGAGCGGCGGACGTGTCCGCTTCTGGCGCTGCGGCAGCGAGCGGGCTCAGGCTCAGGCGGTGGCCGCGGAGGCCGAGCAGCTGATCGCCGCCGGGGTGGCGCCCGACGAGATCTGCGTGCTGGTGCGGTCGGTCAAGAACGAGGGCGCGGTGCTCGCGTCCGCCCTCGAGGAGCGCGCGGTCCCCGCGCGTACCCGCGGAGCGGCCGCCTACTTCCAGCGCGCCGAGGTACGCGACGTGCTCGCCTGGCTGCGCGCCTTGGCAGATCCGAACGACTCGGGCGCGGTCGTGCGAGCGCTCAGCCGGCCGCCCGTCGAGCTGCGCTCTGTCGATGTGGCGCGCCTCACCCAGCTGGCCCGCCGCCGCAAGCTCGACATGCCCTCGGCCGTGGCGGCGGCGCTCGAAGGGCCGCAGCTCACCGAGGAGGGTCGCGACCGCGCACGCGTCTTCCTGCGCCTCTACCGCTCGGCCTGCGCCGCATTCGAGGATCGCCGCCCGGACGCCTTCGTGCTCCGGCTGATCGAGCGCATCGGACTGCGCCGCCAGCAGGTCTTCGCGACCCACGCCGACACCGTCGAGCGGCTGCGCAACATCGCCAAGCTGCCCGAGCTCGCGACGGCCTACATGCAGCGCGAGCCCCAGGCCACGGCGCGGGATTTCACCCGCTACCTCGCGGCGGTGGCGGAGTCGGGACTGCGCGAGGAGGAGGCCCTGGGTATGCCGTCGGCGCCGGCGGTCCAGGTAATGACGATGCACGCCGCCAAGGGCCTCGAGTTCGACCACGTCTTCGTGGTAGGCCTGTCGGCCGCACGCATTCCCGGGCCGTTTCGCCCCCAGTCCGACGGCGTCCCCGACGAGCTGCTCAAGGAGACCCTGCCCGCGGGCGAAGCGCGCGAGGCGGCCGAGGCCGAGATGCGCCGCCTGCTGCACGTCGCCATGACCCGCGCGCGAAAGGGCCTGGTACTGGCCTGGGCCGAGGCGGCGCCGCCGGGCGTCACGCCCCGCCCGTCGCCGTTCTACGAGGAGGCGCGGGCGGCGGTCGGGGTCGAGGAGGAGGTCTTCGAGGAGGAGCTCTTCGGCCCCGCAGAGGGGCTTCACTCCACCTTCCGCATCATGCGCGACGAGCTGCTCGACACCGTGGCCCAGGTGGGCGGGCGGCTGGGTGAGATGCGGCTCGACACGTATCTCGACGTCGACCAGGCCGTGTCCCGCTACCTGGAGCTGATCAAGGTGGCGGCGCTCATCGAGCGCGCCAAGGAGGGCCAGTCGCTCGACTCCGCCCTGCCGGCGGTGAACGAAATTCTGGTGCAGTGCGCCACGCCCGAGCAGCGCGAGATCCTCGAACAGTCGGCCCTGGATGCCTGGCTGCGTGACGGCGAGCGGGATCCGGCCAACCGTCCGGCAGCCCGGCAGAACGGCTCCGAGCCGTCGCTGGACCCCTTCATTCCCCGCCGCGGCCGCGGGCTGATGCTGTCGGCCTCCGACATCGACACCTACCGGATCTGCCCGCTCAAGTACAAGTTCGCGCGGGTCTTCCGCATCCCCCAGGAGCCCACGATCCACCAGCGCTTCGGGATCGTCCTCCACCAGGTGCTGGAGCGCTTCCACTCGCAGGGCGGCGGCCCCCTCTCCACCCTCATGGAGCTGTTCGAGGCATCCTGGCGGCGCTCGGGCTTCGGCGACTCCGACGACGAGCAGCAGTTCCGGGAGCGCGCCGTGGAGGCGCTCGAGCGCTACTGGCGCCAGGACCGCGAGTCGGAGGCCGACCCGGTCTGGTTCGAGCGCAGCTTCGCCTTCCGGCTCGGGCCGCACCTGCTTCGGGGGCGCGTCGACCGCGTCGACCGCCGCCCCGACGGCACCTACGAGCTAATCGACTACAAGACCGGCAAGTCCAAGACCGAGGAGGAGCTCCACGAGGATGTGCAGCTCTCGCTCTACCAAATGGGGGCCCGGGAGTCGTGGCGCCTCGAGACCTCGGCCCAGAGCTACCTCTACGTCCTCACCGGAGAGAAGGTGCCCGTCCAGCACTCGGAGGAGGAGCTGCAGCGAGTGAAGGACACCGTCACCGGGATCGCCCGCGGAATCCTCAAGCAGAACTTCGAGCCGAGGCCTTCGGCCGAGATCTGCCGGGTCTGCGACTACCGGATCATCTGCCCGGCGGCCGAGAAGTAGCGCCTACTGGCCGGACTCCTCCGGGCCGCGCTGCTGGCGCAGGAAGCGCTGGAAGTCCCGCGCGATCGTGTCGGCCGACGGCAGGCTCTCCTCCGACGGGAGGTTGTCCGCCTGCATGTCGTCCATGGCGGTCTCGAGGCGCTCGACGAACGCCTTCACCTCCGGGTCGCTCGCCACCGCCGCGCTCACCTGGCGCTCGTAGTCGTCGGCCGCCGACTCGAGCTCGCCGGCGTCGACGGCCACCCCCGCGGTTCCCTCGAACGCCCGCACCAGTGCCAGCGCGACCTTCGGGTTCGGCGACGCCGCCACGTAGTGCGGCACCGATGCCCACAGGCTCGCGGCCGGCAGGCCCGCCGCGGTGCAGGCGTGCTGGAGGACCCCGACGATGCCGGTGGGCCCCTCGTAGCGGGTGCGCTCGAAGCCGAGCCGCTCGACCATCGACAGGTCCGAAGCGAAGCCGCTGACCGCGACCGGCCGGCTGTGTGGGACGTCGGCGAGCAGGGCCCCGAGCGTTATCACCATCTGAACGTCGAGCGTGCGAGCCGTGGCCACCACGTTCTCGGTGAAGCGGCGCCAGCGCAGCGAGGGCTCCGTGCCCTGCAGCAGAAGGAGGTCGCTCTCGGCGCCCGGCACCTCCGCCGCAGATAGCGTGTTGCCGGGCCAGTCGATCTCCCGGGAGCGGCCCTCGGTGAGGCGAACCTGGGGCCGGACGGCGGTGAAGTCGTAGTACTCCTCGGGGTCGATGTTGGCGACCTCGGAGGAGTCGAACGAGCCCCGGATGAAGGACACGGCGGCGGACGCCGCCTCCCCGGCGTCGTTCCAGCCCTTGAACGCGCAGACCATCACCGGCCGCCGCAGCTTGGGTCGATCGGACCAGATCACATCACTCATCGCATTCACCGTACCCGACGCGCCGCGGCGGCAAGCTGGGGCGGCGTTTTTGTCCGAGCTCTCGGTCACGATTCGGCGCGTGGCCACTCTCGCGGGGCAGCGGACGCAGGTCGCCGAGCTGCGTGCCGGCGAAGAGGTCGAGGGGGTGTTCGCCTGCACGCGCAAGGATCGCCTCACCGCAAGGAGCGGCGCTCCCTATCTCGCCGTCGAGCTGCGCGACCGGACCGGCGCGATCCAGGCGCGCGCCTTCCGCGACGCCGACTTTCTCGCCGGCCAGTTCGAGCGCGGTGACCTGGTCTGGGCGGCGGGGCGCGTGGAGCGCTTCCGGGACGAGCTCCAGGTCGAGCTCCGCACGATCCGGCGCGCCGATCCGGGCGCGGTCGAGCCCGCCGAGTTCCTGCCCGCGGCCTACCGCGATCTCGACGAGCTCGACGGCTTCCTCGAGCACCTGGCGCGTGAGGTCTACGACCCGGACCTCCGCGCGCTGCTCGACTCGTTCCTGGGGGACACGAGCTTCCGCGCCGACTTCCGCCGGGCCCCGTGCACGCGCTCCGGCCACCACGCCTACCTCGGCGGGCTGCTCGAGCACACGGTGGCGGTGGCCACGCTCGCGCTCGAGGCCTGCACCCTCCATCCGCGCCTGAACTCCGACCTGCTGCTGTGCGCAGCGATCCTGCACGACGCCGGCAAGACGCTCGAGTTCCAGCTCGGCGCCGAGATCGCGCTGAGCGAGGCCGGCACGCTCGTTGGTCACCTCGTGCTGGGACAGCAGCTGGTGGCGGACCGCGCGCGCCGAGTCGACGGATTCCCGGACGAGAAGCTACATGCGGTCGTCCATTGCCTCCTGGCCCATCACGGGCCCGATGCGCTTCCCGGCAAGCGCTTCCGCTCGGCCGAGGCGCTGGCGCTCTATCGACTCAACGCGGTTGACGCCGCCGTCAAAGGCGCGCTCGAGCACGGCTTGACGTAGTGCGCGAGGGCCCGGACCGGAGCGATGGCCTAACGTCAGCGCCATGTTCGCCGACCGCGGCATCCTTCCGTGGCTCGAGCGCCTTCGCGAGGAGGTGCCCGGCATCGAGCCTCTCGACGCCCACACTCACCTCGGCTGGAACGATCCAGACGGCTACAGCTGCACGCGCGGGCAGCTGGTGGAGTGGCTCGATCACGTCGACGGCCGGGCGATCGTGTTCCCGATGCAGGAGCCGGACGGCTACCCGGCCGCAAACGACATGGTCCTCGAGGAGGCGGCGGCCGCGGACGGGCGCCTGTTCCCGTTCTGCCGCCTCGACCCGCACCACAACCCGGCCGCCGAGGCCCGCCGCTGCCTCGAGCTAGGCGCCCGCGGGCTCAAGCTGCACCCTCGGGCCGAGGGCTTCACGCTCGACCACCCCGCGCTACGGGACGTGTTCGCGCTCGCGGACGAGGAGCGGCTCCCGGTGCTCTGCCACGCTGGCCGCGGCATCCCCGCCCTCGGCCGCGACGCTGTCGACGCCTGCGGGCGCCACCCGGGGATGCGGCTGATCTTGGCGCACGCCGGCATCTCCGACCTCGCCTGGATCTGGCGCGCCGCCCAGAACTACCCGAACCTCTACTTCGACACCTCGTGGTGGCTGCCGAGCGACCTCCAAGCGCTGTTCGCGCTCGTGCCGCCCGGGCAGATCCTGATGGCGAGCGACGCCCCCTACACGCCGCCGGCGTTCGGCGCGACGATGGCCATCCGACATGCTCTCCAGCTCGGGCTCGAACACGATCAGGTGCGCGGTGTTCTGGGAGGCCAGGCCGCCCGCCTGGTCGCCCGCGAGGAGCCGCTGCATCTCGGGCCCGCAGTCGGCACGGAGCGCATCCCGCGCGACCCGCTGCTCGAGCGCGTGCACTCCTACCTGTTGAGCGCGGTCGGCCAGATGCTCGGCGGCCTCGAGGCAGCGGAGACGCTCGCGCTCGCGAAGCTCGCCTGCGAGGTGGGAAACGACGCCCCGCAGGCGCCGGTGTGCCGGATGATCCTCTCCCTGATCGAGCAGCAGTCCCGCTCCTCGCCCGACACGGACCGCGATCCACCACGGCGCTTCACGCCCGGCGTGCGGATGATCGTCGCGGCCGCGGGGCTCGCCCGGACCCCGGACGTCACGCTGCCGCCGGCGCCGCCCGAGGCGGACGTGGCCGAGCGGGTTCGCGGTGAGGCCGGCGAGTAGCCGGGCCTAGGCGACTTCCCTGAGCGCCTCGAGCTCCCGCCGGGTGGCCAGCCGCTTGAGCGCCTTCGACTCGAGTTGCCGGACGCGCTCCGCCGACAGGCCGAGGCGGCGCCCCGTCTCCCGGAGCGGCTGGGGATCGTCGCCGTTGATTCCGTAGCGCAGGCGGATCACGTTGCGCTCCGGCTCGGGGAGCTCTTCGATGGTGCGCCGCAGGAGCTGCTCGCTGAGGCTCACCTCGACCTCCTCGTCGACCGGCGGCGCCCCGCCCTCCAGCAGGTCGCCGAGAGCGGTCTCGCCCTCCTCGCCGACCGGGCGGTCGAGGCTCGTGACTGTGCGCGCGGCGTCGCGGACCTCCTCCACCTGCCCCAGCGGCAGCTCGGCCAGCCTCGCGATCTCCTCGTCCGTGGGATCGCGCCCGAGCTTCGTCAGCAGCTCGCGCTCCGCGCGGGCGATCTTGCGCTCGCGCTGGCCGATGTGCACCGGGATCCGGATCGTGCGCGCCTTGTTCGCCAGCCCGCGCTGGATCGCCTGACGGATCCAGAAGGTGGCGTATGTGGAGAACTTGTAGCCCTTGCGCCAGTCGAACTTCTCGGCGGCGCGGATGAGCCCGAAGATGCCCTCCTGGATCAGATCGAGCAGCGACAGCTCCTGGCCCTGGTACTTCTTCGCGATCGAGACGACCAGGCGCAGGTTCGAGTTGATCATGCGCTCCTTCGCCTCGAGGTCCCCCTGCTCGATCCGTTTGGCCAGCTCGACCTCCTCGTCCGCGGTGAGGAGCGGATAGCGGCGGATCTCGTTCAGGAAGAGCTGGAGGGCGTCGGTGGTCGCCGCGGCCAGCTCGCCGTTGCGGAAGGTCGTCGGCTCGACTCCCGCGCGACCGCAGTCGTCGGAAACCTCGACGCCATGGCTTTCGATGTGGGCCTCGAGCAGGTCGATGTCGGGGTCGGAGAGCTCTAGCGCCTGCGCCAGCTCGTCCAGCTCGGACAGGGTGACGCAGCCGCGCTCCTCTCCGCGAGCGAGCAGGGCGGCCACCTCCGGCCGGGTCGTGACATCTGCCGCGGCCACGCTCCTCATGCTACGCCGCTGCGGCACCGGCCGCCGATAGGCGGTCGAGCGAGCGCCGGAGCAGCCGCGAAACGTGCATCTGGGAGACGCCCACACGCTCTGCGATCTCGGCCTGCGTCAGGTCGTCCTCGAAGCGGAGCTTGAGAATCGCCCGCTCGCGCACCGGCAGCGCCTCGAGGGTCCCGCGGAGCGTCTCGCCGATCTCAACAAGGTCGTATCCGTGCTCCTCGACGCCCAGTGACTCGGCGTACGTCCAGGCGCCGTCGTCCTTTCCCGCGGCCCGCGGCGCGTCCAGCGAAGTTGCCTCGTAGGCCGTGGCCGCCTCCATCGCCTCGAGCACTTCCTCCACGGGGGCGCCGACGGCGGCGGCAAGATCACGCGGTCGCGGGGAGTGGCCGAGCTTCGCCGGCAGCACGCCGAGCGCATCCGTGACTTTCAGCACAAGCTCCTGGGTCGCGCGCGGCACGTGCACCGACCACCCCTTGTCGCGGAAGTGGCGCTTGAGCTCCCCGAGCATGGTGGGGATCGCGTAGCGGGTGAAGCTGCCGCCGCGCTCAGGGTCGTAGCGGTCGACCGCCTTCAGGAGGCCGACGCAGGCGACCTGCACGAGGTCCTCCTGCGATTCACCGGCATGCCGGTAGCGCGAGGCCAGCTGACGGGCCAGTGACATGGAGCGCAGCACCAGTTCCTCGCGCGCCACGAGGTCCCCCTCGCGGTGATACCGCAGCAGCAGCTTTTCGTCCGTGAGCTCCCGCTGCGCTGGCGTATCGGCCGCACGCGGCCCCTCCGCCAGAGCGGCAGTAGCCATGCGGTATCAGCACCTCCTCGCAGTTGCCTTGGCTGCGGAAGGTCCGGTCCCCGACCGCCTTCCGGTCGGGTGGCGTCCCCTCAACCGACCTAATACCGAATATCACCCTTTCGGGTCGGTATCAAACTTGTGGGTCAGTCTTGCGTCGAACTTCCGGCGTGGACCCGTGCAAAGGCAAATCGCGGGCGCAAAAGCAATCGCGGCGCAAAAGGCAGTCGCGGCGCACCCGGCCGAGCCGGGTGCTTGCGCACTAACCCAGTGCCGAGGCGTCGTCGACCATCTCGAGCCGCTCCTCCAGGCGCGTAATGGAGAACACGCGCTGAACCGGCTCGGGGCCGCGGACGATCACCACGCGCCTGCCTTCTGCGCGCGCACGCTCGTCGGCGGTGACAAGGCAGCGCAGGCCGGTGGAGTCGAGGAACGTGAGCTTCGACAGGTCGAGCACGACGAGAGACGGCGCGGACGCCTCCACGCGGCGCAGTTCGTCCTGTACCTTGCCGACCGTCGACAGATCGAGCTCTCCCCGGAGGGCGATGTGCACGAGCTCATTACGGTCCTCGGTCTGGACCTGGAGGATCTCCACCGCTCTGGACGCTAGCGCTTCCCGCTCGGCTAGGGAAGACCACCCTCCGGGTCAGCCGGGCGGCGAAGTAGATCTGCACCGTCGCGAACGACAGCTCGAGCGCCCGTTCCGAAAGGGCGTTTGCAAGGACGACCCCCGCCGCTACGCCGAGAGGCGACAGGAGGCCGATGACCAGACCATCGCCGAGGCGAACGTTGCCGTAGCTCCACTGGCGCCAGGTCCCGACCAGCGAGACCAGCACGATCGCCAGCAGCGAACTCGCCTCGGCATTTAGCTGCGACTGGTCGGCGAACACCACCAGCGCGGGCACGAAAAGCACGGCGCCCCCCACCCCGAGGAGCCCGCCGGTGACTCCGCCGGCGAAGCCCAGTGCGAGCAGGCCGATCCAGTCGAGAGCGTGCATTAGATGATTGGTCCCGGACCTGCGTGCCCGTGGGGGCGCGCCAGACCGAGCTGGGCGGCGCACGCGGACGAAGCCGATAGTTGAAGAACTATCGGCGAGGACGCGGGGGCCGATCCAGCGAAGGTATGGCGCGTCATCCAGGGGTGCGGGGGTTTGGGATCAGTCATCTACAGGATCAGGACCGCGGCCGAGCCGAGCAGCAGCACGACGAAGGCCGCCGCAACCGCACGCTCCGAAAGCCTCTGCTGGATCGCCGTGCCGGCCAGCACGCCCGCTGTTCCGGGCAGAGCGACCTGCACGGCGTGCCAGACGTCGACGTTGCCGTACAGCGCCTGGGCCGCTGCGCCGAGGGTGCCGATCACGGCGATCGCCGCCAGCGACGTCGCCGTGGCCGCCCGCTGGTCGTAGGCGAACCAGAAGACGAGCAGCGGGACGATGATCGTCCCGCCCCCGACCCCGAACAGGCCGGCGAAGGCGCCCGCTGCCGTCGCGATGACGCCGAGGCGTCCGAGCCGGCCCGACATCGCGAGGCATACTAAGGCGCGTGTCCGCGTCCCCGACCCAGGCACTCGCCGACGCCCTGCGCCCGCTCACCGCCGATCCCGGACGGGCGGCCGTGTTCTGCGACATCGACGGCACGCTCGCCCCGATCGTCCGCCGCGCCGAGGACGCTCACGTGCCCGTTGAGATCTCGCTGCTGCTCGGCCGGCTGGCGCGCCGATACGGCTGCGTCGCCTGCGTCTCCGGTCGTTCGGCCACCGAGGCGCGGCGGCTCGTGGGCGTCGGCGGGATCACCTATGCCGGCTCGCACGGCGCGGAGCTGCTCGAGCCCGGTGCGAGCCGGCCCCAGACCATTCCCGAGTTCCGAAGCTGGGAGGACCGCGTGCGCCGCTTCGCACTCGACCGCGACACGCCTGAGCTGCGGCGATTGCGCGTGCGGATCGAGGACAAGGGCGCCATCGCCGCCCTGCACTGGCGCGGCGTGCCCGACGAGGCTGCGGCGCAGACCCACCTCGAGCAGGTCGCCGCCGAGGCCGACGCGGCGGGTCTCAACACGCACTGGGGACGCAAGGTGCTCGAGATACGGCCGCCGGTTCCGGTCGACAAGGGCCGGGCGGTACGCACACTGGTCGAGCGGTCCGGCTCGCGGGCCGCCCTGTTCGGGGGCGACGACGCCACCGACCTCGACGCCTTCCGGGCACTCGAGTCGCTCCAGGCCGAGGACAGCCTTGACGCAATCGTGCGCGTGGGAGTGCGCTCGGAGGAGGGTCCGGCGGAGATCGTCGAGCGGGCGGATTTGGTCGTGGACGGCGTGGACGGCTTCACGCGCGTGCTCGCCGCGCTCGCGGACGAGTGAGATTTCGCGACTTCCTCCGCGTGGCCGTGCTGCTGTTCGGCGGCGCGGGGGGCGCGCTCGCCGGCG
>Ga0081538_10005406_pt1 | contig 11481 bp, 5 predicted proteins | sample TabmetS5T2R1_FD_71022 | JGI IMG/M metagenome (GOLD analysis project Ga0081538, IMG submission 71022) | Tabebuia heterophylla rhizosphere microbial communities from the University of Puerto Rico - S5T2R1 | ecosystem: Host-associated > Plants > Roots > Rhizosphere ... | reverse complement strand
GGTGGGGGCGTGCTCGCCCCTGGTGGCCAGCTCCTCGAACTCCACCACGCTGTCCAGGTCGGTGCCCATGGCGATGTTGGTGACCCGCTCCAGCATGACCTCGACCACCACCGGCACGCGGAACCGGGCCATCAGCTTCTTGGCCTCCTCAAAGGCGGGTAGCAGCTCCTCGGGCCGCTGCACGCGCAGCGCCTTGCAGCCGAGGCCCTCGGCCACCTTGACGTGGTCGACGCCGTAGCCGCCCAGCTCCGGCGAGTTCACGTTGTCGAAGGAGAGCTGCACGCAGTAGTCCATGTCGAAGCCGCGCTGGGCCTGGCGGATCAGGCCGAGGTAGGCGTTGTTCACGACCACGTGCAGGTACGGCAGGTTGAACTGGGCGCCGACCGCGAGCTCCTCGATCATGAACTGGAAGTCGTAGTCGCCCGACAGCGCCACCACCGTGGCCTCCGGGTCGGCGACGCAGACGCCCAGCGTCGCCGGGATCGTCCACCCCAGCGGCCCGGCCTGGCCGCAGTTGATCCAGTTGCGCGGGTGGTAGACGTGCAGGAACTGGGCGGCGGCGATCTGCGACAGGCCGATGGTGCTGACGTAGCGGGTGTCCCTGCCGAACGCCCGGTTCATCTCCTCGTAGACGCGCTGCGGCTTGATCGGCACGTCGTCGAAGTGGGTGCGGCGGAGCATGGTCCGCCGGCGCCCGGCGCACTCCTGCTGCCACGCCGACCGGTCCGGGAGCCTGCCCGCGGTCGCGCGCTCGCGGGCCACCTCCACGAACAGGGCCAGGGCCGCGCCGGCGTCGGAGACGATGCCGAGGTCGGGGGCGAACACCCGGCCGATCTGGGTCGGCTCGATGTCGACGTGCACGAACCGGCGGCCCCGCCGGTAGACCTCCAGGCCGCCGGTGTGCCGGTTGGCCCAGCGGTTGCCGATGCCCAGCACCAGGTCGGAGGCGAGCAGGTTGGCGTTGCCGTAGCGGTGCGAGGTCTGCAGCCCCACCATGCCGGCCATCAGCGGGTGGTCGTCGGGGATGGTCCCCCAGCCCATCAGCGTCGGCACCACCGGCACGCCGACCAGCTCGGCGAACTCGACCAGCAGGCCGGCGGCGTCGGCGTTGACGATGCCGCCGCCGGCCACCAGCAGCGGCCGCTGCGCCTCGGCGAGCATGTCCAGCGCCCGCTCGACCTGCGCCCGGGTGGCCGCCGGCTGGTGGACCGCCAGCGGCTGGTAGAGGTCGGGGTCGAAGTCGATCTCGGCCATCTGCACGTCGAAGGGCAGGTCCAGCAGCACCGGGCCGGGGCGGCCGGACCGCATCAGGTGGAAGGCCTGCTGGAAGGCGCCGGGCACCTGGGCGGGCTCCAGCACGGTCATGGCCAGCTTGGTGACCGGCCTGGCCATGGCGGCCACGTCGACGGCCTGGAAGTCCTCCTTGTGCAGCCGCGCCACCGGGGCCTGGCCGGTGATGCAGAGGATCGGGATGGAGTCGGCCGAGGCCGAGTACAGCCCGGTGAGCATGTCGGTGCCGGCCGGGCCGGAGGTCCCGATGCACACGCCGATGTTGCCGGCGCGGGCCCGGGTGTAGCCCTCGGCCATGTGCGAGGCGCCCTCCACGTGCCGGGCCAGCACGTGGCGGATGCCGCCACGCTTGCGCATGGCGGCGTAGAGCGGGTTGATGGCCGCGCCGGGGAGGCCGAACGCGTGCCTGACCCCTTCGCGCTCCAGGATCGCGACGGCGGCCTCGGCCGCGGTCATGCGGGGCATGTGGGTCCTCCTCCTGTCGCGGTCAGGCCCTGGTCGACCGCTGCTCCAGGGGCAGCCAGCCGAAGCTGTCGGCGCTGGCGCCGCTCGGGGTGTACTCGAGCCCGACGTAGCCGTCGTAGCCGGATGCGGCCAGCGCGGCGAGGTGGCGGTGGAGGTCCAGCGAGCCGGTCCCCGGCTCGTGCCGGCCCGGCGCGTCCGCGATCTGCACGTGGCCGACCCGGTCGGCGTAGCGCTCGACGACCTTGTCCAGGTCGTCGCCGTTGACCGCCAGGTGGTACAGGTCGCAGAGGAGGCGGAGGTTGGACGCGCCGGTCTCCCGCTGGACCCGGTCGATGACCCCGACGGCGTCGGCGGCGGTCCTGAGGGGGTAGCGGGGCGCGCCGCTGACCGGCTCGACCAGGACCACCCCGCCGATCCGCCGCGTGGCCGCGGCGGCCAGCGCCAGGTGCTCGACCGCCAGGTCGTCCTGCTCCTGCGGGGTGGCGTCGTCGACCCGGTTGCCGTACAGGGCGTTGAAGCTGCGGCAGCCGAGCCGCTCGCCGATGCCGACGGTCACCTCGACGTTGTCGCGGAACTCGGCCCCGCGGGCCGGCCAGGACACCAGCCCCCGGTCGCCGCCCGGCATGTCCCCGGCGAAGAAGTTCAGGCCCACCAGCGCCACGCCGGCGTCCTGGACCGCGCGGACGAAGTCGTCGACCTCGCGGTCGCCCGGCACCGCGACCGCAAACGGCCACCACAGCTCGACCGCGTCGAAGCCCGCGGACCTCGCCGCACCGGGACGCTCGTGCAGCGGGAGCTCGGTGAACAGGATGGACAGGTTGACGTCGAACTTGGTCATGCAGACCCATCCTTGATTTCCGTATGGCGGATAAACTACCCGCGATACGGGAACGTGTCAAGGGACATCCGGCGGGTCACCTCTGGTACCATCCAGGCGCTCACCGGGGGTGTAGCTCAGTCCGGCAGAGCGCCTCCCTCGCACGGAGGAAGCCAGGGGTTCAAATCCCCTCACCTCCACCCTCAACCTTGCAGGTCAGAGCGTCGTTGGCGTCAAGCTGGCGGCGCTCACTGCATGTTGCGGCCGCGCTGCGGCCGTGAGCGCAAGTCGCAGTCCTGCCAGGGAGGCTCTCAGAGACGAGGCGAGTCGGCTCTAGGCCTCACATGATGACCACGGAGCGTAGTCGTAGCCTCGCCGCGCACCCCGGCTCCCCTACACGCGATCCTCGTGCGTATCCGGCCTAGCCTGGTCGGCCACGCGGTCGACCTAGCCACTGCTCAACCACCTCCCACGACGACGGCCAGGTCCAGGCCGACGCCTCCACTGGCAGCACTGCCTGCGCCAGCCTCGATCGCCAGGTTCCGACTCGGGCAGCCGACCCGGCCGTCCCGGCCATGCGGATGCTTGCCCCAACGCCGCCCTCCACGACCTTCCAGTCGCACATAGCGGACACCGAATGGATGGACACCGGACGCCCACACTGGACGCCGGAAGCCTGGACGCTCAGATCGCCCGCACCGGACACTGGACACCGGTCGCGTGGACAGGCACGCGCTGACACTGGACGCTCGCACCGGACACCGGACACCGGACGCCGGACGCTGGACGAGGACGCGGACAGGGTGACGAAGGCACCGCCGGCATCCGCGCCTCCTGCGCCACTCCGCCAGCCGTCGCGTGTGGGACGCCCAACCGTGGTCCTGGCGACAGCGCCGGTGGCGCTTGGCGACTATGACGGCTCGGCGGTGGGGCCACCTGCCACACGAGACTGCCTCTCGCACTATCAGGCAGCTGCTCGGTCGTCCCACCGGCAAGCCGCGCGGTCGCCTCGGCGCACTGCTGTCCTCCGATGATTTCGGGTCGAGCGTAGAGCGGGAGGCGGCCGGTCAAGTGTTATGGCAAGTGCATCTGCCGGGCGGCTACGGCGGTTCGAGTGCGGTGGTGGATATGCATTGAGCGGGCCATGGGGGGTGGACTGAGCTGAAGGCGTTGAATTGGAGCTCGGCAAGGCACGTTGCCCCGACGAGGGGGCGCTGTTACTCGTCGCGGGCTTGGCGCATCGCCTAGCTGGAACAGCGCATCGGTACGGCGGAGACGTAGGCGTGCAGCTCGGGTCCGGAAGTGGTCGAGCCGCATGAGGGGGCAGGCTGGCATCGGCATGGCCGCGCCGCCTTACAGCCACATCGGTCACACGCCTTGACCAGCGCACAAGGCCCTCACCGGCTTCAATCACAAGCTAAGGGGCCGTAGGCGGTCGTGGTCGGGTGTGAGCAGCCTTCCTGGCTGGTGGCAGACGGTGTCAACCTGACAGCCCGGTTATTGGGTAGCGGGGGGTGGGGGCGCGCTGAGTCTAGTCATAGGGGGTTCTCCGGCAGCCACCGGCATGTGCTGGACTACCTGACCGAGAGGTGCTGGACTGCCAGCCCGAGCCGCTATGGACATTCCTGCACTCAGGAGTTGGGCCCGACCAGCTCACAGGCGTCTCCCAGCGGTGGAGAGCCTTGTCGCGCTCGGGGTTCGTGCTGCAAGGTCTAGACTCAGTCATCCGTGAGCTTCGTTGAGCGCGCGACGGGTGATGTGATGGCTGGGTCAGGCACATCGTCTCCTGACGAAGCCGCAGCCGGTGAGCGAGATCAGGTCCTCGCCACCAAGATCAACATCCCGCAGACCCGCCGCGACCACCTCGCCCGATCACGTCTGATCGTGAGGCTCGACGAGGGGATGGCCCGGGCGGTGACCCTCGTGTGCACGCCCGCCGGCTTCGGCAAGACCAGCCTGCTCGCCGACTGGGCCGCACGCGCGGGATGGCCCGTCGCGTGGCTGTCGCTGGATCCGGAGGACAGCAACCCCGCGCGGTTTTGGCGGTACGTGGTGGTCGCGCTCGATCGCGCCTTTGGAGGTATCGGCGAGCGCGTGCTTCCACTCCTCAGTCCCGCGGATTTCCAGTCGGGCGAGGGCGTTGTGACCGCCCTGATCAACGAGTTTGTGGTCGCGCCCGAGGAGCTCGCGCTGGTCCTCGACGACTACCACACGATGCAGTCGCAGGCGATCCACGATGACATGGCCTTCCTCCTGAGCCACCTCCCGCCGCAGCTTCACGTCGTGATTACCAGCCGGGTCGATCCGCCGCTCCCTGTGGCGCGGCTTCGTGCAGCGGGCCAGCTCGCCGAGTTGCGGGCCGCCGACCTCCGATTCACCCCCCGGGAGTCGTCGGCCCTGCTGCGGGAGGTGTGGGGGCTGGACCTGGCTCCGGAGGCCCTCGCCGCGCTGGAGGGCCGGACGGAGGGCTGGGCGGTGGGCCTGCAGTTGGCCGCCCTCGCCGTGCGCGAACGACCAGATGCCGATGCCTTCCTGCGTGCCTTCGCGGGAACCCATCGCTACGTCTTGGACTACCTGAGCGAGGAGGTGTTGGAGCGTCAGCCGGAGCGGGTCAGGACGTTCCTGCTCCGAAGCTCGATCCTCGAGCGGCTCAGCGGCCCAATCTGTCGCGCGGTCACCGGAGATCCCGACAGCCAAGACATCCTGGAGGGGATCGAGCGCGCCAACCTGTTCCTGGTCCCGCTGGACGAGGAGCGCCGCTGGTATCGCTTCCATCAACTGTTCGCCGATCTGCTGCGTGCCCGGCTGCAGCGGGCCGAGGCCGGTCGGGTACCAGAGCTGCACCGGAGGGCCGCCGAATGGTGCGAGCAGCACGGGCTGATCGATGAGGCGATCCACCATGCCCTGAGGTCTGGGGACGGGGCGTGGGCGGCGCGACTGGTCGAACAGCACCTGGGCGAGACCCTGGGCCGCGACGAGCGCGCGCTGCTGGAGCGATGGCTGTCGCGACTCCCTGAGGAGGCGGTGCGATCCCGACCGGCGCTGTGCCTGGCCGAGGGGCTGCGGCAGCTGTTCCTCGGCCGCTTGGACGCGGTCGAGCGCCTCCTGGAGCAGGCCGGACGTGCAGTCGACCGCGGGCAGGGGCCGGCGGAGTTCGGGGTGCTGACAGAGGTTGGCATGGTGGCTGAGGTGCCGGCGGCGATCGCGCTGCTTCGCTCGGAGCTCGCGGGGGTTCGGGGAGATCCCGAGCAGATGGCCGGGTACGCGCGATCGGCCCTGGCCGAGATGGCCGAGGATGAGCATGGGCCTCGCTTCTGGGCGCGCTGGCTCGCCGGGGTCGAGGCCGAGTGGATGCGGGGAAGGCTGGCGGAAGCCGAGCGCGCGTCCGCTGAGCTGCTGGCCGAGGGCCGGGCGGCACAAGATCCCCACCCCGGGATGGTGTCCCCCTTTCCCCTGGGCCAGCTGCAACAGGAACGGGGCAGGCTCACCGCGGCCCTGCGAACCCACCGAGAGGGTCTGCGCTTGGCCACCCAGGGCGCCCGCACGTCGACGTACCACGCGGGCCTGGCGCACCTGGGGATCGCCCGGGTGCTCTACGAGCGAAACGAGCTCGACGCCGCCCGTCAGCACGTAGGAGAAAGCGTCGAGCTTGGCCGGCAGGAGCGCTGGTTTCGTGAACACGAGCGAGTCGCTTCGGCGTGGATCCACCAGGCTCTGGGGGAACCAGACAGCGCCCTTGAAGCCATGGACGAAGCCTGCCGGCGGCAGGCGAGCCCGCAGGCCAACAGCCTCTGGTACCCCGCCCGCTCGGAACGGGCGCGGCTCTTGCTCGCCCAGGGACAGCCTGGCGAGGCCGAGCGGTGGGCGGAGGAACACGGGCTGACGGAGAACGATTGGGTTTCCTATGTGCGGGAACGCGACCACCTGGTGCTGGCCCGGGTGCTGCTGGCCCGGTCCGATCCCGGTCGGGCGCTCCGGCTCCTCGATCGCCTCGACGCCCTCGCCGAGTCCCAAGGTCGGCAAGGAAGCCTCATCCGGATCCGGGCCGTGCGGTCCCTGGCGCTGCAGTCGGCGGGGGAGCACCAGGGGGCCCTCGCCCTCCTGGTCGACGCGCTCGCCCGTGGTGCGCCAGAGGGCTACCTGCGCGTGTTCCTCGATGAGGGGCCCCCGATGGCCGTCCTGGTTCGCAAGCTGCTGGCGGGCCGGCGCCAGGAGCAGGTGGCGCCTGCCGACGCCGTGCCGCGTGGCTATCTCGCCCACCTGGTGGACGCCTTCGAGCAGGCCGGCCTGCCCGTCCGCCCACCGGTCGGCCGCGGCGGCGTGGCGGTGGCGGGGCTGGTGGAGCCGCTGAGCGCGCGCGAGCTGGAGGTGCTGGGGCTGCTGGCCGCCGGGGCGCCCAACCGGGCGATCGCCGAGCAGCTGGTGGTCACGCCGGCGACGGTGAAAAAGCACCTCAGCCGCATCTTCGACAAGCTGGGGGTGGCCAACCGCACCCAGGCCGTCGCCCGGGCGCGGGCGTTGGGGCTGCTGCCGTAGGCCAGCACGGTCGCCACCCGGTACCACGTTGGTAGACCGCCACGTGCCGCCGGGTGCCTGAGGTTTCGCCTGTCGTTGCCACCTTTGGGTGATGCCCCCGGCCCGCCCCGGCCCTAGCGTGCTGGCCGTGGCGTTCGCGTGGACGCGGGAGCAGGAGGATCGCGATGCTCATGGCGGGGAAGAGCGCCATGATCTACGGGGCCGGCGGGTCAATCGGCGGCGAGGTGGCCCGCACCTTCGCCCGCGAGGGCGCCAGGGTCTTCCTGGCCGGGCGCACCCGCGGCAAGCTGGAGGCGGCCGCCGCCGACATCACCGCCGCCGGCGGATCCGCCGAGGTCGCCGAGTTCGACGCCCTCGATGAGCAGGCCGTCGACCAGCACGCGGATGCCGTGGCCGCCAAGGCCGGCAGCCTCGACGTGTCCTTCAACCTCATCAGCCGCGGGGACGTGCAAGGGACCCCGCTGGTCGATATGACCACCGCCGACTTCGTCGGACCCGTCACCACCTGGGGTCACGGCGGCCTTCATCACCGCGCGGGCAGCGGCCCGCCACATGATCCAGCAGGGAGGCGGCGTCATCCTGGCACTGGACAGCGGCTCGGCGCACGGCAGCCCGATGATGGGCGCCACCGGCCCGGCCGACGCGGCGACCGATACCTTCATCCGCAACCTGGCCGCCGAGATCGGCCCCTACGGCGTGCGGGTGCTTGGCATCTGGACCGCCGGGCTTCCCGAGACCTGACGCCGGAGAAGCTCGCCGCGGTCAGCCGCAACCTGCAGCTGGACGACGCCGCCTTCCAGGGACTGCTGGAGCAGCTGGATGGGATGCGGATGCTGCGCCGCTTACCCCGGCTGGCCAGGTCGCGGTGGCGGCGTTCCTGGCCTCCGACCAGGCCGCCGCGATCACCGGCACCTTCGTCAACGTCACGAGCGGGGCGTTCCCCAGCTAGCCACCATGCACAGTCCGACGACCGTCCCGAGGGAGCGCGGAGGATGTCATGACCACCTCGTCCAACCCCGAGCGGGAGCCCCAGGCCGCCCCTGGGCCCCTGGTCGTCTCTACGGCGAACCCGCGCTACTTCACCGTCGCCGCCGAGGGCCGGAAGGCGGTGTACCTGACCGGCTCGCACATCTGGAACAACCTCCACGACGGCATGGGTCCCGGTGCGAGCTGCGCCGAGACCTCAGAGGAGCTGGACTATGACGCCTACCTCGACTTCCTGACCGAACGCGGCCACAACTTCATCCGCCTCTGGCGCTGGGAGCAGTTCCGCTCCCAGGCCGCCGGCGGCGACTACCACCTCTGCATGACCCCCCAGCCCTGGGCGCGAACCGGCCCAGGGGCGGCCACCGACGGCAAGCCCAGGTTCGACCTGGCGCGGTTCGACGAGGCATTCTTCGAGCGGCTCCGCGACCGCGTCGTCGCCGCCGGCCGGCGAGGCATCTACGTGGCGGTGATGCTGTTCGACGGCTTCGGCCTGCACCTCAGCCCGGCCCCCGACCACGTGGAGGGGCACCCGTACTTCGCCGCCAACAACATCAACGGGGTCGGCATCGGCTCGATCCTGGACTACCAGGTGCTGCCGCTGGACCCGCGCATCCAGGCGCTCCAGGAAGCCTACCTCGCCAAGGTGGTCGACACTCTGGGTGACCTGCCCAACCTCCTGTGGGAGGTGGCCAACGAGTCCTCGGGCGGCGGCACGGTCGACACGGCCTTCGCCGAGCTGCTGGGGCAGGCCGCTGTCCCGGAGTGGGGCGACTCCACGGCCTGGCAGTACTGGGTGATCGATACCGTCAAGCGCCACGAGCAGCAGATGCGCTACCAGCCGCACCCGATCGGGATGACCATGCAGTACCCCGTCCCCGACCAGACCAAGGTCAACCAGCCGCTGCTCGCCAGCCGGGCGGAGTGGATCTCACCCGGCTACGACGACGAGGTCTTCGCCGGGGGGGCACCCCCACCCCAGGCACCCGGCGCCCCACCGTCGCGGTGGCTCGTGGACCCGCCCGCCGCCGACGGCCGCAAGGTCATCATCAACGACACCGACCACTACGCGCTCGGCGGCGACGCGCTGTGGGCCTGGAAGTCCTTCCTGCGAGGCCACCATCCCATCCTGATGGACTACGGGATCATCGGCGGCGTCAACCCGCCAGACCCCTCGACGGGCGGGCCGATGTCCTATATGGCGTTCGAGCCCGCCCGCTGGGCAATGGGCGACACGCTGCGCTTCGCCGAGCGGATGAACCTGATCGGGATGGAGCCGCGGGACGACCTCAGCTCCACGGGGTACGCGCTGGCCAACCCTGGCCAGGAGTACCTGGTCCTACAGCCCAACGAGACGGCCGGCCGGTTCACGGTGCTGCTGGAGCCGGGCACGTACGCGACCGAGTGGTTCAGCATCCAGGCCCGCCAGAAGGTCCCTGGCCAAGCGATGGCCGTGGATCGCTCCACGGCCATCGGCTTCCGCACGCCATCGGCGGCGTCCGGGCCCATCGTCCTGTACCTGAAGGTAGGGTCGACCACGTGACCGCCGACAACACCCAAGAGTGGCAGGGCGCGCCGTTTGACCTGGACCTCCGTTTCGCTCCCCGCGCCGGGCTCCCGACGTTCGTCGCGCTGCCTAGGGAACAGCCAGGCGCCCGGCGGGCCATCATTCCCATCGTCTCGCCGATGCGAGGCCGCCTGGTTTGGCGTGCTTGGTGGCTGAGAAGGGGATGGCGACGCCATGAAGATTCTGCTGGCGCTAGCCGCAGCGGTGTCGTACGGAGTGTCGGACTTCAGCGGTGGCTTCCTAACCCGCAGGGCGCACGTGTTCGTGGCCTTCCCGCTGTCCTAGCTCGTCAGCGCCGTCATGCTGCTCGCCGTTGTGACCTTGTGGGTGGACGCCATCTCCATGGGGATCGAAGTAATCGACGGCGGGTGAACCATCAAGGGTTGCCATGGTCATGACCGCTGCCGGCAGGCCACAGAGCCGCAAGCGCCACAGCGGACCCCGCCTCACGGCGGACGGACGTGGTGGTCATAGCCGACGGAACAGCGGTTCCCCCATGTTGAACGCCCGACGGTCAACAACCCGCAACGAGAGCCCGAGATGGCACAAGCAGAGCAGCTCCTCATCATGCTTCTGACCGACCCTCACACCGGCAAGCGGAGCAGGCACCGATTCGGCCTCGACCGAATTACCGGGACCTCCCACCGGACGGATTTCGCTGCGCCTGCCGCGATCCGCTGGAGGGTGAGGCGATGAGGGCGATGAGAGCGATCCTGTACCGCTACCGGTATCTGGTGCTCGGCATGGTGCTAGCGGCGATCGTGGGGCAACTCACGTTCGGGTATGCCCGTGCCACGAGCCGTGTTGACCTGTCCGGCGGCGGCGTGGCGGACTGGCCGCAGTACGGCCGTGACCAGGAGGGAACCAGGTACACCCCGCTGAGCCAGATCAACCGCGACAACGTCGCGTACCTGCGAAAGGCCTGGGAATACCACACCGGTGACTCCTCTGACGGCTCCGACGGCCGGCCCGAGACGACCTTTCAGGCCACCCCCATCCTGGTCGACGGGATCCTGTACCTCGCCACGGTCTATGGCCGGGTCATCGCGCTCAACCCCCAGACCGGCACCGAGCTGTGGACCTACGACCCCGCAGTTGACGCCACGGTCGAGCGAGGCGAGTACGCCAACCGCGGCGTGACCTACTGGCGCGCCGCCGGTGCCGTCCAGGGGCAGGCGTGCGGGCGTCGGATCTTTGTCGCCACCGTGGACGCGCGGCTGATCGCCCTGGACGCCGCACGCGGCACACCCTGCCCGGGTTTCGGGCGGGCCGGGCAGGTCGACCTGTCACGCGGCGTCGACCTCGGCACCTACCGGGCGAACACCCGCGAGTACGGGGTCACCTCACCGCCGGTGGTGATCGGCGACCTGGTCGTCGTCGGCTCCGCCATCGGCGACAACCGAGCCGCGACCCTGGAGCGCGGCGTGGTGCGGGCGTTCGACGCTCGCAGCGGGGCGTTGCGCTGGCTGTGGGATCCCATTCCCCGCCAGCCGACCGACCCGGCCTTCCGAACCTGGGCGCAGGGGAGCGCCCGACGTACCGGTGCGGCTAACGTCTGGGCGCAGCTCTCGGTGGACGCCGCCCGGGACCTGGTCTTCGTGCCCACCAGCAGCCCCAGCCCGGACTACTACGGCGGCCAGCGGCTTGGAAGCAATGCCTACGCCGACTCCGTGGTGGCGCTGCGCGGCTCCAGCGGCAGGCTGGTCTGGCACTACCAGATCGTGCACCACAACATCTGGGACTATGACCTGCCCGCCCAGCCCAGCCTGATCACCGTTCGCAAGGACGGCCGGGACGTCCCCGCCGTCGCGCAGGCCACCAA
>Ga0081538_10005405_pt1 | contig 11483 bp, 13 predicted proteins | sample TabmetS5T2R1_FD_71022 | JGI IMG/M metagenome (GOLD analysis project Ga0081538, IMG submission 71022) | Tabebuia heterophylla rhizosphere microbial communities from the University of Puerto Rico - S5T2R1 | ecosystem: Host-associated > Plants > Roots > Rhizosphere ... | reverse complement strand
ACGAGGGGCTGGTCGCCCGGCTCACCGGCAACCAGGGTTCGGGGGTGCTGTCCTCCTGCGTGGCCGCCGACGGGCTGGCGGTCGTCCCGGCCGAGCGCCGGGAGCTGCCCGAGGGCACGCCGGTCCACGTGCTGCTGCTGCGGGAGGATCTGGCGTGGGTGAGCTGAGCCACCTCGACGACCAGGGGGCGGCCCGGATGGTCGACGTCTCGGCCAAGCCCGAGACCGAGCGGGTGGCCACCGCCGGCTGCCGGGTCGTGCTCGCCCCCGAGACCCTGGAGCTGCTCGCCTCCGCCGGGCTGCCCAAGGGCGACGCGCTGGCCGTGGCCAGGGTGGCCGGCATCATGGGGGCCAAGCGCACCCCCGACCTGATCCCGCTGTGCCATCCCCTGCCCATCACCGGGGTCGAAGTCGACCTCGCCCTCGAGGCCGACGCCGTGCGGGTCACCGCCACCGTCCGGACCACCGGCCGCACCGGGGTCGAGATGGAGGCCCTGACCGCCGCCGCCACCGCCGCCCTGACCCTGTACGACATGGTCAAGGGGGTGCAGCGCGACGTCCGCGTGGACGGCCTGCGCCTGCTGGCCAAGCGGGGCGGCCGCTCCGGGGACTACGTGGCCGGATGAGCCGGCTGCGCGGGCTGCGGGTGGCCGTGCTCACCGTGAGCGACCGGGTGGCCGGGGGGACCAGGGACGACGCCGGCGGGAGCGCCCTGTGCGGGCTGCTCGAGGCCGCCGGGGCCGAGCTGGTGTCGAGGGCGGTGGTGCCCGACGAGCGGGAGCCGGTGACGGCCGCGCTGCGGGCCATGACCGCCGACGCCGACCTGGTCCTGACCACCGGCGGCACCGGCCTCGGCCCCCGCGACATCACGCCCGAGGCGACCCGCGCGGTCCTCGACCGCGAGGCCCCCGGCATCGCCGAGGCCCTGCGCCATGCCAGCCTGGCCATCACTCCCTTCGCCATGCTGTCCCGGGCCACCGCCGGCCTGGTCGGCCGGGTCCTGGTCGTCAACCTCCCCGGCAACCCCAAGGCCGTCCGCGAGGAGTGGTCGGTCCTCGCCCCCGTCCTCGCCCACGCCGTGGAGACCGCCCGCGGCCCCGTCCCCGACGAGAGCCACCATCCGCCTGACGGTTGACACGGCGGGTGTGGACGGCCGCACGCATGACAGACCGGGGGCTGTGGACGGCCGGCACGCATGACAGACCGGGGGCTGTGGACGGCCGCACGCACCCCGCCAACAGGTCGGCTACCCTCCCAGATGGGGCCCCAGCAACCGGGGTTGAGGGTGCCGCGCGCCGGGGCGCAGCCGGCGGGTTGAGGGTGCCTCGCGCGGGGAGCCGGGAGCCGAGTTGAGGGTGCCGCGCGCCGGGCCCCAGCAGCCGGGTTGAGGGCGCCGCCCGTCGGGTCCCGGCAGCCGGGTTGAGGGTGCCGCGCGCCGGGGTCCCGTTACGACAGGTCGGGTGGCTCCTCGTCGAACTGCTGGTAGTGGCGGGCCAGGTGGCGCCGGACGGCCCGCCGGTCCTTGTCGGGGATGTCGACGCCGCCGCGGCCGCCGGCGAGGACGTTCATGGCGTGGGCGACCCCCCGCCAGACGACCTGGAGGCGGCCGTCGATCAGCTCGTGGTGGGGCAGCTTGTAGGCGCCCTTCTTCTCCGGGGGGTCGCCGTCGGCGTCGTCGTACCAGGCGTGCGCCTCGGCGACCAGCTGCCAGCCGCCCTGCTCCAGCATCGCGTCGACCTGCTCGGCGCCCTGCTCCGACCAGTGCCAGTCGCGGTCCTTGTCGGCGGTCGGCCCGTTGTGCGGCTCGGGAACGGCCATTGGGCTTCCTCCTCTCCGGTCCACCGCCACCGTACCCACCGAGGTCACCGATCGAGCAACCTGGGTGTCGGCCAACCGACCGACCGTGTCAGGGTGGGCGAAGGCCGCCGACATCGTCGCCCCGTTGGGCATCGGTTGGGACGGTTGCGACCATGCCCTCGTGGCGGGCACGCTCGGCGGCGAACACGACAAGGTGCGCCGCCAGCGACTCCCGGGGACCGGTGAGGACGCGGGAGCGATCCCCGGTCGCCAGTGCGGAGACAAAGGCGTCCATCAGCCCCCAGTCGCCGCCGCCGTGGCCGCCGCCCGCGGTGGCGTCTCCGGGCGGCCGGGCGGACAGGACCTCGGCCGTCCCGGTGAGGAAGTCGTAGACCCGGACGGCCTCGCCGTCGCCTTCCAGCTCCCCGCGCGTGCCGAACAGGCGGGTCCGCCGGTGCCCGCCGGCGTTGAAGGCCGTCATGACGAAGGCGCCGGTCGGGCCGCCGTCGAACTCCATCGCGACGACCTGATGGTCGACCACGTCGTTGTCGCCGGCGTACACACACCGCCCATAGGGGCCTTGGCGCAGCGCGGCCAGCAGCTCGGCCTCTGTGGAGCCGTCCATGACGGCGTCCAGCGGCCAACCGGCGCCCCGTTCGAGGCAGCCCGAGTAGAAGCGTACGGCCGAGTACGGGCAGGTCGGCTCGACCGCGCAGTCCAGACAGCGGTCGGCGGCTCCGGCGGGTCGGTGCTCCGGCGTGAAATGGGTGAGCCCGCCGAAGCTGGCGACCCGCCGGATCGGGCGTCCGACCACGTACTGGAGCCAGTCGAGGTCATGGCACGACTTGGCCAGCAGCATGAAGGTGGAGGTGCCCTGGTTCCGCCAGGCACCGCGGACATAGGAGTGGGCGTGGTGCAGGAACCCGACCGGCTCCAGATGCTGGACGGACACCACCTCACCGAGGCGCCCCGCGTCGACGACCCGTTTCACCAGGGCGGTGTAGGGGGTGTAGCGCAGGACGTGGCAGACGGCGAACACCACGTCGGCCCGCTCGACGGCCTCGACGATGCGCCGGCAGTCGGTCTCGGTGGTGGCCATCGGCTTCTCGAGGAGGACGTGGTAGCCGAGCTCGGCGAAGGCGATCGCCGGCTCGGCGTGCAGCACATCCTGGGTGCAGATCAGGACGGCGTCGGCCAGCCGCCCGCGGTCGGCCAGCTCCCGCCAGCCGGCGAAGGTGGCACCGGCGGGGATGCCGTGGCGGGCGGCGAAGCGGCCGCGGCGCACGTCGCGAGGCTCGGCCACCGCGACCACCCGGGCCCGGTCGGGGTTGGCCAGCGCCCAGTCGCCGTGCCCGTTGCCACGGTTGCCGGCGCCGACGACGGCCAGGGTGACAGGCGGCATGCGGGACTCCGTTCGTCGCAGCCGGCTACGGTTCGGGCAGGCTCCGAAGCTCGGCGGGGTGGGAGGGACACCTGCGCGCCCGGGCGCAGGCAGGCCGCCGCGGCGACCCCGACCGCCCCCGGAGTCGTCCAGTCCACCACGTGCACCGGGCCCGGGTGGCCGCCAGGGAGTCTGCCACAGCCCCAGTCGACTGCAGGCCGGTGGCGTGCGCGGCCGTGTTGACCGGCGACCGGCGGGACGACCCGCCGGCGGGCTGACGCTCCGCTACTGTTGGGCGGCAGCCGACCGGACATGATGGAGGCGAGGCAGGTGGCGCTCGAGAGCCGTTCTCCCCAGCGACCCGACGACCTCGTGGTCGAGTTCGAGGAGACCAGCCCTGAGGGGGTGGCGGCGGCGGCCGGGCGGGCCCGGTCGGCCGCCGGGGGCTGGGCGGCCAGCTCGGCCCTCGAGCGTTCGGTGGCGCTCGAGCGGGCGGCCGACGCCCTTGCCGGGGCGCACGCGGAGGTGGCCGGGCTGATGGTCCGGGAGGTCGGCAAGCCGGTCACCGAGGCGGTCGCCGAGGTCACCCGCGGCGTCGGGATCCTGCGCTACTACGCCCAGCAGGCCCTCGACCCGGACGGCGAGACCTACCCCGGCCCCAGCCCGGCCGGGCTGCTGCTGGCCAGGCGGCGGCCCCGTGGGGTGGCCGGGCTGATCACCCCGTGGAACTTCCCGGTGGCCATCCCGCTGTGGAAGGCCGCGCCGGCGCTGGCCTTCGGCAACGCGGTCCTGCTCAAGCCGTCGCCGGAGGCGACCGGGCTGGCCCTGCGCCTGGCCGAGCTGCTGGCCCCGGCCCTCCCGGAGGGCCTGTTCCAGGTCGTGCCCGGCGGGGCCGGGACCGGCGAGGCGCTGGTGGACCGGGTCGACTGCCTCTCGTTCACCGGCTCGGTGGCGGTGGGCCGGCAGGTCGCGGTGGCCGCGACCGAGCGGGGCATCCCCAGCCAGGCCGAGATGGGCGGGCTGAACGCCTCGGTGGTGCTGCCGGACGCCGACCCTGAACGGGCGGCGACGGTGATCGCCGGCGCGGCCATGGGCTACGCCGGCCAGAAGTGCACCGCCACCAGCCGGGCCATCGTCGTCGGCGACCCCGGCCCGTTCACCGAGGCGCTGGTCGCGGCCGTCCAGGGTCTGCCCGTCGGGGAACCGGCCGAGGAGGCCACGGTGGTCGGGCCGGTCATCACCGAGCAGGCCCGCCAGCGGGTGCTGGAGGCGGCCGAGGAGGCCGCAGCCGCCGGCGGGCGCCTGCTGACCGGCGGGAAGGCCGGCGACGGTCCCGGCTGGTTCGTGGCCCCGACCCTGGTGGACGGCCTCGGCCCCGACGCCCGCCTGGCCCAGGAGGAGGTGTTCGGGCCGATCGCGGTGGTGCTCGCCGTGCCAGACACCGACCAGGCGGTCAGCGTCGCCAACGGGGTCGCCTACGGCCTGGTGGGCTCGGTGTTCACCCGCGACCTGGACCGCGCCCTTGGCCTGGCCGCCCGGCTGGACACCGGCATGATCCGGGTGAACGCCCCGACGACGGGCGTGGACTTCCACGCCCCCTTCGGCGGCGAAAAAGGCTCCAGCTTCGGCCCCCGCGAGCAGGGCAACGCGGCCCGCGAGCTCTACACCTCGACCCGGACCATCACGATGCTCGGGCAGGAGGGCTGAAGGGTGGCGCTCTGGCAGCTGCTGGTGGACGGGCGGCCCCGGCTGGCCCGGGGGCCGGCCGGGGAGGGCCCGGCCGGGCTGCTGGCCGCCGGGGCCAGCATCGACGCGGTACTCGGGGGCGAGCCCAGCGTCCTCGGGGAGCTGCTCGCCGGCCCGGCCGCCGGCCCGGTCCCCGACGGCGCCCAGGTGCTCGCCCCGGCCGGCGCCCAGCCGATCTGGGCCGCCGGGGTGACCTTCCTGCGCAGCCGCGACGCCCGCCTCGAGGAGTCCCGCGGCCTGGACGCCTACGACAAGGTCTACCTGGCCGACCGGCCCGAGCTCTTCCTCAAGGCGCTGCCGGGCACGGCTCGGGGCCCGGGCCGGCCGATCGGCGTGCGGGCCGACTCCGACTGGAACGTGCCCGAGCCGGAGCTGGCCGTGGTGATCGACCGGCGCGGCCAGATCGTCGGCTACTCGATCGGCGACGACGTCTCCTCACGCTCCATCGAGGGCGAGAACCCGCTGTACCTCCCTCAGGCCAAGCTCTACCGGGGCAGCTGCGCCCTCGGCCCGTGCCTGGTCCCCGCCGCCGAGGCCCCCGACCCGGCGGAGATGGAGATCGCGCTGTCGATCGAGCGGGACGGGGCCGAGGTGTTCGCCGACCGCTGCTCGGTCGCGGACTTGCAGCGGAGCCTCCCCGAGCTGGTCGACTGGCTCTGGCGCGGCCAGGACCTCCCCGTCGGGGCGGTCCTGCTCACCGGCACCTCGATCGTCCCCCCGCCCGACCTCACCCTCCGCCCCGGCGACCAGGTGACCATCACCGTCACCGGCCTCGGCCAGCTCACCAACCCGGTGGAGCTGATCGACACCACCGGACCAGCTGCCACCGTCGGCGGGTGACCGACAGCCGCCGAGGTCGTTGATCGAGCATTTTGGCCGTGCTACGTTGCCGGGGCCCTGCCGGCCGAGAGAGGGTGGCACCGTGAGCCTGGCCGTGTTCGCGCTCGTGGTCGTGATCTGGGTCGTGCTGCTGGTCCCGCTGGCCCGCCGCGGCCGGGCCGAGCTGGCCATCGAGGCCACCGAGGGAGGATCGCGGCTGCGCAGCGGCGGCGCCCGGCCCTGGACGACCGGGAACCTCCCCACCGACCCCGGCGATGTCCACCTGGCGGCGGCCGCCGCGGCGGCCCGGCTGGCCCGTCGGCGCGCCGCCGCCCACCGGGCCGCGACCCGGCGCCGCCGGGTGCTGCTCCTGCTGGTCGTGGCCACCGCCGCCGGGTCGCGGGCCTGGGCCGTGCTCGGCGGGCCCTGGTGGGCGGCCGCCGCCACGGCCGGTCTCCTGCTGGCCGCCTACCTGTTCACCCTGGCCGGCCTCGGTTGGCGCCGCTCCCGGCGCCGCCGCGCCCGGACCGCCACCGCCGCCGCCCGGCCCTCCCGGACCGCCCGGTGGGCCTCGCCGGCGCCCTGGGGCGGCCAGGTGCCCCTGTCCACCGAATGAGCCTAGGCCAGGCGGCCGCGGGCCTGCGGGCCCGCCTCGACGCCAAGCACCAGGCCCGCGAGGTCGGCATCCGCAACGCCCGCCAGGCGGTGCGCTGCTCGGCCAACGCCGTCCGGGCCGCCCACCGGACCGAGCTGGAGCGGTCCGGCGAGCTGCTGGCCGAGGCCAGGGAGCTGCTCGAGGTGGCCTCCTCGGTGCTGGCCGCCCACCCCGACGTGCTCTACGCCGGGTTCCTCCAGGACGCGCAGAAGGAGTACGCCGAGGCGCTGGCCACCCGGGCGCTGGTCGCCGGCGACCCGCTGCCCCCACCCGAGGACGTCGGGGTCGGCGACGCCCCCTACCTCAACGGGCTGGCCGAGACGGTCGGCGAGCTCCGCCGCCACCTGCTGGACGTGCTCAGGGCCGGGGACGTGGCCCGGGCGTCGGCGCTGTTCGCGGCCATGGAGGAGATCCACGCCCTGCTGGCCGACCTGGACTACCCGGACGCGATCACCGGCAACCTGCGCCGCTCCACCGACGTGGCCCGCGCGATCATCGAGCGGACCCGCAGCGACCTCACCCTGACCGTGATCCAGCTACGCGTGTCCCAAGCGCTCTCTCGGGAGCTGGACCGGTAGGCCCGTTGTCGCAGCTCAGGGCCGCTCTAAGGCTCGTTGTGCTACCCCCGTCTCTCTAGCCAGGCATCGACGTCGCGCTTCCGGTGGCGCACCTGGCGGCCCGCATGGATGAAGGGCGGTCCGGTCCCCTCGGCCCGCCATCGCTTGACGGTGCGGACTGACACCTTGCAGTAATCCGCCACCTCTTGCTCCGTCAGCAGCTCATCCACGCAGCGAAGCCTACAACAGCGGAAATGCAGCGGCTTTGTCCTCTGGTTCCCCTTTTGACACCTAACAGCGTGTTGCAGAAATCCTGGTGGCGGCTGTTGTGGGGTAGTTCGTAACGGTCATGGGACGGTCTTGCTCGTAGACTGCGGGCAGGGAGCTGCCGTATCCCATCCAACGTCGGCGATCTGGCGGAGAGCGGGTTCCAAGGCTCCCCAAGGAGGCGAGGCGGCCGTGCGGAAGCGCTCGGCGTGGGTGGCCTGGTCCATGCTGGCGGTCTTCGTCGCCAGCTACGGCATTGGGGTTCCCCTGGCAGTGGCCAGAGGCCACCTGCTAGAGGTGGACAGCACCTTTCTGCTGGCCTTCGCGGCGTTCATGGCCGTGGGTGCGGTGATTGTGGCCCACCGGCCCGGCAACGCCGTCGGCTGGATCTTCTCGGCCATCGGGCTGCTGACCGCCACCGGGATGCTGGCCGGCGAGTACGCCGCGCGTGCCAACCTTGGCCGGCCTGGTGCGCTACCGGGTGGGATCCTGGCGGCCTGGTACAGCTCGTGGTTCTGGTACCCGACGCTGGCGCTGGTGCTGGTGTTCACCCTGCTGCTGTTTCCCACCGGTCGGCTGCTGTCGGCCGCTTGGCGCCCGGTCGCGGTGGCGGCCGCCGCCGCGACGGTGGGGATCACCATGCTGAGCGCCCTGACGCCGACGCTGGAGGACGAGAACTACACCGTCCGCAATCCCATCGGGCTTGCCTGGGTCCAGGACCCAGAGCAGACCGCGGTGGGCACGGTGCTGTTTGCGCTGCTGCTTGGCTGCATGGGCGCGGCAGCCCTCTCGCTGGTGCTGCGCTTTCACCGCGCACAAGGGGTGGAGCGCCAACAACTGAAGTGGTTCACCTACGCCGGGGCGCTGATGGTCCTGTTCGGGCTGGTGCCGGAACTCCTGCCCACCACCGCCAACATCTCCGAGGCGCTGTGGGGGCTTGGCGCTGTCCTTGTCCCGGTCGCTGCCGGCATCGCGATCCTGCGCTACCGGCTGTACGACATCGACCGGCTGATCAACCGCACCCTGGTCTACGCGGCACTTACCGCCCTGCTCGGCGTCGTCTACGCCGGCGTGGTGCTGGTCCTTGGGCAGCTGTTTGGCGGGGTCGGCGCCGAGCCGCCGAGCTGGGCGGTGGCCGGCGCCACCCTGGCGGTGGCGGCGCTGTTCCAGCCCGCCCGCCGCCGCATCCAGCAGGCGGTGGACCGGCGCTTCAACCGGCGCCGCTACCACGCGGCCAAGACCATCGAGGCGTTCAGCGCCCGGCTGCGCCAGGAGATTGATCTGGACACGCTCTCGGCCGAGCTGCTGGCCGTGGCCGACCAGACCATGGAGCCAACCAAGGCGTCGCTGTGGCTGCGACCGCCGGTGAACCGTGCTCGCCCCATCAGTTATTGACCCTTTACAGCGTGTTGCAGAACAGTCGGGTGCCGAGGTGCCCTGCGAGAGGTGGCTGCCGGCTGCTTGAGGATGCCGGGGTGAGGTCGGCTGCTAGGCCGCGGTCGCCCCTCGGATCGCCTCGATGGCCTCGCCGGCGTGGCGCAGCCCCATCAGGTGCCCCTGGTCGGTGAAGCTGGCCTGGCAGTTGGGCAACAGCTGGGCCATGCGCCGGGCGGCCGCGATCGGCACATCCTCGTCCGCCGCCCCATGCCACAGCCAAGTCGGCACCTTGACCTGCTGAAGCTGGAAGCCCCACGGGCGGCTGGCCACCGCCAGGTCTGCGCGGACCCCGGCGCCACCTTGGCGGAACGCCTCGACGGTGTCCTCCACGAGGCGGGCCCACCGTTGGGGGTCGGCGGCCACCTCGGTCAGCACCTGCTGGTCGGGTGGCGGTAGCCCTTTGGACAGCCGCCGCAGGAGCCGGTCGCGGTCGCCGCGCAGCCCGGCCAGCGCCATCCGGGCCCACAGCCAGCAGGCCGCCCGGCTCAGCACTGGTGCGCGACGGGCCAGGGTGAATACCGCCGGTTGCGGCGGCTCATGCCGGTGCGGGTCTCGGGCAGCTCCCACGGACCCATGGGGCTGCTGAGCAGCACCGAGCTCACCCGCTGGGGCAGGCGGATGGCGCAGGCTAGGGCGAAGGGGACGCCGATCGAGATGCCCAGCACCGCGAAGCGTCCAGGCCAACGACCTCGCAGAGGACGCCCACGTCGTCGGCGACCCCAAGCGTGCTGGTCCTGGGGTTGGGATCGGAGCGGCCGTAGCCGGGGGCGGTCGGCGGCCAGCAGGCGCACCCCGCGGTCGGCCAGCAGGCGGTCGGGGAACGCCCAGGCGGGCTCGAGCCGGGAGCCGGGCGTCCCCGACAGCACGATGCAAGCCACCCCGTCGGGTGGTCCGTACTGGGCGAAGGCCAGCCGCCGGCCGTCAGGCAGCCGCACCAGCTGTGGTGGCTGGCTGGTGGTCATGGCCCTCCGATCCGCGGCACCGCTGGCGGAGTGGTGGCTATGCAGCAAGGCGAACACCTGAGTGTAGTTCCCCTGCTCAGCGGTGCGGCAACGGCTGAGGGCACGCCCTGGGTTCCCACCAGCTTTCTGACGCTTGACGGCGTGCTGCGAACACGGCTGCTGAGGGGATCGTTGAGACAGGTAGCAGAGCAAGCTGATGGCGTAGGATCGGCCATGGCCTACAACTTCCTGCCCTGTGACCGTGACCAGGGGTTTCTGCTGCCACCGGACGTGCGCGACTGGCTGCCGAGTGACCATCTGGCCTGGTTCGTCCTCGACGTCGTTGACCAGCTCGACCTTGGCCCGTTCCTGCGCGGCTATCGGGCTGATGGGCATGGCCGGGTCGCCTACCAGCCCAAGATGCTGCTGGCCGTCCTGCTGTATGCCTACTGCACCGGGTCCGCTCCTCCCGCCAGATCGAGCGGCGCTGCCACGAAGACATCGCCTTCCGAATCCTGGCCGCCAACACGACCCCTGATCATGTGACCATCGCCCGCTTCCGGGTCCGACACGAACAGGCCCTGGCCGGGCTGCTGATCCAGTCGCTGCGGCTGTGCGCGGCCGCTGGGATGGTCCGCTTGGGCCTGGTTGCCTTGGATGGCCCCAAGATCGAAGCCGACGCTGCCGCCGCGGCCAACCGCACCCACACGCACCTCCAGGCCCAGGTCGTCGAGCTGCTCCAGCAGGCAGCGGCCATCGACCAGGCCGAGGACCGCGAGCACGGCGCTGCCCACGATGCCGCGCTGCCCCAGGCCCTGGCCCGCCGGGCTGAGCGGCTGGCGCGGCTGCAGCGGGCCAAGGCCCTCCTGGAGGCCGAGACCGCCGCCCGCCAGCAGCGCTACCAGCAGCGGGTCGCCGAGCTGGCCGCCGCCGCCCGAGCTCGCGGCCAACGGCCCCGGGCTCATATCCGGCCGCGGCGTCGGGATGAGGCGCCCAACCCCACCGCGACCGTCAACACCACCGACCCCGACAGCCGCTTTGTACGCGGCAACGGCCGCACCCTGCAGGGCTACAACGCCCAGGCGGCCGCCACCTGTGAGCAGGTGGTGGTCGCGGCCGAGTTGACCCAACAGGCCAACGACCTCCAGCAGCTGGCTCCCATGCTGACCGCCATCCGTACCACCCTGGCCAGAGCTGGCATCAGTGATTCGGTCCAGCGGCTGGCGGCCGATTCCGGCTACTGGTCGATCGCCAACGTGTCGGCGATCCCCAACGCACCCGAGCTGTTGATCCCTCCGGCCCGCCATGGCCGCCACGGCAAGCCCCGCAAGGACGGCCAGCCCTCGGCGTCCAAGAGCGACAACCTGCGCACCGCGATGCTCGCCAGGCTGGGAAGCGCCCACGGCAAAGCCTGCTACGCCCAGCGCAGCCGGACCATCGAACCAGTCTTCGGCCAGGTCAAGACGATCCAGGGTGGCTGGCGGTTCATGCGCCGCGGCCTGGGGGCCTGTGCGGCCGAGTGGAAGCTGCTGTGCGGCACCCACAACCTGCTCAAACTCTGGCGCGTCACCACGGCCACCACCTGCTGACAGAAGCGACCCGGCCGGCGCCAGCGCGGCGCACGATTGCCCAGACACGCCGAGATTCCCAGCTTCCGATCACCAAGCGACCAACCGCGGGCCCCCGCCTGCGCAACAGGCTCCTAACAGCCAAAATCGCCTACGATCACTGACCGCCCTGACCAGCAGTCGATTCCCGGTCAACGATCTAGCCGGCGGGACCAGCTGCGACGCCGCCATCGGGCCGGGTCGCAGTGACCACGACCCGGTCCACCAGCTCGGCGATCGGCGGGTGCCGTCCGCCTCGTCCTGCAACCCAGTAGGC
>Ga0081538_10005404_pt1 | contig 11483 bp, 7 predicted proteins | sample TabmetS5T2R1_FD_71022 | JGI IMG/M metagenome (GOLD analysis project Ga0081538, IMG submission 71022) | Tabebuia heterophylla rhizosphere microbial communities from the University of Puerto Rico - S5T2R1 | ecosystem: Host-associated > Plants > Roots > Rhizosphere ... | reverse complement strand
GACGTCGCCCGGCTGGACGGGCGGCGCTGGCGGCGCGCCCTGGGCGCCGGCGGTCGGCTGGTCGGCCTGGGCCGGTTCCGGCGGCGTGGCCGCGCCGTTGGTGCCGCCCGGTGCGGCGGGCGCGTACTCCTCGCCGGCCTTCCGCGCGCGGACCTCGGGCGTGAGGATGCCGAGGTCCTCGTGCACGTCCGCGTCGAGGAACCGCGACGCCAGCCAGCGCATGATGTAGTCCGGCATCGACTTGGCGAACGGGATCTCCGGGTTCGTGGTGATCCCCTCCGGCTCGAAGCGCATGTAGGCGAACTTCCGCACCAGCGTCTCGAGCGGCACGCCGTACTGCAGCGCGATCGAGATCGCCGTCGCGAACGAGTTCATCATGCCGCGGAGGGTCGAGCCCTCCTTGCCGATGTCGGTGAGGAAGATCTCCCCGACCGTCCCGTCCTCGTACATGCCGGCGGTGATGTAGCCCTCGTGGCCGCCGAGCGAGAACTTGTGCGTGATCGACTGGCGCTCGCGCGGCATCCGCTTGCGCGCCGGGCCGACCTCGGCCTTGGCTCGGGCGACCGCGTCGGCGATCGCCGACTCGACGCGCTCGGCCACGAGCGCCTCGACCTGCGCCTCGGTGTAGAGCGGCGCGCCCTCGGCGGTGACGAACTCGCCGTCGTCGCCCTCGACGGACTGCGTCTTCTGCGCGTCGGTCCGCAGCGCCTGCGCGGTCTTGGAGCCGTCGCGGTAGATGGCCAGCGCCTTGATCCCGAGCCGCCACGCCTGCAGGTAGGCGTCGGCGATGTCCTCGACCGTCGCCGTCTGCGGCAGGTTGACGGTCTTGGAGATCGCGCCGGACAGGAACGGCTGGACCGCGCCCATCATCTTGATGTGGCCCATGTGCGAGATCGCGCGCTCGCCGACCGCCACGTCGAACACCGGCAGGTGCTCCTCCGCCAGGCCGGGAGCGCCGACGATCGTGCCGTGTTCGCTGATGTGCGCCTCGATCTGTTCGCTCTGCGCGTCCGAGTAGCCGAGCGTGCGCAGCGCCATCGGGACCGTGCGGTTGACGATCGTCATCGACCCGCCGCCGACGAGCTCCTTGTACTTGACGAGCGAGAAGTCGGGCTCGACGCCGGTCGTGTCGCAGTCGAGCAGGAAAGAGATCGTCCCGGTCGGCGCGAGCACCGACGCCTGCGCGTTGCGGTAGCCGTAGAGCTCGCCGAGCGCGACGGCCTCGTTCCACGTCTCGCGCGCCGAAGCGAGTAGCGCGTCGTCGTCGCATGTCGCGTCCGGGATCGCGTACGACGCATCGCGATGCATCCGCATCACGTTGTTGTGCGCCTCGCGGTTCTCGGCGTAGCCGTCGTACGGACCGATCGCCGCCGCGACCTTGGCCGACTGCAGGTAGCCGCGGCCGGTCATCAGCGCGGTGATCGCCGCTGCGAAGCCGCGCCCGCCGTCGGAGTCGTACGCGAGGCCGTTCGACATCAGGTACGCGCCCAAGTTCGTGTAGCCGAGGCCGAGCTGCCGGAACGCGCGCGCGTTGCGGGCGATCTCCTCGGTCGGATAGCTCGACGGCCCGACGATGATCTCTTGGGCGAGGAAGACGATGTCGACCGTATGGTTGAACCGTTCGACGTCGAGCGTGCCGTCGGGGCGGCGGAACTTCATCAGGTTCAGCGACGCCAGGTTGCACGCGGAGTCGTCGATACTCATGTACTCCGAGCACGGGTTGGACGCGTTGATCCGCCCGGTGACCGGGTTCGTGTGCCACTGGTTGATCGTCGTGTCGTACTGGACGCCCGGATCGGCGCAGCGCCAGGCGGCCTCGGCGATCTCGCGCATCAGCTCGCGCGCCGGCAGCGTCTCGGTCGGCTCGCCGGTCGTGCGCGAGATCAACTGCCACTCGGCGTCGTTTTCGACGGCGTGCATGAACTCGTCCGTGAGGCGGACCGAATTGTTCGCGTTCTGGTACTGGATCGACTGGAAGCCGTCGCCATCGATCGACATATCGAAGCCGGCGTCGCGCAGGGCCGCGGCCTTGTCTTCCTCCTTGGCCTTGCACCAGATGAACTCGCGGATGTCCGGGTGGTCGACGTCGAGCACGACCATCTTCGCGGCGCGGCGCGTCTTGCCGCCCGACTTGATCGTGCCCGCCCAGGCGTCCGCCCCGCGCATGAACGAGACCGGCCCCGATGCGGTGCCGCCCTTCGACAGCGGCTCCATCGAGCCGCGGATGTTCGACAAATTGATCCCCGATCCGGAGCCGCCGCGGAAGATCTTCCCCTCCTTGGTGTTCCAGTCGAGGATCGACTCCATCGTGTCCTCGACGGAGAGGATGAAGCAGTTGTGGACGGCGACGTTGTTGCTGAGGTACTCGCCCGACTCCGTCTGGATGTCGTAGACCTCTTCGACGCCGACCGGTTCGATCGCGACGATCTCCTCCTCGCGCAGGTCGGGGCAGTGCTTGCCGCCGCGGAGGGTCAGCGACTCGAGCAGCTTCGCCTGCTTGGTCGCGCCTACGAACCCGATCAGCTCGGCGAAGCGAGCGCGCTCCGAAGCCACGCCGATCGCGAGCTCGTGCAGGTCGTGCCGGTCGTCACGGCGCTCCGGCTTGCGCAGCCGGCGCGAGTAGATGCCGACCGTGTTGAGCAGCAGCTGGACGTCCTCCGTCCAGCGCTCTCCGATGACAGCGAACCCGATGCGCGCGTTCTCGCAACCGCGATCGCGGCGGACCGAGATGTAGCCATCGGCCTGGAAGATCGAGCGCAGGTAGGCGACGACCTCGTCGCGTGATGCCGTGAAGAGGCGGCGCGGCACGCGGATGTCCGTGCCGCGCGCCAACAGACCCCAGCGCTCGACGAACGGCCGCAGGACATCGCCGTACAACCGGATCCGGCGCACCGCAAGGTGCTCGTTCTCAGTGGGCACATCGCGGATCTGGAAGTGCACGCCGGGCAGGGCGACGTGAAGGTTGTCGAGCACCCAGAGGCACTCGTCGTCGTCGGCGACCTGGAACTCGATCGTCAGCGAGCGGTTGGTGCCCGACTCGTACTGTCCGACGAAGCCGTCGGCTTGCAGCCAACCGGCGAGCGCCGCTTCGGCGACCGCGACCGGATCGGCTGCCGGCTCGGGCGCGTCGTCGAGCTCGAGCAGGCCGAAGCCACCCGCCAGCATACGCGTGGGCGCGCCGACCGCCGAGCGGTGAGGGTGAAGGTGCATGCGCATGCCCGGGCGCAGCTCGTCGACGCGCAGCCACTGCGGCGCGGTGCGGCGCCCCGCGACGGCCTTGACCACGTGCTCGGCGGTCGCGTCGACGAACTGGCCGTTGCGCAGCACGACGCGGTACACCGGCTTGCGCCCGTTGTGCTTGACGGCGACGATCCGGGTGACCCCGTGTGCGTCGTAGACGTCGCGCCCGACCTGCTCGCCCTCGACGAGCTCGCCGATCGACACCATGCCCTGCGGAGTCGAGACGAGCGCATCGAATGGCTGGCACGCCGAGCACTGCGGGTTTTCCTCGAACCCGACGTTGAACCAGACCGGCGAGTTGAACGCCGCCATCTGGTGCAGCAGGACGTAGGTCAGCTCCGCCTCGAAGGCGTCGCCGTCCTCGACCGACGCGAAGTAGCCGCGCTGGCGCCCCCAGTCGGCGATCGTGCCCGCGACGCGCGAGACCATCTGCTTGACGGAGCGCTCGCGCGTCGGCGAGTCGAGCTGGCCGCGGAAGTACTTCTGGGCGACGATGTTCGTCGCGTTCTGCGACCAGGTCGTCGGGAACTCGACGTCGCGCTGCTCGAACACCGAGCCGATGCGCGCGTCGCGCAGCTCCCACTCGACGGTGTCGAACGGGTGCACGCCGGGCTGGGTGAACAGACGCCGCACGCTGAGCGCCTCGCCGGCGCGAGTCTCGGGCTTCACAGCTGTGTGCGGGGTCTGTTCCATCGTGCTGCTCCTAACGGCCTCGTGGCGGCGCCGCGGCGGATGTGCCGAGGCTCAATTAACGGGGCTGCGGATATTCCGGAACGGTGCGGACGGAACCGCGAAAGCACCTGCAATTTCCGTGAAAAGAAGCAGCTGAAACCGTACGGGCATTCTACCGTACGGGGCTGCGGAACTAGCGGCCGAGGCGCAGCCAGTCGGCGAAGTCGCCCCACGTTCCGCCGACGCGGAACGCCGCCTCGCGCAGCGCGCGGCGGGGGCGGGCGAAGCGGGTCTCGGCCCAACCGAAGCGGTTCAGGCCGGCGAACAGCAGCGCGAGCAGCGCCACGAGCGCCAGCAGTGCCGCGAGCACGAGGAGCGAGGGCGGGAGCTCGTCGTCGGCGTTCGCATAGACCGGTTGCGGCGTCACGGCGGGGCCGGACGGCTCGGCGGGCGCAGGGGCGGCGGGAGCGGGCGTAGTCGCGGGTGGCACGGGCGTGATCTCCGGCGCGAGCGGTTCCACCTCCCCAGCGCTCGGGGGCGAGGACGGCGGGCTGCCGCCGCCGGGCGCCGGCGGCGGGGCGGCCGAGCCCGAGTCGACTGGGTCGTCGGGCGACGGCGATGGCACCGGAGCCGGCGTCGGCGCCGGCGTCGCGGTGGCGTCCGGCGTCGCCGTCGGCTCCGGCGTCGGGGTCGGCTCCGGGCCCTTGCAGTCGCCGTCGTCGTGCTGCTCGATCGCGGCCTCGAGCGCCGGGCGCAGGTCCGGGTTGTCGACGTCGGCCTCCGGCGGCAGCTCCTCGAGCACCTCGCGGAGCGTCCGCTTCTTGTGGTCGCACGCCTCGATCACGCCGTCGCGGCGGTAGTCGCGGTAGACGTCCTGCTCGGCCTCCGAGCGCTCCGGGGTCGGCGTGGGCGTCGGTGTCGGTGTCGGCTGCTGGGCTGCGGCCGAGGCGGTCGGGATCGCGAGCGCCACCAGCACGGCCGCTGCGAGGCTCATGCGCACCGGCCGCATTTTATTGACGCCTCCTTTGAGCCCCGGCGCACTTCAGCGGCCGATCCAGGTGCGTCGGGACTTGCCGGAGGCGTGACTAGGATGCCCGCCCCTATGCGGACTCTCGTGACGGGCGGCGCGGGCTACATCGGCTCGGTCGTCGCGCAGCAGCTGCTCGACGCCGACCACGAGGTCGTCGTACTCGACGACCTCTCGCGCGGCCACGCCGGCGCGATCCCGGCGGGAGCCGCGCACGTGGACGTCTCGCTGCTCGACCGCGCCGCGCTCGACGCGCCGCTCGCCGGGATCGACGCCGTGCTGCACTTCGCCGCGCTCGCGCTCGTCGCCGAGTCGGTCGAGCACCCCGAGCGCTACTGGTCGACCAACCTGGGCGGCACGCGCAACCTGCTCGACGCGATGCGCGCCAACGGCGTCGGCAAGCTCGTGTTCTCCTCCACGTGCGCGACCTACGGGGAGCCCGAGACGGTCCCGATCTCCGAGGACGAGCCGACCGCTCCCGTCAACTCCTACGGCGCGTCCAAGCTCGCGGTCGATCTGATGATCCGCGACGAGTGCCGCGCGCACGGGCTCGCCGGCGCCTCGCTGCGCTACTTCAACGTGGCCGGCGCAAGCGGGAATCTGGGCGAGGACCACCACCCGGAGACGCATCTCATACCGCTCGTACTGCGCACCGCCGCGGGCGCGCGCGAGCACGTGAGCGTGTACGGGACGGACTACCCGACGCGCGACGGCACCGCGGTGCGCGACTACATCCACATCGTCGACCTCGGCGAGGCGCACCTGCTGGCGCTGGACACGCTGGAGGCCGGCAGGCACCGCGTCGTCAACCTCGGCACCGGGGACGGCTACACGGTTCGCGAGGTGATCGAGGCGGCGCGCCGCGTGACCGGACGCGAGATCCCGGTGCGCGACGAGGGCCGACGACCGGGCGACCCGCCCGAGCTGGTCGCCGCGAACGCGCGAGCGCGCGAGGAGCTCGGCTGGGCGCCGCGGCGCGGGCTGGAGGAGATGATCGCGGACGCCTGGGAGTGGCACCAGGCGCACCCGAACGGCTACGGCTCGTGACGAGGTCCGGGGCGAACGGTTACGGCTCGTGACGAGGTCTGACCCCTGGGGGCGAACGGCTACGGCTCATGACACGGGCCGACCCGTCGGCTATCGCGGCTGAAGCAGCGGCCCGAGCGCCGCGAGGCAGTCGGCGAGCACCGCACCGGGCTCCTGCGCGGCGTCGATGACCGCGAAGCGCTCGGGCTCGGCCGCGGCGAGCGCGTCGTAGGCGTCGGCGATGGCGGCGAAGAACGCGGGCCGCTCGCGCTCGAGCCGGTCGACGACCTCGCCGCGCCCGCCGGCCCGCGCGAGCGCGACCGCCGGATCGATCCGCAGCAGCAGCGTGCGGTCGGGCTTCAGGCCGCCCGTCGCGAACAAGTTGAGATCGCGGACCTGCTCGACTCCGAGCCCGCGACCCGCGCCCTGGTAGGCGAGCGAGGAGTCGACGAAGCGGTCCAGCAGCACCCACGTCCCGCCCGCCAGCAGCGGCTCCAGCGTCTCCGCCACGAGCTGCGCGCGAGCGGCGGCGTAGAGCAGCGCCTCCGCGCGCGGGTGCACCGCGAGCTCCGGGTCCTTGACCAGGTCGCGGATCCGCTCGGACAGCTCGACGCCGCCGGGCTCGCGCAGCACCGCGGTGTCCGCCGGCAGCGACTCCGCGAGCGCCTCGATCAGCGTCGTCTTGCCGGCGCCGTCGATGCCCTCGACGGTGATCAGGCGGCCGCGCGACACGTCGCCGGACGCTACTAGTCTCAGCGGCCGTGACCCTCGCCGCGCTCGAACCCCACCCGCACGCCGCAGCAGTGCTCGGCGCGGCCGCCGAGGGCCGGCCGTCGCACGCCTACCTGCTGCACGGGCCGGCGGGGAGCGGCAAGCGCGACGCGGCGCGCGCGGTCGCCGCCGAGCTGCTCGCCCGCGGCGCCCCGGACCCGGCGGGCGCGCGGATGCGCGCGCTGCACGGCGCCCATCCCGACCTCACGTGGGTCGCGCCCAGCGGCGCGCACGAGATGCTGCGGCGCGACGTCGACGAGGCCGTCGTGGCGGCGAGCGCCCACACGCCGTTCGAGGCCGCGTTTCGCGTCTTCGTGCTCGAGCGCGCCGACACGATGAACGACGAGGCCGCCAACGCGCTGCTCAAGACGCTCGAGGAGCCGCCCGATTACGTCGTCCTGCTGCTGCTGACCGACCGGCCGACGCAGGTGCTGCCGACGATCGCGTCGCGCTGTCAGCCGGTCCGCTTCGACCCGCCGGCACCGGCCGAGCTCGCGGCGCGCCTGGAGGAGCGCGGCGCCGCGCCCGCTCAGGCCACGACCGCGGCGCGGCTCAGCCTCGGCGACGGCGAGCGCGCGGAGGCGCTCGCGGACGGCGACGGCGCGACGCTCCGCGCTCACGCCGAGGCGTTCGCCCGCGCCCCGCTCCACGGGCGCGTGGCGACCGAGCGGCCGTGGCTCGCGCTGCTGGAGCTCGCCTACCGGCGCGGAGCCGCAGCGCGCGGCGAGCACGAGGAGCGGCTCGCCGAGGAGCTCCAGTTCCTGCCGCGCAAGGAGCACAAGCGGCGCGAGACCGAGGTCGGCGAGCAGGCCCGCCGCGCCGAACGCCGCGCGCAGACCGCCGCGCTCGAGCACGGGCTGCAGCTGGCCGGGCTCTGGTACCGCGACCTCGCGTGCGTCGCGATCGGCGCCCCCGAGCTGGCCCACCATGCGGATCGCGCGGAGGAGCTCGCGCAGGACGCCGAGGGCCGAAGCGTCGCGGTGCTGCGCGAGGCGGCCGAGCTCATCGACGAGTCGCGCGCGCGGCTCGCGCTCAACGTCGCGTACGACCTCGCGTTCGAGGCGCTCGCGTTCAGACTCGAGCGGCTGCTCGCTCCCCAGCGACCGCTGGCCTAGGGTCGTGACGTGAGCGGCGAGCTCACCGCCACGCCGGCCGTCACGCTCGCCGGGCTGATCGCCGGACGCGAGGTCTCCGCGGTCGAGGTCGTCGAGGCGCACCTGCGCCGGATCGCCGCGGTCAACGGGACGATCAACGCGGTCGTGGCGCTCGACGAGGACGGCGCGCTCGCGGCCGCTCGTGCGGCCGACGCCCGCGCGCCGAGCGGCCCGCTGCACGGGGTCCCGTTCACGGTCAAGGACAACATCTGCGCGGCAGGGCTACCGATGGCGATCGGCGTGCCCGAGCGCGCCGGCGTCGTGCCGGACGAGGACGCGACCGTCGTCGCGCGCTTAAAAGAGGCCGGCGCGATCCTGCTCGGCAAGACGAACTGCCCGCCGTACGGCGGCGGGATCGAGACCGCCAACGAGGTCTACGGGCGCACGAGCAACCCGTACGACGTCACGCGCACGCCCGGCGGCAGCAGCGGCGGCGAGGCGGCGATCATCGCGGCGGGCGGTTCGCCCTGCGGGCTCGGGACCGACTCCGGCGCCAGCGTCCGCCTGCCGGCCCACTTCTGCGGTCTGGCGTCGATCAAGCCGACCGCCCAGCGCGTGCCCGTGACCGGCGTGATCGACGACGAGGGCCAGATCGGCGCGCTCGGCGACGCGCGCACCCAAGTCGGAGCGCTCGCGCGCTCGGTCGCCGACGTCGCGCTGCTCCTGCGCCTGATCGCCGGACCCGACGGCCGCGACGGCGGCGTCGCGCCGGTGCCGCTGGCGGAGCTCGGAGACGCGGACGGCCTGCGCGTCGCCGTGCACACGGACAACGGCCTGCACGAGCCGACACACGAGACCGTCGAGGCGGTCGAGCGGGCGGCCGCCAGCCTGCGTGACGCCGGCGCGGTCGTCGAGGACGCCGAGCCGCCGCGCGGCGGGCACGAGCTCACGATCGAGGTCTGGCGCTCGTACGATGACGGTCCCTCCTACCGGCTACTGCGCCGCTGGGACGCGTTCCGCAGCGAGATGCTCGCGTTCCCCTACGACCTGATCGTGAGCCCGGTGTTCCCCGAGCCGGCGCGCAAGCACGGCGACATGAACCGCCCGGGCGAGATCGACCCGACGAGCTACACGACGCCGCACAGCCTGACCGGCTGGCCCGCCGCGACCGTCCGCGCCGGCGGCTCGCCGGCGGGCCTGCCGATCTGCGTGCAGCTCGTCGCGCGGCCGTGGCGCGACGACGTGGCGCTCGCCGCCGCGCTTCAGATCGAACGCGAGCTCAGCCCTGCAGCTCCCGCCGAGCGAACCGCTTGACGTCCTGGGGCGGCTCGGGGAACCGCGGGTCCATCGCCTGCAGCGTGCCGGCGAGCACGCGCGCGATCACGTAGTTGCGGAACCAGCGGTGGTCGGCCGGCACGACGTACCACGGCGCCCACGGCGTGCTCGTCGCCGCTACCGCCTCCTCGTAGGCCTGCTGGTAGTCGTCCCAGCGCTCGCGCTCGCGCATGTCGTTGTCCGACCACTTCCAGTACTTGTCCGTGCGCTCGAGCCGCTCGCGGAACTTCTCCAGCTGCTCCTCCTTCGAGATGTGCAGCAGGAACTTCACGATCGTCGTGCCCTCGCGCACGAGCATCCGCTCGAAGTCGTTGATCGAGTCGAAGCGCGAGCGCCACAGCTCCTCGGGCGCGAGGTCCTTCACGCGTACGACGAGCACGTCCTCGTAGTGCGAGCGGTTGAAGACGTGGATCATCCCGTCGGCGGGCGTGTGCTGGTGGTAGCGCCAGAGGAAGTCGTGCGCCAGCTCGTCGCTCGACGGCTCCTTGAACGAGTACACGCGCACGCCGGTCGGGTTCGTGCCGCGCAGGACGTGCTTGACGGTGCCGTCCTTGCCGGCGGCGTCGATGCCCTGCAGCACGACCAGCAGCGAGCGCTGCTCCTCGGCGTAGAGCCGCTCCTGCAGCTGGGCGATCCGCTGCTCGATCTCCTCGTACTCGCGGTCGACCTCCTCGGGCCCGGCCATCCCGTCGGTGTCGCCGGGGTCGTGGTCGGAGAGGGAGAAGCCCTCGTCGGGCTCGATTCGGTAGCGGGCGTAGTCGGACAGCTGTGGCGCCGCGACCTCCATGCCGCTTCGCTACCCCATGTACGCTCGGCGCATGCCGGCGGGCATCGTGCTTGCGGGCGGTCGCTCGAGCCGCATGGGAACGCCGAAGGCGTGGCTCGACTGGCACGGCTCGACGCTGCTGCGGCGCGCCTGCGGGATAGTGGCGCGCGGAGCGGGCGGGCCGGTGGTCGTCGTGCGGGCGCCCGGGCAGGAGCTGCCGGAGCTGCCCGACGGGGTGCGCGTGGTCCAGGACGCGCGCGAGGGCCGCGGGCCGCTCCAGGGCATCCTGGCAGGCCTGCAAGCGGTCGACTCCGACGTCGCGTTCGTGGCGTCGGTCGACCTGCCGTTCCTGCATCCGCGCTTCGTCGGCGCGGTCTGTGGCAGCGTCGCGGACGCGGACGCGGCGGTGCCGTTCATGGCGGGCTACCAGCAGCCGCTGGCGGCGGCGTACCGGCCGGCGCTGGCGCCGCTGATAGCGCAACTCGTCGAGTCCGACCGGATGAAGCCCGCGCACCTGTTCGAGCGCTGCGAGACGCGCTGGCTGGAGGAGCTGCCGCACCCGGAGAGCGTGCGCAACCTCAACGAGCCCGCCGACTACGAGGCGGCACACGCCGAACCCGAGCCGCTCGTCAGCGTGCGCGGGTTCGGGCCGCTGAAGCGCCCGGCCGAGGACGTGCGCGCCGCCACGCTCGGCGCGGCGGCCGCCGCGATCGACGTGACGCTCGACGACCACGTGCTCGCGGCGCTGAACGGCGACCGGATCGCGCGCCACCCGCTCGAGCCGCTCGCTGAGGGCGACGAGGTCGCGCTGATGGCCGCCGACGCGGCGCGGTGAGCGCGGCTAGCGGAGGCTCGGTCGCGCGTTGACGGCGATATCCGCTGTCAAGGCGCGACCGGGATCAGTTCGGTGGGCCGAGGCGCGCGGCGGCGGCGCGGATCGCCGCCAGCAGCGCCTGGACCGACGGCCGCTTGGCGTCGGCGGCGCGCGTCGCGGCGAAGATCGTGCGGTGCACGGAACCCCCGGCAATCGCCCGCACCGCGACGCCGGGCCGGTCTCCCGCGTCAGGCTCCACCAGCGCCGGCAGCAGCGTCACCGCCTGGCCGCCGCGGACGAGCGCCAGGCTCGTGACGCTGTCGTTGGTGCGGTGGCGGATGTCGGGATCGAACCCGCCGAGCTCACGACAAGTCCGCTCGGTCATGTCCTGCCAGGCCGTTCCCTGATGACCCGTGGTCCAGGCTTCGCCCGCGAGCTCGGCCAGCGGCACTGCGTGCGCGTGGCGCCTCGCGGCGGCGTGGTCCACGGGCAGCACGAGGTGCACCGGATCGCGCCACAGGTTCTCGCGCTCGATCCCGGCGGGCCGGCCGAGCGGCTGGTGCTGCCATTCGTCGGCCAGGACGAGGTCGACGTCGCCGAGCGCCAGCGCGGGCAGCGACTGCTCCGGCTCGGCCTCGATCAGCTCGCAGCGCAGGTCGGGCGCTTCGCGCGCCAGCGCCTGCATCGCCGGCACGGCGACGCGGAACGCGACCGACTGGAACGAGGCGATCCGCGCCC
>Ga0081538_10005403_pt1 | contig 11484 bp, 8 predicted proteins | sample TabmetS5T2R1_FD_71022 | JGI IMG/M metagenome (GOLD analysis project Ga0081538, IMG submission 71022) | Tabebuia heterophylla rhizosphere microbial communities from the University of Puerto Rico - S5T2R1 | ecosystem: Host-associated > Plants > Roots > Rhizosphere ... | reverse complement strand
GCGGCATCTTCGGATCGGCGGGCCTCATCACCTGGTCACGAGCCATCTCCGGGCGCCGATCTCACAGTGCGATTCTCGGAGCATTCGGCACGTCCCATCCTTGGGCTGGTCAGTCGCCCACGCCGAATCGGCCCGATCGTGAACCACCGTGGGTTCGCTGGAGACTCCTGATCTTGTACGGGAGGATGGAGTCGCCGCCGCCGCCTGGGCACTACATGTCAGAGAATAGCGCCAGCCACGGTCGAGCACGGCCTGGCGTCGTCAACAGCCCGTCGTTGAAGGGTGGCTCCTCCACCTCGATCGCCTCGTCGATCAGCGGAGCCGGCGCACCCGGGCACCCGCATCGCCATGTGCTGCCTCGCCTGCCGTTTCCTCGAACTCAAGGGGGCCGAGGGCAGTAGATCTCGACGAGGTTGCCATCGGGGTCGTAGACCATCGCGTAGCGGACGCCCCAGGGGGCATCCCACGGCGTGCGATCAACCCTGTAGCCGAGCCCCTTGAGCTTGGTGAACAGCGCATCGACGTCGCCGGCGGAGTCGACCTTGAACCCGAGTGCCACCCTGCCATGGGGACCAGGCCGATAGTCCGGCGCATACAGGTTGGCCCACTGCTTCGTGCAGTCCCAGTAGATCTGCAGTCCGCCGGGCAGCTCCAACTCGACGTGGATCTGACCGTACGCCTCGACCGGGAACTCGAAACCCAGATGCCGGTAGAAGGTGAGCGACCGAGCCATGTCGTCGACGACCACGGAGATGAAACCGGGACGGGGGTTCATTGTCCGATGGTCCCCCGGCTGAAGCCGTAGTTCAAACTCGAGCGCGAGCCTGGCTAGAGCTGACGATCCACGTGCACAGCGTTCGCGTTGTCGGGTGGCGGTGCCGCGAGGCCGTCAAGGACCGCTCGTCATCCGTGCCATAGGCAGCTTTCGAAGAGGAGGTGGCCGGAACCCCGAGGAGCAGAGGTCAGACTCGCACGGGACCGAAGGACGACTGCCGATCCGGGGGGCTGACGTCAGCTTGGCCAGATACCGAGTGCCTCACCCGTTTCTGACCCGACGGCCCCGTCGACGGGGAGTTGCTCTTGCTCCTGAAACGCCATGACGGCGTCGGCGGTCTCCTGCCCATACACGCCGTCCGCGGTGACGGGTAGGCCCTCGGCGGCAAGGCGCTCTTGGACGATGACGACGTCGGGCCCCGTGTCGCCGAAGCTCACCGGACTGGAGATGGTTTCGGTGGTGGGCGCGGCCTCCGCGGTCTCGGCGGCGGGTGCGGACGTGTCATCGTCACTGAAGACCATCCAGAGGGCGAAGACCACGGCGAGGACAGCAACCACCCGCCAGATCAGATCGCGGCGTCTGAAGTAGCCGTACGTTGCGCGGCGTGCCCCTCCAGCGCCGCCGTGTGCCACGTGGTCCGCCAATGTGTCGCGTCCGCCTCTTCGAATGACGAACACGTAGACCACGAGCAGGACGGTGAGCGCGATCAGCCAGTTCATTCCTGACCCCCTTTGTCGGGTGCCCAGAAGCCCAACCGTATTGACCTCGGCGCATCGGCGGTTGCGCGCGACGGCTGCTGGGGCTGGGCGCGCACCGGGCCCTGCTCGCATGTCCGACCGTGCTGGCGGGCAGCCACCTCAGAATGCGTAACGGCGGAGCCCGTCGACGTCGCAGAGATTGACCGTGCGGGCCGGTCACCGACCACACGTATGGCGCCCACGGAGTTGACCATTCGCCCCGGCACGTCTTGCGACCGGGCTACGCCATGAGACTGGCCCTGCCTCGTTTCGAGGGACGAGGCAGCCGCCAGACACACATCGGGTGAGCACCCGCAACCTCAGCCGTCCCGAGGCCCCGACTGCTTGCCGTCGGCCCCATGCGGCGGCCTGCGCTAACGCAGGGCCGGATCGGTTCCCTCGCGGGCGAGCGCTACCGCTTCCCAGCAATACCGCGCCACCACCGAACGGTATGGCCGGAACCGGTCACCCAGGGGCTCCAGCTCGCGCGGGGACGGCGGCCCATCGAGAGACCAGGCCAAGGCGTAGCCCTGGCGCACACCGAGGTCGTCGACGGGCCAGACGTCGAGCCGACGCAGCTCGAACATCAGATACATCTCGGCCGTCCAGCGGCCGATTCCCCGGACCATGACCAGCCTGGCGATGATCTCCTCGTCAGACAGCCTCGAGGCGCCTTCCAGCACCACCGTGCCCTCCATCACCTTCGCGGACAGATCCCGCAGCGACGCGAGCTTCGCCTTGGACAGGCCGGCGCCCTTCAGGTCATCGTCGGGCACGGCGAGGAGCGCCTCTGGCGTCATCGGGCCGTCCACGAGCGCCCGCACGCGCCGGAAGATCGCGTTGGCGGCGTGGCCGGCCAGCTGCTGGAACACGATCGCCCTGACCAGGGCGCCGAAGTGCCCGTCGGGGTTGCGGGGGCGGTACCGGATCGGACCCACCAGGCTCACGAGCTGGGCGAGCATGGGGTCGGCGGACGCCACGGCGTCGATCGCCGTGGTGAGGGCTACGGGCGGCATGCGACCCAAAGCTATGGCCGGCACAAGGCCCTCGGCGGGATCTACTGCCGGAGTATTCGCTATGGCCCCAGACGAGCCGGGCGTACGATCGCTGTCGTGCACGTCACAGCCGCCAGGCGATTTACCGGCTCCCCGGCCCTGCGGGCCGCGTGGCGCCGCGACGCCTGAGCCGCCGACTCCACGCCGGGCGAACGGGCCGGGGATTCTCGTCCGTTCCCCGACGCCAAGGAGCCAATCCGTGCCCCCGTACCTGACCACCGAGCAGCTCACACGGGACCTGGCGCTCCGCGATCTCACCGATCCGGCAGCCGGTCCCCATGCCATCCAGTCGCTCGTCGGCGCCGCCGCCGACGCGCTCGTGGCCGCGTGGGCCTGTCCGACTCGGCCCAGCCCCGGTCCTCGCATCGTCCCCATAGCCGACAACTACGACAACCTCGGGTTCACGGTCGACGCCGCCAGCCGGGACGCCCGCTACACGCGCTACGTCGATGCCCACCGGATGTTGCGCAGCCACTCCAGCGCGATGGTGCCTCCGGCCCTCCGCACGCTCGCCGCCGACCCGCTCGACGATGCCCTACTGGTCTGTCCCGGCATCGTGTACCGCAGGGACGCCATCGACCGGTTGCACACCGGCACGCCGCATCAGCTCGACCTGTGGCGCGTCTCGCGGGGGCCGCTCACCAACGCCGACATGGACGAGATGGTCACGCTGCTCGTCGACGCGCTGGCACCCGGGCGGCGGTGGCGGGCCGAACCGAGGACCCATCCGTACACCATCGGCGGCCGCCAGGTCGACGTCCGGGACAGCCACGCATGGGTCGAGGTGTGGGAGTGCGGCCTGGCCCATCCCGATGTCCTGGCCCGCGCGGGCTTGGCCGGCTGGCACGGCTTGGCCCTGGGCCTGGGACTGGACCGGCTGCTCATGCTCCGCAAGCACATCCCGGACATTCGGCTCCTGCGCTCGGCCGACCCCCGCGTCGCCGGACAGATGGCCGACCTCGCGCCCTACCGCACCGTCTCTTCCATGCCCGCCGTGGTACGTGACCTGTCGGTGGCGGTCGACGCCGACAACGACGTGGAGCGGTTGGGCGACCGGGTGCGCGACGCTCTCGGCGCCGACGCCGATTCCGTCGAGGAGGTCGCGGTGCTGGCCGAGACCGCCTACGAGGCGCTGCCGGCGTCGGCCGTGGCGCGCATGGGCATGCACAGGCGCCACAAGAACGTGCTCGTGCGGGTCGTGCTCCGCCACCTCGAGCACACGCTCACCGACACGGACGCGAACGCCCTCCGAGACCGCATCTACACCGCACTCCATACCGGGGGTGCGCATGAGCTGACGGCATAGCACCGCGACGCTGCACGGGCCCTTCTGTACCTCCCGGTCAGGAGGCGAACAGCGCCGTCAGGAGCTCGTCGACTGCCTCCTGACCCCGGCGGATCGCCAGGCGGCCCTCGTCGGCACGGGCGACCAGGAGCGCCACCTCGAGCAACGCCGCCAACACCACGTGTGCCATGACGTCGACCAGCTCGGGCTTGACCCGCCCGTCGGTGGCGATGGCGGCGATCGCGGCCTTGATGAGCCCGAAGGAGTGTTGCTCGTCGATCTCTCGCCAGCGCTCCCAGCCGACCACCGCCGGGGCGTCGATGAGCGAGATCCGGCGCACCACAGGGTCGCGGCACATGGCCAGGTAGGCGGCGCAGCCCCGGCGGAGGCCGTCTAGCGGGTCGGTGGCGCCGCGCGCCGCCCGGGTGACCCTGAGCGTGGCTTGGGCCTCGACCGACTGCAGGACGGCCTCGAAGAGCGCCTCCTTGCTCTCGAAGTGGTGGTACAGCGCGCCCCGGCTGATACCGGCCGCGTCCAGCACGGCCGGTATCGCGGTCGCCTCGTACCCGTTGGCGGCGAACAGCTCCGTCGCCACGTCGATCAGCGCCGCCCTCGTTGCCCGTCCCTGTTCCACCCGCTGGTTCACCGCCACAGCTTGACATACCGACTGTCGGTCTGGAAAGATACCGACCGTCGGTCTGTCAAATCGCGAGGAGGCCCCGCCATGATGCCGAACCAGCTCGAAGCGCACCGCCGGATCGCAACCACGGAGCTCGGCGAGATCTCCTATCTCGATGTCGGCGAGGGGCCGACGGCCCTGTTCGTCCATGGCGTCTTCACCAACGCGCTGTTTTGGCGCAACGTGATCGCCAACGCCGGCGAACAGCGGCGTTGCATAGCCATCGACCTGCCCGCCCACGGGCAGACCCGAACCACCGAGTCCTGGGACCTGTCGCTCGGCGGGATGGCGCAGGCGCTCGTCGCCCTGTGCGATGCGATCGACGCCGGCCACGTCGATCTCGTCGCCAACGACACCGGCGGCGCCGTGGCCCAGATCTTCGCGGCCACCAACCCGCGGCGGTTGCGCAGCTTCACGCTCACCAACTGCGACACCCAGGGAAACATCCCGCCGCCCGGCTTCGCCCCGGTCGTCGAGCTCGCGCGCCAGGGCGGTCTCGCCGAGGTGGTCAAGGGTCTCGCCGCCGACTTCTCGCTCGCCCGCTCCGACGCCGGCTTCGGGTCCGGGTACGAACGACCCCAGGAGCTGCCCGACGAGGTGCTCCGCGCCTACCTGGCGCCGCTCGCGGAGTCCGACATGCGCGCCCGCGAGCTCCAGCGCTGTGTCGCCCAGCTCGAGCCGGGACCGCTGCTCGCCGTCGAGCCGCAGCTCAAGGAGCTCGAGACGCCGACGCTGCTGGTGTGGGGCACGGGGGATCAGTTCTTCGGCCTGTCGTGGGCACGCTGGCTGCGCGACACCATTCCCGGCGTCACCGAGATCGTCGAGATCGAGGGCGCCAAGCTGTTCTTCCCCGACGAGCGCGCCGCCGATTTGATCCCGCACCTCCGGCGCCACTGGGACGCGACCGCCGGCGCCGCGTAGTGGACGGGTGACCCGATCAAGCGGAACGCCGGGCGCGCTCCCGGCCGCGCCCGGGTTGCGTCGCAGCGTGGGGCCCGCCCACGCCCACGAAGTGGGCTCTAGGTGGTAGGTCCCGTCGGTCATGACCGGTCCCTCCGCCAGCGGCGAACCGGTGAGGAACACGCTGCCCGCCGGGATGCCGGTCCGCACGGCCACGACGGCGACCACGACCTCGCCGCCCGCCGTCAGCTCCACCTCGTCACCGCTCTCGACGCCCAGGGCGCGGGCGTCGGCGACCGAGAGCTCGGCCCGCTCGGCCCCGGCCAGGAACGCGAGCGACGGCGACTGCTCGATCCCGGCGCCGCGCCATAGCGTTGGCGCCGCCACCAGCCGCCTCCCGCCCGGAGCGGCCGGCGCGTAGGCGAGCGGCTCGTCCGACGGACGCGCGACCGGCAGCGCCGAGGCGGCCCCGCGCTCCTGCCAGCGCACGCCCCGCCCGCCGATCTCGTCGAGCGTGAGCCCCGCGTAGAACGGAACCGCGTCGGCCACCAGCGCGGTGACCATCGGGGCCGTCCACGCACCCGTCCCGGCGCCCAGGCGCTCGCACAGCTCCGCCAGGACGCTCCAGCCGGGGCGTACCTCGCCCGCGTGCCCGAGCGCCTGGCGCACGCGCTGGATGCGTCCGTCGGGATGGGTGACGGTGCCCTCCTTCTCGGCGTAGACCTCCGCCGGGAACACCACGTCGGCGTGCTCCTCGAGCGCCGGGCTCCGAAAGCTCGCGAACGCGATCACCGCCGCGGCATCGTCGAGCATCGCGTCGGGCAGCTCGGACTCGACGAGCAGGAGCGCCCCTGTGGTGCCCGCCGGATCGCCGGCGGCCGGCGGATCGGCCAGGCCGGGGCCGAGGTTCGGCGCGCAGCCCACCTCGCGCAGCCCACGGCCGTTGGCGCCGGACGGGATGGCGATCAGCCCGGACTCGGGCTTGTCGGCGATCCCGAGCGCCGCGGCCACGGCCAGGAGCGCGTCGACCGTTGGCCCGGCGCGCTCGCTGGCCAGGAGGCGCTCGCCCCAGAGGATCACCACGTCGTCCGCCGCGCCCAGGACCTCGGCCACGGCGCGTACCGCGGCCGCCGGGTCGGCCGGGGCCGCGCCGTCGCCGCCCGGCGTCGGCCCCTGCGGCGGGCGCCCGGGGATGAAGCCGGTCTCGGCTCCGGCGCGTCGGGCCAGATCGTCCAGCGACGCGCCCGCGGCGCGCGGCGAGCCCAGCGCGGCGGCCAGCGCCGCGAGCGCCGCCTCCGCGCCGCCGGCGGCGAAGCGCAGCGCGGCGGACGCACCCGGATCGAGCGTCGAGGGCCGGCTCGAAGCCGTGACCAGCCGCGCGCGGTGGCGGCGCACCGCCTTGCGGATGCGCAGGTCGAGGATCGGTGCCTCGTCGACCGGTTCCGCGTCCACCAGCAGGATCGCCCCGGCGTGGTCGATGTCCGAGACCTTGGCCGCCAGGTCGGTCCGCGCGAGCGCGCGCGCCAGGTCCGGCGGGGGGGTCGGCCCGGCCGTCAGGTGGGGCGAGCCCAGGCCGGCCCGCAGGAGGTGCTGCAAGAGGAAGCCCTCCTCGTTGGTGGCGCCGCCGCCCACGTACGCGGCGGTGTCCGCCCCTGAACGCCGCAGCGCAGATGCGGCGGCGGACAGCGCGCGCTCCCAGCCCACCGGACGGAGGTAGCCACCGTCGCGCACGAGCGGCTCGATGATCCGCTCGGGGGACGAGAACGCCTGGTACCCGAAGCGGCCCTTGTCGCACAGCCAGCCGTCGTCGACCTCCTCGTTGTCGCGCGCGAGTACGCGTACGACCTTGGCGTCGTCGCGGATCGTGAGCTTCACGTTGCACTGCGAGGGGCAGAAGGTGCACACCGAGCCGGAGTCCTCGATGTCCCAGGGCCGGGCGCGGAAGCGGTAGGCGCTGGAGGTCAGTGCGCCCACCGGGCAAAGCTCGATGATGTTGCCGCTGAAGGGCGCCACGTACGGTCGCCCGTCGTTCGTGCCCACGAACGTGTGGTCGCCGCGCTCGAGGAAGACCAGCTGGTGGTCCTCGGCCACCTCCTGGGAGAAGCGCACGCAGCGGTAGCAGAGGATGCAGCGCTCTCGGTCGATCGCCACCAACGGCGACAGCGCGAGCGGCTTCTTGAAGTGCCGCTTGGGCTCGATGTATCGCGAGCGCCCCGGGCCCCAGCCGTAGGAGATGTCCTGGAGCGGACACTCGCCGCCCTTGTCGCACACCGGACAGTCGAGCGGGTGGTTGATGAGCAGGAACTCGACGACGGCGTTCTGGGCGTGCTTCACGCGATTCGAGGTGGTGTTCACCACCATCCCGTCGCGCACCGGCGTCGAGCAGGACGTCTGCAGCTTCGGGATGCCCTCGATCTCCACGAGGCACATGCGACAGGCGCCGACCGGCTGCCCGAGCTTGGGCTCATAGCAGAAGTAGGGGATCTCGACGTCGCCGTGCTTGGCGGCGTCGACGAGCATCGTCCCGGCCTCCGCGCGCACCTCGCGGCCGTCGATCTCGAAGGTGATCCAGTTCTTGTCCGGGCGCGCCATCGGGCTCGTCAGGCCGCCCCGGCCTCGGCGATGGCCGCCAGCTCGCCCGCGCCACGGGCCTCGTGCGACTCGAGGTTGCGACGCCGCCGGGCCATCTCCATGTGCTCCTCGAACTCCTCTCGGAAGTGCTCGAGCATGGAGCCGACGGGCATGGCCATGGAGTCGCCCAGCACGCAGAGGCAGTTGCCGATGATGTTGCCCTGGACCTCGGCCATGATGTCCAGGTCCATGGGGGTGCCCTCGCCCTCGTCGATGCGCTCGAGCGTCTTGACGGTCCAGTTCGTGCCCTCGCGGCAGGGCACGCACTTGCCGCACGACTCGTGCCGGTAGAACTCGGCCAGGCGCAGGGCCAGCGGTACGAGCGGCTCCGAGTCGTCCACCACGATGATCGCCCCGGAGCCCAGCATCGAGCCCGCCTTCGCCATCGCCTCGAACGTGTACGGGAGGTCGAGGTGCTCCTCGAGCAGGACCGGGGCCGATGAGCCGCCCGGGAACCAGCACTTCACCCGCCGGCCGTCGCGCGGCCCGCCCGCGAGGCCGTACACGATGTCCCGGCCCGAGACCCCGAGCTCGATCTCGTAATTGCCCGGCCGGCGCACGTTGCCCGAGACCGAGACGATCTTGGTGCCGGTGGACTGCCCCTGGCCCAGGCCACGGAACCACTCCGCCCCGCGCTCGACGATCAGCGGGGCGTTGCAGAGGGTCTCCACGTTGTTGATCAGCGTGGGGCCCTGGTAGAGGCCCTGGTTGGCCGGGAACGGCGGCTTGAGCCGCGGGTTGCCGCGCTTGCCCTCGAGCGCGTCGAGCAGCCCCGTCTCCTCGCCGCAGATGTACGCGCCCTGCCCGCGGTGCAGGACGAGGTCGAAGGAGTGGTCGGAGCCGAGGATGCGCTCGCCGAGGTAGCCGCGCCCGTACGCCTCGGCCAGGGCGACGTCGAGGATGTCCGCCTGCAGCTCGTACTCGCCGCGGATGAAGATGAAGCCCTTGTTCGCGCCGGCGGCGATCGCGCCGATGATGCAGCCCTCGATCAGGAGGTGCGGGTTGCGCTGCATCAGTACGCGGTCCTTGAAGGTGCCGGGCTCGGACTCGTCGGCGTTGCAGCAGAGGTACTTGTCCATCGTTCCCCTGGGGATGAAGCTGGCCTTCTTCCCCATCGAGAAGCCGGCGCCGCCGCGGCCCCGGAGCCCGGACCCCTCGAGCTCGTGGAGCACCTCCTCGGGGGTCATCTCGAACAGCGCCTTGCGCAGCGGGCGGTAGCCGCCGAGCCGCTCGTATACCGCGATCGTGTGCAGGTCGGGCTCGTCGATGTTCGCGAGCAGGATGCGCGTCTCGTTCACGCCACCTCCCGGGGCGGCCGCCGGTCCACGGGCGGCGGCACGTCGGGCGGGTGCTTCCAGTCGCCGCCCGCCGGGTGGACGTCGGGGTCGGGCGGCGGCCGCGGGGGCTCCGGGGCGTCGGGGGGCACCTCGTACCCGGGGTCCTCGAGGCTGCGCCCGGGCAGCACCTCCCGGCCCTCCTTCATGGCCAGGACGATCTCGGCCGCGTCCGCCTCGACCAGCGGCCCGACGTAGCGGCCGTCGGCGGACGCCATCGGGGCCATGTCACAGGCGCCGAGGCACTCGAACTCGCGCACCTCCACGTCCTCCAGTTCGTGCTCAGCGGCCGCCGCGGCGATCGCGTCGAACACTCGCTTCGCGCTGCGCACGTGGCACGCCACGCTCGTGCATACGTACAGGTAGCGACTGCCGGTCGGTCGCGTGCGCAGCATGTCGTAAAAGGTGGCCACGCTCGAGAGGTATGCCGGCGTCACCTGCATCACCGCGGCCACCTGGCGCATCGCCTCCGGCGAGCACCAGCCGTGCACGCGCTGGGCGGCGCCCAGCGCGGGCAGCGTGGCCGAGTGGCGGTCGGGGTAGCGGCCCATCAGGGCCTCGATCTCCGCCCGCAGCTCCGGCGGCACATCCACGTCCGCCGGATCGGGGATCGTCGCCGGGTCCTCGTCGAGGCGCACGGCCTCGTCCCAGCCCGGAGGGAGGGCGGTGGCCCGGAGGGCCCCCTCGTCGCCGGCTTGCTGCATTTCTTCGGGGTTCACCGGTCCACGCCCCCCAGGATCGGATCGAGCATCGCGACGCAGGCGATGAAGTCCGCGATGAGCGAGTCCCTCGCCATGTCGGGGAGCGCCTGCAGGTTCACGAAGCTCGGATCGCGCACGTGCACGCGCGCCGGCTTGGCGGAGCCGTCGGCGAGCACGAAGCAGCCGAGCTCGCCGCGCGGCGACTCCACCGCGGCGTAGGTCTCGCCCGGCGGCACCCGAAAGCCCTCGGTGACCAGCTTGAAGTGGTGGATGAGCGCCTCCATAGACGTCGCGAGCTCGTGCCGCGGCGGCAGCGCCACTTTGCGGTTCGAGGTGATGTAAGGACCCTCGGGCAGGCCGTCCAGCGCCTGCTCGACGATCCGAAGCGACTCCCGGATCTCCTCGATGCGTACCCGGAAGCGGTCGTAGTTGTCGCCGACGGTCCCCACCGGAACGTTGAACTCGAAGTCCTCGTAGGAGCTGTAGGGCATGGCGGTGCGCAGGTCCCAGGCGTGCCCGGCGGCCCGCAGGAGCGGCCCGGTGACGCCCAGCTCGAGCAGCCGCTCCACGGGGACGATCCCGGTGCCCTTCGTGCGCCGCAGCCAGATCTCGTTGCGGTCCAGCAGCGCCATGTACTGCTCGAGCCGCGTGTGCATCACCTCGATGAACTCGCGCGTCTTTCGCTCGAAGCCGGGCGGGATGTCCTCCATCACCCCGCCGACCTGGAAGTAGCGCGTGTGCAGGCGCTGGCCCGACGACATCTCGAACAGGTCGAGCACGATGTCGCGGTCCCGACAGCCCCACCAGAGCATCGTGACGGCGCCGAGGTCGAGCGCGCCGGTCGCGATCCAGAACAGGTGCGAGGCCACCCGATTGAGCTCCATGTGGATCACGCGCAGGTACTGGGCCCGCCGCGGCACCTCCTCGTCCAACAGCTGCTCGACCGCCATGCAGAACGCCATCGCGTTGTAGTAGTAGGCCAGGTAGTCCATCCGCTCGACGAACGTGATGACCTTCCAGTACTCGTGCTCCTCACAGCTCTTCTCGATGCCTGTGTGGACGTATCCGATGATGGGCTTGACGTCGCGCACTACCTCGCCCTCGAGCGTGGTCAGCAGGCGCAGGACACCGTGGGTGGCGGGGTGGTGGGGCCCCATGTTGAGCGTGAAGAGCTCCTCGGAGGGCGCGACGTCGCCCTCGACCACCGCCTCGGTGCCGGAGACGGGCTGCTCGCCCATCCGCTCCATCGTCACCGAGCGCTCCCGCTCGCGGTAGGGAACGGCGAGAGGATCGCCTGGATCAGTCATACCAGCGCGGGAACTTGTTCTCGTTGAAGGTGTATAGGACGGGCTCGCCGCCCATCGGGAAGTCGCGCCGCTGGGGATAT
>Ga0081538_10005402_pt1 | contig 11487 bp, 9 predicted proteins | sample TabmetS5T2R1_FD_71022 | JGI IMG/M metagenome (GOLD analysis project Ga0081538, IMG submission 71022) | Tabebuia heterophylla rhizosphere microbial communities from the University of Puerto Rico - S5T2R1 | ecosystem: Host-associated > Plants > Roots > Rhizosphere ... | reverse complement strand
GCGAGGTCGTCGCGGACCTCGAAAGCCGGGTGGGACACGGGCTCGGCGGCCTGGCGGCGGGAGCACGGTCCGTCGTGGTGGTGGCGCTCGGGTTCCGCGGCAGGGCCCGGGGGGTGCTGATCGCCCTGGACCGCCTGCGCGACGGGCCCGCGTTCGATCGCGACGACGAGCACCTGCACGTCGTTCGCGGCGAGCGCGGCGATCGCGATCGCCACCGCGCAGGCGGTCAGCTCGGACCGGCTTCGGCTGTCGATGCGCGCGTCCGAGCGCGAGCGCTCGCGCTGGGCGCGCGAGCTTCACGACGATACCCTGCAGGAGCTGGGCGCGCTCAAGCTGCTGCTCCAGGCCCTCGAGCAGGCCGACGATCCGGTGACGGCGCGGACCGCGGGCCAGTCGATCGAGCAGATCGACCTCTCGATCCGGAACCTCCAGGCTCTGATCACAGAGCTGCGCCCCGCGGCCCTCGACGAGCTGGGCCTCCAGCCCGCGATCGAGACGCTTCTGAGCCGCACCTCCGCGACGTCGGGGCTGATCGTGGAGAGCCAGATCGAGCTCGCGCATGCGCCCGATGGCGCGCCCGCCCGGCTCGACCCCGAGCTCGAGATCGCCGTCTACCGCCTGGTGCAGGAGTCCCTCACGAACGCCATCAAACACGCGCACGCCGAGAGGGTCAGCGTGCGTCTCAGGCAGGAGATGGCCACCATCGTGGTCACGGTCTCGGACGATGGATCGGGCTTCGAACGCCGGCGCGCCGACGGCGGCTTCGGCCTGATCGGCATGCAGGAACGGGTGGAGCTCGTGGGAGGGCGCCTCGCGATCGACTCGGCGCCGGGCAGGGGAACGACGGTGCGCGCGGAGCTTCCCGCGCGGGACCCGCACGCCGCCACGCACGAAGCAGGGTCGGCCTCGTGAGGCGCTTTCGCGTAGTGATCTGCGGGGAGGTATCGCCGCCGTCGAGGGTCTCCTTCGGCTGCTGAGCCTGGCCGGCGACGCCCTCGAGGTCACGCTGGTGGCGCGGCCCGGGGGTCGCAGCGGTCGCGGAGCCGCCGTACCGAAGATCGTTCGACGGCTGCGCTCGCCAAGGTCCTACCGTCCTGCCTTGTGGCCCCAGGAGGGCACAAAGTCAGGACAGTTGCGCCGCTCGTCTCGCCGGGGCACCCTCGCTGCCGCAGGAAATTCGGTGGAGCGGTTATTTCGGCGATTTCCCTTCGCAGGGACCCACGGCCGGATGGGGACAACGGCACATCCCCCCATCAGCAACGCCCGCATCAGGCATCCACCAGAGCCCTGCGCCGGCGCCCGGGAACGACGAGCAGGTCCTCACGGCCGCAGCTGGAACGGCGGGTAGCGGTCGGTGACCAGCACGTAGGCGTACGCGGCCACGCGGTTGTGCCAGCGGCCGACCCCGACGACGAAGTCGAACAGGCCGCGGGGGTAGCGCCCGGTGAAGAGGATCGCGAACCAGGCCGCTATGACCGCGAAGAACGCGCCGATGTATAGGAAGAAGAGCACGATGTAGTGCGGGATCGCGAGCAGCCATTTCACGAGTGGCAGCCAGCGGTTCAGGTCGGTACGCGCCTCGGGATACGGAAAGTCGAGCCTCACGGCCTGGTGCTCGTCGGTCGACGGGTAGCGGTCGTCCAGCAGCGCCGCGTAGACCCCCACGCGGTTCATGAAGCGCAGGAGCTCGAGGTTCCAGTCGAACCACCAGCGCGGGTACTTCTGGCGAAACAGGATCAGCAGGAGCGGCGGTATCGCCAACAGCCCGGTGCCGCCCACGACCACCGTGCTCGCCGTTTCGCCGCCGGCGTCGTAGGTCGAGGTCGACCACCCCTCGATGCTGCTGAGCACGATCGCGATCGGGATGATCGTGAAGATGCGGAAGGCGGTGGTGAGCCTGTTGAGGTCGCGGTCCGGATAGTCGACGTCGAAGCTGACGGGGTGCGCGTCCATGATGCGCATGATGGCCCGTCCGCAGGACCGATCCCCGTCAGTGGGCCAGCGACAGCCCCAGCCACACGATCACCAGCGATCCCACGAGGACCACCCCCTCGAGCACGTGCTGTGCCGGACGGCGCATGTGCCAGATCACCAGGGCGGCCACGGCGACGACGAGGGCGAGCTTGAAGTGCAGCGTGGAGCTGTCCCACTGGTTGAAGCGGGACGCAAGCGGGATCCCCGTGCCGACCAAGACGGCGATCGCGATGAGCGTGCCCCACCCGAAGCGGCGCGCGATCGCTCGAAGACGCTCGCGATCCGGGTCGCCTCGAAGCGAGGGCAGCACAGCGGCGACCAGGAACAGTTGGCCGCCGACGAAGAAGGCCATCGCCAGCAGGTGCAGGTACCGGACGAGGAGCACGGGTTGGTCAATCTACGCTCAGGGTGACCGCCAGCAGGAGCATCAGCCCGGCGCCGCCGGCCGTCCCGGCGGCCGCCGCCGTGCGCCCTCCGCGCGCGAAAGCCTGCGGCCCCAGCTCCACGGCCACGAGCGACAGCATCGCGCCGGCGGCGAAGGCGAACGAGAAGGGCAGGAGGCCGGCGACCTGCTCGACGGCCAGGTACGCGATCACGGCGCCCACGGGCTGCGGCACACTGGTGAGCACGGCGGCCCAGAACTGCTGGCCGCGCCCGAAGCCGGCGCTTGCCATCGGGATCGCCACGCTCGTGCCCTCGGGGATGTTCTGGATGCCGATCGCGAGGATCACGTACAGCGCGAGGCCCTCCGTGTCGGACACGAACGCGGTGCCGATCGCCATGCCCTCCGGAAGGCTGTGCACGAGCAGCACCCCGAAGACCAGCAGGGAGCGCGTCACGCCGGCGCCGCGCAGCTCGCCTATATGGACGTCGCGGCCCCGGAGGAGCCGGCGTGAGGCGAGGAGGAAGAGCACGCCGGTCGCGATCCCGCCGATGACCGAGCCCCCGCCGTCCTCCTCGAGTGCGGGCAGCACGAGCCCCACCACTGAGGCCACGGACATCAGCCCGACCGCGGTTCCCCACAGGAAGGGGCGCAGGCGCTCGGCGCGCGCGCCGAGCAGGAAGACCGGGATCGCGCCCAGCCCGGTGGCCAGCGCCGTCGCACTCCCGGCGAGCGCGAGGGCCGCCACCTCCACCGGCGTGTCCTATCGCTCGATCAAGTCGTTGTCGAGCGCGTAGCGGACCAGCTCGGCGCGGCTCGACATGCCGAGCTTCTGCTGGATGTGCGCCCGGTGCGTCTCGACGGTTCGCACGCTGAGGTAGAGCTGGCCGGCGATCTCGTTGTTGGTGTGCCCCAGGGCGATCAGGCGGAGGACGTCGATCTCCCTCTCGGTCAGGTCGCTGGGCGGCCCGCTCGGCGTGCTGGGCGCGGCCGCCATGCGTGCGCCAAGCTCGGGGTTGAGCCAGGTGCCGCCGCCGGCGGCCGCACGGATCGCCTGGACCAGCTCCGCGCCCGCCGCCTGCTTCAGCACGTAGCCCTTGGCGCCGGCCTGCAGCGCCTCGCGCGCGAACGCGGGGTCCTCCTGCATGGTGAGCACGACGATCACGGTGTTAGGGGAGCTCTCGCCCATCACGGGGATCGCCTCGAGGCTCGACCCGCCCGGCATGTTCAGGTCGAGCACGAGCACCACCGGCTTGTAGCCGAGCACGGTCCGGCGGGCCGCGTCCACGTCGCCCGCCTCCGCGACCACCTCGAAGTCGGCCTCCGCCTCGAGCAGCATCCGAAGGCCGCTGCGGACGACCGGGTGGTCGTCCGCGAGCACGATCGTGATGTGTTCGTCCGCCACTTGAAGGGGACCGTACCGTCGCCCACAGAGGACCGCCATCGGTCCGGTCCCGCGGCGGCGCTGTGGGGAACTACGGACCGGCCGGGGCTCCAGATCGGCACGGTGTTCGACAAGACCCACGTCGAAGGGGTCGTCGGGCGCCATGCCCAGACAGTCAACCTCGCTCCGTCGCAGGGCGGCTGGGTCGAGTTCACGCTCGACGAGGGAGGGCACCTACCCCTTCGTGACCCACGCCTTCGGCGACATGGTCAAGGGCTCGGTGGGGGTGCTGGCGACCGAGCACGCGCGCGGTGCGGGGATGCATCGCTGAGAGCGTCGATCTCGCTCGCCGTCGGCATGCCCGCGCGGGCGCCCGGCTTGGTGACCGAAAGGGCCGCCGCGGCCGTGGCCCAGCGGGCCGCCCGGTGGAGCTCCCAGCCCCGCGCGAGCCCGGCCGCGAGCACACCGCTGAACGTGTCCCCGGCCCCCGTGGTGTCGTAGACCGAGACCGCGGGGGCCTCGACTCGCCCGACGCGGCCCCCCTCCGCCACGAACACCCCCTGCGCTCCGGCCGTTACCAGCGCCGCCGCGGCGCCCGAGCGCACGAGGGCCTCCGCGGACGCAGCGGGCTCGTCGCAGCCGGTCAGCTCCGCGGCCTCGCCCTGGTTCGGGGTCAGGATGAGGCCCTGGGCGACCAGCTCGGATGGCAGCGGCCGGGCCGGGGCCGGGTTCACCACGACGGCCATGCCGCGTGACGCGGCGCGTTCGGCGGCCTCCACGAGCACCTCGTCCTCGACCTCCAGGCTCAGCAGCGTGCACCTGGCCCGTGTGAGGTCGAGCTTCTGAAAGGCCCGCTGCACGCCGCTCGCGCGCAGCATGTGGTTCGCACCGGACGCGACCGCGATCTGGTTCTCGCCCTCCTCGTCGACCACTATCGCCGCCACGCCCGTCGGGGCCCTCTCGAGGCGGACGACTCCCGCGACGCTCACGCCCTCACCGGCCAGCTCCTCGACGAGCCGCGCCCCGAACTCGTCCGCGCCCACGGCTCCCACCAGCGCGACGGCGGCTCCCGCGCGTGCAGCCGCCACGGCCTGGTTGGCGCCCTTGCCCCCGCCCGCCATCTCGAAGGAGCCGCCGGTAATGGTCTCGCCCGGCCGAGGCAGGGACCCGACGCGCACCAGCAGGTCGGTGTTCAGCGAGCCCACCACGAGCAGTTGCGGCGCGCCGCTCATCGGGCCGCCCCGAGCCGGGCGACGGCCGAGACGACCAGGTCCCAGAACCCCGCCACGTCCAGCTCCACAGCCACCCTGGCGTTGGGGGCCCGGCCGCGCACGCCGAAGCGGTCGCAGACGGTCGCGCCACGGGTGTGGGTCCCGTGGAGCTCCACCGCCACGTGGGCCTCCTCGCAGCGCACGAGCTCGGGATCGATCACACGCGCGACCGCCACGGGGTCGTGCACCGGCGGCGCCGGCATCCCCCAGATGTCGCGGTAGCGGTCGCGGAAGAACCCGAGCAGCCGCACGACGATGTCGGACAGCGGCGTGCCGAGCGCGCGCAGGCGCTCCAGCACCGCGTCGGTCGCCAGCGCCTGGTGCGTCGCGTTGAGGCCGCACATCGTGACCGGGACCCCGCTCGAGAAGACCACGTCGGCCGCCTCCGGGTCCACGTGGATGTTGAACTCGGCGAGCGGCTCGACGTTCCCCACTTCGGTCGATCCGCCCATCAGCACGATCTCGCGCAGGTTCTCCGCCACGTCGGGATGCCCCCGCAGCAGGAGGGCGACGTTCGTGAGCGGTCCGGTCGGCACGAGCGTCACCGGCTCCACGGCCTCGCGCAGCATCCGCGCCGTCAGGTCAACGGCGTGCTCGGCCGCCAGCGGCACGCCCGGAGCGGCCAGCTCGGCGCCCTCGAGGGCCGACTCCCCGTGCACGTGCGCCGCCGTGCGCAGCCTCCCCGCCAGCGGACCGGGTGCGCCGGCGGCGATGGGGACGCCGCGGATCCCGGCCACCCCGCAGACGGCCCTGGCGTTGTGGGTGGTCCGCTCCAGCGTGCCGTTGCCGGCCACCGTCGTGATGGCGCGCAGGTCGACCCTCGGGTGTGCCGCGGCGAGGAGGATCGCGACCATGTCGTCGTGGCCGGGATCGCAGTCCAGGATCGTCGGGATCGTGGCCTCAGGTCGATTCATCCGACGCCGACAGCCTAAGTTGCGCCGGCTCACCGGCGCCGTTTCGCCCGCTCCGCCGCTCAGGTCTGTCGGCTCAGGCTCCGGGCGCTGCGCTTGTACTCGCGGGCAGCCGCCTTGCGGTCGTCGAGCTGCCTATCGCCCGAGTAGCGCAGTGGACAGAGCGAGGGACTTCGAATCACGGCGTCAGAGGTTCGACTCCTCTCGAGGGATTCACCGGACGAGGACGGACAATTAGGGAAGGAGGGATGATGGAGATCAAGACGTTTGGCCCCGTCGACGAGCGGAGCCGCAAGCAGCTCGAAACCTGCATGAAGGCCGGAGACGCCGAGTTTGGCGTGCTCTGCGCCGACCACCACCCGGGCTACAGCCAGCCGATCGGCGGCGCCGTGGCGTACGAGGGCTACGTCTCGCCGTCCGGCGTTGGGTACGACATCGCGTGCGTTGCGGCCGGCACGCCGGTTACGATGGCGGAGGGATACAGCCTCCCCGTCGAAGAGGTTGCCGGCTCCGACCAGCCGCGCTGCTGGGACACGGTTGAGCTGCGGGGAGCGGCTTCCAGCGCCGGGGCCGTGAGGCGCGGAGAAAGAGGGACGGTGCGGGTGAGCCTCGAGAACGACCGCTCGGTGGTTGCCACGCCCGATCATCGCTTCCGCGTCAAGACCGGGTGGAAGGAGGCTGGCAAGCTCGCGCCCGGCGAGCATGTGGCCTGCGTGCCGTTCGTCGGCCTGATGGCCGAACTGAGGCACGGCGTGCTCGACGTGTCGGAGCCAACCGAGGCCTCCCGCAGGCGCGCGCGGGCGAGACTCGAGGACCTGAACAAGCGTGGGCTCTGGCCGGTGCGCCTCGAGGATGGGCGCACACCGGCCCTCGTTCGGCTACTCGGCCACAACTGCGGCGACGGGCATCTGTCGACCGACAGGAAGCGCGTCTCTTTCTTCACACATGAGCCGGGCGACGCCGCCACCATGGCCGCCGACCTCCGCATCATCGGCTTTGAGCCCCGCCGGCACGATCGGCCGCGACCGAGTGGGGGCATCGAGTCACACGTTTACGTGGGCTCGGTCGCGTTGCACGCGTTACTGGCAGCAATGGGGGCTCCAGTGGGGCGCAAGGCGTGGCCAGCCGAACCGATGCCTTGGCTGTTCGAGGCCCCCGCGTGGATCAGGGCCCAGTTTCTCTCGGCCTTTGCGAGCGCCGAGGCAACAACTCCCACCCTCGTCGACGGACGAATCCCCGACCTTGCGATCAAGCAGACCGGCGACAACACACATGCTGCGCGCTTCGTCGCCCGGCTGCTGGCCTCGCTCGGCTTTACAGCCAGTGACCCGGCCCCGAGCGGCCCGGCGCGCGGAGAGCGGCAGTCCTACGTCGTTCAGCTGCTGGGGGGCGAGCGCGAGCAGCTGCGATACCTGGAGGAGATCGGGTTCTGCTATGCGCGCCGCAAGCGGGTGGAAGCTGCCAGGGTCGCCAGCGTGTGCTGGCAACGCCAGGTTGTCGTGCGGCGTCGCCAAGAGGCGCGACATGAAGCGCGGGCAATCCGCAGGGCGGGGGGAGGCCCGGTGCTCGCCTCGATTGCTGAAATCGCGGAACGGCGCTCCGTCTCCCGCTCCTTCGTGCACCACGCATGGTACGAGCGTGATCGCGGCCGGCCGAGGGCGCCCAAGGGCGTGGCGTTCGAGCCGGATCACTCCGGTGAAGTCGCTTGGGTGCCGGTTCGCGAGATTGCCGCGGCCGGAGTGGCTCCGGTATTCGACGTAGTCACCGGGGACCCCGCCGAGTCCTTCCTCGTAAACGGCGTCGTCGTTCACAACTGTGGCAACAAGGCAGTGCTGACCGACGCCCGGCGCGAGGACCTCGACGCGCCCGCCGCGATGAAGGAGATTTCCGAGCGGATCTCGTTCGGCATGGGCGTGCCGGCGAAGGAGCGCGTGGAGCACCCGGTGCTCGACCGCATCCGGGACGCCCCGTTCGAGCCGCAGCGCCAGCTGCTCGACTTGGCGCGCAAGCAGCTGGGGACGGTCGGCTCGGGCAACCACTTCGTCAACCTCTTCGCCGACGAGGAGGATCGCGTGTGGGTTGGGGTGCACTTCGGCTCGCGCGGGTTCGGCCACAAGACGGCCACTGGCTTCCTGGCGCTGGCGCAGGGCCTGCCCTTCGGCGAGGGCGAGCGCAAGCGGCTCGGCCTGAAGGTCACGGAGGGCGAGATGGATTCTCCCCCGGTGCTGCTCGCGCTCGAGTCGGAGGCGGGTCAGTCCTACATCGAGGCCATGCAGCTGGCGGGCGAGTATGCCTACGCGGGTCGCGACGTTGTGGTCGACAAGGTGCTCGAGATCCTGGGTGCCGAGTCGCTCCACGTCGTGCACAACCACCACAACTTCGCCTGGCTCGAGGAGCACTTCGGGCGCAAGGTGTGGGTGGTTCGCAAGGGCTGCACGCCGGCCGAGCCGGGCCAGGAAGGCTTCGTGGGGGCGACGATGGGCGACGACTCGGTGATCCTCGAAGGAGTCGAGGATGCGGAGTCGACGGAGGCCCTGTTCTCGACCGTCCACGGGGCCGGCCGGGTGATGAGCCGGACGCAGGCGGCTGGCAAGGTCCGGCGGCGCAAGCGGTTCGCCTGCATGGACCACGATTGCGATCGCGTCTTCGAGCAGGCGGATGCGACCTGCCCGGACCACCCGGGTGGACGCGTGCGCAAGGTGTGGATCGAGGAGCAGGTGCGGCCGGGCAAGGTCGACTGGCCCGCGGTCCGGGCTCGCATGCGCGACCGGGGAATCGTGCTCGTCGGCGGCGGTGCGGACGAGGCCCCGGAGGTGTACAAGCGCCTGCCGGAGGTGCTCGGCGCGCACGGCAACACGATTCGCGTGAAGCACACGCTCACGCCGTTGGGTGTTGCAATGGCCGGCCGCGACATCTTCGACCCCTACAAGGACTAGCACTTACGCGCTGAAGCTCCGCGGCAGGTTCACCATTCCCCCCGAGGTAGGGGTCGGTCTGCCACTGGGCGAGCCCGTCCACCGCGAGCCCGTCGAGCTCGATCAGCTTGCGGATCGCCAGGGGCGCCGCCAGCCGCACCAGGGGCGCGCCGATGCAACGGCGGCCTGGATCGCGCGCAGGACGGCGCCGGGCATCTCGCTCCCGTCGCCGGCGGGCCACAACGAGAAGAAGGCATCGCCGGCGATGGCCAGCACGTCGCCGCCGTGGCCGTAGACGAGCCCGACCAGGTCCGCGAGTACGCGTCGAAAGCCTCCGACAGCTCCTCAATGCCCGCCGGGCGGGCCCCGGTGACATGACACGCTCGACGTGAGCCGTGAAGTCCACGATGTCCGTGAGCAGGACCGGCCCCTCGCGCCTCGGTGCACTCGAAGTCCTGGATCAGCCCGCCGGACGCGAGCCTGCCGGCGACGTGGCGACACATAGCCCGCGAGATCCCTGGTGGCGGCGCCCCTGTCCTCCCCGGCGGCGTGAGTTGGCAAAGCGGAGTCCTGCATGCCGTGGCGGGCGCCTCCTGGTCGCCGTGCCGTGCGACGCTGACGCGCCCCGACGGGGGGGCAAGCGCCCGGCCAGATGCACGGCATCAGCCGTCGAGCACGGGCAGATCCAGCACGCACACGCGGGCGGTGTCGGCCAGGATGGTCATCGCCGGCCGCGTGGCCGCGTCCCGCAAGCGCCAGCTCCGCGGTGCCTGTCTCCCATGCTCCGACCGTGCCGCTGTACTGCCACTTCACGAGCGGGTGGGCGCAGTCGCTTCTCGCGCTAAGCGACACTCGACCGAGCAACTGCTCGACTGCTCCTGTCAGGCGTGGCTGTCGGGTAATTCGTCCGATCCGGCCGGGAGTCTTGCGGGCATGGGCGCGAGGTTCATCGGATGTGATCGAGAGCAGGTGTTTTTGATGCCGCCGTCGCTGCGGGATTGGGTGCCGGAGGGGCACTTGGTGTGGACGGTGCTCGATGCGGTCGCCGAGTTGGATCTGTCGGCGATATACGCGGATTACCGCGATGACGGGCGCGGCCGGCCGGCCTACGAGCCGTCGATGATGGTGGCGTTGCTGCTCTATGCCTATGCGCGCGGCAACCGCTCCTCGCGCGGTATCGAGCGCGCCTGCGTCGAGGACGTCGCCTACCGCGTCGTGACCGGCAACCTGGCTCCGGATCACTCGACGATTGCCGAGTTCCGCTGTCGGCACGAGCGGCCGCTGGGCGAGGTGTTCTCGGGCGTGCTCGGGCTCTGCGCCAGGGCGGGACTTGTGCCGGTCGGGGTCGTGGCGATCGACGGGACCAAGGTGGCCGCCAACGCGTCGACCGACGCGAATAGCGATTTCGGCCAGGTCGCGCGCGAGATCCTCGCCGAGGCGGCCGCGATCGACGCGCGCGAGGACGAGCTCTACGGCGACCGGCGCGGTGACGAGCTGCCCGAGCGGTTACGCACGCGCGAGGGCCGGCGCCAGGCGCTGCGCGAGGCCAAGGAGCGCCTGGCGCGCGAACGCCACGATGCTGCGGAGACGTCGGCCGACGGCGAGCGCTCGGTGACGGTCGAGCTCGATCCCGGCCAGTTCGTCACCCGCCCGCAGGGCCGGCGCGCCTGGGTGCGTGAGGGGCGCCGCGGGCTGGAAGCCAAGCGTGAGCGCGAAGGCCGCTCGATCGCCAGGGACCGGACTGACCGGCTCTTTGAGGCGTGCCGGCGCCTGGAGGAAGAGCTCGACGTCGAGCACGCCTCGCACGCCGCCTATGACGCCTGGCGCGCGCGAGGTGTCGCCGCGGACGGCTCGCGGCGGATGGCGCCGGGGATGGTGAAGCCGCACGAGCCGGTGCTCGTGCCGACCGGCCTGATCAATCTCACCGACCATGACTCGCGGCCGATGCGCACGCACGGCTACAAGCCGCTGCAGGGCTATAACGCCCAGTTGGCCGTCAACGAGCAACAGGTCGTCATCGCCGCCGAGCTGACGACCGACTCGCCGGACTTCGGCCATCTCGAGCCGATGGTCCGCGCCGCGCAACGAGAGCTACGTGGTGTCGAGGTCGGCGACCCGGGCGTTGTGCTCGCCGACGCTGGCTACTGGCATCAGCGCCAGATCGAGACGGTCGTCAGCGACGGCATCCAGGTGCTCGTCTCACCGGACTCCAGCCTGCGGCAAGGGCCTCGCCCGGGCTGGACGGGCGGGCTCTATGACTTCATGCGGCGCGTGCTCGCGACCCCCGACGGCCGCGCGCTCTACCGCCGACGCCAGGCGACGATCGAGCCGGTGTTCGGGCAGCTGAAGTTCAACCGCCAGATCAGACGCTTCCAACGCCGCGGACGAGCCGCCTGCCGGTCGGAATGGCGGCTCATCGCGGCGACCCACAACCTGCTCAAGCTCCACCGCCACCAGATCGCCACCGTCCCCGGCTAGGGAACCGGCAGCGCACCGCCGAACCTCCGCACCGCCCGCCACCGCCTCAACCCCGCTGGCACCCCGACAGTCCCCGCGGAATATCCCGACAGCCACGCGTGAACTCGGCACTCTCGCGGTGGCTCACTGGGCCTCTGCTGTGGACGCTGACCAGCAGCCCAGCCCAGGTGCG
>Ga0081538_10005401_pt1 | contig 11488 bp, 11 predicted proteins | sample TabmetS5T2R1_FD_71022 | JGI IMG/M metagenome (GOLD analysis project Ga0081538, IMG submission 71022) | Tabebuia heterophylla rhizosphere microbial communities from the University of Puerto Rico - S5T2R1 | ecosystem: Host-associated > Plants > Roots > Rhizosphere ... | reverse complement strand
AATCGACGCCGCCGGGAGGCGGCGGCCCCAAATCTCGTTTCGCAACCTCCGGTTGCGAAACGAAAGCTATGCGCCGACGTTGAGGCCGGCGTCGAGCGCCTCGGCCTCGATGCGGTGCGCCAGGTGGCCCGCCAGCTCGAGGACCCGGTCGGCCTGGCTGGGATCGAGGCCTGCGAGCCCGCAGGCGGGCGTCACCATGCCCTGCCGGAGCAGGAGCAGGGGGTCGCAGCCGCCGTCGATGAGCACGTCCCACTCGCCCATGAGCCGGCGCCAGAGGATCTCGGCGCTCTCGCCGAGCGGGCGGTCCGTGGGCACCGCGCCCCACGCGATCCAGCCACCCCGCTCGAGGAAGCCCGCGAAGGCCCCCACGTGGTCGCGGGCCCCGGCGTCGACCGGCAGGGACAGGATCTGCGGGCCCACCTGCAGGACGGCCTGCCAGTCGGCCTTTCCGCAACAGTGCAGGCCGGCGATGGCGTGCCCCTCGATGAACGCCAACGCCGAGGACACGAGGTCGAGCGTGTCATCGACGGGCCATGGGAACCCGGGCTCGAGTGCCGCGATCAAGCCGGGCTCGTCGAGGAACACCACCGTGGTGGCGCCCGGGGCGGCGCGTCGGGCCGCGGCCACCACCTCACGCGTCCGGGCCTCGACGGCCTTGGCGGCGACGGCGAAGGCGCGTTCCGGGGACGCTCCCACCGCGTGCAGGGCCAGGCCCAGCGTCACCGGTCCGGTCAGCTGGACCTTGAACGGTGCCACCCGACCCGCCGCGGCATCGAGGAAGGCGCGAAGTCCCACGAACGGATCGGCATCGAGGGCCGAGTCGGTGACCGCCTGGCTCGGGTCGATGACCGACTCGTCGACCATGAGCGAGCCGTCGGGCAGGACCACGACGCCGGCGATGCCCCACGCCGCCTGCGGGATCATGCCCTCGACCGGCGACCGCCGCGGCAACGACGGCGCCGCCGGCAGACGGGGCTGGCGGTCGAGTGCGAACGCGGCCGCCTCCTCCGGATCCTCGTGGGGAAGGCTGCCGATACCGGTCGCCAGGCCGATCGGGAGCAGAACCTCCCTCACGCCGTTCCTCGCTGAGAGCTCCTCCGCCGCCGTGGCACGCTCTTGGTCACCTCTCCCCCACTCGGCTACACCGCCGCTTGGAATAGCCAGCCCGCGCCGCCATCGGCAAATCTCCCGGCCCGTGGGATCCCTTGGTGCCTGGCCGGCGCGTGTCACCTGGCTCCTTCTCCCCGTGCTGCTGGGCCCTGCGGCGGGCGATGCGCTGGACGACGCCAGCCGGCCCGTCCAGGTGGTCGCCAGCATCGGGCTGTGGCTCGGCTGGGCTGCGGTGCTGGTGGCCACCCTGGTGCCGACGACCGTGAGCCTGACGGCACTGCGGTGCGCAGCACCGGCCGCGGTCGTGGCCGCGGTGGCCGCCACCGTGGCTGACGGGGCGTCGGGCACTACCGTTGCCGGCCTGGCGGCCGCCCTGGTGGCGGCGCTCGCCGCGTTCTGGCCGGGCACCGGCGAGGCCTTCGTGGCCGGATCGTCGTACGGCGACGAGCGGCGGATGCCGCTCCGGGCCCCGGGCCCGCTGCTCGCCGGGCCCCTGATCCTGATCTGGGTGGCGGCGGCCGCCGGCCTCGCAGCCGGTCCCCTGCTCCTGGCGGCCCGGCAATGGATCGCCGGTGCCGCTGCCCTGGCCTTTGGGCTCCCGGTGGCGGTCGCGGCGTTCCGTGCGCTGCACACGCTGGCGCGGCGTTGGCTGGTGTTCGTGCCCAACGGCGTGGTGGTGCACGACCCGCTGGCCCTGGCGGAGCCGGTGTTGCTGCGACGATCCGACGTGCGCTCCTTCGGGCCGGCGCCGGCGGACACAGCGGCGTTGGACCTGACGCGGGGCGCGCTAGGCCTGGCGCTCGAGGTCAGGCTCGCCCCGCCGGTGTCGGTGGTGCTGGCGGGCGTCGGGCGCCAGGGCGTGAGCGAGGCGACGACCGCGGCGGCGCTGCTGGTCGCCCCGACGCGGCCCGGGGCCGTGCTTTCCGAGGCGCGCCGCCGCCGGCTCGCATGACGGCTCCGTGCCACGGCGCCGTCGGCCTAGACGCGCGGGCCCATGGCTCGGATGCCGGCGAGGACCGTGTCGACGATCGTCGCGACGATGGCGTCGTCCGGAGGGTTGTCGGCGATCATGACCCGGAAGTACACCAGGCCGCCCAGCAGGTCGAGCACGAGCTCGACGTCGGTCCCCTCGGGCAGCTCACCGCGGGCCACGCCCCGGTGGATGGCGCTCAACGCCGCTCTCCGGCGATCGTGCACGAACGCTGCGAGCACCTCGCGCATCTCCGGGTTGACGGCCGCCTCGGCCACGACCGCGGGCATGACCTTGCCGGCCAGCGTGTCGCGCATCTTCTCGGCCAGCTCGCCCACCATCGTGAAGAGGTCCTCGCGTACCGAGCCCGTGTCGGGGTCTGTGACGTGGAGCCCAAGGCGATGGTGCCCCGTGTCCAGCAAGAGCGCGCCCCGGGACCGCCATCGGCGATAGATGGTCGCCTTGCCGCAGCCCGCCCGCGCGGCCACCTCGTCGACGGTGAAACCCGCCGGGCCCACCTCGGCCAGGACCTCGAGGGCGGCGTCGAGGATGGCCTCGTCGGCCCGGGCGTCGCGGGGGCGCCCAGGCCGACGGAGAACGGGCCCGCCCCGGCCGACGAGCGGGGCGGCGTCGGGCGCGGCGGCGTGCGACTCGACGTCGATCATTGCGGTTCCGGGTCGGGGGCAGCGGCAGTAGCGGGGACGGTGCCTCTGACCTGCACGTCGTCGGACGCGGTGGAAACGGAGACGTTGTCCGTCCCTTGGCCGTCTCCGGCCGCGGCGACGGCGGCCGGCCCGTGGTCCCGGGCCCGGGCGGGAAGGAACAGCGCCACGATCACCGCACCGAGCGCCAGGGCGGCGGCCCCGATGATGAATGCCGTGCTCATGCCGTCGGCGAAGCCACGCGAGGCGACGTCCGCGAGCGCGCGGCCCGGCGCTCCGCCGATCTCGCTCGCAGCCCGGATAGCGGCGCCGATCTGGTCGTGGATGGCGGTCGCCTGCTCCGACGACAGCGGGAGGCCGCTGATGGCGTCGCTCACCCGCGGTCCGTACGTCGAGCTCATGACCGAGCCCAGCACGGCCACGCCCAGGGCGCCGCCCACCTGGCGGGTGGTGTCGTTGACCGCGGATCCCACGCCCGCCTTGGCGGGCGGCAGCGACCCCATGATCGACTCGGTGGCCGGCGGCATCACCAGCGCCATGCCGGCGGCCAGGACCACGAGCGACGCCAGCACCTCGGGATAGCTGGCCCCGGCCGTCAGTCGGCTGGCCATGATCAGGCCGATGGCCGCAATGGACAGCCCCGACGCCACCACGATCTTCGAGCCGATCCGCTCGACCACCTTGGCGCTCAGCGGGGAGATGACGATCATCACGCCCGCCATCGGCAGCAACCGGATGCCGGCCTCGAGCGGCGTGTAGCCGAGTATCGACTGCAGGAACTGCGTCAGCAGGAACAGCGAGCCGAACATGGCGAAGAACGTGAGCATGATCGCCCCGGAGGCGGCGCTGAACCTGGGGTTGCGGAAGAAGCTCACGTCGAGCATCGGGAAGCGGGTCCACCGCTCCCACAGGATGAAGACGCCGAGGAGCACGGCCGCCAGCGCGAAGGCGCCGAGGATCTCGGGATCGGTCCAGCCGCCTGGGCCCTCGATGATCGCCCACACCAACACGACCAGGCCGGCGATCGAGAGCAGGGCACCCGGCACGTCGATCGGCGGTGCCGCCGGGTCCCGCGACGTGGGCACGAACAGCTGGCCCAGCACCAGCGCGACCACCACGACCGGCACGTTCACCAGGAAGACCGACCCCCACCAGAAGTGCTCCAGCAGCCAGCCCCCGGTGACGGGGCCGATGGCGACGGCGGCGCCGGCCGTCGCCGCCCAGATGGCGATGGCCTGGGCGCGCTCCCTCCGGTCGGTGAACACGTTGGTGATGATCGAGAGGGTGGCCGGCATGATCAACGCCCCGCCGACGCCCATGAGCGCCCGCGTGGCGATGAGCTGGTCGGCGCCGTTGGCGAACGCCGCCAGGATCGACCCCGCGCCCATGACCGACAGCCCGATGGCGAGGGCCCCCCGCCGGCCGAAGCGGTCGCCGAGCGAGCCCATGGTCAGGAGAAGGCCGGCGAAGACCAGGATGTAGGCGTCGACGACCCATTGCAGCTCCGTGGTGCTGGCGTCGAGGTCGCGCTGCAACGTCGGCAGGGCGACGTTGACGATCGTGTTGTCCATCACGATCAGCAGCAGGCTCAGGCACATCACGCCGAGGACGATCCAGCGGCGGGTGTCGGCCTTTCGCTCCTCGGCGGAGCCGGTTCGAGTGAGCATGACGCCTCCGGGGGCTGTCTGGACTGCCGGGTCCGCCGTCCCCAGGCTGCGTCCGCCGATTGCGAAACGCAAGAGTCTCGGAATGATGACGGTCCGTGAACTTGGTCACGGTGCAGCGGCCGGCTCCGGGTGCCGGCGGTCAGGCGGCGACGCCGCCGCCGATTACCTCGTCGCCCTCGTACAGCACGACTGACTGGCCACGGGCCACCCCGCGCTCCGGGCGCTCGAACCGCACCAGGGCGCGATCGTTGCCGACGGACTCGACGCGGGCCGGGCGGGGCGACCCGTGGGCGCTGCACTGGGCGGCGACCAACGCGCGCGACGCTCCCGCCGGGCGGCCGGCGGACCACACCACCCGCTCGAGGGCCACGTGCTCGCGCAGCAGGTCACGCTCCGGGCCGACGCGCACGGTCGCGGAGGGAGCGTCGACATCGACGACGTAGCGGGGCGCTCCCCCGCCGGGTAGGCCGAGGCCGCGCCGCTGGCCGACGGTCACGAGCTCGACGGCGTCGACGGAGCCGACATCTCGCCCGGCCTCGTCCACCACACGCCCCGGATGCAGGTCGATCCGCCCGCCGAGGAACCCCCGCCGGCCCCGGCCGGAGGTGATGAAGCACACGTCCTGGCTGTCCGGCTTGCGCGCCGTGCGCAGTCCGAGGGCCTCGGCCTCGGCGCGGACCTCGGCCTTGGTCAGCTCCCCCACGGGCAGCAGGGTGCGGGACAGCTCGGCCTGGCGAAGCACGTAGAGGACGTAGCTCTGGTCCTTGGCGGCGTCGGCGCCCCGCGCCAGGCGCCGGGTCCCGTCGGCGCGGGTGACGATGCGGGCGTGGTGGCCCGTGGCGACCGTCGGGTACCCGACGGCCTCGGCCCTGCGCAGCAGCCGGTCGAACTTGAGGTGCCGGTTGCACTCGATGCACGGGTTGGGCGTGGCGCCCCGGCGGTGGGCGTCGACGTACGGGTCGACGACGTGGCGGTCGAAGTCGCCGGAGAAGGTCCACGTGTGGTGGGCGATGCCGAGCTGCTGGGCCACGCGGCGGGCATCGTCGACGTCGCTCACTGAGCAGCAACCCGTGTCGGATTCGCCGCCCCACAGCTTCATGGTCACCCCCACGACGTCGTGGCCGGCGGCGACGAGCCGGGCGGCGGCCACCGAGGAGTCGACTCCCCCCGACATGGCGACGAGCACCCTCATGGCCGTGGGGCCCCCGCGGGCTCGGGGCGGCGGGCCTGGGCCCCCCGGAGGCGGTCCACCGCGGCCGGGATCACCCGCAGGGCATGGTCGACGTCGGCGTCTGTGGACGTCCACCCCAGCGTCAGGCGCAGGGCGCCGGCACCCAGCTCGGGCCCGATGCCCATGGCCGCGAGCACGTGCGACGCCTGGTGCGCACCACTGGCGCAGGCCGACGCCGCTGACGCGCAGATGCCGGCCTCGTCGAGCAGGAACAGGAGTGCCTCGCTCTCGACGCCGGGGATGCACAGGTGGAGCGTGCCGGGGAGGCGGGGCGCAGCCCCGCAACCGGTCCGGACCGCTCCGGGGATGGCCGCGAGCAGGCCCTCGGCCAGGCGATCCCGCAGGCCACCGACCCGCGCCGCGGTGACGTCCCGCTCGGCCGCGGCCGCCCGCAGCGCCGCCGCCATGCCGACGATCCCGGCAACGTTGTGCGTGCCGCTGCGCAGCTCGCGCTCCTGGCCGCCGCCCAGCAGCAGCGGCCGCAGCGGCGTGCCGGCTCGGGCGATCAGGGCCCCGACCCCCTGGGGGCCACCGACCTTGTGCGAGCTGATGGCGACCAGGTCGACGCCGGAGATCGCGGCCCGGAGGTCGAGCCAGCACACCGCCTGAACCGCATCGGTGTGGACCGTCGCCGCGGGGGCGCGGCGGCGCACCAGCTCGACCGCCTCCGCCACCGGCTGGATCACGCCGACCTCGTTGTTGGCGGACATCAGCGCGAGCAGCGTCACGTCGGGGGTGAGCGCATCATCGAGGGCGTCGAGATCGAGGACGCCGCGCGTGTCGACCGCCACCGTCGTCCCGCCGACCAGGCCGATGGGGTTGCGCACCGCGTCGTGCTCGATGGCGCTGCACAGCACCGGCCCGGGGCGGGCGGCGTAGACGCCCCGCACGGCCATGTTGTCGGCCTCGGTGCCGCCGCTGGTGAAGACGACATCGCCGGGGCGGCAGCCGACGACGTCCGCGACGACGTCGCGGGCCTCGTCCACCGCCTGACGTGCGCCCCGCGCCACCCGGTGATCGCCCGAGGGGTTGCCGAACCGCTCACCGAGCCAGGGCAGCATGGCGTCGCGGGCCGCCGGCCGCAGCGGCGTCGTGGCGGCGTGGTCGAGATAGGCGAGCCGGGCGGGCCGGTCGCCCCGGTCGGGCTGCTCGGGCACCGGCTCAGTCTCGCAGCCCGCGGGGGCGACCCTCCCTCGGAGATTGCGGTGCGCCATCATGCAGGTCGGAAGACACCCATGGACGGCTACGGACCCAGCACGTACGGCGACCGCTTCGCCGACGTGTACGACGACTGGTACGGCAACGTGTCCGATGCCGAGGCAACGGTGGAACGGGTGGCGGCGCTCGCAGCCACCAGCGGCACTCGCCGCGTGCTCGAGCTCGGCGGAGGCAGCGGCCGGCTGGCGTTGCCGCTGGTGGCAGCGGGGATCCCCACCTGGGCCGTCGACGCCTCGCTCGCCATGCTGCGGAGGCTGCGCGGCAAGCCGGGCAGCGAGGCCGTCCACGTCGTCGTCGGAGACATGGCGGCGCTCCCCCTGTCGCCCCGCGCCCGATTCGGCGTCGCGCTGTGCGCGTTCAACACGCTGTTCAACCTGACGACGGTCGAGGCCCAGCGGCGGTGCCTGGCCGACGCGGCCGCACGCCTCGTCCCGGGGGGCAGGCTGGTGATCGAGTCGTTCGTCGCGTCGGCCCACGAGGAGGGCGACGCCGGGGTCGGCGCCGTCGAGCCCCGGCACATCGGCCTCGACGAGGTGGTGCTGACCGTCAGCCGGCTGGACCCCACCAACCACACCATCACGGGCCAGCACGTGCAGATCACCGAGGCCGGCATCCGACTGCGCCCGTGGATGCTCCGCTACCTGTCGCCCGAGGAGCTCGACGCGTTGGCGGCCGAGGCGGGGCTGCGGCTGGTGGACCGCCACGGCGGGTGGCGCGCCGAACCGTTCACCGCAGAGTCCGCAATGCACGTCTCGACCTACGCGCTGACGGCTCGCGGTTAGCGGTACGTTGACGCGGTGCACCACGCCGAGCGCACCACGACCGCCTGCGTCGCCCGCATCGCACCGCCAAGATGAGCCAGCTCCGCCTCAATCCCCTCACGGGGCGCTGGGTCGTGATCGCCGTCAACCGCGCCGTCCGCCCCGGCGACCTGATCTCGCCCCACCTCCCGGTCGAAGCCGACCCCGACCGCCCGTGCCCCTTCTGCCCCGGCAACGAGGAAGCCACGCCGCCGGCCCTGGAGACCTACGGCAAGCAAGGCCAGTGGGTGGTCAGGGTCGTCCCCAACCGCTATCCGGCCTTCGATGGCGACGAACCGCTGCAGGTGCACAACCTCGGCCCCGTCTTCACGCAGGCGGATGGCAGCGGCATCCACGAGATCCTCGTGTTCTCCCCCGAGCACGGCGCCGGCTGGGCGGACCTCGACGACTCCCAGGCGGCGGTCACCATGGCCGCCATCCGCGACCGACTGGAGGACCACGCGCGCCGGTCCTCGATCCGCTACACGCAGGTGATCGTGAACCATGGCCGTGAGGCCGGCGCCAGCCTCGTGCATCCCCACGGCCAGCTGCTCGGCATCCCCTTCGTGCCGGGGGAGATCGCCGAGGAGGAGGCCGGGTTCCGGCGCTTCGAGGGATCGTGCCTCGTGTGCACCACCCTCGAGGCGGAGGAGGCCGCCGACCACCGGATCGTCCACGCCGACGATCGCGTGCTCGTGGTGTGTCCGTTCTGGTCGGGCACGCCGTACGAGATGTTGGTGATGCCCCGCCAGCACGACGTCCACCTCACCGATGCCGCGCCGACCGACGTCGCCGCCACCGGTCGGGCACTGCGCACGGCCCTGGCTCGCCTGCGGGGATGCCTCGGCGACGTGGCCTACAACGTCGTGTTCCACACCGCCCCGCACCGCCACTCCGGCCCGTTCCACTGGCACGTGCACGTGGTGCCGCGCGTGACCAGCGTGGCGGGATTCGAGCAGGGCACCGGCGTGATGATCGACATCGTCGCGCCCGAGCTGGCCGCCAGGCACCTGCGCGTCGTCGGGTAGCGGGCCGGCGCGCACTGCCGGCGGGGATGCGGCCGGGCCGCCCGCTACGTTCCCGCCGCCGCGAGCTGCGTCGCCAGGTCGTAGACCCGGCGCCGGGGGACGCCGAGGCGGGCGGCCACGGCGCGGGCGGCGTCGCGAGCCGTGGCCCCGGCCGCCAGCTCGTCCCTGAGCGCATCGACCAACGCGGCGTCGTCCGGCGGTCCGGCGGCCGGGGCCCCCTCGAGCACCAGCACGATCTCGCCCCTGGGTTCGGCGGTGCGCACCCACGCCACCGCGTCGCCGAGCGAGCCGCGCCACACCTCCTCGTGCAGCTTGGTGAGCTCGCGCGCCACCGCGACCCGGCGCTCCGGGCCGCACGCATCGGCGAGGTCGGCGAGCGTTCGGGACAGCCGGTGTGGCGCCTCGTAGAGCACGACCGTGCGCGGCTCCGCCGCGACCGCCCCCAGCCGCTCGGTCCGCCCCGATCCCTTGCGGGGCAGGAATCCCTCGAACACGAAGCGGCCCGCGGGCAGCCCGCTCGTCACCAGCGCGGCCAACGCGGCCGACGGGCCGGGAACCACCTCGACCGCGTGGCCCGCGGCCACGGCCGCGCGCACCAGGCGCTCGCCGGGGTCCGAGATCCCGGGCATGCCGGCGTCCGACACGACCGCTACGCGCTCGCCGCGGGCGAGGCGGGCGACAACCCCCGGAACCTCCCGCGCCTCGGTGTGGTCGTTCACCACGAGCAGGCGCGGGCGCTCCACCCCGGCGTGCTGCACGAGCCGTCCGGTCCGCCGGGTGTCCTCGCAGCAGATGGCGTCGGCCGAACGCAGGGCCTCGGCCGCCCGCGGTGTGAGGTCGCCCAGATTTCCGATGGGCGTGCCCACCAACACGAGCACACCGTCGGTCCGATCCCCGTACCTCACCCCTTGACCTCGAGCTCGTCGCCCGGACGCAGCCTCCAGCGGTCGAACGATCCGGCCTCGGCCTCGATCACGGCGCGCGAGCGCCACACCACCCGCGAGACACGATGGCGCGGCATCCGCACGATCCGGAGGACGCGCAGGTCGGCGTCGCAGAACGCCACGTCGATGGGGAAGCGCATGCCCAGCGTGTGCACCGAGCGTGCGGGCCGTACCAGCAGCGCGCCGTCGACGCTGTCGCGCCCGAGCAGACCTCGCCGACGTTCGTGGCGCGACTCCGCCAGCTCGAGGCTGGCCAGAACCTCGCCATCCCGAAGCAACCATCCCACGCAATCATCATGCCGCTCGGCGGCGCCGCTGCCCCACCCGGTGGCCGGGCGGTACCACCGGCCGTCGGCAGCCCACGAGTCGACGAGTCACGTAGGCAACGGCGCGCTCAGGTCACCGACGATGCGATCCACCTGCACCAGCAGCGCGGCGTAGCCGAGCCACTCGCCTTCCAGCTCGTCGGCGCCGGGCTCCCGGTCATGCTCGATCGCCGAACGCGCCCGGCGGGACGCCCCCCGCAGGCATCGCTCTCGCCGCCTGCGGACCTCGGCGATCGAAGCGGCAAGGTCGGCACCGTCCGACTCAACCAGCACATCGTTCACGAGGGCCTGGACCGCGGCGCCCAACGCCCCCAGGAGCGCTCCCATGGCGGGCATGGCCCGGTGCGTCGTGCCCGATAAGTGCGCGTGATCATCGAGGCCACGGGAGATGACCGAGACACCGATCGCGGTCCGTTCGAGCCGTGGCATCACGTCCTCGTAGCGACCGAGGACGTCAACATGGCGCCGATCGCGGATGTTCCAGCGAGCCGCATCCCTGCCGTTGCCCACCGCCTCGTCCGCTTGGTCGACGAGGCGCTCGCGCACGGTGCGCGCGCTGCGCCGCCAGTCCGCGGTCTGCTCCGCGGACCAGCTCTGCTGGAGCCCGGAATCCATTGTCCCGAGGACGCCGCCGATGCCGGCCGCCAACCGCTCCAAGGTTTGACGGGCGTCGACCAGCCGGGACGCCGGCAGCCCCAGCGAGACCACGACCCCGACCGCGGCGCCGATGATCGTGTCCAAGCCGCGTTGCCAGCCAGAGGTCCCTGGGCTCGAAGTGACGGCCGAGAGCACCACCAGTCCGCTGATGGGCACCTGCCGCGCCGCCGAAGGTGGCAGCCGCAGCACCAGCTGGGCGACGCCGAGTGACACCGCGACGAGCAGCGCGACCGTAAGGCCGTTCAGATCCAGCGCATCGCCGATGGCCAACGCGAGGAGCACGCCGAGCACCACCGCCGCGCTCCGCTGGAGTGCCGTGCGGACCGAGGCTCGCACCGAGACCTGCACCACCACGATGGCGGTGAGCGGACCGAGCACCGGGTCGGGCACGTCGGTCACCGCCGCCGCGATCCACCACGACAGTCCCGCTGCCAACCCGGACTTGGCCACAGTTCCGATCTCGGTCGACGTCGGGGGTGTCCACGACACCGCGTCGCGCAGACGCTGCCACAGCCGAGGGGTTCGACTGCCCACGTCATTAGCGGGTTGGGTATCCACGGCCGAGCTAGACGTTGAAGCGGATCTCGAGCACGTCGCCGTCGGCGACCTCGTAGTCCTTGCCCTCGACCCTGAGCTTGCCTACCTCGCGGGCCTTTGACCAGGACCCGATGTCCACCAGCTCGTCCCAGTGGATCACCTCGGCCCGGATGAAGCCCTTCTCGAAGTCGGTGTGGATGACGCCAGCACACTGCGGCGCCGTCCAGCCGGCCCGGAACGTCCAGGCGCGGCTCTCCTTCTCGCCGGTGGTGAAGAAGGTGCGCAGGCCCAGCAGGTGGTAGGCGGCGTGCACGAACCGGGGCAGCGCGCCCTCGCCC
>Ga0081538_10005400_pt1 | contig 11488 bp, 12 predicted proteins | sample TabmetS5T2R1_FD_71022 | JGI IMG/M metagenome (GOLD analysis project Ga0081538, IMG submission 71022) | Tabebuia heterophylla rhizosphere microbial communities from the University of Puerto Rico - S5T2R1 | ecosystem: Host-associated > Plants > Roots > Rhizosphere ... | reverse complement strand
CCCCAGCCACACATTCGGCGCTTGTGCCGTGAGGACCAGGGCTGCCGTCAGGTTCACCAAGCCCAGGCCGCCACTGCACACCACCAGGAAGTGTATCCCGGTGAGCCAACCGCCGAACGCCAACCCCGCGGTCAGGACCACGAACACGATCACCCCGCGCGATTGCACATAGAACAGGGGGTGTAGGGACCACAGGAGGGTCATCAGCCCTAGCCAGCAACCCAAGCCTATCCGACTCCCGGCCATAGCCGACCTCGCGACATCATCGGGTACAAGCCCGCCAGGGGGTCTTCCGAGTCCTGAACGACCACCGGCACCCCCATGCGCCGCAATTCGTGCAGGCGCAGGTCCATTTCCAGGCGCCACAGACGCGCCGACGCCTCGGCATGCTGTGGACGGCGCGACGCTGGCATGACCTGTGCGGGCGAGATGATCAACAACACGAATTGAAAGCCGCGGGCCAGAAGATCGCGCAGCGCCGCATCGATACGCGGGTCGAGCATGGTGGAAATGACGAAGATGAGCGCCCCGGGCGGCAGCACACGGGGGGGGATGCGCGCGATGTCGCCGGTGAGATAGCTGAACAGGGTGTGGGCCCCCAACAGGGAGTCGAGGATGCGGTACAGCTGGATCTGACCCGCCGCCGGCGATAGCCATGTACAGACCCCCGCGTAGTGGATCAAGCCCACCCGGTCTTTATGATACAGGTAATGCGCCGCTAGGGAGGCGGCGGTGCGGACCCCGACGTCGTCGAGGCGACAAACATCCTCACCTGAGATGCATGAGGTGTATGGCACATCGAATTCTGATAATCGGGCGGAGGTACGCAGCGCGAGTCGGTGGTACTGACCGGGCTGAGGTCTCGATCGCCAGCTTTGGGTCGTCGACATGTCTCGGGCAGCAAGGGGCGTGGTGATGATCAGCAGTCAGCGGGATCAGGCATCGCGTCGGTAATGCTGGAGACAAAGCAGCACGGCGCAACGATCGCGGCTACAGCAGGTAAAAGACCTTGGTGACCGGGGTGAGTGCTTCGAACGTTCCGGTCCAACCTGGCGCGAGCCAGTATCCTTCGCCAGCCTCGAGCGTGGCCTCGCGGTCGTCGTCGCGCACGATAGCTGATCCGGCGAGCAGGAAGCCCGACTCCGCGGCTGGGATGTTTCGGTAGCGAAATCCCCCGTTCTCCAGCCGCATCGCGGCAATCTCGCCAGCAGCGGCAACTGGCCCGGCGAGGTGGGCGATGTTGACACTGGTGCCGGGCAACAACTCCGCGAAGGGCGGCAGCTCGGTGAGCGGCTCAAAAGACAAGCCCTTGAGTCCGTCCAGGGTCAGGGTAGTAAAGGGCATGGCGTCTCCTCGATGATCTTGCATGCGGGCTTAGCGGCATTCAGGCGAGCTCATGTGACTTCGCTCTCCAAATCAGCGAGCGCATCGGCGCCGAGGTGACGGCGAGCACTCGTGTAGAGGATGAGCCCGATGGCGAACACGATGAGCACACTCAGCGCGAGCAAAGCCGCGGTGCCGACCGTGCCACCGACGAGTGTTGTGAAGTTCGAGAGGATCAGCACCAGTGCGGCGGCAATCGCTAGGGCGGCCAGGGCAGGCGCGATGCGAGTGTTCCATTGTCGGCGGTCTAGACCCGGGTTCCTGCGGAAAAACACGAATGCAGCCACAGCGGTCAGCAGGTAGAGAGTGACGATGCCGACGACGGCGATGCCGCTGCCCCAGAAAAACAGCGTGGTGACCGGGTCGGCGCCGGCGATCATGAACGGGATGAGGATGAGCAAGGCACTGGCGGTCTGGGTGAAAGATGCGACAAGGGGCGCCTTGGTGCGCGGGCTAACTGTCGCCAGGCCCACAGGCAGCACGCGATCGCGACCGAGAGTGAACAAGTAGCGGGCGATGCTGTTGTGGAACGCGAGGTTGCACGCGAACATCGAAGTGATCACGAAAGCGCTCATCGCGTACGGCGCCCAGGTGCCTAGGTACCGCTCCCCGGCAGCGAAGACATACTGTGACGGGTCGCCGGCCTCCAGGGCAGCGCCGGCCGCTGCAACGGCATTGTTGGGTCCGTATCCAACGATGAGCATCCATGATGTGAGGGCGAAGAAGCCGCTGATCAGCAGGATCGACGCGTACGTAGCACGGGGAACCGATCGCTTGGGGTTGCGGACCTCCTCGCCGTAGATGGCGGCTGCCTCGAAGCCGAACATAGATGCGAATCCGAAGACGAGCGCCACACCCGGGGCGCCTGAGAGCAGCGACGAGACTGAAAAGACCTCGCCGACACCGAAACCTTCGCCAGCTCCTCTCTGAACGGCGATCGCCAGCGCCATCGCGATCATGGTGCCCCATTCCAGTACCAATAAGACACCGAGCACCTTCGCCCCGATATCGACCTGGAGATATCCGAAGACTTGCACCAACGCGACGAGGCCGAGGGTGAGGGCCCACCACGGGATCGACAATCCGAACCAGGATTCGATGACGCCGCTGGCGAGCACACCGAAGAATCCGTAGACCGCAATCTGGATGCACGTATAGGCCCATACGGCGACGGCCGCGGCGCCTAGACCCGGGGCGAGGCCTAGGCCTCGACCGATGTAGGCGTAAAGGGCGCCGGCATTGGTGACCTGCCGGGACATGGCAACGTAGCCGACTGCGAACAGCAGCAGCACAGCGCCGACTACGAGGTAGGCCAAGGTCACGCCCAGCCCATTGCCGATCACCATGGCGCTGGGCACTGCGCCGGTCAGGCCGATCAGCGGGCTGGCTGCTGCGAGGACGAGGAACACAATGCCCGCGGCGCTAATGGCATTGTGCTTCAGCCCTGCTTCATGAGCATGCGTTGGGGAACTGGTCATCGGGGCTCCTGGTGCCGTTCTCGTGTGGACGTGGGATTGCTTGCGGCGCGGTCAGGTGGGCGAGGCGGCAAGGACGTGATGTGCGGCGTTGTGACCGGGCGCGCCGGTGACCTCACCGCCCGGGTGGGTGCCGTTGCCGCACAGGTACAGCCCGGCAATGGGTGTGTCATACCCGGCACCTGGCAGCGGCCGATCGCCGTAAAGCTGACCGGGGATCATGTCGATATGGCGGATGTTGCCGTCAGTCATGTAGTGCTTGGCTTCGATGTCCGCCGGGGTCATGAGCTGCCACTGCCGCATGTCGCTGCGGAAGTTCGGAACGAACTGAGTGACCCAGTCAATGAGCGCCCGCGCGGTGGGCTCGCGCAGGTGGTCCCAGGTGCCGGCGGCGGGCTGGACGGGGGCGTACATGACCCAGATGGAGACGACCTCGCCGTCGGCAGAGGTGAGGCTGTCGTCGTACGCCGTGGGCACCTGAATGTGGCAGACCGGCTCGGTTGCGACCTCGCCGCGTTGAGCCTGCTGCCAGGCGCGGCGGTAAGTATCGAAGCCGTCTGGGGCGATCGTGACGTAGGTCGAGTAGCGCGGGTCGTAGCCCTCCCCGAGGTACCCGCTGAGGTCTAGTGGCCGGTCCAGAATCGCGTGGAACTTCAGGTATGCAGCGCGGGTGCTGATCTGCTCGATTTGGGTGCGGAAGGCGGCGGGCAAGTCGTCGGGTCCGAGCAGATGCAGGTATGTCCGCTTAGGGTCTGCGTTGGACAGTACCGCGTCGGAGGTGAGCACTTGCCCGTCGGTCAGCCGCACGCCGGTCGCACGGCCGTTCTCGACGATGATCCGCTCGACCTCTGCGTCGGTGCGAATCTCTCCGCCCTCCTCAGTCACCGCGGATGCCATCGCGCGGGTGATCGCCCCCATACCGCCGCGTACGACTGACGGCACCGACCCGTTGTGCTCGTTGGTGTGCCACCAAGCCTCGGACCAAGCGCTACCTGGCGCGTACGGATCGCCTACATCGCAGATGAGTACCTGAGCAGCAGCGATCCGCGGGTCGGTGAGGTGTTCGGCAGCGATGTCGGCGATCGAGGACGTCAGCAGTTTGTCGAGCAGAGCTTCTTCGCCGATGGCACGAGCGTGCGCGCGCAGTTCCTCGGAGGTCGGCGGCTCGCGCAAGAAGAAGGGGTGGACCAGCCCGGCCGCCCGATACCAAAAGTGCAGCCAGTCCGAATATTGCTCTGCGTCCCGGGCGTTGACGCGGGCGACCTCGGCTTTTGTGCGTTCTTCGTCAGCCCAAAAGGCCAGGTACTCGTTGCCGCGGAGCGGCAGCACAGGCAGTGGATCCACTGGGGTGCGGACGAAGCCGTGCCGGGCGAGGTCCATATCGCTGACGACCTTTTTCTGCAAGTTCCACACGATGTATGAGCACGACGACACCAGGTATCCCGGAAAGAGCTCCTCCGTCGCGACGGCGCCCCCAACGAAAGGGCGACGCTCTAACACGCACACCCGGCGCCCGGCTCGGGCCAGGTAGAAAGCAGCCACCAAGCCGTTATGTCCGCCGCCCACGACAATCGCGTCGTAATCCGCCATGCCCGTCCTCCCGTCACTCCACCGATCGGGAGTAGCATTTATCCATATGGAAAGTTTGTCAAGTGGATAAGTTGCTAGGTAAGGATGCCCAGTCAGAGGGAGCGAGGCCGTGTCGTCTGTAGATAGCCAAACCGAGGACCGGGCGCGGCCTGGCTACGGTGAGGGGCGCGAAGCGCTGCTGGACGCGACCGTCCATGTCGTCGCCCGCAGGGGGCTGCGCAAGCTGACATACCGGGCGGTTGCAGAGCAAGCGGGAGTTACTCATGGCCTGGTAGCCCACTACTTCGGTTCCCGCCCCGCGCTCATTGAACAGGCCCTTGTCCACTGCCTGAACCGCAGCATGGTCGCAGGGGCGCTGGAGCCGGGCACCGGTAGGGTGCAGGACTTCTCGGTGAGCCTGCCAGCCATGGTTACCGACAACCCGGACGACCAGGCCTTCCAATACGAACTGATCCTCGAGTCGCGCCGGCAGCCGGAGCTGCGCAGCCACGTGGACGCCCTATATAGGGCTTACCGCGACGCTGCCCGGCGTGAACTTACCCGCATGGGCCTGGGCGACGACCCGGCGTTAGCTCACCTCGTTTTCGCCGCCCTCGACGGCCTGGTATTTCAACAGCTTGCCCTCGACGAGGCGGCAAGTACCGAACGCGCACTCGAACAGCTGCGTGACGTGCTGCGGACCCTGCAGCGCACCCGGGTGAACTCCAGCACGCCTAGTGTGCGGAAGGGAGCGCCAAAGTGAGCGCGCCGCGGTTCGTCCTCATCCTGAGTGAGAACTGGACGATGACGCCGGATCGTGACCTCCCCACGCTGGTTAGGTGGGCGCGCGAGGCCGAAGACGCTGGTTTCGACGCGGTCATGATCAGCGAGCACATCGTGCTGGGGCGAAGCGCCGGCGCAGGAGGCGTCATGATCAACCCCAGGGAGTACGCCCTGCCCGGCAACCAGGATCCCGCTACACCATGGCCTAGTTCGCTGGTCCTGCTGTCGGCGATCGCGGCGGTCACCACCCAATTAAGGCTCGTCGCCGGCGCGATCATTGCGCCGCTACGACATCCGCTTATTCTCGCCCGCGAACTTGGGACGCTCGATCTTCTATCCGCCGGAAGGCTCGTCGTGCTGCCAACTGTCAGTTGGAACCGCGAGGAGTACGACGCTCTGGGCGTCGACTTCACCGAGCGTGGCCGGCTACTCGATGAGCATCTCGCCGCCTGGCAGCAAGCATGGGGACCGTCGCCAGTCTCCTACCGAGGCAAGCACTACGCATTTGAAGACGTGTGGTTCGAGCCAAAGGCTTGGCGCCCGGACGGACCGCGGATCTGGTTAGGGGGAGGTGCAATGACCCCAAAGATCACCGAGCGTATTGTGCGATACGGCCATGGCTTCAACCCGCTTGGCAGGCGTACCGACGAGGAAATGGACGCGCTACGCGTTGCCATTGCGACCGCCGGGCGCGACATGGCCGAACTCGAACTGGTCGGTGGGACGAGGGCGGTATTTACACGCCCCGACTCAGTAGCCGACCTGGCGCTCGCGCTCGAAGCGATTCCGCCACAGCTCGCCCAGGGCTTCACAACGTTCTGTATCAAACCGTCGCAGTTCACAGACGACCCGGACGGCGTCGGCACCTTCTGCCGCGAGGTGCTCCGAGGCAGCGAGTCTCTCATCGGTTGATCGCCGAGCGCCGTTGGGTTCGGCGAATCCAAGTGAGCGGTCACGCTCGGCTGGTTGTTGATCATGCACCGCCACAGCAGGCCGAGGAGCCGTTGGGCGGGGCTTCGCACAAATCCACGACAGGCGGGGTCCGCTGCCGGCGTCATGCGTCACTTAGGGCAAGCGCGGTCGGTTCCCATCGTTGGTGGCGACTTCTCCACAGGTGGCGCGCATGAGAAGCCAGAAAGCGAAATGGCTGGCTCAATGAGGTCGGGCGGAGTCGCGAGAGGTCGGTGATCAAGTTGACGCAGAGGAGCAAGCTACAGGCGGTTGCGACCGACCGCCTCTGGACCGTGCATGACGTGTCTATGTTCCTCGGTGTGCCGGTGGGCACGCTGTACCAGTGGCGGTACATGCGGGTCGGGCCGCCTGCCTACCGAGTGGGTCGGCACATCCGCTACGACCCGGCAGCGGTGCGTGCCTGGCTGAACACACAGGACGCCTGTGGCCGGTAACATCCAGCGACGTCCTGACGGGAAGTGGCGGGCACGTTATCGCGACGCAAACCATCGCGAGCACGCCCGGCACTTCCCGCGCAAGCGCGATGCGGAGCGCTGGCTGGCATCGCAGGAGGTCGCCATCGCTCGCGGTGAGTGGGTCGACCCGACCCTTTCCAAGATCACGGTCGGAGAATGGTTACCGCAGTGGCTCGCGCGTCAGGTCCAGCTGAAGCCGACCACGATGGTCCGCTACGAGGTCGCACTCCGTCGGCAGATCTTGCCGCGATGGGAACTTGTCCCCCTTGCCCGGATCACCCATTCGGATGTCTCTAGTTGGGTACACAGCCTCACAGACGAGGGCCTTGCGCCCGCGACGGTTCGTTACGCCCATCGGGTGCTGTCCCTTGCACTCACCGCCGCAGTCCGAGACGGGCGTTTGGTAGGAACGTCGCCGAGGGGATACCTCTCCCACGTGTCGTCGGGAGGCCGAAGTGCTTCCTAACCCACGACCAGGTGCAGGCCCTGGCGGAGGCCTGTGCCCCGTACGGGACGCTGATCAAGGTCCTGGCGTACGCCGGTCTGCGGTGGGGCGAGCTGGTGGCCCTGGACCACTCGCCGGATCGACTTGAAGCGCCGGCGGATTGAGGTTGTCGAGGCGATCACCGAAGTCCATGGCAGGGTGATCGTCGGCACCACCAAGACCCACCAGCGACGCTCGGTGCCGATCCCGCACTTTCTCGCCGACGAACTGGCGGCCCAACTGGCCGGAAAGGCGCCCAGCGATCTCGTCTTCACCGCGCCAGAAGGCGGCGTGCTGCGGAACACCAACTTCCGACCACGGTTCTTCGACCCGGCGGCGGCGAAGGCCGGGCTGGCTGGCCTCACACCGCACGAACTGCGCCACACCGCCGCCAGCCTCGCCGTGGCGGCCGGCGCCAATGTCAAAGCCGTGCAGCAGATGCTCGGGCACGCCTCGGCGGCCATGACGCTCGACGTCTACGCCGGCCTCTTTGCGGACGATCTCGACGGCGTTGCGGACCAGCTCGACCGCGCCTACACGAGGTTGAATGCGGACCAAATGCGGACTGCAAGGCGCCCAATCCAATCCAACCAGGGCGTGCTGCCCTTCGAGAATTCGCCCGAACAAGCCACTGGCTAGGGGAAACGCCTTCGGAGCCGCCTTGGGGAATCGAACCCCAGACCTACGCATTACGAGTTGCCCGCCGTGCGTCTCAGACTGACCCGGGCCGCGTGATTATGGCCTGCATCGTGCGTGCCGTCTATCGTTGCCAGCTCCGTAGGCTGCTCGCTTGGCTGCTTTGGCCGCATGCCGACCCCAGTTGCACCCTTCGCCATGCTGTCCGACGAGGGCACACGATTCGATATGCCCGGCATATTGAATAAGGTGTCGACGCGCGCAGTAGCCGCCAGGCTTTGCCCACGACATAGGTCCAGCCATCGTCGAGGTCCTTCAGTCGTTACCGATCTGAAGGACCTCCACCTAACTCACCCGAAATGACCGAAGTAAATGAACTTCAGAGTCCGTGCTTCTGGAGCGCGCGCTATGCAGGGTCGAGCACCAAGTCGTACCGCCCCCGCTTGCCCTCACCGTCTGCCGCCGGATGCGGGTCGATGACCAGCTCGGGCTTGACTGCCGACGCGATGTCGGAGTCGAGGTATTCGCCGCCCCTGAAGTACAGCTGCGAGGTGATGGGCAGGTGTCCTTCGGTGGAGACCTTCAGGTGCAGATGGGCCGGGCGCCAGGCGTGCCAGCCCGCTGCCGCGATGAGCCTGCCGACGGATCCCTCATGCGGGATTTGGTACGGCGCTGGCTGAATCGTGCGGATGCTGAAGTTGCCTTCGGCGTCGGTGATGACCGTGCCGCGCAGATTCCATTCCGGGATGCCGGGGGCGAACTGGGAGTACAAGCCGTCGGCGTCGGCGTGCCAAATCTCGACCTGCGCCGCGTGCAGGGGCTTTCCGTCGACACTTCGCACCTGACCTTCCAAGAGCAGAGGCGTGCCGCGTTCGCCGTCGCGCATTGGCAGCGTCGCTTCGCTGCGGAACACGGGTGAGCCGTGCACATAAAACGGTCCCTCGATGGTGCCCTTGCTGCCCTTGCGGTTCTCGGTGGCGACCTCCTCGACGACGTGCTCCACGAACGCGTCGAGGCACAGCGGCCACTCGCCGTTGTTGCCTACTTCGATTAGCCATGCCTTGAGCGCGTCGTACTCCGGGTAAGTGACCTTGTGCCGGCGGATCACGTCGTGCACCGCATCGAGTACCTCGGACGCCAATATCGCCACCCGCTCCTTGTCCGCGACTGGACCGGTCCTCACCTTCTTACGGAATCGCTCGGTCGCCGCTGCGCCGGACGCGATCGCGGTTGCTCTCACCTGAGTTGTCTGAGTCATTGCTATCCCTTCCCTTCCTTCACCCAGCGTCAGCGCCGGATGCGGGCGAAGCTCGACTTCGTCAATTTGGATTCCGAGCCCCCAGTCGTTGCGGAGGCGCAATCCTCGATCTGCAAGCGAACTCGGTGAGCAGGTCGTCGCTGAGGTCAGGAGTTGGAAAAGTGCGGGGTCGGCGTGAGTTCTTCATTCGCCGCCACACTGGTCGGCGCGCTCGCGTGGCACCAGCGCCGGGGTGACGGTCTCAGTACAGGATCGCTGGCAGATAGGCGCCGCCTGGCTCCTTATAGGAACCCATGCTCATTAGTGTCATCACCTGCACCACGCGAAGGCCTTTGCCAAGGCACCAGCGAAACAGCTCGGCGTTTCGCTGGGGCACGAGGATGCCGAGACCGTCAAAGGCGGGGGCCGTTGCAATCAGCGCCTTAACGTCATCGGTGGTCTCGCCCACCGCGTGGCCGAAGAACCCGAGCGCCGTCGCGTACCCGCTGAGATGGTCTCCGCGCTCGACCACCATCGCGGTCCCCTGACCGATCGCGTCCGCCAGCTCGCCGCCACGGTCATGCCCGTGGACCCTTGCGCAGAGCCGATTGCAGAGCTCGAGATCGGCCCCGGTGGCTGTGCGGACGCGGTAACCAGCGATATCCGCTGCGATCGGCCCTCCCTGCATGCATGCGATCGGCTCGCGAACCTCGAATCCGAGACGCGCGTAGAGCGACAGAGAGCGGTTTGAGTAGGCGGCCGTGAGCAGCCGTACCCCTGCGAAGCCACGCTGGGAGGCTCGCGCCATCACGTCCTCCATCAGCAGCCGGCCGAGGCCGCGGTTCTGAGCCTCGGGTCGAACTGTGACCGGACCGACGCCGGCGATCGTCGAGCGCTCGTCGAGGAAGTTGCTGCCTACTATTTCCCCGTCGCGCTCTGCAACCACAGAGTAGAAGCCGGGATGGGAGAACAACACGGTCAAAAGCCCCGTGGCCACCTCCGGCGAGGGGACCTCCGACGGGAAGCCGTGGCTCGCCCCCCTCGCGGTGAACGCCTCATAGCAGATCTGCCCACAGGGTTCGGCGTCCTCGGGAGTACCCGCGCGTAGCTGTGTCGAAAGGCGCTCGGCGTGTGTTGAGACGGCAGTCATTGGGCATTCTCCTCGTCGAAGTGATCATCTGAGCCACACGCTAGGACGATGGTTGGTGCACCTGCCATCCCGAGAATGTGGGGATTTCGATCGCCCGGCCCTCCCAGAAATGTGGGATTCCGCTGGCTGGTGGCGAGCGTAAGATCAGCAGTGTCATGAACGCTGCCACGGCAAGGGAAGTCGGGCGGGACATCACGAGCCTGTGCCACCGCGGACTGGACTGGGTTGCGCTCTCCAAAGAGGCGGGCCAGTTGATCCGCAAGGTCGTGCCCCACGAGCGTGTCTGCTGGCACCCGGCCGACCCAGCCACCCTGCTCCTGACCGACGCTTACCTGGAGAATCTGTCCCCCGTTGGCCTGCCGCCCCTCACCTGGTCCGAATACGCCGTCGAGGACGTGAACAAGTGGGCCTTTCTCGCGAGAAGTCCCTGGCCCGTCGGCATCCTTAGCCGCGCCACCCAGGGCCACCCTGAGCGAAGCCCCCGCTACCGAGAAATCCTGCGGCCTCTAGGAATCGGCTGGGAGCTGCGAGCATCATTTGTGACCGATTCCACCTGCTGGGGAATGCTCGGGATCTACCGCAACCATGAGGAGCCAGACTTCACTGATCAGGAGGCGGCCTTCGTGGCCAGGATCTCGAGCACGCTGGGCGAGGGCTTCCGTCGCGCGCTGCTAATTAGCTCAGTCGTGACGGAAGAGGATCCAGATGGGCCAGGCCTCCTCCTGCTCGACGACGAGGACAACGTCGTCTCGATTACGCCGTCGGCTGAGCGTTGGCTCCAGGGGCTTGTCGACGTTGGAGACCTCATGGACGGTCGGCTACCGCTCGCGGTCTCCTCGGTGGCAGATCGCGCCCGGGCGGCTGCCGACGGTACCGACTTTCCCGCCCCCCAGGCTCGAGCGCGAGCGCGCACAGCATCCGGGGGATGGCTCGTCCTGCACGGCACCAGGCTGAGCGGGTCCTCCCAGGGACAGACGGCGGTCATGATCGAGCCAGCCCGCTCAGCCGAAGTGGCACCACTCATCGTTCAGGCCTACGGCCTGTCAGCCCGGGAGCGCCAGATCACACAGCTGGTTCTGCAAGGGCTCTCGACCAAGGAGATCGCCGCCCGCCTGTTCATCTCGACGCACACGGTGCAGGATCATCTGAAGATGATCTTCGACAAGGTCGACGTGCACAGCAGACGCGAGCTCGTCGCACGCGTGGCGGCCGCCAGATAACCGGCCGCCCGAGCCTGCCGTCACCTCGCCATCTTGGCGCGGAGCGAACCTCACTTGGACCCGAGTCGGAGTACCCACGCATTCGACTCGCTCCAGCTGTCCTCATCGTCCTTGCCGAGAAGCC
>Ga0081538_10005399_pt1 | contig 11490 bp, 7 predicted proteins | sample TabmetS5T2R1_FD_71022 | JGI IMG/M metagenome (GOLD analysis project Ga0081538, IMG submission 71022) | Tabebuia heterophylla rhizosphere microbial communities from the University of Puerto Rico - S5T2R1 | ecosystem: Host-associated > Plants > Roots > Rhizosphere ... | reverse complement strand
CGGGCCGGGGGGGAGAGCCGCCACGCCGTCCCTCCCGCCACGATCAGCACGACGATGCCGCCAGCCAGGCGGCGGCTGGAGGCCGCTCCGAACCCCGCCGCCTCGACCCGGTCGCACAGCTCCGCCGGGCCGGGGAAGCGGCGAACGCTCGCCGGGAGGTAGGTGTACGCGCTCCCGCCCGGCACGAGCTTGCCGACGAGCGGAATCAGCCCGTCGAACCAGAAGCGATAGAAGAGGGCGAGCGGCCCCGTCGGTCGCACGAGCTCGAGAATCCCGAGCCTGGCCCCGGGGCGCAGCACACGATGAAGCTCGCGTAGTGCGCGGTCGAGATCCTCGACGTTTCGGACACCGAACCCGACCGTGGCTGCATCGAAGCTCTCATCCGAGAAGGGCAGATCGAGCAGGTCGCCCCGTACCCAGTCGATCGTCGACGACTTGCTCCCCGCCCGCTCGAGCATCGGTTCGGAAAAGTCCAGCCCTGTGACGACCCCGCCCGCCGCCTGCGCGGCGAGCGCCAGATCCCCGGTTCCGCAACACGCGTCGAGCACACGGTCGCCGGGCCTGACCACCGCCTGCGCCGTCAGACGCCGCCAGCCGCGGTCCAGGCCCGCCGTCATCACGCGGTTCAAGAGGTCGTAGACCGGAGCGATCCGGTCGAACATCGAGCGCACGCCCTCGGCCGGCAGCCGGCCGGTCTCGACGCTCAAGCTAGCCGCCGCCCGATTCGCCCTTCGACGCTTCGAGGAAGATGGCGAGGTTGCGGAGGTTTTCCTCCCCCAGGTCGGCGAAGGGCGGCATCGCCGAGCCCGGGGTCACCTGGCTCGGGGCTTCGAGATGGTCGATCTGCCACTGAATCCCGCGGTTGCGGTTTCCCTCCTCGGTGAGATCCGGCGCTCCGAGCGCAGAGGTTCCCTCGCCGTCGTAGGTATGGCAGTTGAGGCAGCCCGCCTCCGTGAACAGCAGAGCTCCCGGGCGGGCGTTCTGCGGCAGATTGAACTTCTGCACCCAGAGGTCGACCGTGTTGGCACCGACTGCGCTTGCCTCTTCGGCGGTCGCGCCCTTGTAGGTGAGAACTCCCATCGAGATCGCGGTCAGGACGAGCGTCACCATCGCGACGGGACGGCGCAGCGGGTTCCGCTCGGGCCTGCGATCGAGGAACGGCAGCGCGAACCCGATGATCAGCAGGATCGTCGGGATGCCGATCGTGCCGAGCACGACCGTGTCCGGCCACTTGAAGATCCGCAGCAGGTAGAAGAGGAAGTAGAAGTACCAGTCGGGCCGCGGCGTGAAGCTCGTCGTCGCGGGATCCGCCTCTCCCTCGTAGAGCACGCCGAGCCAGCCGGGCTCCGACGGGCCCTGCTCCGTCTCCTCGGCCGTAAAGAACCAGACGCACGCGAGCGCGACGATCACCGAGACCACGACGAGGCTCATGACCGTGTCGTGGAACATGGCGTACGGGTGGAACTGCTTCCCGCGGCGGTCGACGTCCTCCTTGTAGCGCTGGAACTCGGCGCGCCGTTCGTCCTGCGCTCGGCTCATCTCGCGAACCTCCCACGGGCCCTCGGCCTGACGAGGCCGGGGCCGCGCGGCTCCTCGTCCACCCGCGGGGCGCCGGCGCGCTCAGGCGACCACGGCGGCGACGAGACGCCGAGGCGGACGACGAGGTAGAGGTGCAGAAGGATCAGTCCTGCGATCGCGCCCGGTAAGAGGAGCATGTGCATGGCGTAGAAGATCGTCAGCGTGTTCGGGCCGATCTCGTCGCCGCCGCGTAAGAACTGCGCCAGGAAGGGCCCGAGCACGGGCCCCGTTCCGTTCAGGTTGATCCCGACGACGGTCGCCCAGTAGGCGGTCTGATCCCAGGGCAGCAGGTAGCCCGTGAAGCCCTGGAGCATCCCCAGGATGAGCAAGGTGAAGCCGATGATCCAGTTCAGCTCGCGCGGGTACTTGTAGGCGCCGAAGAGAAAGACCCGCGCCATGTGCAGGAACAGCAGGATGATGAAGACGCTCGCGCCCCATTTGTGCATGCCGCGCACGAGCCAGCCGAGCGTCACCTCGTGGGTGATGCTTTTGATCGAGTCGTAGGCCTCGTCGGGAGTCGGCCGGTAGTAGAACGCCAGGATCACCCCGGTTCCCGCCTGGACGAGGAACGCCGTCAGGGTCGCCGAGCCGAGCGTGTGGAACCAGTTCGTGTCCGAGGGGACTTTGCGGAAGAGGAAATACTTGGTGCCCCTGACGATCGCGGAGCGCTCGTCGATCCAGTTGAGCGGCACGGTCACGAACGGCGCCAGCTTGTCCGTGAGCCGCCGCTTCTTCCGGCTCGGCGGCGGGATGGGCGGATGCGTGTACTCGGTCGCCATCAGCGGAGATCCTGCGGCTGGATCGGGTACAGCCATCCCGAAAGCCCGTCGACGTGCTCGCCCGGCCCCTGCAACCCGTACGAGTGGATCTCCGCGCGGGCGCCCTCACCGACGACCTCGCCGACGCTGTACCGGTCACCCAGGACGAGGCGTCCGTCGATGATCGCGAACAGGTAGCGGTCGAGCGCGCGCACCGGCGGGCCCGCCGTGCGGTTGCCCTCGGTGTCGTAGGCACCCCCGTGGCAGGGGCAGCTGAAACCCGCAGGCAGTACCGGCGTCAGCGAGATCTCTTCGTTTTCGACCTCGACCGTTTTCCGCTCTTCCTCGTTCTTGGGTCCGCTCGGAGACGTCGGGCAGCCGAGGTGAACGCAGCGGTTCGAGATAATCGTGTAGCTCGGCTCTCCGCTCACGGTCCCGTTGAACCGGACGAACGCCGTTCGGGCGGAGACCTCCCCCAGTGAGGGCTCGCTGAGGAACGTCGCTTCTATCCACTCCCCCTCCGGGAAGTTGTCCACTGGGCCGAGGTCGACGCCGGGGGCCTCCTGCTTCGTGAAGGCCGGCAGGATCGCGAACCCGACGATCGGCACCGAGACGATCGCCGTGATCACTCCGCCGAGCGCGAGCGTCGTCATCTCGAGGAAGACGTTGCGTGGATACTGGTCCGGCTCTTCCTCGTCGGTCGTCGGCGCCTCCGCCGCGGGCACCGCGGGCTCCTGGCGGCCGGCCCGCATCGCGTCACGGGCCCACAGTGCTCCGAAGATGACGGCGATGACGACGCCGGCGATGACCGCCGGAGTGCTGACGACTAGGCCGGCGAGTATGCAGGCGATGCCAACGGCGAAGCCAACCGGCCAGATGCTCGGCGTCGGAGTATGCGGTTTGTCGTCCCCGTGGCGGGGTTCCACGCTACGCAGTTGCTCCTTGGTGTGCCGTTACTGGATTCAAGCGAGCCTAAACGGCCGGTGTCAACGACGTGGCAACTGCCGCAATTGCGATCGCTGCCACACGTGGCGAGGCCGGCGGCGCCACGGCGGTCAGTCTAGGGAGAGCGCGTCCTCGACGGCGCGAGCGAGCGGAATCACCCGCCCGACGCGCACGCCCGCTTCGAATTCAGAGCCGGCGACCGCATCGATGTGTTGTTCGTACCGCGCACGCTCCGACGGCGCGTAGGCGGCTTCCGTTTCCTCACCGATGCGCACGAAGGCGCCCCAGAAGCGGCCTGCCCGCTCGGCGTCGCCGCGGTCCGCCACAACCGCCGCAAACCCGGCGAGGCAGTAGCCGATAAGCCGCTTCTCGAGCTCGAGATCTCGCGACAGCGTCAGTGCGTCCCGGTACCGGTCGACTGCTTCGGGGAGATTGCCCTCGTCGAGCTCGAGGTCACCCAGGCTGTGCACCGAGTGAGCGAGTGAGACGAGTGCCCCTCGTTCGCGGTGGTTGTCGGCTGCAGCGACGAGAAATGACCTCGCAAGCTGCGGACGCCCGAGGTCGAGGTGCACGATGCCGAGACCGTGCTGTGCTCCTGCGATCCCTCTTGCCACCTCGAGCTCGGTGAAGAGGTCGAGGCTCTGCTCGTACCGAGCTTGCGCCGCGTCGAACCGCCCAGTGAGCAGGTCGAGATCCGCGCGGGCGTCGACCACCCACGCGACGTAGTACCTGTCGTCCAGCTCCTCGAAGCGGCGGAGGGCGTCGTCGAGGAGCTCCGCAGCGCGGGCGAAGTCGCTGCTGAACGTGCACATTTCTCCGACCTGGTAGAGCGCCCGTGCCCGTAGCCGCTCGTCCGCGTCTCCGTCGAGAGCAAGCGCCCGTTCGCCATAGGTCCGTCCCTCGACGAGGCGATCCGTTCGTTCCCAGAACCAGGCGAGGGAGGTGACAAGCCGCAGGCTCTCGTCGACGGCGCCGTGCCCGGTGTGCCAGGCGAGCGCCGCGCGGAGGTTGTCGGCTTCGGGCTTGGCGATGCTGCGACGCAGGTGCTCGTGCGAGTAATGGTCGGTCTCCGGCGTTTCCGCCAGTCCCGCTGCCAGGTCGAGGAACCACGCGGCATGTCGCGCACGAACGTGTTCGTCGTCAGCCGTTTCGCCTAGCCGATCGGCCGCAAACTCCCTGACCGTCTCGAGCATCCGAAAGCGCTCGCCGTCCCGGGTGAGGAGGCTCTGTTCGACAAGCGCCTCGAGGCCGTCGAGCGTCGCGCCGGCAATTTCCTCTGCAGCCTCGGGCGTGAACCCTCCGGCGAAGACGGCGAGCCGGGGGAAGACGCGCTGCTCCTCCTGGCCGAGCAGGTCGTAGCTCCATTCGATCGTCGCGCGTAGAGTGCGATGTCGCTCGGGAAGGTCGCGGCTCCGGCTCGTCAGGAGCGGCAGCCGCTGGTCGAAACGCTCCAGAAGGCTCGCTGCGTCAAGCGTGCGCGTTCGAGCAGCGGCGAGCTCGATCGCAAGCGGGAGGTTGTCGAGGCGGCGGCAGATCTCGGTGAGCTCGGCGTAGCCGGCGTCGAACTGGGGGTCGATCGCCTCGGCACGCTGGCGAAAGAGCTCGACAGCGGACGCTTCGGCGAGCGGGCGGAGCGGATACTCGCGCTCGCCGGCGACCTGCAGCGGCTGACGGCTCGTGACGAGGGTTCGCAGCCGTGGGCAGCGCCCGAGCAGGCGCGCGAGGTCCGGTGCCGCGTCGGCCACCTGCTCGACGTTGTCGAGCACGAGCAGCAGCTCCTTGTCGCCGACGTGCTCGGCGAGGTCTCCCTTCGCTCCGAGCGTCCCCGCGATCGTCGCGACGACGAGCTCGCTATCGCGGAGTGGAGCGAGGTCGACGAACCAGACGCCGTCCGCGGCATCCTCGATCAGCTCGCCGGCGAGCTCGAGCGCGAAGCGCGTCTTGCCCATCCCGCCCGGACCCGTGAGCGTCAAGAGTCGTGTCTGGTCGCGCAGCAGCCGAATCGCGTCGGCTAGTTCCTCCCTGCGGCCGAGCAGCGGCGTCGCCGGCAGCGGCAGGTTCGTCGCGTTCAGCGTCCGCAGCGGCGGGAACGCACCGTCGCCGTACTGGTAGAGCCGCAGCTCGCCGACGTCCTTGAGCCGGTGCAGCCCGAGGTCGCGGAGGTCGTTCCCGACGAGGCGGGCCGTTGCCTCGGACAGCAGCACCTGGCCGCCGTGTCCCGCTGCACAGATCCGCGCCGCGCGGTTGACGTCGATGCCGACGTAGCCCTCGTGGGTCAGCGTCGGCTCGCCGGTGTGGAGGCCCATCCGCACGGGGACGGCGAGCTCCGCCTGAGCCTCGTGCGCCGCAGCGACCGCACCCGAAGCTCGCTCGAAGGCCACGAACAGGCCGTCTCCCTGCGTCCCCAGCTCGACACCGTCCTGCCGAGCGACGGCTTCGCCGATCAGCCGGCGATGCTCGGCCAGGACCGCTGCGTAGCCCTCCGGACCGAGCTCGTCCAGCAATCGTGTCGAGCCTTCGATGTCCGTGAAGAGGAAGGTGACCGTGCCAGTCGGAAGCGTCCGCACCCCGTCAGGATGACGAGGAACCGAGGCCGATTTCCACTATCCCGTCGATGTCGTCAAGGCGGCCGACGTGACCGACGCGTTCACTCGGCACTCATCTCCGGCGGCTAGCCTGAGGAGCCTGTCCGAGCTCGTCAATCACTTGGTCCAGTGGGACGGCGCGGCGCTGCAGTGGCTACACGCAGTGCACTGGGGCCCGCTCACAGCCGTGTTCATTTTGGCCTCAGCCTGGTGGGTCAAATGGCCGCTGATCGCGTTGACCGGCGGTTGTTGCGACGCAGCGAGGAGGCGCCTGCCGACGGCCGCCGTCGCCGCCACCGGCGCTGCCGCGATCGCCGAGGGGCTGACGGTCCTCGTGAAGGCGATCACCGATCGCGCACGTCCACCGCTCGCCGACCCGGCGATCGAGGCGCTCGTTTCGCTGCCTCATTCAGCTTCGTTTCCTTCAGGGCACGCTGCGACCGCATTCGCCGCTGCGACGGCGGTCGGCGTCCTCCATCCCCGCACCAGAGCACCGCTGCTGGCGCTCGCCGCGCTGGTCGCGCTCTCGCGCGTCTATCTCGGGGTCCATTTCTGGTCGGACGTGCTGGTCGGAAGCGCGCTGGGCGTCGTTATCGGCTTGGCGACGGCTCGTCTGTTCGCACGGGGCCCAGAAGAGCCCCGAGCACGCGCAGTGAGTCTCGGAGCGAGCGGAATTCGCTTCGCTCGTCTCCGTAGATCGCCGGGATAGGCACCCAGGCGACGCCGACGTCGCGGACGAGCAGCGCCTTCAGATGGCGGCTCTCCGCTTCGTAGCCGTCGCCGGGGATCGGCACCGCGAGCGCGCGGCCTCGTAGAAGGCGCATCCCGGACTGCGTGTCGCGGAGGCGATGTCCCGTCGTGAGCTCCAGGAGCATGCGGCTCGCCTGGTTCGCGAGGCGCCGTTCCAGCGGCATCGCCCGGATGTCGCCGAACCGGTCTCCGATCACGAGCTCGGCGGTCGACGAGGCTTCGAGGAGCGAAGGGATCGCCTGCGGTGGATGCTGGCCGTCGGCGTCGACCACGAGGACGGCGTCGGGCGGGGTGTCCTGCGCCATGGCGGCTGCAATGCCCGCTCGCAGCGCCGCGCCCTTCCCACGGCGCTGCGGCAGCCGGACGAGGTCGGCTCCGGACTCGGCGGCAATCCGGTCGAGCTCCTCCGCCACGCGTGCGTCCGAGCCGTCGTCGACGATCGTCAGCCCGCCGACGTTGTGCAGCACCGCGTCCACCAAGGAGCGGTCGGGGATGTCGCCGTGGCTGGGCATGACCGCGCGGACCCGATCCGGCTCGACGTCGACGGCCGGCGGCGGGTGGCTCCGATCGCGCAGCGAGGTTGTCTGTACAAGGAGCGACCGACCGGCGAGCGCACTTGCGTACCCCAGCGCCATGCCGGCGACGACGTCGAGGGGAAAGTGCGCCCCGAATGCGACCCGTGTGATCGCATTCACCGCGATGTAGGTGAGCAGGATGCCGCGTAGCTGCGGGATCGCGAGCCACGCCGTGGCCGCCAGTGCGGTCACGATCGCCATGTGGCCGCTCGGAAAAGACTCGATCGCCGCCCAGTTGTGATCCGAGGCGAGCGCGATCTCGGCCCGGTCGAAGACCTCCGAGGGGCGCGGCCTGTCGAAGGCGAAGTACAGGGCCTGGAGAAGCACAAACGCGAGACCGACTGAGACGAGCTCCAGGGCGAGAAGGCGACGCAGCCGGAACGAATGGGTCAGGAGCGCCGCGACGAGGATCAGCCCAGCCAGGAGCGCATAGTTGCGTCCGGGCTCCTCCAGCACCTCGAAGAGGAGCTCGGGCCCGGGGCCGAGGGCGTTGATCCAGCGGAAGAGCGTCGCGTCGATCTCCTGGAGGCCTGTGCCGGCGACGAGGACTCCGGTGCCGAGAACGACGGCGTAGAGGACGGCCAGTGACGTCATCCACCGAAGGGCCCAGGCGGGGCTCGGCCGGTGTTGCGGGACGTGGAGCCCGGTCAACGCGACGAGCCCGAGCAGCGTCACGGCTCCGCCGAGGAAGAACAGCGTGCGGTAGCTCTCCGTGAGCGCGATCAGCCCGCCAGCCAATGGGAGCGCGACGGTCGAGCCGATCGCGCGAACGGAGAAGAAGAGGGCGGTGTAGGCGCCGGCTTCGCCCTCGGGGATCATCGACGCGAGCACGGGAAAGCCGAGCGTCGACACGACCCCGAAGCCGGCGGCCGCAGCGATCAGCGCGGGCGATGTCGCGACCAGGTTCGTCGAGAGCGGAACGGCGAGCAGGCCTCCGCCCATCAGCGCGATCCCGAGCAGAAGTAGCGGGCGTAGGAGCTCAGGGCGCGACACGCGTCCGGCGACGAGCATCGCGCCAGCGGTGACAAGGCCGAAGGCCGCCAGCACCAGCGAGGCCCGTGCCACCGATAGGTCCAGCACCTTCTCGGCGTAGAGGATGAAGAACGCGGGCAGCGCGGCGTACCCGATCACCCAGAGCCACTCGGCCAGCAGCAGCGCCCGCACTCCTGGGCGCCTCGCAACGGTGAGGTAGTAGCGGAGCGCCTGCCGGTCGCGGCGCTCGTGGAGGTCCGCATGCGGCTCCCGGATGCTGAGCAGGGTCGGGAGCGCCATCACCGGCAAGACGAGCGCCGCAGCTGCGAACGGCGCCCAGAGCGCGATCTCGGCCAGCAGGCCTCCGGCGGCGAGGCCCAGCAGCCCGCCGGCGAGAAGCGCGAGCTCCTGCGCGCTGGTCGCGCGGGCGCGCTCGCCGCCCGGGAAGAGCTCGGCGACGAGCGCTCGATGCGCGGTCGTCACGGCGTTTAGGCCGACGTACACCGTGGCGGCGAACACGGCGAGCGCGAGGTAGGACGAAGACGACCCGAGCGCGACAGCAACCAGGCCGCTCGCTCCGACAAGACTCCCCCCGATGACGAACGGCAGCCGGGCGTCGAGTCCGCGAGCCCGCCGCCGGTCACTCCAGTAGCCGACGACGAGCGGAACCGAGAACCCGGCGCCGGCGTTCACGAGCATCACGAGCCCGATCAGCCCCGGCGAGCTCTCGATCCGGTCGAGCACGACCGGCAGATACGTCGTCGTGACCGCGCGTCCGGTTCCCGCGCCGACGGCCGCCGCAGCGAACGCAATCAGATACGCGCCACCCCGTCCGGCGCGAACCGAGGTGGTCCGGGGCTGGGTGAAAGCGATCGACGTCATGCCATCGGTGCAACGAGGCGGAACGAGTCAGGCCGGACGGAAAGGTCGACCGGGCCCGACCGGAACACGGTGGTGTCCGCGACGACCGGCGCCCGGCCTCGGGTGGCGATGCGGATCCGCCGCGCCGGCCGGATGCGGACGCCTCTGTGCCCGAGCAGCGTCCCGCGCCTGAGCCGCGCGAGCGCCAGGGCGAGGCTCGACCGTCTGCCGGCCTCGAGCTCGACGACCTCGAGCGCACCGTCGCCTGGATCGGCGCTAGGTGCGACGCGGAGGCGCGGCCCGAAGAGCGGAAAGTTGACAACGAAGAGCTGCCCGAGCCGGCGCAGCTCGCAGCGGCCGTCGACTTCGAGCGCGACCCTGACGGGCTCGAAGCGGGCAAACGCCGAGAGCGCCGCGGCGACGCCGGCCGCCGTGTCCGCCGAGTTGGCGCCCCGGTAGCGCTCGCGGGCCTGCGCATGGAAGCCGAAGCTGACGCCCTCGACCGCCGTCATCGCGAGCCCGGGCGCGTCGACGGCGATTCCGTCGAACGGGGCGGCAGTTCCGTCCACGGCCAATCTGGCCGCCGCCTTCAAGTCGAGCGGCACGCCGAGCGAATGGGCGATGTTGTTCGCCCGGCCTCGGGGCAGCAATGCGACCTCGGGCATATGCCCGTGGGCGTTCACCAGCGCGTGGACGGTCCCGTCTCCTCCGACGACCACGACGCGGCGCTCCTCCTCCGAGACGAGCTCGTCGAACTCCCCCGGGGAGCCAGTCCACCGGGCTTCGACCTTCGCGCCGAAGCCGCGGAGGAGCGACGCGGCCCGGTCGACCGCGTCGCGATTCCCGTTGAGACCGCTCGCGTTCGCGTTCGCGACGAGGAGGAGGCTCGACCGACCCGGAACCAGCCGAAGCGGCTCGCGTCCTGGGCTGCGCGTCTCGGGCCTAACCGCAGATGCTCGGCTGTGGGCGGCGGCGCTGAGCATGTCCCCCCTAGTTAGTGCGTACTAAGTCGAACGCCACGAACGGAAGGTTCATTCCGTTCTCATGACGCGTGCCGACAGCCGGATGTGACGAGCTTCAGGCGAGAGCGAGCTCGACCGCCGAATCGACGTCGAGGCGCCGTCCGGCTTCGTCTTGCTCTCGATGTTCCGCGGCCAAGGAGGCAAGCCGCTCCTCATAGAGCGTCCGCCGGCGCATCGTGAAGCGGAGTCGCTCCTCATACGCGTCCGCGAAGCCCCACAAGAGCGCCGCTCGCTTGGCGTCGCCGCGCTCGGCGGCAACCGCTGCGAGCCCCGCGAGGCAGTAGCAAACCAGCCGATCTGCCCTCGAGTCCCATGCGACCCGAAGGGCGTGGCGGTAGTCCTCCTCGGCCGCACCGAGGTCGTCCGCCGCGAGGTCGAGATCACCGAGGGAGTGGAGGATGCTGGCCGCGCTGAACTGGTCGCCTGCCTCGACGGACAAGTCGGTGACTTCGCGCAGGAGACGCCGCCCGCGATCCACGTCTCCGACGGCCGCCGCCTGCTGCCCCTGGAGGTGAAGGACTCGCCGAACACCGCCCGGGTTGCCGAGCTTGCGGTGGAGCGCCTCCGCCTCTTCGAGCATCTGGCCGGCGGCCTCGGGCGCGCCGCGCTCGAGCGCGAGCACAGCCATCGTGGTCAGTCCCCACGCGATCCCGAGCTCCGAGCCGGTGGCGCGGAAGTGCGTGAGCGACTCTTCTCCCCACAAAGCGGCCTGCTCGAAGTTGCTACGAACTCCGGCGACCGTCGACCCGATCATCAGGGCCCTCGCCCGGACCTCGTCGTCGACCGACGCGGCGCTCTCGAGCAAGGCTCGGAACCATCGCTCACCTTCGACAGCGACGTTCTGGTCGAGCCAGACCATGCCCAGTGCGCCTGCGAGGCGCAAACCGACCTCGGTCTCGCCACTCGCGAGCGCCCACCCGAGTGCGGCACGGACGTTGTCCCACTCCGCCCGAAACCGCTGCCAGACCGCGGCTTGACCGGGGCCCTGTCGCTCGTCTTCGCTCGCCTCTGCGAGGGCGATGAAGTACTCGGCATGGCGCCGACGGAGCTCGTCGGCCTCCCCTGATTGCTCGAGACGCTCCTCGGCGTACTCCCGGATCGTCTCGAGCATCGAGAAGCGATCGCCCTCGCGACGGAGGAGGCTTTTGTCCAGGAGCGATGCGAGCATGTCGAGATCTGCCTCGCAGACTGTCTCGGCCGCATCCAGCACGAAGCCGCCCGAGAAGACGGCCAAGCGGGCGAACAGCTGCTGCTCGTCGGCCGTGCAGAGCTCGTAGCTCCACTCGATCGTCGCCCGCAGGGTGCGCTGACGCTCGGGGCGGTCGCGCCGCGACCCTGAGAGGATCGGCAACCGACGATCGAGCCGCGCGAGGAGCTCACCGGGCGGCAGGACCTTGACCCGCGCGGCGGCGAGCTCGATCGCGAGCGGGAGACTGTCCAGGCG
>Ga0081538_10005398_pt1 | contig 11490 bp, 9 predicted proteins | sample TabmetS5T2R1_FD_71022 | JGI IMG/M metagenome (GOLD analysis project Ga0081538, IMG submission 71022) | Tabebuia heterophylla rhizosphere microbial communities from the University of Puerto Rico - S5T2R1 | ecosystem: Host-associated > Plants > Roots > Rhizosphere ... | reverse complement strand
TTGCGGTCCCGGTGCCGTTGCAACAGTCGGTTGCGTTCACAGTAATCGGCACGCTGGTGGCGATACGCACGCCAGTACTGGGGATGCTGGCGTTGCCAGCGCTGTTGGCAGTCGCGTTGGTTGGCCCGGTAATCCGGATCAGTAGCCATTTTGTCGCGTTGCCACTGCGCTTTTCTGGCCCGTTGGCAGGCCTTGTTCGCACAGAACCGTTGGGTCTTGGCACGGGGATTCGGCACAAAGAGACACCGGCAATGAACACAGCGCATCTTGCAGTGCATGGCTTCCTCCTGCGCGAAGCCGTCTTTCTCACAATGTGGCTTTGCCAGGAAGAAAAAGAACCACAACCAAAGCAGATGCGGAACTCACATTCCGCACCCTTTTTCGCACTGCTGAAGCCATTTTAGCAGAGCCTCTCGTAGAGAGAGGAGCGGGAGCGAGATACAGACTATGTCATGCGCTATAACCCATTGCTGCTCCACTGCTTTTGTCTTCATCACAACTTCCTGTGAGTTGCGAGGCCCCTTGCTGCCCCTCCGGGGTGAGCCACACGGCTTCGGCTTTCCCGCCAGGTGAACGACTGATGACAATCAGACCTCGTGTCTCGAGGGTCTGGAGACTATGACTGATGTTGCCCTTGTCTCCCGGCAAGGCCCGCACCAGATCCTGATGGCTACTCCTTATCATGCCGCGGGTGCGCTGGTGGTCCACAGCCAACCATTGAGGAGGATCTGTTTTTGCCGTCGTGAGAGGCGCCGTGTTGCCATCGGAGTCCTCTGTTAGCCTGCGGGAAGCGTGAAACAGGTGGCCGGCACGTCGAGGGCGGTCAGATAGTGCTGTTGGACGACCGAGAGCGGGCGCGCGAGCTGCCGATCGTGGCCGCACTGCAAGACGATCACGCCCGCGAACTTCGTGATCATCATGAAGGCGGTCGGCCGCGCCGTCGCTTTTTTGTCCCACCCTGGCAAGGGCGTGCGGGTGGTGTCCACATACGTCCGCATGGCGCGCTCCATCAAGCGCCAGAGCAGCAGCGCCAACAATAAGATGAGGCCCAAGGCTTCGATGCGTTCCGGCTTCTTCAGGAAGAGGCTATTGACCAGCACCGGGTCTTTCAAAAAGCCGTAGTTTTGCTCCGTCCCATGTTGGTCTTTGTACACGGTGAGGAGGTCCCGGGCGCTATGGGCGAGCTCCCCCGCGGTGGGCACATTGGTGAGCAAAACGAAGCAGCCTGCCTCTTCCTCCAGACGGGCAATGCGCTCGGTCTGAGGGCTGATGACCGTCTTGAGCCTATAGCGCATGGCGGTGAGGGGGCGTGGCTTGTGGGCACTGGGCCGGCCCCGGCCATACACGGGCCGTTCCTCCACCGTGACCTCCATCCGATGGTAGGCGGTGGGCACGGCACGGAGCTGCGTCGCCGCGGTTTCCGCATCCGCACGGCAGAAATACTCCTGCTGCTCCGCACGCCGGGCGGCGGTCTGGGCGGTGCTATACGAGGCCTGGATGTCGCGCTCCAGCCGCTGCTGCCGCCGCTTGTCCTGCGTGCTGGAGTGGATCACCACCGCTCGATAGGCGGTCCCGTAGAGCATGACCTCCCCTTCAGAGACTTTATAGCCCGTCCCTGGGCGATGCTTGGTTGGTTTGGTATGGGCAAGCACGCCGACCTCTTCCCACGTGTTGTGGGCCACCGCCTCGGTAATGAGCCGCCCACATTCGTTATACGTAGCAGGGAGGCGGCTGATGAACAGGGTATCACCCAGCGCCGCCAGATTGTCCTCGGTCACCAGCGCCGCATCGGCCACATAGATATAGGCGCCTGGCGCCACCCCATGCTGGGCCAGGAAGGGCGCAAGGTCCGATAAGAGGGGGTTGTTGATGGTTTTATCCGAGGCATTGCCATCCTCTGGGGTGCCCCAGAGGGGGATGGCACGGTCGACGCACAACGTCGAGAAGACGACCGGCTTCAGATCCGGCCGCTTGTCTTTGCTATAGCCCTGGGGCATCGGAAAGGGGACGGCCGGCTCCGGCTGGTCGGGCTGCCCCTCCGGCGGCCGCTACTCCCCATAGACGCTGATGGACGTCGTATCAAAGTGCACATACCGTTTGTCCAACCCATAGACCTGATCGGCACGGACAGCACAAGCCGTAAAAATCTTCATGGTCCCCACGTCATAGAGGCGCTCTAGGATCCGCCCGACGGTGTCATCATGAAAGGCCTCAGGCGCGCCCGCCTGGCCCAAGAGGAGTGCCGTATCTTGGTGCGTAAAGAACTCTTCCAAGCGATACAGGGGACTCCGGCCACTGAGGGTATCGAGGATCATCCCCAGCACAATCGTCCCTGGATCGACCCCCATCTCGGTCGGCACCACCTTATTAATCGCTTCCACCAAGCCGATCTTGTCCGCATAGGCTTTCACAATGGGCAGATGTTGGACTTGGTAGGCTTCGATGGGCGGTAGCACGAGTCCCATACCACGCTCCTGAGGCAACGGGGTGTGACCTATCTCCTCGCATGCGACGACAACATATCATGGTTGGGGTTGGCTGTCCGTGCGAAACATGCCGCTGGAAAAATACGTGGCTCGCCATCCGAGGGGGTGCGGAATGTGAGGTGCCGGGCAGATGGTCGTGGCGCTCGGCTTTCGGGACCTGCCCCGCCGTCCTGTGGTGCGCAAAAATGCTGTCACATCACTGCCTTCGCAAGACAAGACTCATTGGGCTGCACGCCTCCACGATGGGGCAAGGCCAGAGCCGTGCTGTGCGCTTATGGGCGAAAGCTCTATGGGGCAGGATCCGGTTGGGGAAGCCGGTATGGCGCCTGCTCCAGGCGTAAGCCAGCGATAAACCGAAAATGGCGGAGATTACTGGTTACCAGGGTGTGGTCCCCTTCCAGAACTATCGCGGCGATCAGCGCATCAGGGATCCCCAAGCCATGGGCAAGGCCGTAGTCATGGAGGAGGGTCACCGCACGCTGCGACGCCGCGGCTGACACCGGCAGGCGCGTCACGTGATTGCGCGCCAAGAACCGCACAATCGTTGTGAGTTGCTCTCGATTCAGCGCGCCCTTATACAGTTCCATCACCGTCACATCGGTGGTCGCACGCTGCGCGACACGGAGTCCTTGGATGTAAGCCGTCGCCGCCGCGAGCCCCCGAAAATGATCAATGAACACATCGGTATGGGAGCATTCGGTGATTCTTACGTCCCACAGGTGACCTCTCTATAATCAGCAGGAGAGTGTCACGTCATCCTGCCACACGAGGAGTCACCCATGGGAGCTGCTGAGGTTATCTCGTTCGAGGAGGTCCGTGCAAGAAAACAGTGGGACGCCCTACGCGGGCAGCTCCATACCCGCTTTGACCAGTGGCTTGACAGGTTGGCAGAACAGCTCCAAGAACCAACACCGACCTTAGCCCAGGTGACCGAGACCGTGTGGCACCTGCGTCAGGAGCTTACTGGTGGCCTGACTGAGACGATAGTTGAGCCCGCTCATCGTGGGGAATCCACCCGCCAGCAGACTCGCTGTCCCCAGTGTGAGCGATTCTTGCAGGCTCGGGCTCCCGTCTCGCGTACCGTGGAGACCATGGTGGGGGCGGTGCAGATGGAGCGACCCTATTTCTATTGTCGCTCTTGCCGTTGCGGCGTGTATCCCCTGGATGCAGCCGTGGGGTTGGCGCCAGGGCGCACCCAACTCGATGTGCACAAGGCAGCCATCAAGCTGGTAACCGCAGTCCCCTATGACGAAGCGCAGACGTTGTTTGGCGATCTCACTGGTGTAGGCTTCGGTAGCGAGCGGATGCATACGGTGACCAACCACATAGCGGCGGGGTTGACGGTGTTGGATGTCGGCCCTCCACGCCACGAGATCGAGCAGCGCATTGCCGCCGTATCGGCCGGACGCTCTCGCCGTCCCGTGTTGGTACTGGGTATTGATGGCGCCTATGTGCCTACACGGCCTGACAGTGCCCGGAAGCCCGGTGCAGGGCAAAGGCGCAAGCGCGCCAAGCGCGCTCGGTGGCGGGGGCAGTGGCGTGATGCCAAGGGCTTTCGTTTCTATCTGCTTGATGGCGAGCGCATCGTCCATGTGCTCAGTTGGCATCAGGTGCAAGACGAGGAGCAACTGGGCGCGGCCCTCAAGCAGGTCAAAGAGGCCGACGTGATTCCGGAAGAGCAGGTGCGCCTGTGCGTCGTCTGTGATGGAGCCGAGTGGATAGGGAAACCTGTCCAGGCGCTGTTTCCCCACGCGCGTCAGGTGCTCGCTTATTACCACTGTGCCCAGTACCTCCAGAGGGTCGCCAAAGCCCACTATGGTGCATCGATGCAGGCCTTAGAGTGGGTCGAAGCGACGATGACCCGACTCTCCCTGGGCAAAGTAGGCCTGGCCCTGGGGGGCTGGCAACGTATGCAGGCACAGTCAGACGAAGCCGAAAAAGCGATTGCCAATTGCTGGGCCTCCCTTCATGAGCACCGGGGCCGAACGACCTACCGAAAGCTCCGGCGAGGGGGCTATCCGCTGGGCAGTGGGGGGATCGAGTCGTCCAACAAGTTCATTTGTCACGTGCGACTCAAACGCTCAGGGGCCTGGTGGTATGAGATCAATAGCAACCAGATGTTAGCGCTGCGCTGTGCGAAATATAACGGCACACTCGATCAGGTGTTTGTGCGTTATCAACAGCGATGACGGGAAACGTCAGAATGACCGAATGCTCCCTCACTAACCTTATTGACATTTCTCACATTCCACCGGATTTAGTGGTAAAGGGTATTCCCGTTCAGCGAAAGCCTCCTGAGGTGAGGATTTGCAGGTTGAGGAACCAGTCTTGTGTCGGTAGTCGTCCGCCTTCGACTTCCACCCCGCACTGCCCGGCATGCTTGGCCCGACGCTGGTAGGGGACCAGGTTGTACAAGTGCGCCAGTCCTGTGAGAAACGCCTGCTGACTGCCCCCTGGATGATGAAACCCTTTCATGGTGAACAGTTTCCGCTCGATGGTATTATGCGCCTGATCCAAGAGCGTGCTGGTCACTGGCATCTGGGGGTCGGCAAGGACAGCATACCAGCCGGCTTTCTTGTCCTGCATCCAGCGCCGCACCCGCGCGCCGTTGGCGGTCCCTGCTGTGGTGGCGACGTGGTTGGCAAAGTGGCGCAGTCGCTGGCCGAGCGCAAAGACCCGCAAGCCCTTGCGCTGGCGTGCCCGGTACAGCAGAGTATGGAACTGTGTACGGAGTGCCTTACGGACAGGGGACGCGATGGCCACGAGTTTCTTCGGCAGCTTGAGGAGCGCGTGGCGCAGGCAGGTGCCGAGACGCACCCCAGGGAAGAGCGTGCGCATGCTCTTGGTGGTGCTGTCGAAGCCATCGGTGAGCACCCCTTTGACCCGGTACAACGGCTCCTGCTGAACCGCCGCGCGTTGGAACGCGCCATAGGATTGGGTAAACGCCGCCGCACTGGCCTCCTCAGTGTACCCCAGATGCCAGAGGACACGGCCGCTGACAATCGTGGGCAGGTACGCCTTGTTGGTGAGACAATGCGTGTGCTTCTCATCGGCCAGGAAATAGACCGGGAGAGCGAGCCCACAGCGGGTGAGCACCGTGACCAGTCCCTGGTGCCCCAAGGCACACACTAGGCGATAGAGCGCCATTGGCGAGACATGGTAGAGGACCGCGCACTGCTCCAAACTCAGTCCGCCATGCGTCGCCAACAGGGCGTCGCGAGCCACCTCCGGACGCATCTGGCGATAGCGTAAGACGAAGTGGGGGAGGACCGTGAACACGGCTTTGCACCGCGTACACTGGACTCGCCAGATGGTCACCCCACCCAAGCGAACCCGCACATAATGGGAGTGGCGCGTCAGGCACCCGCCCCCATCACAGGTCGCCCTGTGCTTCAGCTGGAAGCCGAGGGCCATAAGGAAGGCGAGGACGCACTCAAGAAACGCCTTGCCATCGCCCAGCAGCTGAAAGTACGTGGCTTCGTCTCGAAAATCGACGGTGATGGTCCGGTTTTGCCGTGTCCGTTGCCCGCTTGTCCCATGTGTCCCCCATGTTGTAAGGTCCTCGTCATTTGGGAAACACCATCGGGGGAATATGTTGAAATAGCAAGATGATCGTGAAGGATGCAGGACGTTACCACTAAATCCGGTGGAATGTGGAAAATCCCGCGTTCGAAAACGCGCTAGTCACACTTCGCTCGGCTTATGCTTGCGACCTAATTCGCCAACAACATCGGACGTGTAATTTTTCCCGATTGAGGATGCGTCCAGCAAAGTAAACCTTCTCGGCCAGCATATTGCCATACCGTTAACCTTGTAAAATCAATGGATTTTGCGCAGGATTTTGCAGAACCATTTCTTGCTTAGCTAATTACAGATTATAGTCTTAACTGGCGTAATAAGGCACTATACAACTTATTGCTTTTAAATTGCTTACGACTTGTGACTGGTTTTTACATGTACCCCGAACATTCCCCTCCTTGGCCATCAAGACACCATGACGAGACCACGGGCGAGCCGCGCCCTGGGTGATGGCGCTTGACAGCCGGGCAGGGATTCTGCTAAGGTACGGTCTATCGTTTTGCGACCGCGTCCTCTAGCTGAGCGGCAAGCGTAACCCGACCGTTCGCGACTTCATGCACTACACCGGCCGGGGGCGGCTGGAGAACCCCTGGGTCGGCAGCCCGAAGGGTATCGCCTACCGTATGGAAGAGTGGTTCACCGAGCGGGCCTGCGACGGCTTCGTCGTCGGCCCGACCTATTTGCCCGGCACCTTCGAGGAGTTCGTGCGGCTGGTGATCCCGGAGCTCCAGCGGCGCGGCGTCTACCGCAAGGAGTACGCCGGAACCACACTGCGGGATCATCTCGGGCTGGCGCGCCCTGAGGTCGGCGCATGGCGACACTGATCCGGTGCCGGTGGGGGCCGAAATCCGACCTCCACCGGGGGTTGACCGGGTAGACGAAAAGGTGTACCAAAACGTTACGAGAAGAAACGGCGTAGCATAGGGGTGCGAAGGCCGCGCTCAAGGGAGGAACAAGATCGACGATGTCTATCTCCATCGAGAAGGCCATGCAGCTCGTGCAGGCTGCGCACGCTGAGGCAGAGAGCATCGACCTTGCGGTCACGGCGGTCGTCGTGGATGAGAGCGGCCGGGTGGTCGCGCTTGGGAGGATGGACGGCGCCCGCCCGATCAGCGTCGATATCGCGACGAACAAGGCGTACACCGCCGCCAGCTTCAAGCAGCCGACGCAGGAGTTGAGCGGCGTGGCCGGTCAGGCCTGGTTCCAGAGCCTGATCGTGTCCAGCAACGGCAAGGTGACGGCCGGTGGCGGCGCCATCCCGCTCGAAGACGGCGGCGCGCTCGCGGTCGCCGGCGGCACCGACGAGCAGGACCACCGCTGCGCCGAAGCGGCGATTCGCAGGTTCGGCTGAGCCACGATGAAGTCGCGCTCGTGCCGGTCACGATGTCGGCCCAGAGGGCGGCGCATCATAGACGATCGGCGCGACGTTTCGTCCACCAGCGATCTCTACGAGGCCCACACTGAACCGTACACGAGGTACACCACCAGGCAGCGTTTGGACGGCGTAGGTTCTCAATCACGGCATCGGTCACGAAGGCGGGCCGATGCCCCGGAGGGCAGACTGGAATGGCACAGACAATTGAGCAGATGAACAGCCCCGAAGCGAAGAAACAACAGGCGCCCACCGGGCCGGCGGCGGCGACGGTCGACGAGCGCGTCCTCGCCAGGCGCGCGCGCGAGGCTAAGAAGGCAAAGGCGACCGCCGTCCACGAGGCCGATCGCGTCTCGACGGACATCGGTTCTCCGCTGGTCGCGCCGGACGGGACGCCGCGGACCGTGCCGAACCTCGGCCGCACGGTCACCGTGGTGGGCATGGTCACCAACGTCGACGTCAACGACGGCCCGCACCCCAAGAACATCCGCGGCGAGCTCGGCAAGGCGATGAATCACTGGTACACCAAGACGGTAGCCAAGGATCCGCTGATGCGCGCCACGGACAATAGCCACGCCGCCGATAAGCGTAACTTCCTGACTACGCACACAAATGCGACGTCCAAGGGCGTCATCAACCCGAAGAAGCCGGACGTCATCGACCCGAAGGCGCTCTCGAAGCACATCAAGAAGGTGGCGAAGCACCTCGGCGCGGACCTCGTCGGCATCGCGGCCGCCAACCCGGCCTTCATGTACGCGTCCGGCTCGCGCTACGTCCAGGACGGCGAGGCGAACGACAAGTACCAGTCGATGACGCCGGACGCGCTGGCGAAGCGGTTCCCGTTCGTGATCCAGACGACGGTCGCCTGGGATCATGACACCCTCCAGGCGCACCGTCATCACATCGGCGACATGTCGTACCACCACACGTCGATGAAGAACGCGATGGTGATGAAGGCGCTCGAAGGGTACATCAAGGAGATGGGGTACACGGCGATCCGTGGTGCCGTGAACCCGCAGGGCGCTGGCCTGGCCGCCGGCCTCGGCGAGCTTGGCCGCAACGGCATGATGATCTCCGAGCGGTTCGGCGCCCGCATCCACATGCCGGACCCGATCCTGACCGACATGCCACTGATCGCGGACGGCCCGATCGACCTGGGCGTCGAGGACTTCTGCAAGATCTGCCGCAAGTGCGCCAACAACTGCCCGACGAACAGCATCTCGTTCGGCCCGAAGGTCATCTACAACGGCATCGAGAAGTACAAGATCAACTGGCTGACCTGCTACAAGATCCGCCCGTACGTGGCCGATCACTACGGCAGCTGCCTGACCTGCATCGCCGTCTGCCCATTCACCAAGCCGGACGCCTGGTGGCGGCGCGTCGGCGGCAAGATCCTCAAGATGACCCCGATCAAGGCCCGGCCGCCCGTCGTCCGCGCCCTGAAGTGGATCGACGACAAGTTCTGGGGTGAGTTCCCGTCCCGGCGCGTCAAGTTCATGGGGTACGACACCGGCCTCAAGGTGGGCGAGCACAACTGCACCGATCCAAGCTGCACCGCCAACCACAAGGAGCCGCAGAAGATCATCGAAGGCGACTTCGGGTTCTACGCCCCGATCAAGAAGCAGACCGACGCCTTCGTCAAGCGGGGCTAGGCATGGCACGCCGATCCGGGGGTCTGCCGCGCTTGCGTGACGATCTGTCACGCTTGCGCGGCGCCCTCCAGGCTTCGTTGCGCCGGCTGAGCGGCCAGGACGATCCGTACTGGGACGACTTCATCAACCGGCCGCCGAACGACGTCCGCAACATGATTACGGAGATTGTTGCGAAGGCGCCGGAGGGCAACACCTTCCCGACCCAGTCTGAGCTGCACTCCCCGAACGTGACCGCGAAGCACGCCAAAGAGCTGACCCTGTATCTGGGTGGGCAACTCGTTGGGATCGCGGATCTCGGCAAGCAGACGCCGGAGATCGCGCGGGGCTACCCGTACGCTATCGTGACGGGGGTGCGTGCAGAGTACGACCCGTACATGTCGCCCGGCCCGGGCGGGCAGGCGGCGGTTCAGGCCGGGCAGTTCGTCACCTTCATCGTCGCCTCGTGGATTCGGGAGATGGGGTTCCGCGCGTCGATGAAGATCGACGTGCCGCGTGCGGAGCGCGAGCATCTTGCCGTGGCGGCGGGGCTGGGCAAGCTGAACGGCGACGGCAAGCTGACGGTGCCGAAGTACGGCACCAAGATCCACATCGCGGACATCATCTTCACCGATCTGCCGATGGAGGCTGACGGCTAGGAGGGGCACCGGTGGCCTACGTTATCACCGAGCTTTGCATCCGGGACGGGGCGTGCGTTGAGGTCTGTCCGGTGGCCTGCATCCACACTACGCCCGAGGCGCCACAGTTCTACATCGACCCCGACATCTGCATCGAGTGCGAGCAGTGCGTGGTCGTCTGCCCGGTCGAAGCGGTCTTCCTGGACATCGAGCTGCCTGACCAGTACCTCAAGGCCGAGGAAGACAACGCCGCGTTCTTCCGCGAGACCAAGGACGAGGTCGAGCAGCTCTCGTACCACACGGCGATGGAGATGATCCACGAAGCCGAGGCGTACGCACGACGGATGGGCCACCGGGTCTCGGTCGTCGTCGTCGATGGCTCGGGCATCCCGATCGCCATGTCGCGGATGGACGGCGCCACGCCCTGGTCAACCGAGCTGGCGCTGAACAAGGCGTACACGGCCACGCTCTACACCATCAACACGGACACGTCCCGGCTGGCGCATCGCAGCCTCACGGTCATGAGCAAGGGCAAGATTATGGCCGGCGCCGGCGGCCTGGTGATCATGGGCAATTTCGGAGCCGCGACGATCGGCGCGATCGGCGTGGCCGGCGCCGCCACCAACGACAACGACCTGAGCTGCGCCCGGGCCGGCGTGACGGTCCTGGACCATCACCACTAACACGCGGTTCCCAGTCGCATCACGGCGTCAACGGCGCCTCGCTCGGTACGTTCCTACCGAGGAGGCGCCGAGTCATGTCCAACCACGAAGCGTTCGACGACACGTCGCCGAGATCACGTCGACCGCCCCACGACCACGCTCACGCGTCCTGAGCCTGTGCTTCCCGAATACTCACAGCAAACGCGGAGAACCTCGATCCAAGTATCCCGTGAGGCCACATCCTGTATGAAAAGTCAGGCCGCGAGGGTTACAAACCTCTCCGTCGTCGCTTGCGCCGCGCGGGTCTCAGATCAGGCTGGGGCGCCGTCGACTGCGTGGCTTCAGACCATTCGATGTCGTCGTGACTGTAGAGCACCTCCAGGGTCGAAATCCGGCTGAGCCACAGAAAGTAGCCGCCAAGCGTGACGACCCCGATTAAAGTGGCCATGCCCAAGTCAATCGCGGGGACAAGCCGAGGCAATAGGACACCGACCCCGAGGCCGATCGCCATCCAGACCACCATACTCACCAACACCATCATCAGAAATCGCACCAGGGAGTACACGGCTTTCTCCTTGTCTCTGGCGCCTCATGGACCGCTCTCCTCTCGACCCGTCATGCGGCCTGCCGCTCATCATGATGATGGAGGCCGCCTACTGCAGGCAGGGCGATCTGTACTTCTTCGATCCCCAGATGTGTGACCCGTGAGAGGAAGGCCTTCCACGTGGGCGGCGCAGCGCTTAGTAAGTAGTGGCGCTACCTGACGTGGTATGACAATGGCCAAACGCACGCAGTAGGCGCTCGACAGCCAGCGGGGGGGGCATCTGATTACGCAGCACGGCCTGTTCAGTTTCCGGCAGAAGGGCAATGACGTGTGGATGCGTGCGCAGGATCGTCAGTAGACGATCTTCGAGCATCGACCACATCCACCGTAGCTGTTGTTGTTGGCGTTTTTCCTGCAACGCGTGGGCGGCGGTGAGTTGCCTGTGATGCGTGACAATCTGGCTCCAGATCTCGTGTATCCCTTCGTTGTGCAATGCACTGCAGGTGCGGACCGGGGGCCGCCAATGTGGACTGGCTGGCGTCAGAATCTGCAGCGCCTGGCGGTACGCACTTGCTGTCTGG
>Ga0081538_10005397_pt1 | contig 11490 bp, 12 predicted proteins | sample TabmetS5T2R1_FD_71022 | JGI IMG/M metagenome (GOLD analysis project Ga0081538, IMG submission 71022) | Tabebuia heterophylla rhizosphere microbial communities from the University of Puerto Rico - S5T2R1 | ecosystem: Host-associated > Plants > Roots > Rhizosphere ... | reverse complement strand
CCGCCAAAGGGCGGGGGGGGTGTTCGAAAAGACGAACGTCCCCACGCGGGCGGCCACGCCCTCCTGGAGGAGGTTAGGGTTCCCAGTGACTTTCGTTCCCACAACCCCCTGCCGCTCGTGCGAGCCGACGTGAGGCTTGTGCAGGGTGGCGGCGTGGAGGATCGCTTCGACCCCGTCCACGCAGCGCCGAACGCAGGCGCGGTCGACGATCGACCCCACCGCGTCCGTGTACGGAGACTCGAGCAGATCGAGTCCGAGGACCTCATGCCCGTCCGAGCGCAGGACGCGCACCAGTGCCTCGCCCAGATGCCCGGCGCTGCCGGTGACCAGGACCCTCACCCCCAGAGAGATAACAGCCACAGCCGCGGCCCTGACCGATGATTTCCGCCGGCCCGCGCGGTCCCGTCAGCGACAACCAATTCAGGAGAGAGCGAGATGAGCCTTCCGGACGTCGTGTCGCGAGAAGAGTGGCTAACCGCTCGCAAGGAGCTGCTGGCAAGGGAAAAGGAGCTCACCCGCCGGCGCGATGCGCTGAACGCGGAGCGCCGCCGGCTGCCGATGGTCAAGATCGAGAAGGAGTACGAGTTCCAGGGGCCGAACGGCAAGGCGAGCCTGCTCGACCTGTTCGAGGGGCGGCTCCAGCTCATCGTCGGTCACTTCATGTTCGACCCGCGCTGGGAGGACGGGTGCCCGAGCTGCACGGCCGGCGCCGACGAGGTGGCGCAAGGACTGCTCGAACATCTGCACGTCCGCGACACCACGCTCGCATACGTCTCGCGCGCGCCGCTCGAGAAGCTCGAGCGCTACAAGGCGAAGAAGGGCTGGACGTTTCCCTGGTATTCGTCCTACGGCAGCGACTTCAACTACGACTTCCACGTCACGCTGGACGAGTCGGTCGCCCCCATCGAATACAACTACCGCAGCAAGGCCGAGCACGAGCGGGCGGGCACGGGCTACTACGTCGAAGGCGACCAGCCCATCGAGATGCCGGGCGCGAGCTACTTCCTGCGCGACGGGGACACCGTCTTCCACACCTACTCCACGTTCGCGCGCGGGGCGGAGATGACCGGCGGCTCCTACTACTTCCTCGATCTGACCGCGCTGGGCCGACAGGAGGACTGGGAGGAGCCGAAGGGTCGCGCCGCCAGCGCGCGCGCCGGACGGCCGGACTTCTCGGACTGAGCGCGACGCCCGCGGCCAGCGCGCGGGCCTCAAACGAAGCAGCGCAGTAGGGCCTCGGCGTGGGCGCCCTCGGGGTCGTCCGCCAGGAGGAGCCCTACCCCCAGCCGGTACTTCGAGAGCGACACCGGCTCGGACCCGCCGGCGACCAGCACCTCGTCGACGGGGCTGCGGCCGTTCTCGGTCTTGGTCTCGACGAGCGCGTGGTCGTCGCGCAGTTGCACGCTGCGATCGTCCATCGACTGGAGCATCACGGCCAGGTCGATCGTCACCCGCTCACCGCCGGACCGTGCGCCCAGCGTGATTCGTCGGTAGTGGGTGCTGAGCGTGGGCGCCAGGTCGTCCGGTGCCGGCTCGTCGGCCAGCTCCGCCAGCGCCTCGCCGAGGAAGCGCCGGGCCCCGGGGGTCATGTCCCCGTGGCTCTCTCGGTCGTAGGCGCACTGGCGCTTGGCGGTCTCGTCGTCCGCCAGCTTTACCTTGGCCTCGAAGAAGCACGCCCCGGTCTCGCGGTACAGGCGGCTACGCGCCTTGAAGCGCGGTCGGCGCCCTTCGAGGTGGTCGTAGAAGCACCGCAGCTCCGGGGTGTCGAAGTACACGCTGTCGTAGCTGAATACTCGCTCCCCGTCGATCTCGAGCGCCTCGTAGTCCTCGCGCAGTGACCCGAGCAGCGGTTCGAGCTCCTGACGCTCGATCACGTACTTGGTGTCCACCCTGCGCCGGAGGGCCGAGCGCTCGTCCAGCGCCTCGAGCGTGACGGGCGCGAGGGCCGACACCGCTCGCTCGACTCCGGGGGCCCGCCGTTCATCGGCCATGCGACGTGTATACCGGCTCTCGGGATGTAAAAACGTGTTGGCTCGGGCCGGACGCTGGGCACGACCGGAGCGAGTGGAGCAGCGATCATCACCCGAGGCGACCTTCCTCCGATCGCGTCCCCTTACCCGGGCCGCGGTCGCCTTCGCGGACGAGCTGCACGCCGGACAGGAACGTGAGGCCGACCGCGCACCCTTCATCCTGCACCCGCTCGAGGTCGCCGCGCTCCTGTCGGCGCACCGGTACGACGATCAGGTGACGGCCGCCGCCGTCCTCCACGACTCGATCGAGGGCAGCGACGCAACGGGCGACCAGATCGCGGACCGCTTCGGGCCGAGGGTCGCCGAGCTGGTGGGCACGCTCACCGAGCCGGCTGAGGCCTCCGGCCCGTCGGCCAAGGAGGTCTTGCGCGACCAGATCGCCCAGGCCGATCCCGAGGCCGCCGCGATCTTCGCCGCCGACAAGGTGTCCAAGCTGCGGGAGCTCCGAATCCACCTGAGTCGTGCACCCGGCTTCGCCGAAGAGCCCGTCGCCGGGCAGAAGCTCGACCACTATTGGAAGAGCCTGGCCATCCTCGAGCGCCGGCTCGGCGACCACCCGCTCGTCGTCCAGCTGCGCTTCGAGCTCGAGGCGTTGCGGGAGCTACCCCCGGCCGACGCGCGGACCCGAGGCACCTGATTCTGAGGGCTCGGGCGCCTGGCGATCCGGGCGTCCGCTCGGCACCGCCGGTCCGGCGAACCGAAGCGCCGAACGGGCCTCCTCCACCGTCCGCCGCGTGACGAACTCGATCGCCCGGCCGTCACGCACCCGGATGGCGTGCCCGAAGCGCATGTCGACCTCCACCCCGCTGTCGCCGCCGCGCCCCCGGAATCTGATCGCCGCCCAGACGAGGTCGTCCTCCTCCGCGATGTCCTCGACGTCGATGCGGAAGACCGCCCACGGGTCATGCATCTGGCGCCAGAACTTCGCCGCCGGCCCATGGCCGTGGTACTCCGCAGCGAGGTCGGGGAACACGCCCGAGGTCCGGATCTCGACGTCCGGATCGAGTAGCTTCAGCCACGCGTCGCAGTCGTCTCGGTTCCAGGCCTCGTAGCCGGTGAGGAGCAGTTCGGTGTTCGAGATCACCGCGTTCAGGATTCCAGATGCTCCCGCAGCTCCTCGGTGAGGCGCTCGGCGAGCTCGGGCCGGCCGTGAAGCTGCGCCGGGGTGTTCTGGTACCGCACGACGCGCCACTCGCCGTCGCGCCGCTCGGCGACCAGCGATTGCACCGTGTTGAGCTTCGGCTCGAGCTCGGACCGCCCCGCCGGCACCATGCCGGCGACCGCCCGTAGAAGTGCGGCGTCTGAACCCAGCGCGCGGACGCTTCGGACCTTGCCGACGTAGGCGCCGGTGGGGTGATCCGCGAAGATCCGCCCCATCTCGGCCGCGATCGCGGCCCGACCGGCGGTCTGGCTGCCGTCGAACCCCACCACGTCGCCGTCGTCGGCGAAGGGAGCGGCGAACTCCTCGGCGTTCCGGCCGTTCCACCCCTCCAGCAGCCGGCGATACAGGGCGCGGACCTCTTGGTCTGCGACATCACTCATCGGGTCCTCCTCCCAGCCGTTGCGGTCGGCACCATCTAGGCCACCAGGCAGTCGGGGCCCTCGTACTCCCACGAGTTCATCGCCGGGTTGGCCGGCGCGACCTTCATCTGCGCCGCGGGCAGCGGGGCCAGGAGCGGGGCGACCGCCTCGGCGTCGAGGGCCGGGTCGAGCCATGCCTCCCAGGAGCGCGGATCGGTCAGCACCACCGGCATGCGGTCGTGCAGCGGCGTGACCAGATCGTTGGCGGTGGTGGTCAGGATCGTGCAGCTCGGCACGCGTCGCCCGTCCGCGCCCCTCCAGGTGGTCCACAGCCCGGCGAAGCAGAAGCTCCGGCCGGCCGCGAGCGAGTAGCGCATGGGCCGGCGCGGCTGGCGCGGATCCTCGGCGCGCAGCCACTCGTAGAAGCCGTCGGCGACGACCAGGCAGCGATGCGAGCCGCGGCCCACGAGGTTGCGATAGGCCGGCTTGTGGGCCAGGGTCTCCGCCCGGGCGTTGATCATCGTGAGCCCGGATCCGGGCTGCGTGCTCCAGTGGGGCACGAGCCCCCAGCGCAGGAGCCGCGCGCCGCGGCCGTGTCGGTCCTGCACGATCGCGATCACCTCCTGCGTGGGGGCCACGTTGAACCGCTCGTAGCCCTCGTCGCCGGCAAGGCGGACGCGCAGCCGGGCGGCGATCTCTTTCTCGACGTCCTTGCGTTTCTTCGTGACCGAATAGCGTCCCACGGCGCGCCGTTCAAGGATGACAGCGCTGGCGGCCGCGGCGAGTTGCCGACGAGCGCCGAGGGCGTCGGCCATCCGCCGCCTTCATACCCCGCTGGCCGCGCGCTCTGGCTCCTCGGCTGGGACCTCCTCCGGGCCCTCCGAGCGGAGGTGGGGATCTCTCGTCTCGCCGGTGATGAGGCGCGCGCCGCGGCCGCGGGTCACGAAGCTGAACCCCCAGCGGATGAGCACCAGCACCCGGTTTTGGAAGCCGATGAGGTACCACAGGTGGATTCCCAGCCAGAGCGCCCAGGCCGGGAACCCCGAGATCTTGAGGCGCTTGATCTCGGCGACGGCGCGCGCCCGGCCGATCGTCGCGACGTTGCCCTTGTCGCGATAGCGAAACGAACCCGCCGGGATGCCGCGCAGGCGCTCGCGGACGACCCTGGCCGCGTAGCGCCCCTGCTGCATCGCCACCGGCGCCACGCCGGGCAGGAGCTCCGGCTTTCCATCCCGGCCGCGGACTCGGACCATGTCGCCGAGCGCGAACACCTCCGGATGACCGGGGAGCGTGAGATCGGGCTCGACGGTCACGCGACCGGCCCGGTCGAGCTCCGCGCCGGTGCGCTCCGCCAGCCGGGCCGCCAGTCCGGACGCCGTCACGCCGGCCGCCCAGATCTTGGTGCGGGAAGGAACGCGGTCGGTCGTCCCGTCGCGGGCCTGGATGGTGACGGCTTCGTCGTCGATACCGACCACCGTGTGGTCGACCAGCGGCGTGACGCCGAGCTCCTCGAGCGAGCGGGCCGCGTGCGCCGACAACGACGGGGAGAAGCTCGTGAGCAGGCGGTCGGCCGCCTCGACGAGAAGGATCCGGCCCCCGCTCGGGTCGAACGTGCGGAAGTCGGCGCGCATGGTGTCGCCCGCCATCTCCCCGATCTGGCCGGCCATCTCCACGCCGGTGGGCCCGGCCCCGACCACCACGAAGGTGAGCCACGCCCGCTTGCGTTCCGGATCCCGCTCGAGCTCCGCGGCCTCGAAGGCGCTGAGGATGCGGCGGCGGACGAGCAGCGCGCTCTCGAGTGACTTCACCTCGGGCGCGTAGCGCCTCCACTCCTCGTGACCGAAGTAGGAGTAGGCGGAGCCGCCGGCGACGATGAGGCTGTCGTAGGCGATCGGAGCCGGCGCCGGCAGCCCGTCCGCCGGCGCCAGGTGGACTTGCCGGCCTTCGAGGTCGAACTCGGAGACGCTCGCCATCAGGACCTGCACCTGGGGGTGGTGCTTGAAGATCGCCCGGAGCGGATGGGCGACCTCTCCGGCGGACAAGGCCCCGGTCGCCACCTGGTAGGTCAGCGGCTGAAACAGATGGAAGTTGCGGCGGTCGATGAGCGTCAGCTGGACCGGCGCGTCGCGCAGCGCGAGCGCGGCCTGCAGGCCGCCGAAGCCTCCCCCGACGATGACGACACGATGTGGGCTCGTTTCGGCCATGGCCGTCATGTGAGCAGATCGTCGCGGTTTCCGTCGCCACGTCGGTGGCGCGGGACACTTACCGGCATGGGGCGCTCCGACTGGGCCGAGGCACGCCGGCTGCTCGCCGTCCGCCTGGACGCGATCGGCGACGTGCTGATGACGGGGCCGGCGCTGCGCGCGCTTCGCGAGGCGGTCGCCGGTCGCCGGATCACGCTTCTCACCTCCCGCGCCGGCGCCGAGGTCGCGCGGCTGATGCCCGAGGTGGACGAGGCCATCACGTACGAGGCGCCGTGGGTGAAGAGCGGCGGCCGCGTGAGCGCGCGCGAGCGCGACGCGGCGATGATCGAGCGCCTGGGCGGCGGCTTCGACGCTGCCGTGATCTTCACCGTGTACAGCCAGAGCCCCCTGCCCGCCGCGCTCCTGTGTCACCTGAGCGGCATCCCGCTGCGGCTGGCCCATTGCCGGGAGAACCCCTACGGGTTGCTGACCGACTGGGTACCCGAGCCCGAGCCGGAGCACTTCGTGCGGCACGAGGTGCGCCGCCAGCTCGACCTCGTGGCCGCCGTGGGCGCGGCGACCAGCGACGAGCGCTTGGCGGTGGCCGTGCCGCCCGCGGTCCGCGAGCGCGTCCGCGCCCTGCTCGCGGCCGAGGGATTCGCCCCGGACGGCCGCTGGGCAGTGCTGCACCCCGGGGGGACGGCCCCATCGCGCCGCTGGCCGCCCGAGTCGTGGGCGGAGGTCGCCGGGCGCCTCGAACGTGAGCGGGGTGTGAAACCGCTGTTCACCGGAGATGCGGCGGAGACCGAGCTGGTGGCCGAGATCCGGGCCGCGGCGGACCGTACCGGTCGCTCGCTCGCCGGCCGGCTGGACCTCGGCGAGCTCGCGGCGCTGCTCGGGCATGCGCCGGTGCTGGTGGCCGGCAACAGCGGTCCCGTGCACCTGGCGGCCGCCGTCGGGACCCCGGTGGTCGACCTGTACGCGCTCACCAACCCCCAGCACACGCCGTGGGAGGTGCCGAGCCGAGTCCTGTTCGAGGACGTTCCCTGCCGCTGGTGCTACCGCAGCGTCTGCCCCGAGGGCCACCACCGCTGCCTGCGCGCGGTGAGGCCCGCCGAGGTCGTCGAGGCCGCGCTGTCGCTGCTCAACGGGGAGCGACCGGCGCCGGTCCGGCTTCCGCCGGTCGAGGGCCGGACGCCACGCTCGCGGCTCGCGCAGTGACCGCCGCGGCGGGCGCGCGCCCGACGCGGGCGCGCGCCCAACGCAGAGGCGGCCTCAGCAGAGCCCGTCCGGAACGCTCGTCTGGCAGAGGTTCGCCCGGAAGACGTTCTCCATGCCCGACTCGTCCCAGAAGATGTCGGGCTCGTTGCCGAGGATCAGGTTGCCGACGACCCGGTTGCCCGACGGCGGGTCGGCCCCGAGGATGCCGATGTCGACTAGCACGACTCCACCGCTGAACTGCGCGTCCCCGCTCGGATTGTTGTTACGGATCACGTTGCCGACGACTCGATTGTCGGATCCACCCGCGATCCCGATGCCGATGCCGGACAGGGCCGGGAAATCGTCCTCGCCCGGACAGAACTTGTCGTTGTCGAAGATGCGGTTGCCAACGAACCGCCAGTTGTTGGTGGTGTTCTCGCCGGTGTTGAGCACGAGGGCGCCGACGCAGTTGGTGTGGGCCCGGTTGCCGACCACGCGGCCGTTACCCGCGTCGCGGATGAAGAAGCCGGACAGTTCGTTGTCGAACGCCTCGTTGCCTCGGACCAGCACGTCGGCGTCCGGGGAACCGCCCACGTAGATCCCGGCCACTCCGCTGCCGCTCGCCCGGTTCGCCTCAATGGCGCCCCCGGTCGAGAAGAGGTGGAAGACGCCGTACTCCCCGTTGTCCGTGAGACGGTTGCCGGAGACGACCGGGTCCTCCGCGCCGATGAGGAAGATGCCGTCGGCGGGGAACCCGCTGACGGTGAATCCGCTGATCTTCACGTCGCTTACGGGGTCGACCACGACCGGCGGTGCATTTGGATCGGGGGCCTCGAGCTCACCGAGGACGCAGATCCCGTCGGATGGCGGGCCCTCGAAGGAGCAGTTGTTTCGGGCCGGCTGCGCCGGCGGCACCAGCGTGGCGCCCTTGCCGCGTAGCGTGAGCCCGTCCGTGGTGATCGCGACATCCTCGGCGTAGGTTCCGCGCCGAACGATGATTGTCGTGCCCGGTTCGGCGGCGTCCACCGCCGCCTGGATCGACTCGCCCGGATTGACGATGATCGTGGATTGCGCCCCAGCAGGGACGGCGCTCGCCAACAGCACTACGAGCGCGACCGCGGCAGCGCCCAGGATGCCCAACAGGCGGTACTTCCTCATGGAGATGTCCTCCCGCTTTCGGTGACCAGTCCGACCGGCGAGTTTGCGGCCGGGCCACGCTAGACGATCCGCGGGAGCGACGCAACCGGGTGCGTACAGCGGGGCGGGCCCAGCCGGCCGCGCGGCGGCGGTCGGGCGGGTATCGTCGCCGCCGGTGCACGCGCGGGATCAGCCGCCCAACGCCCGCAGGGTTCTCGTGCTCGCGTCCGGCGGGACGATCTCGATGAGCGGGGAGGGCGGAGCGGTGCCCGACCTGGACGGCGAGGGGCTGGTGGCCGCCGTGCCCGGACTGGCCGGATTCCCGGGGCTCGAGGGCCGCACCGTGCTGAACAAGCCGAGCTCGCACCTGAGCCTCGCGGACCAGCTCGAGCTGTGTCGCCAGGCCCGCGACGCGGCCCGCCGGGGCACCGGCGTGGTCGTCACCCACGGCACGGATTCGATGGAGGAGACCGCGATGCTCTGCGACATCCTCCACGACGCCGAGGCCCCGATCGTCTTCACCGGGGCCATCCGCCCCGCCTCCGCCCCCGGCGCGGACGGGCCGGCGAACCTCGTGGACGCGGTCAGCGTGGCGGCCAGCGGCGCGGCCGCCGGCATGGGGGCGCTCGTCTGCTTCGGCGGCGAGATCCACCACGCGCGCTGCGTGCGCAAGACCGACACCGTGTCGCTGGTGGCCTTCTCCTCGCCCCAGAGCGGGCTGCTGGGGCGGGTCACGGAGGGCCACCCGATCATCTGGTCGCGCCTCCCGCGCAATCCGCCGCTCGACCCGCCCGACCTCGACCGCCGCGTGCTGGTCGTCCCGACCGGAGCCGGCGACGACGGCACGCTGGCCCGCGCCGCGCTCGCCACCGATCCGGACGGCGTGGTGATCGGCACCCTCGGCGCCGGCCACCTCGCGCCGCCCCTGCTGGAGCTCTGGGCCGAGGCGGCCGAGCGGATCCCCATCGTCGCTTACTGCCGCCCGGAGCGCGGGGTCATCCTGTCCGCCACCTACGGCTATCCCGGCTCGGAGCGCGACCTGCGCGGCACGCAGATCATCCCCGCCGGCTTCCTCTCGCCACAGGCCGCCCGCATGAAGCTCCTGGCCTGTCTCGCCTCGGGGCTCTCGATCGACGAGTTGCGCTGGGCCTTCCGGCAGGACGACGGCTAGCCCGGCTTGAACAGCTCCAGGCGGTCCGCGGACGGCACCAGCACGCCGTCGTGGTGCGCCCCGACGTCCGTGAGCCGCCCGAGCGCCGCCGCGGCCTCGAGCCCCTCCACCACGTAGGGGCAGAGCGTGACCACCGGCCGGTCCTTGAAGCGCCTCTCCCAGGCCAGCTCGATCTCGACCGCCCGCTCGTACGCGTCGGTGTCGGGACCGACCGGCGTGTGCGACGACCAGAGGCCGGTGAGCCCACGACCGAGGGCCGCCTCGAACGCCGTGGCGAGCCGGCGCGGCAGCCGGTCGGGCGGCTCGTCGACGTCCAAGTGCTCGATCACCAGCCGATCGCCGGCTTCGAGCCCGGTCACGTCGAGTCCGGCGTCGGCCAGCGCGCGACGGTCGGCCTCCACGTCCACCGCGCGATGGGCGAGCCAGCCCCCGCGCTTCGCTCCGAGCGAATAGAACGAGGCCACCACGGGGGCGAACTCCTCGTCGCTTCTGAGCAGAACCGCGAGGTGACGGCAAGCCCCACCGTCGAGCGCGGGAGCCAGGGCCGCGTTGTCCATCGCGTCAACCATAGACGGGCACCCGGAGCGTGACCGCCGTGCCCTCTCCCGGCCCGGAGCGCACGCTCAGCTCGCCGCCGGCGCTGCGGGCCCGCTCCCGCATGAGGGTCAGGCCGAAGTGCCCGTCGCCGGGACGGCCGGCATCCTCGACCAGGAAGCCGACGCCGTCGTCCTCGATCGTGAGCGTCAGGCGGTCGTCCTCCATTCGCAGCCGGACCCAGACGTGGTCGGCCTGGCCGTGCCGGGCCGCGTTGGCGAGCGCCTCCGTGAGCACCCGGACCACGACCGCGGTCGTCTCCGGCGCGACGTCCACCGCCGGCCCGGCCGTGGCGAGCTCGAGCGGGAGGCCTTGGCCGCGGCGCTCGCAGACCTGCTGGACCGCGGCCTGGATGCCGCCCAGCGGCACCGAGATCGACAGGTCCTCGAGCCGCGCCCGCACCACGCGGTGCGCGGAGCCCACCGCCTCGCGCAACCGCTCGGCGCTCGCGCGCGCCTCCGCGGGCGAGGGCTCGGACTCGAGCAGGGCGAGCTCGCGCATCGCGAGGGCCAGGTCCTGGGCCAGGCCGTCGTGGATCTCGGCCGCCAGGCGCATCCGCTCGCGCTCGATCTCCATCCCCTGAAGCTCCTGGCGCAGGCGGGCCGTCGCTATGCCCGCGGCCAGCAGATCGCCGAGCAGCCGCAGTACCGTGGCCGCCGTGGGGTCCAGCGAGAGCGGCCCGGGCGCCGCCGCGACGACCACGCCGACGAGGCGACCCTCGGAGCCAAGCGGCAGCACCAGCCACGACTGCGCGGGGGGATCGAAGGGGTTCGCCACCAGCCAGCTGGCCTCCTCTCGAAAGAGGAGCGGCACGCCGCTCGCCACGGCCAGGCGCCAGGCCTCGTCATCGAAGGACACCTCGTCCCGGGCGCGGACCGCCGCCGTCCCGGCCGCCGACGCGACGTAGCGCTGCAGGCTCGGCCGGCCACCGAGGCGCGGGAGATATAGCACCGTGAGCTCCAGCCCAAGCGCCTCGCGCATCTCGCCCAGCGCCCGCTGCGCCAGCTCGGCCAGGCTGCCCGAGCCGACCAGCGCGGTCGCCACCCGGTTGATCGCGCCCAGCCCGGCCAGGACCTCGGGCGGAAGGTGGTGCGCGAGCCCACCGAACGTGCCGATCCGCGTCTGCTCAATGCCCACGGTCACTTCCGACGATACTTCGGCCTCGCCCATGCCGGACGGCCTCACACGGGTGCTCATCGCCGACGACCACCGCCTGATGCGCGAGGGGACCGCCGCGCTGCTGGACGGCGACGACCGGATCGAGGTGGTCGGGCTCGCCCGCGACGGACGCGAGGCGGTCGCGTTGGCCGACGCGCACCGGCCGGACGTCGTTCTGCTCGACCTCAACATGCCGGTGATGGGGGGCATCGAGGCGTGCGCGGCGATCCGTGAGCGTGCGCCCGACCGCGAGGTGCTGATCCTCACCGTCTCGGAGCAGGAGCCCGACCTCTACGCGTCCCTGCGGGTGGGCGCCGCCGGCTACCTCCTGAAGGACATGGCGCCCGGCGAGCTCGTCGAAGCGGTGCTCGAGGCGGGACGCGGGGAGCCCCGGATCGCGCCGGCCATGGCCGGCCGCCTGATCGCGGACCTCGCCGGCGCGGGCCCCAAGGCCGACCCCCCCGCCGAGCTGAGCGACCGCGAGCGCGAGGGGCTC
>Ga0081538_10005396_pt1 | contig 11492 bp, 9 predicted proteins | sample TabmetS5T2R1_FD_71022 | JGI IMG/M metagenome (GOLD analysis project Ga0081538, IMG submission 71022) | Tabebuia heterophylla rhizosphere microbial communities from the University of Puerto Rico - S5T2R1 | ecosystem: Host-associated > Plants > Roots > Rhizosphere ... | reverse complement strand
GGGCCCGGCTCGCGTCGATGGAGACGATGCGCGCGTGGGTGTGGTCGGCGTAGCGGAACTTCGCGTGCAGCTGCCCCGTCAGGCTCAGGTCGGCCGTGTAGCGGCCGGAGCCCGTGACCTTCTCCTTCCCGTCCGGCCGGAGGAAAAGGGTCGGCTCGGTCTCTGCGACGCTCATGGTGCGGAGCATAGAGCGCTGTGCCGAGCAGGCGCAGCTTTCCAGCAGATGGAAGCCGCCGATCCCGGGCTTTGAAGATCGACGTCAGGGGCGTATCCTCGCCAACCGAAGCTGCCATTCAGCCGCTCTGCAGGCATGGACGAACCATGGCCACGCCCGTAGCACTCCCCTCGGCCGCTGAACCCCCAGACACCCGTGTCGCGCCGCATGCCGCTGTGCTCTGGGCCATTGCGCTCGCCGGCGCGGTGGCCGCTGCCACGGCGGCAGTCCTCGCGCTGAGAAGCGACCACGTCTCCGAGCCGGGCGCGCGGGCCGCACTCGTTGTCTGGGTCATCCTTCCGTACGTTCTCGCCGGCGTGGTCGCCTGGTGGCGCCGGCCCGAAAGCCACTTCGGGCCGTTGCTGATCGCCGCAGGCTTCACCTTCTTCCTCTCGAGTATCTCCACGGCAAACAGTGCCGCCGGCTACACGATCGGGATCGCGTTCGACCTTCTGCCCGCGGTGTTGTTCCTGCACGTGTTCCTTGCCTTTCCGACCGGCCGGCTGGAGTCGCGGTTCGAGCGTGGCCTGGTGGCGGTGGGGTACTTCGTGGCCCTTGGTCTCCAGCTTGTGGGCATGGCGCTCGGCGGCTTCGGCTCCGACAACCTGCTCCAACTGACCTCGGATCCGGAAACGGCCGAGACCCTTCTGCGGGTTCAGCTCATCGTCCTGGCAGCCTGCGCCCTGGTCGGGATCGGCGTCCTCGCGGCGAGGAGACGAACCTCCGGACCGCCGTTGCGCCGGTCGCTCGTCCTGCTGGTCGATTCGTTCGCCCTCGGGCTGCTCATGGTCGCCTTCCTCCTCCTGTCCGGCGCACTAGGGCTCGTCGAGGGACAGCACGCCTTCGAGAACATCCGGCGGACGACGTTCTTCGTGATCGGGTTGGCGCCGTTCGCGTTCCTCGCCGGGCTGCTCGACGCCCGCCTTGCCCGAACGTCCGTCGGCGAGCTCTTCGTGGAGCTGCGGACGGATCCGCCGCCGGCCGAGCTCCGGGACGCACTCGCCCGCGCTCTTCGGGATCCGTCCCTGGAGCTCGTCTACTGGTTGCCCGAGTTCGACAGCTACGCGGACCTCGACGGTCGAGGGGTCACGCTGCCGAGCGAAGCGAGCGGACGAGCGACGACGTTGATCGACGTAGACGGGGTGCGTGTTGCAGCCCTGATTCACGACCCGTTGCTGCTAGACGAGCCCGAGCTCCTCGATGCGGTGACGGCAGCGGCCGCCATCGCCCTCGAGAACGCGCGGCTCCACGTCGAGCTGCGGGCGCGGCTCGAGGAGCTCGCGGGCTCGCGCGCGCGTGTGCTCGAAGCAGGCCAAAAGGAGCGTCGGCAGCTCGAGCGGAATCTGCACGACGGTGCGCAGCAGCGCCTGATCGCCCTGTCGCTCGAACTGAAGTCGCTCGAGGGGCGACTAGGCGACGATCCCGATGCGAGAAGGCAGCTGGAGGAAGCCCAACGTGAGATCTCCATGTCCCTCGAGGAGCTGCGTGCGTTAGCACATGGCATTCATCCGGCCGTCCTCACGGGCCACGGGCTGGCCGTGGCGCTCGAGCAGGTGGCGGCCAGGGCGCCCGTACCGGTCAGATTGACCGTGGATGTGGAGCAGCGACTCCCCGAACCGGTCGAAGTCGCGGCCTACTACGTCGTCACGGAGAGCCTGGCGAACGTCGCCAAGCATGCACAGGCCACGTCCGCACGCGTCGAAGTCGATCGTGCGGCCGATGAGCTCGTCGTCGAGGTCGTGGACGACGGCGTCGGCGGGGCTGACAGCGAGCGCGGCTCGGGCTTGCGCGGGCTCGCCGATCGCGTCGAGGCGCTCGGCGGCCGGCTTCGCGTCTGGGCGCCCCGAGGGGGCGGAACGCGGGTGCGGGCCGAGATTCCCTGCGGCTAGCGGCTACCAAGGCACGGCCGGCCGGTCATGAGCTGGGCGCGAGCCCGCCGGTCGCCGCCGGTGCCGCGGCCGCACTGGCGTCGCGTGCCTGCCACCGCTCGATCAGGATGGCGGCGGCCGCGAAGCACGCAAGGCCAATGGGCCCGAGTGGCGGCGGATGGACCGCGAACACGGCGGCTCCGCCAAGCAGCAACGTGGCGGGCCAGCCCGCCCCCGCGCGGCGAACCGCCACCGCAGCCGCCAGCATGGCCACCACCCAGCCGAAGAACCCGAGGACGAGCGAGACCGACACGGGATCGGCCAGGAGCGCATTCCCGTTGTAGTCCTCGATCGCGTCGGCAACCGCAGCCTGCTCTGGAGCGCGCAGTCCGTTGGCGTAGTCGACGAGGATGCCCGTTCCGACGCCGACGGTTACCTCGTAGGCGGTGTAGAAGACGAGGAAGAAGACCAGCGCCACGCGGCTGACGGTCGCCGCGCGGCTCTCCAGGCCGCTGAGCAGGATGAAGGCGGCGAGCCCCAACAGCGGAATGAAGAGCAAGAACGTCGTGTGCACCGTCAACCAGGCGTCCACGTCGTGACGTACGCCTGCGTAGACGTCGGCGCCGCCGGGCGGGTGCCACCACAGGACGACGGCGAGAGCGAGTGGAGTCGCCACCAGAAACAGTCGTCGGAGCGCAGAGGTCATGATCCATCTCCTTCGGTCGGGCTGAGCGCTTGGTCGAAGAACCCCACGACCCGGCGCTCGTACTCCTCGGGCGCGGCGTCGATCGCGCCGGTGTGCCCGCCGGGGGCCGCCCAGAGCTCCTTCGGGCCCTTGGCGGCCTCGTAGTAGGTCGGGGTGAGGTTCTCGCCACCCTGCCCGGGCGTGGCGTAGATGAAGAGCGCCGGCTCGGAGACCTCGGCGCTCAAGTCTGCAAGAGCCCGCGGAGGCAGGTCGCTGGCGAAGAGCGCCGTCCCGGCGGTGGTCAGCGACCAGATCGGCATCGTGGTCCAGCGTTCCACCCCCGTGAGGTCGGCTGCCTCGCGGACGGAGCGGATACCCGCGCCCTCCGAGACCACGGCCTTCAGCTCGTCGGACTCGGCTGCGGCCTGCAGCATCATCTCGCCGCCAACCGACAGCCCGAGCCCCCCGATCCGCTCGCCGTCCACTTCCGGCCGGCTCTGGAGGTACGCGAGGGCCGCATGTAGGTCGCGGGTTCCGGCCCAGCCGAGGGCATTGGGGTCCCCTTCACTCTCTCCCTCGCCGCGCCGGTCGAAGAGCAGGACGCCGTAGCCGTTCTCGACAAGCAGCCTGGCGGGCTTTTGCGGGCCCCGGCGCCCGGGGAAGACGATGACGGTCGCGCCGTTCTCCGACGGCACGTACCAGCCCTTCAGCCCAAGTCCGTCGCTCGTGGTGAATGCAATGTCCTCGTGCGGGGCGCCCAGTTGGGGCGTGGGGACGTACGCCCGCGCCGAATGGGTGTACACGTAGCTCGAGGCGACCGGGAAGACGAGCAGGAACGCGGCGAGCAGGAAGGCGATGGCCAAGAGGGCGCGGCGAACGTAGCGACGGACCCGACTCCCGCCTTTTCTCGATCGCCAGAGGGTGACGAGCCCGATGCCGACCAGAAGCACCCCCGCGGGGATCGTCAGCAACCCGGTGAAGTCATCTCCGGACGGACCGCTCTCGAACGTGTAGTAGCCGGCTTCCCCGACGCCCATGACGATCATGAAGAGGCCGACGCCGAGCGCGAGCGTCGCCCGCGCGCCGGGACGCAGGCGCGGATAGAACCAGGCGGCTAGGAGGAACACCGCGGTCTGCACGAGCCCTCCGACCAGGTGGTCTCCGGCGGACGTGCCCGGCTGCGGCTGGAGGAAGTTGTCGTCCACGACGTGGAGCGCCCCAATGCCGAGCGCGAGCCGGGCGAGCCCGGTCTCGGAACGCAAGGCTGCCGCGGCTCTCGCCGCGGCAGCCTTCCTTGGTTCGGATCCGATGTGCGTCGCGCTGCTCATGGCGCGGTGGGAACGGCGGGCGCCTCGACCCGCTCGACCTTCTCGCCGTGCTCGAAGTGCGGGAGCCACTCGAGCCACCTGGGCAGGTACCAGTTCCAGTCGCCGAGCAGCTTCATCGACGCCGGCAGGAGGACCGCCCGGACGATCGTCGCGTCGATCAGGATCGCCGAGGCGAGCCCGACGCCGAACTGCTTGTAGATCATCGCCTGGAGCGTCCCGAAGATGGCGAAGACTCCGACCATCACGATCGCGGCGCTCGTGACGACGCCCGCGGTCGTCTTGATCCCGTGCGTGACCGCCGTCTCGGTGTCCATCCCGGCGTCGTAGCCCTCCCGGACCCGGCTGAGGATGAAGACGTGGTAGTCCATCGAGAGCCCGAAGAGGATCACGAACAGGAGGATCGGGAGGAACGGATCGATCCCGCCGGTGAACTCGAAGCCGAGGATCTCCTTGCCCCAGCCGTGCTGGAACACGAGCACGAGGATCCCGTAGGCAGCTCCCACCGAGAGCAGGTTCAGCAGCACCGACTTCGCTGCGATCACGATGGAGCGGAAGCACACCAGCATCAGCACGAAGGCCAGGAGCAGCACGAACCCAAAGACGATCGGCGCATTCGTCTTCATCTGGTCGTTGAAGTCCTTGGCCTGGGCCGTGGTCCCCGTGACGGCGACCTCGGCGCTCTGGAGTGCACCGAGCGTCGGCGGGACGATGTCGTCGCGGAGCGCCGCCAGCGCCTGGTTCGAGGTCGAGTCGGTCCCCTCGCCCTCGATCGGGATGGAGACGACCGCGACCGTCTTCGCAGGATTGACGTCGACGTCGATCGGCTCGTTCATGACGCCGCTTTGGAGCGCGCGCCATTCCAGCTGTCCGATCGCCTCCTGCACCTCGGGCGCTTCGACGTTCGGTGCCTTCACGACGACGCTCGCCCCGATCTCGGTGCCGGGAAAGGCCTCCTTCAGGCGGTTGTAGGTCGTCAGGAGGTTCTGCGGATACGTGTCGATGCTGGGCTGGGCCGCGTGCAGCTGGTAGGCCGGAATCGCAAGCGCCACGAGGAAGCCTCCCGCCAGGACGACCGACAGGATTGGTCGCCTGAGAACGCGGTTGATGATCGCTCCCCAGATGCGGCCCTCCCCGTCGTCGCGGCGGAGCCTGCGGACGAAGGGAACCCGCCCACGATCGACGTTGTCACCGAGCTTCGAGAGAACCGCGGGCAGCACGGTCAGGGAACCGAGCATCGCGACGGCGACGACCGTCATCGTGGCGATGGCGAAGGACGCGAAGGTCGCGTCGCCGGTCAAGAACATCCCGGACATCGCGACCAGCACGGTCAAGCCGGAGACGAGCACCGATCGACCTGAGGTCGCCGCCGCCGCCTCGAGCGCGGCGTCCTCGGTTCGGCCGGCGGCACGTTCCTCGCGCTCGCGCTTCAAGTAGAACATCGAGTAGTCGACGCCGACGGCGAGCCCGATCAGGAGGATGATCGCGCCGACGGCATCGGACATGGGCACGAACTGGCTCCACACCGCGACGAGCCCCATGGTGCCGAGCACGGCCGTCAACCCCAGGAGGAGCGGGATGCCCGCCGCCACGAGCGCCCCGAACGCAACGATCAGGATGATCAGCGTCAGCGGGACGGAGAGGAGGCCGGCCTTCTCCAGGTCCTTCATAAACGCGTCGGTGACGTCCTTGTCGGTGCTCTCGCCGAACGAGCCGACGTAGAAATCGGGGTGTGCGCTCTGGACTTCCTTCACGCGGTCGACGACGGGGCCGATCTTGTCGCCGGCGTCGTCCGAGTCACCGCGAATCTCCATCGGGACGACTACCGAGTGCTCGTCGCCCGAGATCTGACCGGTGTTCTCAGGGTCTAGAGGTGACTCGACCTTCGCGATCGCGTCGAGGCCGCCCACGCGGGTGATGACTTCGTTCACCACCGCCTGAAACTCGGGGTCCGCCGCGGTTAGCTCACTGTTTTGAATCAGCACGCTCTCGCCGGCCGGCTGCTTGAAGTCCTCGTACAGGATCGTGTCGGCGCGACCGGATTCGCCCGGCCCCGACGTCTCGAACACGATCGTCTTCTGCTGGACCACGAACTTGCCGAACGCGAACGCGACGAGCACGAACACGAACCAGCCGATGATCGCCTTCTTCCGATGACGTGCGCTCCAGAGGCCCACACGGTGGGCGAAGTTCATGGACCGTCGCGGCTCAGGAGCGTTTGCTCGCTGACCGCTCGGCGGCTCGGGGCCGCTGTGGTCGCCTTGGATGATGCGGGTCTTCATCGCGACTCCTCGGTCGTGGACGCGGTCCTCGTGACCGTCGCACCGTCTGTCGTCGGTGGATAGGCGGCGCCCTTCCCGATCGAGGGGCGGGTTTCTTGCCAATTGGACGGAGGAGGACTAGGAGCGCAGGTAGAGCAAGACCGCGAGCACGCGCCGCGAGTCGCTGCCGCTCGAGGGCAGGCCGAGCTTGCCGAAGATGCTCGACACGTACTTCTCCACCGCCCGCGTCGTGATCACGAGCGACTCGGCGATGCCGGCGTTCGAGCGGCCTTCCGCCATGAGCTCGAGCACCTCGCGCTCGCGCGGCGTCAGCCTGCTCAGCGGCTCGTCTCCACGTCGTTTCGAGAGCAGCGTCGAGACGATGATCGGGTCGAGCGCAGAGCCGCCCTCGCCCACGCGGCGGACGGCCTCGACGAACTCCTTGACGTTGCTGATCCGGTCCTTGAGCAGGTACCCCGTGCCCTCTGCGGAGTCCGCGAGCAGCTTCAGCGCGAGACCGACTTCGACGTATTGCGAGAGGACGAGCACGCCCACTCCCGGGTGCTTGGCGCGGATCTCGAGCGCCGCCCGCAGCCCCTCGTCGTTGTGCGTCGGCGGCAGCCTGATGTCCACGATCGCCACGTCGGGCGAGTAGCTGCGCACTTTCAGGAGAAGATCGTCTGCCGTTTGGCACGTCTCGACCACGTCGAGGTCGTTCTCACCCAACAGGCGGGCGAGGCCCTCCCGGAGCAGCACGCTGTCCTCGGCGATGACTACGCGCACGGCAGCTCCGCCCGCACGCGTGTCCCGCCGCCGGGCGGGCTCCACACCCGAAGCCGCCCGCCCAGCGCTTCCACTCGGTCGGCGAGGCCGCGCAGCCCTGACCCGCGCTCGGTGTCCGCACCCCCGACCCCGTCGTCGACGATCTCGACCACGAGCTGTCGGTCGGTCCGCGTGATCGCGACGGACGCCGCCGACGCGCCGGCGTACTTGCCCACGTTGGTCAGGCTCTCGGAGACGAGGTAGAACGCAGCAACCTCGAGCCGCTCGGGCAGGCGCCCTTGCGTCTCGACCCGGAGCTTCACCGGCACGGGCGAACGGGCGGCGAGCTGCTCGAGCGCAACGTCCAACCCGTGGCCGCTCACAACAGCCGGGTGAATACCGTGAGCCAGCTCCCGGAGCTCCGCCAGCGAGGCCGCGACCTCGCCCCGCGCCCGCTCGAGCCGAGCGCGCGCTTCGGGGTCGTCGGCGACCTGTTCCCCGAGCAGGCTCAGCTCGAGCGAGAGCGCAACCAGGCGCTGCTGGGCGCCGTCGTGCAGGTCCCGCTCCAGCCGCTGTCGCTCCTTCTGCCCCGCCTCGACAATCCGCGCCCGCGAGCCTCGTAGCTCCTCGAGCCGGGCCTGGAGCTCGGCCTGCAGCCGCGCGTTCTCGAGCGCGATGCCGGCGGCAGCGGTCACGGCTTCCAGGAGCTCGGGCTCCTCCCGAAGGGAACGATCGTGAATCAGGGCGCCGACGGGGCTCCCCGCGCGGTCGACCCGGGTCGCCGCTCGCTCGCCACCTTCGCCCGGCAGCCTTACTGGGCGGCCCTCCAGATCCGAGTAGGTCCCGTACTCGGGCAGCCAGAAGGCAAGCTCGAGAGAGGGGTCGTCGAGAGCACGGGCCAGGGCGTCCCGGAGCTCTTTCGGCGGCGGATTGGCCCGCAGGGCGACGAAGAGGTCACCCACGGCCGACCGCGCGAGACGGGCGCGCAGCATCCCGATCAAGACAGCGACCGGCACTGCGATGAACGCGCACAGTTCCACCCACCTCAGGGCCAGCGGCGGAACAGTGAACTTCGCGAGCATTGTCGTAGCGGTGGAGAGAAGAACCGCCGCTCCGCCGACGAGGGCGGGGATCAGGATCCGGCGCAGGGGCGGCGTCGCGTCGAACCAGCGCTTCCACAGCGTCGCGGCCAGCATCACGGAACCGATGAACACCAACGTGCGCTGGAGCCAGTCGATCTTGTCTGCGACGTCGGCGTTCGGCCAGACGAGGAGCGCGTTCCCGGGCGCACCCGTCTCGAGGAAGAGGAGCCAGGCGAGCTCGAGTGGAAGGGCGACGACGAGGAGAACGCCCATCGTGACCGCGTCCAGCCAGGACGTGAGCCGGCCGTACGGCAGCGACAGGAGGAAGAGCGCAAGCAGCAGGAACCAGCTGTCCTTGAGCCAGATGGCCCCGGTGAACACGGCCGAGGCGTCGACAGTGTCCAGAGGTCGTAGGAACCACGTGAACCCGATCAGCACCATCAGCGGGCCCAGCCGGTTCTCCCGCCTCGACCACGCAATCAACCCGCTGACGAGGAAGGAGCAGCCCACGAGGAACTCGAGCACGACCCCCAGCTCGAATCCGTCGAGCCCTCGGTGCACGCCCGTCAGCGCCAGCGAGCCGGCAGCCGCGGCAACGCCCAGCATCAAGACGACGCGTCGACCGGACCGTGCTTCGAGGTGCTCCCTCGCCGATGCTGGTCTCGCGATCGTAGCCATACGTGCGGCTCGTTCTGACCCGCGGCTTTCACGCGACCATACCGCCGGCGCGGCGCCATTACCAGGCGGGCAACTGCAGTACGGTGTCTCAGGAGAAACACGATGAGCGGCGATCGACCCGGCGGCCAAGTCAAGCTCGTTTCCAGCCTCACCCGCAGCGGCTCGTCGCGCGGGCAAAGCGACTCGATCGTCAACGCGATCCGGCTTCGCCTCGAGGATGCCGGGTATCGCGCCCGAGGCATGCCCATCGTCTACGAGGACCTGGACGGCGGCAGCGAAGAGCGGGGCTCCTGGGACGCGGAGCGTGAGATGGCGAACGCGCGCCACGCCGCCGCCGATGCGGACGTTGTCGCGTACATCGCCACCCTCGACACGGACGCCGCGCCGTACTCGATCCCGATCACGAACCAGGCGGGGCCGCTGCTCCAGATCTCGCCGTGCAACACGTACCCGGGCCTGACGAGACCCTTCGCGCCGGGCGAGCCCGACATCCACTACCCCACTGGCATACGGAGCTATGCCCGCACGGCGATGACGGACGACCGGCAGGGTCGCTTCGCCGCCCAGTGGGCGCTCGAGCTCGGCGCGAAACGCGTCGCCGTCCTCCACGACGGCGAGCCGTGCGGTCGCGGCGTCGCCGAGCCGTTCGCGGAGAGCTGCGCCGCGTTGGGGCTGGAGCTCGTCGAGCCGCCTGTGGCAATCGTCCCCAAGCAGGAGAGCTACGGCGATCTAGCAACGCGGATCGCCCGTCTTGTCCCTGACCTGGTCTTCTACGGCGGGATCATCCAGAACGGCGCCGGCCCACTCTGGCGTGACGTCCGAACGGCGCTGCCCGCCGCCACCATGATGGGTGCCGACACGCTCTTCGAGCACGCGTTCATCGAGGATGCCGCCGAGCACGCCGAAGGAACGCTCATCACTTTCGGCGGCGTCCCTCCTGCGCTCTTGGAAGGGCGCGGTCGCGAGTTCCTCGAGCGCTACGTCGAGACCTACGGGCGAGAGCCGGAGTGCTACGCCGCTTCCGCGTACGACGCGGTCGGTGCAGTGCTCGCGGCCGTCGAGCAGGTCGGGACGAAGGATCGCGCCGCCATCACGCGTACGACTCTCGCCACCCGCGACTTCGACGGCTTGCTGGGCCGGTGGAGCTTCGACTCCAACGGCGACGTGGACCTGCGGCGCGCGACTCGGCTGACGGTCCGCGATGGCGACTTCAGCTACCTCGAGGTGGGCGAGGTCGACGCGTAGCGCCCTCGGAGACCTGAGAGCAGGTCACGCTCTCGAGCAGTGGATCCCTCGGGCTCGCCTGATCGTCGTTCCGTTCGCGTTCGCCGAGGTCGCGATCGAGCGGGGCAACTATCCGCCCGGCTACGAGCGCTGGGCGTGGACGACGGCCGCCGTCTTCGCCGTGGGCGCCGTCGTCCTGCTCTTCGTCCCGAGCCGGCTGGCCGGCGTCCTCCTCGACGTGGCCGTCGTCTCGGCGTTCGTCTGCATCTACTCGTTCGAGCCCAACTCGCCCGTGCGCGAGCTCCTCTTCCTGCCCGTGATCGAGGCCGCGCTCTGCTACGGGGTCCGCGGTGGCCTCGTTCTTCCGGCGGCCAGCGCGCCGTCGCTCGCCTTCTTCGAGTCGAAAGCCTCGGACGAGCTCGAGGTCGCCTTCGACCCCGGCCACGTGCTCGGGCCAATCGGGCTCCAGCTTCTCGTCGGCCTCGTCGTCGGGTTGCTCGCCGCGAGGCGTGACTAAGCTGGGCGCTCGATCCGTTCGGCGAGCGCCTCGACGAGAGCCAGGATGAGCCGGTTCGTCGGGACGATCGGCCGAGGGGTGCATTGCTCGACGTCGAGCGTGCCGTCGTCCGCGGTCGTGACGTTCGCGAGCACGATGCAGGGATCGGCGGGGGGCGGGGCGTCGAGGGCAGCGGAGAGCGCGCACACGGCGTCGTGCAAGCTCCCGGCCCGCAGCGCGTCCAGAGCCAGCTCGCTCCGTGGGCCGGCGGGCTTCGACGCCTTGCCCTTGCTGACCCGGATGGCATACGTCTCGAGCCACGTCGCGGCTTCCGGCTCGTCGGAGCCCGGCGCAGGCCCGAAATCCGCGGGACACTCGCGGTAGCAGAGCGAGACCACGAGACGCCTCGGGAGGCGACCACGCCGCCGTGCGATCGGGTGCCCCTGCGCGTCCGTGAGCGCGAGCGGGACGAGCTCGTGCTCCTCGGGCACGACGACGAGACGGCCACACCCGTCGATCGCCAGGCCGGGAGACACGCGGATGCCCCACTCGTCCCCGCTCTGGGCCGACGTCACGCCGAGACCCGACACGACCCCATGGCCGAAGACGTGCAGGTTCAGACGGCGCTCCCGCGCGAGCCGGTGCTCCTGCTCCAGCGTCTGGTCCGCCGCCGTGAGCACTTTGCCGTCGAAATAGCGGTTGCGCCGCGGCGGCTCCAGCTCGCTCGGGCACCCGCTCTTCGAGCTCCCTGCGCTCATGATCCTCTCCTCCTCTCGCGCGCCCACCTGGGCCGCAGGGACGCTAGCTCAGGATCTCGCGGCTGTAGAAGTCGAGGAAGCCCTCCTGGTCGGGGCCGACCTGGTGGACGTAGACGTGGTCGTAGCCGGCCTCCGCGTA
>Ga0081538_10005395_pt1 | contig 11492 bp, 3 predicted proteins | sample TabmetS5T2R1_FD_71022 | JGI IMG/M metagenome (GOLD analysis project Ga0081538, IMG submission 71022) | Tabebuia heterophylla rhizosphere microbial communities from the University of Puerto Rico - S5T2R1 | ecosystem: Host-associated > Plants > Roots > Rhizosphere ... | reverse complement strand
GGCGCCCGCCGGATGCCCGTCGGCCTCTGCCGCGGCGGCGACGCCCGGCTGGCGGTGCGGCGGGAGACGATCGCCGACCTGCTGGCGAGGGACGTCGGGTGACCGTGCACCCGCTCGATCCGCTGAGCGCGGACGAGATCCGGCTGGCGGCGTCGATCCTGCGTCGCGACCGGGGAGTGACCGAGCGCTGGCGCTTCGCGTCGATCGAGCTGCGCGAGCCCTCGAAACGGAACCCCGCTCCCGGTCGCCGGGCGATCGTGGTGTGCTGGAACCGCGACGACGGGCGCGTCTACAAGGCGCGGGTCAGTCTCACCGACGACGCCGTCGAGACCTGGGACGAGATCGAGGACGGCCAGCCGAACATGACCGTCGACGAGTTCGCGGAGTGCGACGCGGCGCTGCGCAAGGACGCGCGCGTGATCGAGGCGCTGGCCGCGCGCGGCATCACCGACATGGACCGCGTCCTGATCGACACCTGGGCCTACGGCGCCCACCTCGTGCCCGAGCAGCACCGCGGGGGACGGATCGGCTGGGCCGACGTCTGGTACCGCAAGGAGCCGGGCGCCAGCCCGTATGCCAACCCGGTCACCGGGCTGCACTTCGTCGTCGACCTCAACCGCATGGAGCTGCTCGAGGTCGAGGACACGCATCGCGTCGACGCGCCGGCGGTGATGGGCGAGTACGCCCCGAGGCTCGTCCCCGGCCAGCGCCTGCGGTCCGACCTCGGGCCGCTCGAGATCACCCAGCCGCAGGGCGCGTCGTTCACGCTCGACGGCCACCACGTCAGCTGGCAGAAGTGGACGCTGCGCGTCGGCTTCAACCACCGCGAGGGCATGGTCCTCCACACGCTCGCCTACGACGGCCGCAGCGTCGCCCACCGCCTCAGCTTCGCCGAGATGGTCGTCCCCTACCGCGACCCCACGACCGACCACTACCGCCGGACCGCGTTCGACGTCGGCGAGTGGGGCCTGGGCTTCATGACCACCTCGCTCGAGCTCGGCTGCGACTGCCTCGGCGAGATCGCCTACCTCGACGCGGTCATGCACGACACCAGCGGCGAGCCGCAGGTGATCCGCAACGCGATCTGCGTCCACGAGGAGGACGACGCGATCCTCTGGAAGCACGTCGACGCGCAGACCGGCACCGAGACCCGCCGCGCCCGCCGGCTCGTGCTGTCCTTCCACGTCACGGTCGCCAACTACGAGTACCTCGTCTACTGGCGCCTGTACCAGGACGGCAACGTCGAGTGCGAGGTGCGGGCGACCGGGATCATGGTCACCACCAGCTTCGCCGAGGGCGCGCAGCCGCCGTACGGGACGCTGGTCGACGAGCGCACGTACGCTCCGTTCCACCAGCACTTCCTCGTCGCGCGGCTCGACCTCGACGTCGACGGCGAGGCCAACACCGTCCACATGACCGAGTCCGAGGCGCTGCCGGTCGCCGACGACAACCCGCACGGGCTCGCGCTCGTGCAGAACAGCACGCCGCTGACGACGGAGGGCGGTCAGGACTACAACTGGGCCACGCAGCGGGCGTGGACGGTCATCAACCCGCACACGACCAACGGCCACGGTACGCCGGTCGGCTACAAGCTCGTGCCGGGCGGCTGCTTCCCGCCGATGCTCGATCCCGAATCGCCCGTGCTGCGGCGGGCGCGGGCGATCGGCCACACGCTGTGGGTCACGCCCTTCGACGAGGACGAGCGCTGGCCCTGCGGCGAGTTCGTGGTCCAGAGCGAGGAGGACCGTGGGCTGCCGGTGTGGACCGCCCAAGAGCGCCCGATCGAGGACACGGACGTCGTCCTCTGGTACGTGTTCGGGATCCATCACATCACCCGCCCTGAGGAATGGCCGGTCATGTCGGTCGACAAGGTCTCGTTCTGGCTCAAGCCGACCGGCTTCTTCGACCGCAATCCGGCCCTCGACGTGCCGCCGACCCACTGAACCCCCGGAGGAGACCCATGGAGATCAGCAACTTCATCCACGGAAAGCGCGTGGCCGCGGCGGACGGCCAGACGACCGACCTGGTCGACCCCAGCACCGGCGACGTCTACGCGCAGGCGCCGCTCTCGCGCGAGGCCGACCTCGACGCCGCCTTCACCGACTCCGCGCGCGCCTTCGAGAGCTGGCGCGACACCACGCCGTCCGAGCGCCAGCGCGCCCTCTTGCGGATCGCCGACGCGTTCGAGGAGCGCGCCGAGGAGCTGGTGGAGATCGAGTCGCAGAACACCGGCAAGCCCAAGCAGCTCACGATGGAGGAGGAAGTGCCTCCGATGTGCGACCAGATCCGCTTCTTCGCGGGGGCGGCGCGCGTGCTGGAGGGCAAGTCGGCCGGCGAGTACATGACCGGCTACACGTCGTTCGTCCGGCGCGAGCCGGTCGGCGTCTGCGCGGCGGTGACGCCGTGGAACTACCCGGCGATGATGGCGGTCTGGAAGTGGGCGCCGGCGCTGGCGGCCGGCAACACGATGGTCCTCAAGCCGTCCGACACCACGCCGGCGAGCACGGTGTGGATGGCCGAGGTCATGAGCGAGTTCCTGCCCGAGGGCGTGTTCAACGTCGTCTGCGGCGACCGCGACACCGGCGCCGCGCTGGTCAAGCACCCGATCCCCGGCATGGTGTCGATCACCGGCAGCGTGCGCGCGGGGATCGCCGTCGCCAAGGCGGCGGCCGACGACGTCAAGCGCGTGCACCTCGAGCTGGGCGGCAAGGCGCCGGTGATCGTGTTCGACGACGCCGACCTCGAGCTCGCCGCCGAGAACATCGCGGTGGCCGGGTACTTCAACGCCGGCCAGGACTGCACGGCGGCCACCCGCGTGCTCGCCGGCCCCGGCATCCACGACGACTTCGTCGCCGCGCTGGCCGAGCAGGCCAAGAACACCGAGACCGGCCCGCCCTCCAACGGCGAGGTCCTCTACGGGCCGCTCAACAACGCCAACCAGCTCGCCCAGGTCAGCGGGTTCATCGACGGCACGCCCGACCACGCCACCGTCGTGGCCGGCGGGCACCGCCAGGGCGAGAAGGGCTTCTTCTTCGAGCCGACCGTGGTCGACGGCCTCAGGCAGGACGACGACATGATCCAGAACGAGATCTTCGGCCCGGTCATCACCGTGCAGACCTTCGACGACGAGGACAAGGCGGTCGAGTGGGCCAACGGCGTCGACTACGGGCTCGCCTCCAGCGTGTGGACGAAGGATCACGGGCGCGCCCTGCGCGTCTCGCGGCGGCTCGACTTCGGCTGCGTCTGGATCAACTGCCACATCCCGCTGGTGGCCGAGATGCCGCACGGCGGCTACAAGAAGTCCGGCTACGGCAAGGACCTCTCGCTGTACGGGCTCGAGGACTACACGCGCGTGAAGCACGTCATGTCGTATCTGGGCGACTGAGCCCGGGCGCCGGGCCGCGGACGCCGTGAACCCAGGATCCTGGGATCGCGCGTCGCGGCCCGGCTGGCGAGCGTCTCCGGGATGCGAAACAGAAACGTGGGAGCCGCCCTGGCGGAAGACACACCGCGAGTGCGCGGCCGCTACGGCTGGTTCGTCTGTCAGCTCCACATCTCGCCCCACCACTCGATCGGGTAGCGGCCGGAGGTGCCGGGCGGGACGTGGCTCTCCGCGTACTGCTCGGGCGGCGCGTTCCAGCCGTTGTTGAACGGCCACGCGTTCTCGTCCCAGGCGCCCATCAGGTGCCAGATCGAGCCGAAGGCCGCCACCTGGAGCAGGTGTCCGAACTCGTGCGCCTCGTCAGCGGGGTCGTCGATGTAGACGAAGTTGCCGAGGTTCCAGCTCGTGTTCGGCGTCCAGAAGCCGTCGTAGGTGACGATCGCGCCGGTGCTCCAGTCGAACCGCATGCCCGTGATCTGGGACCTCGTGCCCGGCTTGTTGCCCGTGAGCCCGGCGGCGACGACGTTGAAGAGGAAGACGCCGAGTCCCATGACGTTCACGAGCCATGACATCGGCATCAGCCAGCTCGACCAGCCGAGCACGCTCTGGTAGGTCCCGCCGTTGGCGCTTGCGACCCCGTCGAACGCGGCGAGGAAGTTGACGATCCCGAGCGCGATCCCCACGATCGGCCCCCACACGAGGCTCCCGAGCATGGCGTTGAGCCCGGCATTGAGGCCGATCGAGAAGCCGCGCATGAACTCGCCGAAGTCCGTGCCCGCCGTCGCGGCGCCGACCAGGTAGGACACGGTCATCACGCCCACCGCGATCGCGGCCGCGGCGACGACCGGCATCACGAACACCGCGAGCGCCGTGATCCCGATCGCGGCGGCGACGCCGAAGATCGCGCCGACGACGCTCCAGAACGTCATGCCGTCCGGGTCGGCGTTGTTCACCGGGTCGTTGCCGGCGTAGGCGTACGGGTGGAACGCGCGCGGGGCGCTCACGTAGCGCTCGGGCTTGAGCACCGCGATCGGGTCCGGCTGGAGGAAGCGCGCCTTCGCCGGGTCGTAGTGCCGGCGCTGCATGTAGTAGAGGCCCGACTCCGCGTCGAACGGATGCGAGCCGAACGTCCGCTCGTCGATGTCCCCGATGCTCGCCGCGACGTTGCCGAACGGCAGGAACGAGATCGCGGCGATCTTGGCTCCGGCCTCGTCGGTGAAGAACGCCGTCGTCCCGAGCGGGTCGGGATGCACGAAGCGCGTGCTCTGCGGGTGCAGCACGGCCACCCGCATCTGGCCGAGGCGCACGTACAGCGTGGGCGTCCCGTTGCGGATCTCAGCGTCGGCGCCGACGAAGAACGTGCGGGTGGGCGCGCCGCCCCCGTTCGCGACGGCCTTGGAGATGCGGACGCCGCGGTGGTCGTAGCGATAGTCGGCGACGAGCCCGCGGCCGTCCTCGAAGCGCGTCAGGGCCTGCTTGTAGTCGTACGAGAAGCGGCTGGCGCCGTGGCTCGTCTGGTTGCCGCCGCTGTCATAGCCGACGTCCTCGAGCGCGCCGCCCGCCGGCGTGGCACCGGTGAGCCGGTACGGACGCTCGACGTCGTCGTAGTGCAGCCCGGCGCCCGTGTCACCGAGGCCGGTGAGGTTGAACAGGCGGTCGTAGGTGTAGCCGGCCGGCGAGCCGCCGTTCGCGCTGAGCGCCGTCAGCTGGAGCAGCGGGTCGTAGGAGAACTCGCACACGCCGGCGCCGCCCGGGGTCGCGTCGTCGGTGCGCGAGACGAGCCCGAGCGCGTCGCGCTCGTAGCGCACGTCGTGCAGGAGCTGACCGGCGGGGCCGGTCGTGCGCTGACTGCGGACGCGCCCCGGGCCCTCCGTGTACGCCAGCTCGCTGGTGACGCCGTTGGCGTAACGCAGGTGGGTCGGCAGGCCACGTGCGTCGTAGCGCACCGCGGCGAGCACGCCTTCGATCGCGCGCACCCAGCCGTTGGGCGTCAGCTCGCGGGCGATCCTGCGGCCGTCGGTGTGCGTGATCGCCACCTCGCGGCCGAGCGCGTCGTACTCGTACTCCAGCGTCTCGGCGCGGTCCGCGCCGTCGAAGCTGTACGTGTGCTGCAGGAGCCGGCCTGCCGCGTCGTAGTGGAGGTCCTGGCGGCCGCCGGGGTAGCTCACCGAATCGAGCCGGCCGAGCGCGTTGCGCGCCGGGTCGTCATAGGTCAGCTCCTCCATGGTCGTGCCGTCGAGCTCCAGGCGCGTGAGCCGCCCCTGCGCGTCGATCTCGGCGCGCAGGTCGCGACCGTCGGCGTCCAGACTGCGCACCACCAGCCCGCGGGCGTCCCGGAACACGCGCCGGCGGCCGCCCTCGCGATGGTCGATCGCCAGCCGGCCTCCGCGGCGATCGTACGCGCAGGCCGACAGCCTGCCCGAGTCGTCGTGGACCTCGATCAGATCGCCGGCAGGGCCGAACGCGAAGCGCGTCGTCGCGGCCGCGCCGTCGTCCAGCTCCTGGACGGTGCGCACGCGGTCGCCGAGGACGTCGACCTCCTCGCGCCGCGGCGTGCCGTCACGGCCGGCGTCGTAGAGCACGACCTCGAACGGCCGGTGCTCGGCCCGCGAGACGCCGCCGGTGAAGTCCGAGCTCTCGACGACGCGCCCACGGGCGTCGTAGCGCAGGCTGCGGTGCGCTCGGCCGTCGGTGTCGGGCAGCGCGAACGCGAGCGAATCCGCATCCGTGGGCTCGTACTCGCGGCGGACCTCCCCCCAGGGGTTGCGGAGGCTGAGCCCGGAGACGATCACGCGCCCTTCGCCGGCCTCGGCGCGCTGCTGGAACTCCTTGCCGTGGCCGTCGAAGTACGTGACGGCCGTCGCCGTCGCGGCGTCGCCCGCCTCCGCCCGGAAGAACGCCCAGCGCGCGCCCGGGACCGCGCCGTCGTCGTAGGCATACCTGCGCGGCGGCGCGGCGGCGTCGTCGCCCGGGAGCAGGCTTGCGATGACGCGGCCCTGCGCGTCGTAGCGGAAGCCTGCGATCGACCCGTTCGCGTACTCGATCTCCGTCGGCTGGCCGGCGGCGCGGTCGTAGATGTACCGCGTGTCGCCCAGGCTGTCGCGCAGCAGCACGCGGAACAGCCCGTCAGGGTCGTACTCGTAGCGCTCCTCGTTCCCGAGCGCGTCGCGGCCCGCCAGCTTGAGGCCGCGCGCGTCGTACGCGCAGCGGCGGACGTCCGCGAAGAGCGAGCTGACGCCGTCCGCGTCGACGCCCGTGGTGTAGCCGAGCTCGGCGGCCGTCATCCCTTCGTAGTGGCCCTCGAAGTCGCTCGCCGAGAGCACGAGCTGCTCCTCGCGCACGAGCAGGCCGCGGTCGGCCGCGCCGAGCGGCAGTCCCACGAAGTCCTCCCCGTCGTAATAGCGGCGGCGCTCGCGCAGGATCGCCCCCGTCTCGTCGCGCTCCACGATTCGCGCGATGCGGTCGACGATGTGGCGCCTGGTGGCGCGCGCATACGCGATCTCGGTCACCCGCGCGCGACGGGGCTGCCGCACGCCGCCGCGCGTCCCCTGCCCGACCAGGCGCTCGCGGACCACGTTGCCGAAGGCGTCGTAGTCGTAGCGGCGCTCTTCCACGCGCACGTCCTCCGTGCGGTCATGGTCGCCCATGAGGTGGCGGACGACCGCGACGACCGTCCGTGGCCGCGCCGCGCCGGGCGCGGTCGGCAGCTCGCGCAGCTCGTAGCGGCTCTCCTCGACGTGGTAGGGCCGGCGTTCGTCGGCGCTGCCGTCGAGCGCGAACACCGAGGTCCGCGCCAGCTCGCCGTTGAGGGCGACGTGCTCGGGCCCGTTGCCCGGGAGCCGCTCCTGGCCCATCAGGAACTCGAACACGGTCAGCGTGTCCGGACGGCTCTCGTCGCCGGCCTCGACGCGCTCCGCGCGACCGAAGCCGTGGAACTGCCGAGTGGCGGGATCGAAGTGGCCGTCGCGGTAGCGGTAGTCGACCACCGTCTCCTGGCCGGAGACGACGTCGACTTCGCGGGTGCCGGCGACGACCAGCAGCGGAAACGGCAGGTGCGTGCGCCACGGGCGGCGGGCGGCGGCGTCGCGCAGGAAGTCCTCCACGGCCGGCCGGTAGCTCAGCTCCGAGCGCAGCCCGCTGCCGTTGTCCACCGACGTCAGCGGGTACGCCGCCTCGCCGGGCGAGAACTCGACCTGCACGTACGCGGGACGCCCGAAGCGCAGGCTGCACCACAGCAGGCCGGCGCCGGGCCCGCCGTTCATGTTGACGGCGCGGAGCGTGCCCGGCAGCGGCACCGGAAGCGGCTCGATCGTCACGGGGGCCGCGAACTCGCGCCCGCTGCGGTTCATGGCGACCGCCAGGCCGTCGGCGTCGACGAAGACGAGGTCGTCGCAGCCGTCCCCGTCGATGTCGGCGAACGCGACGGCCGCCGGATCGGCGTCGAGCCCCGGCAGCACAGGGCTGTCCGCCATCACGACGCGCGCGCCGAAGCGCCCGTCCCCGAGGCCCGGCCAGTACTCGACGAGGCCCGAGCTGACGCGCACCAGATCCTGCATGCCGTCGCCGTTGAGGTCGGCGAGATGGACCCGCGCGTCGGCGAAGTCGATGCCCGCGGGCCCGTCGGGATCCTCGATCGGGCGGACCTCCGGCTCCGACCAGCCGTCGGCGCCGCGGTTGCGCCACAGCGTGAAGGCACCGTTCCCGCTCGCGAGCGCGTCGACGACGCCGTCGCCGTCGACGTCGGTCAGGCGGACGGTGCCGGACTCCCAAGGCGGCGCCGCCGCGTGCCCCTCCGGATAGGGGACGAAGCGCGTCCAGCCGTCGGTGCCCCCGTTCTCGAAGTAGCCGTGCAGCGGCTGCGCGCCGGTGACCAGCAGGTCCGCGGTGCCCGAGCCGTTGGTATCGGCGAACAGCGCACCGCTGGCGCCGAACGACGCGATCCCAGGGGTCTCGCCCACCTCACGCGGCGCGCCCCAGGTCCCGTCGCCGCGGTTGGGCCAGTAGAGCTGGCGCTCGTCGACGACCTGCAGGATGCCCGGCAGCGGGGCGTCGTCGAGCGTCACCAGCGCGGTGTCGGGCGTGTCGAGCGACGGCGGCTCGGCGCCGTCCGGCGCCTCCATGAAGCGCACGCGCGCGACGGCCGGGTCGAAGTTCGAGTAGCCGAACGACACCGGGGGCCGCGTCACGTCGTCCGCCCCGTCCTCGGCCGCGCCGTGCGAGGTCATCACGATCGAGTCGAGCAGCGAGATCCCGGAGCCCGGCTGGAGCCGGTACCCGAACGCCCACGAGCGCACGCGCCGCTCGTTCGCGGTCCCCGCGTCGAGGAACAGCTCGATCGCGCGGCAGCGGCGCGCCGTCGTACGCACGAAGCCCGCGCGGGCGTTCTGGCGCACGTCCGGCCGCTCCTCGTAGACGAAGCGCAGCTCGTAGGCGGCCCACGTGACGGACGCCGGGTAGGCGACGCCGTCCTCGTGCTCGTAGCCGTACTCGACCACGTTGCCGGACGGGTCGAGCGAGCGCTCGAGCAGCCACTCCTGGACGCGGTCCGGATGGTCGGGGTCGGCGACCCGTCCCCTGGCCCTCAGGCCGCACTCGTGCACCACGCCGGTGCGGTCCTCGACCACCCAGCCGGCGCGGCGGCGGCGGTAGCGCGTGAAGGCGCGCTCGCGCGCCGCCCCGTAGGTGCCGTCGGGCGTCTCGACGAGCTCCTCGCCGCTGTCGAGCCAGCGCTCGGCGGCGCCGCGGCCGGGCACGCCGAAGTCGAGGCGGCGCGAGATCGCACGCAGGGGCAGGCGCCAGCCGAGACCGAACATGCCCGGCCCCGCACCGTGCCGGTACTCGAGCGCGAGCCCGGCGCCGTGGCCGGCACGCCCCGCGGGCAGCGCGAGCTTGTAGGAGTAGACGCCCTGGCCAGTGCCGAGGTTGATCGAGAAGGCCTCGCCGAGGCCGGGGACGGAGCCGTTTCCGGACGGAGGAGATGTGACGCCGGAGCGCTCTTCGGGACGGGACATCGTGGTTGCTCCTAGCGGTAGAGGAACTGGTACTGGAGAAGGAGAAGGACGTTGCCGAGCCCGCTCAGGTCGAGCTCGCCGTCGCGCACCAGGTGAGGGTTGTCCTGAGCCGTGATGCGCAGCGTCCAGGCGTCGAGCAGCGGCTCGCCGTGCAGCGGCGCGAGCGCCTCGTCGAGGAGGCCGTCGGCGTCCGTCGTGACGGTGAGCGCCGATCCGTGCTCGCGCGAGTCCAGGCGCAGCGTCAGGTTGCCGACGGTGGCCGGGTCGCCGGTCAGCTTCAGCAAGACGTCCGTGCGCTCGCGCTCGCGCTGGCTGCTCGGGAACATCGCCTCGCTGAACTCGATCTCGGCGCTGCCGCTGCTCTTGAGGAAGAACAGCTCGTCCGGCAGCTCTTGCGCGAGCGACATCAGCCGCGTCGCCGCACCGGTGTCCGGCAGCTCCGCGAGCACCCTGGCTTCCAGGCCCGCGTCGAAGAAGCCGTCGTAGTACAGGCAGAGCTCGATGTCGACGATGTGCTCGAGGTCGAACGTGTTGGCGCCCTGCGGGAGCTCGAGCTGCCACATGGCGTCGATCCCGTTGAGCTCGAACGCGCGCAGCTCGTTGGGGTCGAAGCGGAACAGCAGCGCGTCGCTGCGGATGTCGTACTGGGAGATCGGCAGCACGTCGCCTGGGTACGCGCGCGTCACGATCGAGCCGTCCGCGCGCCGGAACCGCGAGACGCCGACCGTGCGCAGCGAGCCCGCGACCGAGGACGCGCTCGTGACTCCGACGAGCGCAACCTCGACGTTGCGGACCTTGCTCAGGTACATGCCGGGGTTCGCCCGATCGAAGAGCTCGAACGTGGTGGCGAACTGGCAGCGACCTTGGGCGCGGAGCTGCTGGAACGCGAGCGGGTACTCGTTCGCCACGCTGATCACGCGCTTCACGGGGAGCTTCTTCGACTGCACGGTCGTGACGTAGTCGAACGTGAACGAGTCGATGTCGGCCAGCAGGCGGTCGGCACCGAGCAGATCGCCGGCGCCGGGGTCGCCGTAGTCGAAGCCGATGACGTGGATGCCCCGTTCCGTCTCGGCGTTGTACGCACGTTCCATCAGCGAGGCGATCTCGATCCCCATGTCCAGGTAGCGGCGCGTCAGGGCACGGGCCTGGGCCGCCAGCTCGAACCACAGGCCCGCGGCGAACTCGCGCATGTCGAGGTAGTCGCGGTTCTCCTCGCAGTAGGCCTGCTGGAGCTGGGCGATGAGCACGCGCTGCTCGGCGATCGGGACGCGCGCCTCGGCCTGCGCGAGCTGCGCCAACGCGACCGCCTTGGCCGCCCTTGCGGTCTCGACCTCGCGCTCCAGGCGCGCGCGCTCGCGGTCCTCGGGCGACCCGGCTGCGGCGGCCTCGGCAACGGGCGCGCGGCGGGCGAGCGTCCTCACGGCGACGCTCGCCACCTCGGCCTGGGGCTTCGGCTCCTGCTGCTTGTCCTCGATGTGCTCGAGGGCCTCGAGCATCTCCTCCTCCCAGTCGATCTCGTCGATCTCGTCGCGCGCGGCGATCGCGTTCTCGAGCTGGGTGCTCGCCAGGGCGACGCCGGCCTGCGCGGCGGCGACGGCGGCGTTCGCCTCGTCGAGGCCGCGCTGCTCGAGCTCCACCCCTTCGCGCGCGACCTCGGCCTGCTGGTCGAGCTGCTCGCGCCGCAGCTCCTCGCTCTCGGCGGTGCTCTTGAACGTGATGTAGCGCTGCTCGATGCCCGAGGCGGCCTGCGCGAAGTAGCGCGCGGTGGTCTGGAGGTATTCGAAGCTCCGCGGCGGGAGGTAGTCGGGGTGGACGCCGAAGAAGTTCAGGCCGGCGGCGATCTGATCGAGCTTCGCCTTCGCGCCGAGCACGCGGGTGACGATCTCGGGGTTCTCGTCCAGGCTCGACGGGTCCTCGGCCGCCAGCACCGCCTCGACGCGCGCTTGCATGTCGTCGAACGCCGAGTCGGCGTACAGCGGCGACTGGAGGTCCAGCGTCCCGTTCGCGCGCACGATGCGCCGGTAGTGCTCGCGCGCCACGCCGAAGGCGCTCGCGTCGTCGCGCGCGGCGCGGTACGCGCGGTCGCCGCTCCCGAGGGA
>Ga0081538_10005394_pt1 | contig 11493 bp, 8 predicted proteins | sample TabmetS5T2R1_FD_71022 | JGI IMG/M metagenome (GOLD analysis project Ga0081538, IMG submission 71022) | Tabebuia heterophylla rhizosphere microbial communities from the University of Puerto Rico - S5T2R1 | ecosystem: Host-associated > Plants > Roots > Rhizosphere ... | reverse complement strand
CGGGCGGGGCGGCCCGCGAGGGCCGGCTGTCCAGCCGGTCGGCGATGGACCAGGCGTACGCCGGCCTCAACCAGCTCGACAGCGACGAGTACACCACCTTCGACGAGCTCACCCGGGCCTACAAGGAGAAGTTCGGCTTCCCGCTGGTCGTGGCCGTGCGCGAGAACACCAAGGAGACCATCCTCAGGTCGGGCAACGCCCGGCTGGAGAACTCCCCCGCCGCCGAGCAGGCGACCGCCCTGGTCGAGATCGCCAAGATCGCCAACCTGCGCCTGCTCGACATCGTCGAGGAGCCGGTCGACCGGCCGGTCGCCTGAATGGGGCGACTGGTCTTCCGGGGGGCGCGCTGGCCGGGGGACGTGGCCGTCTCCGGCGGCCGGATCGCCGCCGTCGGGTCGGTGGCGGAGGAGCCGGGCGACGAGGTCGTGCGGGTCGACGGCGACATCGTCACCGCCGGGCTGGTCAACACCCACCACCACTTCTACCAGTGGATGACCCGCGGCTGGGCGTTCGACCGCACCCTGTTCGGCTGGCTGACCACCCTGTACCCGGTGTGGGCCAGGCTGACCCCCGAGGACGTGGAGGCGGCCTCGGCCGTGGCCATGGGCGAGCTCGCCCTGACCGGCTGCACCACCGCCGCCGACCACCACTACCTGGTCCCGGGCGGCGACGACTCGGTGTTCGACGCCATCGCCTCGGCCGCCCGGACCATCGGCATCCGGGCCCACATCGCCCGCGGCTCCATGGACCTCGGCCAGCGCAAGGGCGGCCTGCCGCCGGACTCGGTGGTCGAGGACCTGGACGCCATCCTGGCCTCCACCCAGGCGGTGCACGAGCGGCTCCACGACGGCGACCGGGTGGTGGTCACCGTTGCCCCCTGCAGCCCCTTCAGCGTCACCCCGGAGCTGATGACCTCCTCGGCGGAGCTGGCCAGACGCCTGGGGCTGCGGCTGCACACCCACCTGGCCGAGACCCTTGACGAGGAGCGGAGCTGCCTGGAGCGGTTCGGCCGGCGGCCGCTGGCCGTGCTCGACGACATCGGCTGGATCGCCCCCGACGTCTGGGTGGCCCACGGGATCCACTTCGACGACGCCGAGGTGGCGCGGCTGGGCGAGACCGGCACCGGGATCGCCCACTGCCCGTCCAGCAACTGCCGGCTCGGGTCGGGCATCGCCCGGGTGGTCGACCTGACCGCGGCCGGCGCCCCGGTCGGCCTCGGCGTCGACGGGGTGGCCAGCAACGAGATCGGCGGGCTCCTTCCCGAGCTGCGCATGGCCCTGTTCCTGGCCCGCCAGCGCGACCTCAGCTCGACCACCTTCCTGCCCGCCGACGCCCTGGCCCTGGCCACCGAGGGCGGGGCCCGCTGCCTGGGCCGCGACGACGTCGGCCGCCTCGAGCCCGGCTACAGGGCCGACCTGGTCGTCTGGCCGGGCGACGACCTGGGCGACGTGCTCGACCCCGTGGCCGGGCTGGTGCTGGGGCCGGAGCGGCACGCCCGGCATGTGCTGGTGGAGGGCGCCTACGTGGTCCGGGACGGTACCCTGCTCGGCGCCGACATGGACGCGCTGCGCCGGGACCTGGCCCGCCGGGCCCGCCGGCTGTGGCCCGAGGACGCGAGGTGAGCGGGCTGACCCTTGACCGGTTCAACGAGCTGCCCGAGGACAAGGCCGTGGCCGAGCTGCTGGCCGTCTGCCACTCCCGCCGCTGGGCCGAGGCGGTCGCCGCCGGGCGCCCGTACGCCGACGTGGCCGCCCTCCAGCGGGCCGCCGACGAGATCTGGACGGGGCTGGGCCCCGAGGACTGGCTGGAGGCGTTCGAGGCCCACCCGCGGATCGGCGAGCGTGGCGGGGCCTCGGCCGGCTGGTCCCGCCAGGAGCAGGCCGGCGTCGGCGGCGCCGGCGGGGACGTGCGGGAGCGGCTGGCCCGGGGCAACGCCGACTACGAGGCCCGCTTCGGGCACGTGTTCCTGATCTCGGCCGCCGGCCGCTCGGCCGACGAGATCCTGGCCGCCCTCGAGCAGCGCCTTGGCAACGACCCCGAGACCGAGCTGCGGGTGGCCGCCGGCGAGCACCGGCGCATCACCCGGCTGCGGATCGAGCGGCTGCTGACCCCCGACCCGCCGGCGGGCTAGGCGTGACCGCCGGCGGCGAGTTCGAGCTCGTCTTCCGGGCGCCCCGGGTCGTCACCGCGGCCGGGGAGGTGGCCCGGTGCGTGGCCGTCCGCGACGGGCGGGTGGCGGCCATCGAGCCCCTCGAGGCCGGCCTGGCCGGCCGGCGGACCGTCACCCTGGCCGACGACGAGGTCCTCCTGCCCGGGATGGTCGACACCCACGTGCACGTCAACGAGCCCGGCCGGACCGAGTGGGAGGGCTTCGCCAGCGCCACCCGGGCCGCCGCCGCCGGCGGGATCACCACCCTGATCGACATGCCCCTCAACTCGGTCCCGCCCACCGTCGACCTGGCCGCCCTCGAGGTCAAGCGGGAGGCGGCCCGGGACCAGGTCCACGTCGACGTCGGCTTCTGGGGCGGCGCCGTCCCCGGCAACGTCGGCGAGCTGCGCGCCCTCCACGACGCCGGGGTGTTCGGCTTCAAGTGCTTCCTGCTCCACTCCGGCGTCGACGAGTTCCCCCACCTGAGCGCGGACGAGCTGGAGGAGCACCTGGGGGTGCTGGCCGGCTTCCCGGCCCTGCTGCTGGTCCACGCCGAGGACTCCCAGGCGGTGGCCCGGGCGCCGTCGGCCGCCGGCGACCGCTACGCCGACTTCCTGGCCTCGCGGCCCCGCGGGTCCGAGAACGTGGCCGTGGCCCACGTCATCGAGGCCGCCCGCTTCACCGGCGGCCGGGTCCACGTCCTCCACCTGTCGTCCTCGGACGCGCTCCCCATGCTGGCCAGCGCCCGCCGCGACGGCGTGCAGGTCACCGTCGAGACCTGCCCCCACTACCTGAGCTTCGACGCCGAGACGATCGCCGACGGCGCCACCCAGTTCAAGTGCTGCCCGCCCATCCGCGAGGCCGCCAACCGCGAGCTGCTCTGGGGCGGCCTTGGCGACGGCGTCATCGACCTGGTCGTCTCCGACCACTCGCCCTGCGTGCCCGAGCTCAAGCGGCTCGACATCGGCGACTTCGGGGTCGCCTGGGGCGGCATCGCCTCGGTCGAGCTGAGCCTGCCGGCGGTCTGGACGGCGGCCCGGGCCCGCGGCCACCGGCTGGTCGACGTGGTCCGCTGGATGGCCGAGCGCCCGGCCGACGTCGCCGGCCTGCGCCGCAAGGGCCGCATCGCCCTCGGCGGCGACGCCGACTTCTGCGTGTTCGCCCCCGACGCCGCCTTCGTGGTTGACCCGGCCCGGCTGCGCATGCGCCACCCGCTCACCCCCTACGCCGGCCGCCCCCTGGCCGGGCAGGTCCGGGCCACCTGGCTGCGCGGCCACGAGGTCACCGGCGACGCCCCAAGGGGCGACCTGCTCAGCCGGGGCTCGGCCTAGCCGGCCGGCGGCGACCTCAGCCCTTGACCCGCTCGCCGTCGATCCACACGCCCCGCACGTCGTCGGCGGTCGCGAGGGCGAACGCCTTGGCGAGCGCGTCGTCGGGTCCGCCGGCATGCCGCAGGCCGATGGCGAGCGGCGAGCCGGGACGCGGGTCCAGCCACATGGCGTCGAAGCGCTTCCCCACCTCGAGGTCGCCGATCTGGTCGCGCAGCCCGAGCCCGGCGGCCCCGGCCGACGTGGCCAGATGGAGGAGGTGGGCCGCGGTCAGGGGCACTCCCTCCGGGCCACGGAGCTGCTGCAGGAAGTAGGCCTGGAGGCCCTCCTTGAACAGGCAGAACCCGGTGCCGGCGCCCACGTCGCAGCCGAGGGCCACGTGGACGCCGAAGGCCAGGTGCCGATCGAGCGGGAACAGCCCGCTTCCGAGCGCGGCGTTGCTCGTCGGACAGTGGGCGACGGTCGCGCCCTTGGCCGCCAGGAGCTTCAGCTCGGCGTCGCTGGGGTGCACGTTGTGCGCGAACACGCTGCGGGGACCGACCAGGCCGTGCCGGTCGTAGCTGTCGAGGTAGCCACAGCCGAACAGCTCCTGGACCTTGGCGATCTCGGCCGGGTTCTCGTTGATGTGCGAGGTGAACCAGCAGCCGGCGATGTCGTCGCGGAGGGCCGCGCACGCCGCCAGCAGCTCGTCGGTGCAGGACAACGAGAACCGCGGCGTGACCGCGTAGCGGCTGCGGCCACGCTGGTGCCAGCGCCGGGCCAGCTCGCGCCCCTCGTCATACGCGCGCTGCGGGGTCGTGTGCAGCTCCGGTCGCAGCAGCCGGTCGCCGACGACCAGGCCGCAGGTGACCCGGAGGCCGCGCTCGCCGGCCCGCTCGAACAGCACGTCGACGGCGGGCGCGAAATGCGAGCCGAAGACCAGCGCGGTCGTCGTGCCCGAATCGACCAGCGACGCGACGAACTCGCCCGCGACCTCGCGGGCGTACCCGACGTCGGCCAGCTTCGCCTCCTCGGGGAGGGCGCAGCGGTCGAGCCACTCCAGCAACGGCATGCCCAGGGCGCCGATGGCCCGCATCTGGGGGTAGTGCACGTGCGTGTCGACCAGGCCGGGCAGCAGGAGGCCGCCGCCGAGGTCGACGACGGTCTCGTCGCGGTGCTCGCGCCGGACGTCCGCATACGGCCCCCGTTCGGCGATCATGCCGTCGACGACGAGCAGGCCCGCGTCGGCGTCGGCCCGCAACGCCCCGCCGCGGAAGGGGTCGTCGGGGGTGTCCAGCACCTGGGCGCGATACAGCGTCATGCCATCAGCTCCGCGCGGCGGACCGCTCCCGCTCGAACGCCAGCAGCAGGTCGGCCGCGACGCTGACGGCGATCGTCGCCGGCTCCTTGCCGGTGATCCCGGTCAGCCCGATGGGCGTGCGGATCCGGGCGATCGACGACGTGTCGTGGCCGCCGGAGGCCAGCGTCCGCTGGAACCGGGCCCACTTCCCGGCCGAGCCGATGAGCCCGATCGAGCCGAAGTCGCCGCCGCGGAGGACGGCGTCGCACAGGGCCACGTCCTCGGCGTGGTCGTGGGTCATGATCAGCACGTGGGTGCCGGGCGGCAGCTCGCCCAGGATGATCTCCGGGAGCAGCGGGACGCGGTGGACGTGGACGTTCGCCACTGCGTCCGACAGCGGCGCCAGCCGCTCGTCGGTCAGCTGCTCGGGGCGGCTGTCGACCAGGTGCAGCTCGAGGTCGTGCCGGGCGAGGATGCGGGCCAGCTCGAACCCGACGTGCCCGACGCCGAAGATGGCCACGGCGGGCACGACGGGCAGCGGCTCGAGCAGCACGGTGACCGTTCCGCCACAGCACTGCACGCCGTGCTCGTAGGGCGCCTTGTCCGACAGCGCCGTCTCGAACAGCGCCGGCTTGGCGTCGGGGTCGGCGAGCAGCTCCCGGGCCCGGTCGATCGCCACCGCCTCGACGTTGCCCCCGCCGATCGTTCCCCATGTCTCCCGGGCGCCGACCACGAGCTTGGCGCCGGCGTCGCGCGGGGCGTGCCCGCGGACCGACGCGACCGTCACGAGCACGCCCGGCTCGCGCCGCGCCCGCAGGCGGGCGACGGCGTTGAACCAGACCGACTCAGGCATGGGTGACGGCGTGCTGGGCGCGTTCCGACTCGGGCTGGCGTCCGTGCGGCTGCGCCGGCTGCGGCGGGACGACGTTGGCGTCGGCGACGTGGCCGTGCGAGGTGTGCTCCCGGGCCTGCTCGACGGCCCACCAGACGGCCTCCGGGGTCGAGGGGCAGCCGAGGTCGACGCTCGTCCCCGCCGGCCCGAACGCGGCCGCGGCCTGCCGCAGCGCCTCCCGGACGGAGAAGGCCAGCATCAGCGGCGGTTCCCCGACGGCCTTGGACCCGTAGACCGCGCCCTCCTCGGTCGCGTGCTCGAGCAGCGTCACGTTGAAGACCTCGGGCATCTCCGAGAAGCTGGGCAGCTTGTAGGTGCTCGCCGCCTGGGTCAGGAACTGGCCGCGCCGGGGACCGTCGCTCTCGTCCCAGCGCAGGTCCTCGAGGGTGAGCCAGCCGGCCCCCTGGACGAACGCGCCCTCGATCTGGCCGAGGTCCACCAGCGGCGAGAGGCTGTCACCGACGTCGTGGACGATGTCGACGCGCCGGGTGCGGTAGGCGCCGGTGAAGCCGTCGACCTCGACCTCGGCGGCGGCGGCGCCGTAGGCGAAGTACTTGAACGGCGAGCCCCGCATCACCGACGAGTCCCAGTGCAGCCCTTCGGTGCGGTAGTAGCCCGCCGCCCACAGCTGGACCCGCTGGAAGTAGGCCGTGCGGACGAGCTCCTCCCAGTCGACGTGCTCATCGGAGGTCCCAAGGCCGCGCGCGACACCGTCGACGATCCGGATGTCGGCCGCGTTCATGCCCAGCATCGCGCCGGCCACCTGCCGCAGCCGGCCCGTGATCTGCTCGCAGGCGTTCTTGACGGCGCCGCCGTTGAGGTCGGCGCCGGAGCTGGCCGCGGTCGCCGAGGTGTTCGGCACCTTGTCGGTGCGCGTCGGGGCCAGCCGGACGTGGTCCAGGGGGATGCCGAGGGTGGTCGCGGCGACCTGGATCATCTTGGTGTGCAGGCCCTGGCCCATCTCGGTGCCGCCGTGGTTGATCAGCACCGAGCCGTCCTTGTAGACGTGCACGAGCGCACCGGCCTGGTTGAACGCCGTCAGGTTGAAGGAGATGCCGAACTTGACCGGCGTCACCGCCAGGGCGCGCTTGGTGTCCGGGTGGGCGGCGTTGAACCGCTCGATCTCGCGGCGGCGGTTGGCGACGTCGGCGCTCTCCACGACCTGGTTCCAGATCGTCGAGATGCGCTCGGGGTGGCGGACCGGCTGGCCGTACGGCGTGGTCTGGCCCGCCCGGTAGAAGTTGCGCTGGCGCAGGTCCATCGGGTCGAGACCGAGCAGCGGCGCACAGCGGCCGATGATGTCCTCGATCACCAGCATGCCCTGGGGGCCGCCGAAGCCGCGGAACGCGGTGTTCGAGGTCTTGTGCGTCTTGGCGATGCGGCCGTTCACCCGGATGTTGGGGATCCAGTAGGCGTTGTCGACGTGGCACAGCGCGCGGGCGAGCACCGGCTCCGAGAGGTCGAGGCTCCAGCCGCCGTCGGCGGTCAAGGTCGCGTCCAGGGCGACGATGCGCCCGTCGGTGTCGAAGCCGACCCGCCAGTCGGCGTGGAAGCCGTGCCGCTTGCCCGACATGGTCAGGTCCTGGGTGCGGTTCAGCCGCAGCCGCACCGGGCGCCCGGTGAGGGTCGCACCCAGCGCGGCGATCGCCGCGAACCCGTGCGGCTGCATCTCCTTGCCGCCGAAGCCGCCGCCCATGCGCAGGCACTGCACCGTGACCTCGTGGTTGTGCCGGCCCAGCACGTGGGCCACGATCTCCTGGGTCTCGGACGGGTGCTGGGTGCTGCTCTGGATGAAGACCTGCTCGCCCTCGTCCACGTAGGCCAGCGCGCAGTGCGTCTCGAGGTAGAAGTGCTCCTGGCCGGAGAACTCGATCTCGCCGCTGAAGACATGGGCCGCGCCAGCGAAGCCGGCCTCGATGTCGCCCCGCGTCACCTGCGGCGCCGCGCCCTGGAAGGACTCGGCCTCGATCGCCTCGGTCACCTTGATGTAGGAGGGGAGTGGCTCGACGTCGACCTCGACCGCGGCCGCGCCCAGCCGGGCCGCCTCGAGCGTCTCGCCCAGCACCCAGCAGACGGCGTGGCCGTAGAACATGACCTCGCTCGGGAACAGGGGCTCGTCGTGCTTGACCCCGGCGTCGTTGACCCCGGGAACGTCGGCCGCGGTGAGCACGCGGACGACGCCGGGCACGGCCAGCGCGGGGTCGGTGCGCAGCCCGGTGACCCGGCCGTGGGCCTGCGGAACCTGGACCGGCCAGGCGTGGAGCACGTCCTTGGTGCGTCCCACCAGGTCGTCGGTGTAGAGCGCCGTGCCGGTGACGTGCAGGGCCGCGCTCTCGTGCGGGATCGCGACGCCGACCGATGGGCTGTCGGGCCGTTCTGACAAGGCACTCATGCCGACACCTCCTCCGGGCTCTCGGCGTACAGCTTGAGCAGGCCCTGACCGAGCATGGCGGCGCGGTAGGCCGCGCTGGCCCGGTGGTCGTCGATCGGGGTGCCCTCGCCGCGCAGGACGTCCGCGGCCGCCTGGGCCGTGCCGCGCGTCCAGGGCCGGCCCTCGAGCGCCGCCTCCGTGGCCAGGGCCCGGATCGGCATCGCCGCGACCCCGCCGAGGCCGATCCGGGCCCTGGTGACGACGCCGTCCTCGACGTCGAGGGCGAAGCCGATGGCCACGCTGGAGATGTCGTCGAAGCGCCGCTTGGCGATCTTGTGGAACGCGGCCAGCCGGGCCAGCGGCAGCGGGATGCGCACCGCCTTGATCAGCTCGTCGGGGCGGCGCACGCTCTGCCGGTAGCCGGTGAAGTAGTCGGACAGGGCGACCTCCCGCTCGCCGTCGACGCTGGCCAGCACCAGGCTCGCCTCGAGGGCGAGCAGCACCGGCGGCGAGTCGCCGATCGGCGAGCCGGTGCCCAGGTTGCCGCCGAGCGTCGCCCCGTTGCGGATCAGCCGCGAGGCGAACTGCGGGAACATCTGGGCCAGCAAGGGCACGCCGCCGTCGAGACGTCGCTCGATCTCGGTCAGCGTCAGCGCCGCGCCGATCTCGACCCGGTCGGCGTCGACGACCAGGCCGCGAAGCTCGGGGAGGCGGTCGATGGCGATGACCGACGCGGCCCTCGTGCCCCGGAGATTGACCTCGACACCCCAGTCGGTCGACCCGGCCAGGAGGGTGGCCCCCGGATCGGCGTGCAGGAGCCGCAGGGCGTCGGCAAGCGTCTCGGGGCGGGCGAACGAGCGTCCTTCGTAGCGCAGCTGGGTGGCCGCCGGCTCGGTGGGTGGCTCGCCCAGCCGGGTGACGAACGAGTCGTCGGGCGGTGGGGCGCCGAGGGCATAGGCCGCGTCACGGATCGGGCGGTAGCCCGTGCAGCGGCACAGGTTCCCGCTCAGCGCATGGAGGTCGAACCCGTTGGGTCCGTGCTCATGGCTGGGGTCGGCATCGCCGCCGTCGGCGGCGCGGCGGTCCGGCCGGTAGTACTCGGCGGCCATGGAGCAGACGAAGCCCGGCGTGCAGTAGCCGCACTGCGAGCCCCCGCGGACGGCCATCTCCTGCTGGACGGGGTGGAGCGCGCCCGGCTCGCCCAGCCCCTCGGCGGTGACGATCTCCTGGCCGTCGAGCGAGGCGATCGGCACCAGGCAGGCGTTGATGGCGATCCACTCCGTCGGCGTGGTCAGGCCGGGACGTGCCACCAGCACCGAGCAGGCCCCGCACTCGCCTTCGGCGCAGCCCTCCTTGGACCCGATGAGACCGGACCCGCGGAGGAAGTCCAGCGCCGTGGTGTGGAGCGGTACGTCAGTGATCGACCTGCTCCGCCCGTTGATCGTGACCTTGCCGGCGACCATGTCACATGCTCCTGTCCGCCTGGTGAGGCCCGTGGGCCGTGCCTGCCGGGCAACCGTCGGGTAGGAACGACTTTACCGCCGCCTCCCACGGCTGTGAAGCATTTTGGAAACTTTCTTCCGTATCGTAGAAACACCCAGGGCTAGGCGCTGCCACCGGTGGCGATCTCGGTGGGGACCAGGACGCCGGGGGCGTTGGTCGGGCCCTCGTCGATCTCGCGCAGGCAGCGGCCGATCAGCTCGGCGGCGATGCGGTCGATGGGGATGCGCACGCTGGTCAGCATCGGCTCGGTCATCTTCTGGACGAAGCCGCCGTCGAAGCCGGTGACGGCCAGGTCCTGGCCGGGGCGCAGCCCGCGGGACTTGACCGCGTTCACCACCACCGCGGCCAGCACGTCGCTGCCGGTGACGATCGCCGTCGGGCGGCGCTTGTGGTCGACCAGCCGGAGCACCCGGGCGTGGATCTCGTCCAGGCTGCTCCCCAGGACGACCGAGCGCTCCGCGACCCGGATCCCGTGGTCGGCCAGGCCCTTGCGGAACCCCTCGAGGCGCTCGAGGTCCCAGTAGTTGCGGGCGTCGTAGCCGACGAAGGCGAACCCCTCGTGGCCGCGGTCGACCAGGTAGTCGACGGCCGAGCTGACCGCGGCCACGCTGTCGATGTCGACCCAGCTCTGGGGCAGGCCGGGGGCCAGGCGGCCGAACATGGCGAAGGGGACGCCGGCCTCCTGGAGGTAGCGGGCCCGGCTGTCGTCGACCCGCGACCCGGAGAGGACGAACCCGTCGACCCCGCGGATGGCCACCAGCTCGCGGAAGACCTCCAGCTCGTCGTCCCGCTCGGTGAAGACGAGCAGGTGGTGGCCCCGGTCGGCGGCCCCGCGGACCAGCGCCTGGAGGAACCCGAGGACGAAGGCGTTGTCGGCGGCCAGCTCCTCGCCGCGCAGGTGGTAGCCGAGCTGCATGGTCCGCTGCGACCGGAGGCTGCGGGCGGCCCGGTGGGGCTGGTAGTCGAGCGCCTCGATGGCCCGCAGGACCCGGTTGCGGGTCTCCTCGGAGTAGCCGGTCCGGTTGTTGAGCACGTTCGAGACCGTCTGCCGCGACACCTGGGCCAGCCTGGCCACGTCGTTGATGTCGCTGCGGGGCTTCCCCTGCATGCCCTGCGTCGGACCTTGATCGTCGGACTGCTTCCCGGCCACGGTCGCCCTCCGGCCTCGCCGCTCGTACTGCCAGGTTACCCGAACACCCTCCTGGGGACAGGCGGTCGCGAAGCCGGACATACGGAACTCTTGACGCAGCTGAACGGCCGTGGTAGTACCTTCCCACGAGTGCTTGAACGTTCAAGTCCGGAGCAGTGAGGAGCACCCATGCGCGTGCGTCGGACCACCCTCGCCCTGCTGATGACGGGGCTGATGTTGCTCCTGGCCGGCTGCGGCAGCGGCGGCGGAGCGTCGGACAGCGGCTCGGAGGGCGTCTCGCTCACCATCTGGGCCGACGACAAGTACTCGAGGGCGATCAGGGAGTCCGCGGCCCGCTGGGGGGCGGAGAACGACGTCCAGGTCAACGTCCAGGCCGTGTCCAAGGACCTCCAGACCGTCTACGTCACCGCGGCCCAGGCCGGCAAGGGCCCCGACCTGGTCATGGGCGCCCACGACTGGATCGGCAACCTGGTCCAGAACGGCACCATCGACCCGCTGCAGCTGACCGACGACACCAGGGCGGCCTTCAACCAGCTGGCCATCCAGGGCGTGACCTTCAACGGCCAGATCTACGGCATCCCGTACGCCATCGAGAACGTGGTCCTGTTCCGCAACACCGATCTGGTGCCGACCGCCCCCAGGACCATGGAGGAGCTGGTCGCCAAGGGCAAGGAGCTCAAGGCGGCCGGCAAGGTGGACGAGATCATGGCCCTGCCCGTCGGGCCCAACGGCGACGCCTACCACATGTACCCGATCTACACCTCCGGAGGCGGGTACCTGTTCGGCAAGGGCGCCGAGGGCGACTACGACCCCAAGGACCT
>Ga0081538_10005393_pt1 | contig 11494 bp, 12 predicted proteins | sample TabmetS5T2R1_FD_71022 | JGI IMG/M metagenome (GOLD analysis project Ga0081538, IMG submission 71022) | Tabebuia heterophylla rhizosphere microbial communities from the University of Puerto Rico - S5T2R1 | ecosystem: Host-associated > Plants > Roots > Rhizosphere ... | reverse complement strand
ACCCCTTCTACCTCGAGCAGCTCGCCCGCGCGGGCGACGGTCCGCGCGCGGAAACCGCCGCCGCGGCGGATTGGTCCGTCCCTCCCCCGGTCGCGGCCGCGCTGACGGGTGAGCTGACCGCCCTTACGCCGGAAGCGCGCCGCCTGCTTGACGCGGCAGCCGTGACGGGTGACCCGTTCGAGCCGGCGCTGGCCGCCCAGGTGGCTGAGCTCTCCGAGGCGGCGGGACTGACGGCGCTCGACGAGCTGTTGGAGCGCGGGTTGGCGCGGCCCACCAGCGCCCCGCGCCTCTTTGCCTTCCGCCACCCCGTGGTCCGCCACGCCGTGTACGAGGCCGCGCCCAGGGGCTGGCGGCTGGGCGCGCACGACCGCGCGGCGCGTGCGCTCGAGCGGCGCGGCGCCGGACCGGTGGAGCGCGCCCACCACGTCGAACATGCCGCCGGTCCCGGCGACGAGCGGGCCATCGACCTGCTGGCCACGGCGGCCCGGGACTTGCAGTCGCCGGCCCCCGCGGTAGCGGCCCGCTTTCACAGCGCCGCGCTGCGACTTCTACCCGAGCGGCCCGAGAATCGTGAGCGGCGGACGCGGATGATGAGGCTGCTCGCCGACGCGCAGGCCGCCTCGGGGGAACCGCTTGCAGCACGCGAGACGCTGCTCGAGGCGCTGCGGGCCGCGCGGGACGACGAACGGCTGGCGCTCACCGTCGGGGTCGCCAACCAGGAGTGGTGGCTCGGGCGCGGCGAAGAGTCGCGGCGCCGCCTTCAGGTGGCGCTCGGCGACCTGCCCGCCGAGCCGTCGCCGGATCGCATCCGGCTGCGGCTCTCGCTCGCTTTGGCGGCGCTCGAGACGCGCGATCTGGCCGAGGCTCAGGCGCAGACAAGTGACGCGCGCGACGACGCTCGTGCGATCGGGGATCCCGTGTTCGAGATCGCGGCGCTCGCCGGCGGCGCGCTCGCACGCGTGACGGCGCTGGACGGAGCCGTCGCTGAACGGAACCTGCACGAGTCAGCGGAGGCGCTCGAGCGGCTGAGCGGCGAGCAGCTGGCCACTCGGCTGCCCGCGTTCTGGATGCACGGGCGCGCGCGGTCGGCGCTCGGACAATTCGAGGCGGCGCTGGCGGACTTCCAGCGCGGCAAGGCGATCGCCGCGGATACCGGCCGCGAGAGCATCCTGCTGTTGCTGAGCGTGGAGTCGGTGCAGACGCTGATCGAGCTCGGGCGCCTGAGCGAGGCGGACGCCGCCGCCGAGGAGGGCGTGGAGCGAGCGCGCCTGTCCGGCATCCCCCGTGCCCTGCTGTGGGCACTCAGCGCGCTCGCGACTGCCCGGCTGGCCGCCGGCGACGTCCAGGGTGCCTTGCAGCACGCCCGCGAGGCCGCCGCGATCAACACGCCGCCGGGCTTCCACGCGGCGGGACAGCCCGGCTGGTGTCTCGGCGCGGCGCTGACCGCCGCGGGCAACCCCGAGCAGGCCGTCGCGGCGATGCGCGACGCCTTCGGCGGTTCCGCGCTTGCTGCGGTGCTGCCGGCGCAGCGGCCGTCGGCTGCGGCTGACCTGGTGGAGGCTCAGCTCGCCTGCGGCGACATCGCCGCAGCCGAGCAGACGCTGGAATGCGGCGAGGCGGCCGCCGGCCGCAGCGAAACGGGTTGGGCTGCCGGGGCCATCGGGGTGGCGAGGGTGGCTGCGCTGCTGGCGCGCGGGCGCACGCGAGAGGCCGCGAAGGTCGGCGCCGCCGCGACCGAGGCCGCCGCCCACGCGCCGCTCTTGTCGGCGAGAGCGCGACTCGCCCACGGGCAGGCGCTCGCCGCCGCGGGTGAACGCCGCGCCGCCATCGAGGCCATGGTTGAGGCGGAGGCGGAGCTCGACCGGTTCGGGGCGCGGCGCCGGCGCGACGAGGCGGTTCGAGAGCTGCGACGGCTGGGCCACCGCGTCGTGCGAGCCGCCCGCGACGCGTCGACCGGCCCCCTCGCGCCGCTGACCACCCGCGAGCGTGAGATCGCCGAGCTCGTCGCAGCCGGCCGCACCAACCGAGAGGTGGCCGAGCAGCTCGTGCTCAGCACCCGCACAATCGAGGCCCACCTGCGCAACATCTACGGAAAGCTCGGCGTGCGGTCGCGCGTGGAACTGGCGCGCACCGCCGCGCGCGCCGGCCGCGAGCCCGGTTAGGTGGTTACGCCGATGCCGTAGGCCCGCCGCCGACGGATGCTGCCCTCCAGCACCGCAAACCGCCCTCAACTCGGGCTTACTTTGTCAGGAGGCAGCATGTTCATGTCAATTCAGTCACGTCGGATCCCGGCCGCTCTCGGGCTGATCGCGCTGGCAGTCGTCGGTCTCGCACTGGCCGTCGCCACGAACGGCGCCAGCGCCGCGGCCGGCCCCGGCGAGACCTCCGAGTGGTCGAAGCAGCGGACCAGCGAGCGGCTCGTCGTGCGCGGCGACGACACCGTCAAGGACGTGCCCTGTGAGGGCGGTCTCTGCATCGAGCTCGACGGCACCTTCCGAGGCACGCTGGGATCGGGGGCCTACGCCGGAGCCCTTCAGCTCAAGGTCGCCGAGACCTTCTCCAACGGCGAGGAGGGCGTCTGCGCCCCGATGAAGGGGAGCATCGTCCTCGGCACGGGCTCGCCGGACCGCCTCGTCCTCGCGCTGGCGGGCGACTCCTGCCAGGACGGCAATGGCGACCCCAGCACGACGTCGTTCACGGGCCTCGCCCAGTTCGTCGTAAAGCACGGAACGGGCGCCTACGAGAAGGCCAGGGGCTTCGGGCTGGCGAGCTTCTCCGAAGACGCCACGGACCAGGAGCGCATGACCCTGATCGGCCGCATTTCCCGCTGACGGGACGCCGATCCCCATGACACCGGGCGAGCGAGGCACGGCACCGTCCGGCCTCGCTCGCCACGGCCTAATGGCCGGCGGGCGCGCCGGGGATCAGTCGCAGGGAATGGCCGCTCGGATGGTCGTCCCCTGTCCGGGCAGGGACCGAACCTCGAGCCGGCCGCCGACCGCCGAGACGCGGTCGAGCAGGCCTCGCAAGCCCGAACCGGTGGCGGGGTCGGCGCCGCCGACGCCGTCGTCGGTGACCTCGACCAAGACCAGCCCGTCGCCGCGTTCCACGTTGACGCTTGCGTGGGTGGCGCGGGCGTACTTGGCCACGTTGGTGAGCGCCTCGGAGACCACGAAGTAGGCCGCGGACTCGACGCGGTCCGGCAGCCGCTCCGGCGGGGTCTGCTCGACCTCGACCGGCAGGGGAGCGCGGCGGGCCAGCCCATCGAGAGCCGCATCGAGGCCACGATCGGTGAGCACCGAGGGGTGGATGCCGCGGGCGAGCTCGCGCAGCTCGTCGAGCGCCTGATCGAGCTCGCTGCGGGCGGAGTCGAGCTCCCGCACCGCGTCGGGATCGTCCTCCACTTTCGATCGCAGAATCCGGAGGCTCAGGGCGAGGGACACCAGACGCTGCTGGGCGCCGTCGTGCAGATCGCGCTCGAGGCGCCGGCGCGCCACGTAGCCCGACTCGACGATGCGGGCGCGCGACGCGCTCAGCTGGTCGACCTTCGCGCGCAGCTCCGCGTCGAGACGCTCGTTCTCGAGCGCCAGCGCCGCGGCCGCCCCGGCGGCGCGGACTTGCTCCGGGTCTTCCAGCAGCGCGGGGTCGTGGAGGATTGCCGCGATATGCCGTCCGTCGCGCTCGACCTCGGTGACGGCACGACCCGCTCCGGGAGGCGGTACTTCAACCGGCCGTCCCTCGGCGTTCACGTACTGACCCGGGTCCGGCAGCCAGTACGCCAGCTCGACCGAAGGGTCGCCGAGCGCACGCGCCAGTTCCTCGCGCAGCCCGCCGGCCCGCGGAGCCTGGCCGAGCCGGCTGATCAGGGTTCCCAGCCCCCGCCCGCGAATCCAGCGGCCACGAACGAGCCCGGCGAGAAAGAAGTAGGGGACGAGCCCGAAGGCGATGGCGCCGGCGTAGAAGAAATTCATGCTGACCGACTCACGCTCGAGGAGTCCCGCCGCCAGCAACGCGGCTATGGCGAGCATCAGTGCTCCGCCGGCAAGAAACACCGGCGTGACGGCGCGGCGTAGCGGCGCGCTCGCACCCCGCCACCGCTGGACGAGCCGAGCGGTCACGCTGAGCAGCACCACGATCCCCAGCACGCCCAGCCCATCGAGCCAGGCGTCCCTGAATCCGGAGTTGGCGTCGATCAGGAGGAGGTTCTCGGGGCAGTCGGCGCCGCACTCGAATTCGGCCGGGTCGGTGAAGAGGACGAAGGGGAGCCACAGGACCGTCGTCGCGAGATAGCCGACCGCGACCAGCACGCGGTCCACCGCAGTCTCGAGCCGCCCGGAGGGGAAGGCGAGCAGCAGGTGGATCGCAGTGGCGACGAAAAGGTTGCTGAGCACCTGGCCGAGGGTCCATAGGAGTGACGGCTCGGTGACGCTGGCGACCACGCCGTACCAGGCGAACGCGGTCATGACCATGAGCGCCCCGACCCGGTTGTCCGGGCGGCGGTACCAGGCAAAGACGCCGACGGCCGTGAACCCGGCGCCGATCACCACGTCGAGCACGATCCAGAGGGCGCGGTCGGGGAGATAGTCGGCGGTGGCCAGCAGCGGCACGAGCCCAAGCCCGATCGCCGTCGACGCGGCGGCGAGCGCCCAGAGGAGTCTCGGGTCGAGCCTCACGTCGTCGGCTCCGCGATCCCGGGCGCCGGAGACGCCCGCCCGCGGCTTGGTCATCGCAGGAGTCCGTCTATGGCCTCACGCGAGAGCTCGGCCTTCGGCACGAACCCGCGTGCGCCGCACTCGGAGACGCAGGCCGCGAGCTCCGCGCCGTCGCGGCTCGACGTCAGCACGACGGCGGGGGGATCGCTTAGGGCACCGAGCCACGACGTCAACTGGAAGCCGTCGGCGTCCGGGAGGTGGACGTCCACGAGGACGAGCTCCGGCTTGAGCTCCCGAGCAGCCTCGAGCCCCGAGGCGCTGTCGGCGGCCTCCCCGACCACGCGATAGCCCTCGAACTCCAGCAGCCGGCGGGCATGTGCCCGGAAGCCGGCGTGGTCGTCCACGATGAGCACGCTCACTCCAACTTTCCTCTACCCGGAATTCTCGCTCGTAGAGGTGTCCGGGGCCGTACGGCTAGCCGTACCTCGATGCGCGGGCTAGCCACCCTTTTCGTGGGGGCTCCTCCGAGCGAAGCTACCGGCATGTTGTTCCTCAAGCACATCGAGGAGCTCGACCGGATGGCGGTAGGGGTGAACGGTCACCTGGACAGGCTCGGGACAGAGCGTCCCCTTCAATGGGACATCCGCGTCGCGCACGTGGCCCCGCGTATGGCCGACTTCGACAAGGAGTTACCGCCACAACGGGCGGAGATCTCGGGACCTCAGGCCGACTGAGTAAGCGGCTCGAACGAGAGGGCGGCCGACTCCTCGGGCGCGGGCCACCCAAGACTTGCCGCGGCCGAGCGGACGGCCGCCAGCAGGGCCCGGACCGAGGGTCGCTTGGCATCCGCGGCGCGCGTCGCCGCATAGATCGTTCGGTGTACGGATCCCTCGGCGATGGCTCTCACGCTCACGCGGGGCTGGGCCTCGGGGCGCACGAGCTGAGGTAATAGCGTCACGGCCTGCCCGTTGGCCACGAGCGCCAGGCTGGTGACGCTGTCGTTGGTTCGGTGGCGGATGTCGGGATCGAAGCCTCCGAGCTCGCGGCAGGTGCGGTTGGTGATCTCCTCCCATCCGGTGTCGCGGTGGCCCGTCGTCCACGCGTCGGCTGCGAGCTCGGCCAGCGGTACTGCGTGTCGGTGACGGCGCGCCGCCGGGTGGTCTTCCGGCAGCACCAGGTGGACCGGGTCGAGGCACAGGTCCTCACGCTCGACGCCGGCGGGCCGCGCGTGGGGCTGGTGCTTCCACTCGTCGGCCAGGACGAGATCGACGTCGCCGAGCGCTAGCGCCGGCAGCGACTGCTCGGGCTCGGCTTCGATCAGCTCGCAGCGGAGGCCGGGCGCCTCTCGTGCGAGACCCTGCATCGCCGGTAGAGCGAGACGCAGGGCAACGGACTGAAAGGAAGCGATCCGTCCCCTGCCGGCCACCGTGCCAGTGGCTGCGGCTAGGTCTGCCTGGGCGAGTTCGGCCCGCTCGAGCAGCGCCTCCGCGTGACGGACCAAGACGAGCGCGGCGTCGGTCAGCCGGACGCCTCGTCCGGCCGGTTCCAGGAGCGCCACTCCGGCCTCACGTTCGAGCACGGCGAGCTGCTGGGAGACGGCCGACGGCGTGAACTGGAGGGCGTCGGCCACGGCGGCGATCGTCCCGCGCGCGTGTAACTCGTGGAGGAGGCGCAGCCGCTGGAGGTGGAGCATTCACAAGCAACTCTACTGGGTTCTACTTATCAATATGAGTTGTTCCTAAGGGATACCTGCGGCAGGATCGGCGCCATGCCTACTTTCGGTGTCATCTTCTGCCTCGTCTCCGCCGCCGGCTTCGGCGCGATGGGGGTCTTCGGCAAGCTCGCCTACGACGAGGGTGCGACCGTGGGGACGCTTCTGGCCACCCGGTTCGTGCTCGCCGCCGCGTTCTTCTGGGTGATCTTCGTCTGCGTGGGTGGCGGTCGGGACCTCAGGGCGCTCTCTCGCCGCGATGTCGGCATCGCCCTCGCGCTCGGGGCCATCGGCTACGGCGCTCAGGCCGGCAGCTACTTCGCGGCGCTCGACCGTCTCGACGCCTCGCTGCTCTCGCTGCTCGTCTACACCTATCCCGTGATCGTCACGGTCGCGGCCATCACGCTTGGGCGCGAGTCGGCGAACCGTCGGACGGCACTGGCCCTGGCGCTCGCCTCGACCGGCCTCGTCCTCGTCCTGGCGGCCGCTGCCGCGGGGGCGCTGGACGCGCTCGGGACGGCGCTCGGGCTCGGGGCGGCGGTCGTCTACAGCGCGTACATCCTCATCTCCGAGGGCGTCGCCACGCGCGCCGGGCCGCTCGTCCTGAGCACGCTGGTGTGCACCGGTGCGGCGACGACCCTGACCCTCGGCGGGCTCGCGGGCGGCGATCTGGACCCCGGCAGCGTGAGTGCGACCGGCTACCTCTGGCTGGGCGGCCTCGCCGTCGTGTCGACGGTCGGAGCGGTGGGTCTCTTCTTCGCCGGGCTGCGGCGCGTGGGGCCCACGGCCGCGTCGATTCTCTCGACTCTCGAGCCGGTGGTCACCGTCGTGCTCGCGTTCGTGGTGTTCAGCGAATCGCTCGGTCCCGCGCAAATCGCGGGTGGGGTGCTGGTCCTGTTGGCGGTGGTCGCCGTCCGGGCGCCGGTCAGACTCCCCTCCCTCAAACTCGACCAGGAGACGGCATGAATCACTCTCTCAACGGCAAGGTTGCGCTGGTTGCGGGCGCGACGCGGGGGGCCGGGCGCGGCACCGCGGTCGCGCTTGGGGAGGCTGGGGCCACGGTGTACTGCACCGGCCGCAGCACGCGGGAGCGGCGTTCTGAGTACGACCGCCCTGAGACGATCGAGGAGACCGCCGAGCTCGTCGACTCCGCCGGCGGCGTCGGGGTCCCGGTCGCGGTCGACCATCTCGTGCCGGGCGAGGTGGAGGCGCTGGCGCAGCGTATCGACGCGGAGCAGGGCCGCCTGGACGTCCTGGTCAACGACATCTGGGGCGGCGAGCGGTTGTTCGAGTGGGACAAGCCGGTGTGGGAGCACGACCTCGAGAAGGGGCTGCGCATCCTCCGCCTCGCGATCGACACGCACCTGATAACGAGTCACTTCGCCCTGCCGCTGCTGATCCGCGAGCCCGGCGGACTGGTCGTGGAGATGACCGACGGTACCCGCGAGTACAACGCCGAGAACTACAGGGTCAACGCGTTCTACGACCTGGCCAAGACGGCGGTCATCAGGCTCGCGTTCGCTCAGAGCCACGAGCTCGCACCGAATGGATGCACCGCGGTGGCCCTGACGCCCGGCTGGCTGCGCTCTGAGATGATGCTCGACGCCTTCCGCGTCACCGAGGCCAACTGGCGCGACGCGGCGGCCTTCCAGCCGCACTTCGCGGCCATCTCCGAGAGCCCGCGGTTCGTCGGCCGCGCGGTCGCCGCCCTCGCCGCCGACCCGGACCTCCAGCGCCGCTCCGGCGGCTCGTTCTCCTCCGGCGAGCTGGCGCGCGAGTACGGCTTCACCGACCTCGACGGCTCCCAGCCCGACTGCTGGCGCTACATGGTCGAGGTCCAGGACGCCGGTCGGCCGGCGGACCCTGTCGGCTACCGCTGAGCTGCGGCGACCACGGGCGCGTGAGGCGAGACTCGGCCGGCGGCTTGACATATTCCTATATAGGTATATATTGCGATCTCATGGCACGAGCGGCGACGACAGCTGACGCGTTCAACGCCGTCGCCGAGCCGCGGCGGCGACAGATCCTCGACGCCCTCGTCGGCGGCGAGCATCCCGTGAACGACCTGGTGCGCCTGCTCGGGCTGGCCCAGCCACAGGTGTCAAAGCATCTGCGCGTGCTACGCGAAGTGGGGGCGGTCGACGTGCGTGAAGAAGGGCGGCAGCGGCTGTACCGGCTGAACGGCCACGCGCTCAAGCCCATCCATGACTGGGTGAAGAACTACGAGCGGTCGTGGTCGGAGCGGTTCGAGGAGCTGGATGCGGTGCTGGAAGACCTCAAACGACAGGAGGACGAGGAAGATGGAGGCAACCAATAGCGGCGTTTCACTCGACGCCCTCGAGCCACTCGTCGGCGAATGGAGCATGGTGCCCACCTTCAAGGGCATGCCGCCCGCAGAGGCGGGCGCCCGGGTCAGCTTTGGGTGGCTGCCTGGAGGGCGGTTCCTGATCCAGCGTTGGGAGATTCCCGTTCCGGAGGCGCCCGACGGGATCGCAATCATCGGCGCGGATCCCGGCCGCCCGGGCGCCTACCTCCAGCACTACTTCGACTCGCGCGGCGTCGCTCGCGTCTACAAGATGAGCCTCGAGGACGGGATCTGGAAGCTTTGGCGAGACGAGCCGGACTTCTCGCCCCTCGACTTCTCGCAGCGCTACACCGGCACCTTCACCGATGACGGCAAGACCGTCGCCGGCGCCTGGGAAATCTGCCACGACGGCAAGACCTGGGAGCACGACTTCGACCTCACCTACACCAAGAAGTGACGAGGCTCTTGCAGCCAAGGAGGAAGAAATGGCTGAGATAGCGAGCAGCGGGACGGCGAAGGTCACGCTCCCCACGGATCAGCAGATCCTCATCACTCGGGAGTTCGCCGCGCCCAAGCACCTGGTGTACAAGGCATACACCACGCCCGAGCTGGTCAAGCGCTGGTGGAGCGGAAGGCGGGGCGACGTGACACTCGCCGAGATCGATCTGCGAGTCGGCGGGCTGTGGCGCTACGTGATGGTGGGTTGCGAGGGATTCGAGGTCGCCTTTCACGGCCAGTTCCGCGAGATCGTCCCCAACGAGCGGATCGTGACGACGGAGGTCTACGAGGGCATCCCCGAGGGGGAGTCGCCCGAAACGGACGTGGTCAACACCGTGACCTTCACCGAGGCGGACGGGCGCACGACCCTGACGATCCTGACGCAGGCCCCGAGCAAGGAGTTCCGCGACAAGATCATCGACTCCGGGATGGAGGTTGGTATGCAGGAGGGGATGGACCTCCTCGAGCAGGTCGCCATCTCACTTCGCTGAGCGTCGCCTCCGCATCGAGGAAAGCGCCGGCTCGAGCCGGCAGAAATCAGCGCCTGCCGAGGAGGACGTGCCAGGGCTCGACCTTCGCGACGCGTAGCAGGTCCATCGGCGTCCAAGGGTCGGCAGCGAGCCGCGCGTGAATGGCGCCCTCGCTTTCGGAGTCGACGATCAGCAGCGTGTTCCGGCCGTCGCCGAGCGGGCCGCCGAGCACAACGAAGCCGGAGTCCGCGAGCCCGTCCATGAACGCCGCGTGCTCGGCCCACGCCTCCTGCTCGCGCATCGGACGGCTGGCGTCCCACGCGCTCCCGCGTTCCCGGACGACCGCGTAGTAGGGCACGCCGATCAGCGAGACGGAACGAGCTCGTCGAGTACCGCGCCGAGCCCGGTGAGGTTGGGGAGCTCTCGGCTCGGCGCCGGTTCGCCATGTTCGCCGAGTCGGTTGATCCAGATCGAGCGGATGCCCAGCTCGGTCGCGGGCACGATGTCGTGGTAGTGGCTCTGGGCGACGTGGACGTGGTGAGCCGAATCGGCGCCCGTGGACGCGTAGAAGTCACGCCAGTGGCCGTGAGCGGGCTTGTAGGAGCCGACCTCGGAGGCGACCACCGCACCGTCGAAGGGCACGCCGATTTCGCGCAGCGAGGCCTCGATCAGGTCTCGATCGCTGTTCGAGAGCGCGACCAGCCTCCAGCCACGCCGTCGGGCGTCCTCGAGCGCACCCGGCACCTCCGGAAACACCGGCCAGCGAGGGAGCGAGTCACCGAGCGCATCCCGCTCGTTCGCCGGAAGCTCCGAGCCGGCTTGCGAGGCGACCTCGCCGAGCGCAAGCGCCATTACGTCGCGGTACGTCGTCGTCGGATGCTCGCGCTGGATGCGCGGTTCGACCGTGTGGTACGTGGCCAGGAGCTCCTCGGCCTTCGCCTCGCCGAATAGACGCGCCAGCTCGGTGCCGAGTCCGCGATTCCAGTCGACGAGCGTTCCGTAGCAGTCGAATGTCGCCCAGCGCGCGGCGGGGTCGGCCATGCGCGCAGCATACGGCCTTGGTACTTGACCTCAAGTGCGGTTGAACGTTGACACTGCTGACATGCGGATAGCTGAGGTAACCCGGTTCGGCGGCCCGGAGGTGCTGGTGATACGCGACGTGCCCGCGCCCGTCGCGGGCCCAGGTGAGGTCGTCATCGACGTGGCGGTCGCCGATGTGCTGTGGGTCGAAACGAGGATCCGGCAGGGCCATGGTGGCGACCACTTCCGTGTGACGCCGCCGTACGTTCCGGGCAACGGAGTGGCCGGCTGGGTGGATGCGGTGGGCGAGGGCGTGGGCGAGGAGTGGATCGGCAGACGGGTGGTCGCGCACGCCCGCGAGCGCGGCGGCTACGCCGAGCGGGTGGTGGTCCGTGAGCGCGAGTTGACGCCCGTGCCGGATGGGCTGGGCCTGCGCGAGGCGGCGGCGCTGCTCGCCGACGGGCCCACGGCGCTGGCTCTGCTTGAGGGCATGAAGATCGCCGCTGGGGACGCGGTCTTGGTCGTGGGCGCGAGCGGCGGTCTCGGCATCGTGTCCGTGCAACAGGCGCGCGCCCGCGGCGCACGGGTGGTAGCCGTTGCGCGGGACGAGCGCAAGCTGGCGCGGATCCGAGACTTGGGCGCCGACGCCGTCATCGACTCCGAGGCGCCCGATTGGCTCGAGCAGGCTCGTGCGGCGCTGGGCGGCGACGGTGCCGACGTGATCCTCGACAACATCGGCGGCCGCCTCGGCGAGGCGGCCTTCGAGCTGATCGCGCCCGGCGGCCGTTTCTCGGCGCACGGGACGTCCAGCGGCCGGTTCGCGGCGATCGACGAGGCC
>Ga0081538_10005392_pt1 | contig 11494 bp, 7 predicted proteins | sample TabmetS5T2R1_FD_71022 | JGI IMG/M metagenome (GOLD analysis project Ga0081538, IMG submission 71022) | Tabebuia heterophylla rhizosphere microbial communities from the University of Puerto Rico - S5T2R1 | ecosystem: Host-associated > Plants > Roots > Rhizosphere ... | reverse complement strand
GGACGCCGACATCCTGCTGATGGACGAGCCGTTCGCGTCGGTCGACGAGCAGATCCGCCGCCAGTTCCAGGACGACCTGCTGCGGCTGCTCAGCGACGAGAGCAAGACCGTGATCTTCGTGACACATTCGATCGAGGAGGCCGTCTACGTCTCCGACCAGGTCGTCATCCTGACCCGGGGCCCATCGAGCGTGTCGAAGGTGGTCCGCCCGGGGGTAGACCGCAGCGGCGGCTCCGACGAAATCCGGCGCGACCCCGCCTACCTGGACTGGGTCGAGCAGATCTGGCACGAGCTTCGCGGCTACCTGGAGCGCTGAGGTGGAGCTGCGCGGCCACCGGATTCCGATGGCGTTCTCGCTGCTGGTGTGGTTCGCCATATGGGAGGTCGTCGGGCGACTCGAGCTGGTGTCGCTCCTCCCGCCGTTCAGCGAGGTGATCGCCGCCTTCCCCGAGGTCGTGTCGTCGGAGACGTTCGCCGACGCCGCGAGGATCACGCTCGAGGCGTTCCTGATCGGGATGGGGCTGTCCTTCACCGTCGGCATCGGCGTCGGCATCCTGATGGGCACCAGCCGAGCGGTCGGCTCGGTGATGGGGATGTGGGTGAACATCTTCGAGAGCTCGCCGCTGACCGCCATAGTGCCGGCGCTGATGGCTCTGCTCGGCTTCGGGCTCGAGACGATGATCGTGACCGTGGTCCTGTTCTCGGTCTGGGTGATCGCGCTCGACACCCAGGTCGGCGTGGAGCGGGTCAACCCCTCGCTGGTCGAGATGGGCCGGTCCTTCGGCGCCACGAAGCGGGTGCTCTACTGGCGGATCGTCCTGCGGGCCGCCCTTCCCGAGCTACTTGCCGGCATCCGCCTGGGACTGATCCGCGGGCTGAAAGGCGTGGTCATCGGCCAGCTGCTGATCGCCGTACTCGGGGTCGGCTACCTCTTCGAGCTGTACTCCCGCAACTTCCTGATGCCGGAGTTCTGGGCACTCCTCATCATCCTGTTCGCGTTTGCCTTCACCGCCTCGGAGGCGGTCGCGTACTTCGAGCGAAAGGTGGCGTTCTATGCATCCAGCCGTTGACCGGTCGGCCGGGTACGCCATCGCGGCACCCGACATCACCACCGTCGCCGTGGCCGGCATGGATGCGGTCTTTCCCGTCGCTCGGGTGTTCTGCGTCGGGCGCAACTACGCCGAGCACTCGATCGAGATGGGTCACGACCCCGATCGCGAGCCCCCGTTCTTCTTCATGAAGCCGGCCGACGCGGTCGTGTCGGCCGGCCGGCTGCCGTTTCCCACCCAGACACAGGAGCTGCACCACGAGATCGAGCTTGTGGTCGCGCTCGCCGAGGGCGGCCGCGACATCCCCGTCGAGCGCGCCCTCGACCACGTCTTCGGATACGCCGTGGGTCTTGACATGACGCGCCGCGACCTGCAGGCGGAGGCGAAGAAGGCGGGCCGCCCGTGGGACATGGCCAAGGGCTTCGACCAGTCCGCGCCCATCGGCCGGATCCGCGTGGTGGAGGACATCGGCCACCCGACCAAGGGAGCCGTCTGGCTTCGCATCAACGGGAAGCCGCGCCAGGAGGGCGACCTCGACCAGCAGATCTGGAAGGTGCCCGAGACGATCAGCCTCCTGAGCACGCTTGTGGCGCTGCGTCCCGGCGACCTCATCATGACCGGGACGCCCAAGGGCGTCGGCGCGGTCGAGCCGGGCGACCGTCTCGAGGGTCACATCGACGGCGTGGGCGACCTGACCGTCAGCTACGACTCAGACCGCCGCGAGGAACGAGTGGACGAGCGCGGCGGCCATCGCGCCTTCGCCGACGGCTGAGGCAACTCGTTCCGCCTTAGGTACTCGTCGCCAGCACACCGCGCCGGCAAGGAGAAGCCGTCCGAGGTCGCCACCTTCGGGTGGGATCAGCGTCGGGCGGCCGTATCGCTCAGCACTGAAGCTCGGGCCGCGTCGGTGGGCACGCCGAGCTGGTCGTAGAGGGCGCCGGCGCTCTGTACTAGGTCGCGGGCACGTTCGCGGTCGTGCGCTGTTCCGCGTGCAAGGAGCATGCGGCCGTAGTCCGCTTGGGCGTGGGCCAGCCACGGCCGTCCGCCCGTGCGCCGGTCCATCTCGATCGCGGCCTGGAAGTGGCGCTCGGCATCTTGCCAGCGCGACATGGTGGTCGCCAGCAGGCCGAGGTACCGGGAGACGGAGCCCGCGCAGACCTCGACCCAGTTGAGCAGGTTGCAGTCGGCGTATGGGAGCAGCAGTTCGTACAGTGCGGCGGCGTGGGGGCGATCGCCGAGCTGCGCGCAGACCTCTGCCAGCAGGCCGGCCCCGAAGAACCACTCCTGCCGGCCAGGCAGGTCGGCGAAGCCGTCGCTCGCCAGCCGCTCGAGCAGATCGCGGGCTGCCGCGTGGCGCCCCAAGTCGCACCACAGCGCGGCCAGCGCACAGCGAAAGATGACCAACTCGGGGTACTCCTCGACGTGGCGCGCCAGCGGGGCCTCCACCTCATGGAGCCGGCCCTGTTCGCGGCGCAGCACGAATAGCTGCTGAAGTCGTGCCCCGGTATAGGTGATATCCGGGGTCTGTGCCCGGTGGCCGAGCTCGCGGTTGCGCTCCAAGGAGACCTCCGCTTCTTCGAAGGAGCCGGCGAAGAGCGCGCGCATGGTCTGCGTGAGCGAGTGCGCCCACAGTTGAGCCGGTTGCCTGAGCTCGCCGGCCAAGCGCTCCATCGCCTGCAGCTCGGCGTCGACCCCGTCGAGATCGCCCACGAGCATCAGCGGCCCCAACCGGTGTTGGTGGCCCGCCCAGGTGCGTTCCATGTCGCCGGCGCGTTCGGCGACCTCGACAAGCTCGTTTGCCATCGCGCGCCACTCGGCTGTCTGCTGGGGATACCTGATGCCGGCGTAGAGGCCATCCAGCGCGTAGGCGAGGGTGCCAGGGTCGCCCATCCGCCTGGCCATCTCAACCGCTTCGCTGCTGATCGAGGCGACGGTGCCGGCGGAGGCTAGATCGCGAAGCGCCCCGGCGAGCCGGGCGAGCAGCTTGACCCGAAGCACGCTGTCGTCTTCGGGCAGCGCGGCGAGCGCGTCTTGGAGCAGCGGAACGAGCCGCGGGTCCTTGCCGGAGCGCACCCAGACGAAGCGCCCGCCGTACCCAATCGCTGCACGGGCGAGCAGGTCCGGCAGGCTCAGATCCTTCGCCACGTCCGCGGCGCTCGTGAAGGTCTCCTTCGCGGACGCCATCTCACCGCTTCGAGCCTGAGCCTCGCCGAGGGAGAGCAGGAGCTCGCAGCGAGTCGGCCCCTCGGGGGGCTGCTTCGAATCGAGCGCCGCGAGCGCCATCCGGTAGAGGCGAGCCGACTCCTCGTAGGCGAGCATCCGCCCGGCCTGCTCGCCGGCGCGCCGGGTATAGGTGATCGCCATGTCGCGGTCGCCACCCGCGGCGGCCTCGAAGAAGTGACGCGCGAGCTCGGCCAGATGCGGATCGAGGTCCGAGGAGTAGAGGATCTCGAGGGCCTCCCCGACCTCCCGATGGAGCTCTATCCGCCGACTTCTCGTCAGGCCGTGGTAGGCGGCGTCCCGCATTAGGGCGTGGGCGAAGCGCATGCGGCCAATCACGCCGGGCACCTCCGAGACGACGCGCGCCTCGATCGCATCGTCGAGTAACTCGAGAATGGCACCGCGTTCCAGTCCGCTGACACTCGCCAGCGCATCGAGATCGAACTCACGGCCGAGCACCGAGGCCAGGGTGAGCAGCCGGTTGCAATCGTCCGAGAGAAATCGCAGACGGCGGCCGATCACCTCTCTCACGCCCTGCGGGATCGCCAGCGGCGCTGATGCCGGTTCGCCCAGGCGTCTCTCCGCGGCCAGCAGCCGCACGATCTCGCCGACGAAGAGCGGGTTGCCCTCGGTCTCGGCGTGTACCGCCCTCGCCAATTCCGCCGCGGGCGCGCCGGGTGCTGCGAGCTCGATGAAGCGGGCAACGTCGGCCTTGCCGAGGCCGACGAGCGCGAGCGTTCGCGTGACCGGCTCGCGAGCAAGCTCGGTGAGGGTCGTCGTTAGCGGATCCGTGAGGGCTGGATCGACATCGCGGTACGCGCCGACGATCAGCAGGCGGCTGTCGCCGAGCTCGCGGGCGACGAATCGGAGAAGCAGGAGCGAGGGCTCGTCTGCCGCGTGCAGGTCGTCGAGGACCAGCACCAGCGGCCGGGCCGCCGCCACGCTCTTCAGGAACGCAGTCATGGAATCGAACAGGCGAAAGCGCGCTCCCTCGGACTCGACCGGTGGTGCCGGCGGCAGATCGGCGAGGAGGTCGCGGAGCTCGGGAAGCAGCTGGGCCACCTCCGCCGCTCCCTCGCGCAGCTGGGATCGAAGGCCCGCCGCGTCGGTCTCGCGGAGGTATGGCCGCAGAGACTGCACCCACGGCCAGTAGGCGGGGGCGCCGCCAGCCTCCCAGCAGCGGCCGACGAGCACCCGCGCCCCGCGGGCTCTGGCATGCGCGATGAGCTCCTCGCCGAGGCGGCTCTTCCCGATGCCGGGCTCGCCGACCAACAGACACAACCGTCCGCGGCCGGCGAAGGCGTCGTCGAGACCCTCGACCAGCTCGGCCAGCTCGCGCTCGCGGCCCACGAACACGCCGCGCGGCTCCAGTGCAGGCTCGGCCGCCGCCGGCTCCTTCGCCACCGCCAGGTGGAGTGCCGGGTCCTGCGCGAGTATCGCCCGCTCGAGTTCGCGCAGCCGATCGCCGGGCTCGATGCCCACTTCCTCGACCAGCGTCCTGCGGGCGTCCTGGTAGGCCTGCAGCGCATCCGCCTGCCGGTCGCAGCGGTAGAGGGCCAGCATCAGCTGCGCCCGCAGGCTCTCGCGGTACGGATGCTCGCCGATGAGCGCCTCGAGCTGAGCGACCACCTCGGCATGGGCGCCGAGCGCCAGCTTGGACTCGATCAGGTGCTCGAGCGCCGCCACGCGCAGGGCATCGAGCCGGGCGATCTCGCGCTGCGCGAACGGCTCGTAAGCGAGGTCCGCCAGCGGCGGGCCGCGCCACAGCGACAGCGCCCGCTCAAGCGCCGCGGCGGCGCGCTCGGGGCGGCCCCCGGCGAGCTCGCTCCTCCCCTCGGCGAGGAGCCGCTCGAAGCGGTAGGCGTCGAGGCGCTCGGGATCGAGCTCCAGCTCGTAGCCGTGCTCGCGGGTCGCGACCACGCCGGCCGAACCGTTGCCCTCCCCGCCCGCGAGCGCCTTCCGCAGCCGCGAGATGTAGACCTGAACGGTCTTGGCGGCGGTGGCCGGCGCACGCTCCCCCCAGAGCTCGTCGATCAGCCGGTCCGTGCTGAGCGCCTCACCCCGGTGGAGCAGAAGCACCGCCAGCAGCGCCCGCTGCCTGCTCCCGCCCAGCGCGACCGCGCGGCCCTCCTCGAGGGCCTCGAGCGGACCGAGGATGCGGAACTCCATGCGAACAGCTGGCGGGGCCAGTGGACCCAACGTACAGCAGCCCCGCGCCTCCTGCCAATGCGCCGGTTAATGTCTCCCGCTCGATGCCCTGCGCGTCGCGGCTGGCTAGCTCCGGGGGATCCGCTCGCAACCGACCAGCCGGTCACGCGCGTCGGTCCGCACGACGTCCCGGCCGCCGCCGCACATGAGCGTGTCGCGGCGGCCGTCGCGCGCGTCGAAGCGGTCGGGGCCGACGCCGCCGTGCAGAAGGTCGCGGCCGGGTCCGCCGTCGAGTCGATCGCCGCCGGGGCCCGCGTAGAGCTTGTCGTTGCCCGCGCTGCCGAAGAGCCGGTCGCCCTTGACACTGGCGGCCGCGGCGGCGGCGCCGGCCGCTCCCTGCACCCGGCACCCGTCTCCGAGCAGCGTGTCGTGGCCGTCGAGTCCGATCAGTGTGTCTCCGCCGCCACGACCGCAGAGAACGTTGCGCCCGGCGGTGCCGTGCAACACGTCGGCGCGGTCGGTCGCGGACGGTCGCGGCCCCCAGTCCGGGACACTGTCGCCGGAGTTGGTCGGCCGATTCGTGAGCCGTGTGAGGTTCGAGGCGTCCCGGTTCATCGTGAAGATCTCGGGGCTGCCGTTGCGGTCACTTGTGAAGACGATCTTGCTGCCGTCGGGCGAGTACGCGGGCTCGCGGTCGGACGACGCGCTGTTGGTGAGGTTGATCGGGTCCGTCCCGGTCGGACTCGCGGCGAAGATCTGCACCCTCCCGCCGCTCAGGCGGTGGAAGGCGATCTCCCGCCCGTCGGGGGCGACGGTCGGGTGCCCGTTACCGGCCTCGGGAGTCCGCGTGAGATTGGTTCGGTCGAGACCGGGCGCAGTGCCAGAGATGGCAAAGATGTCGGAGCCCGCCTGACCCAAGCCCTCGAAGAGGATCCTGCTGCCGTCGGGCGAGAGGGTTGGATTCTGGTCGCGGCTGCCCACAGGGAACGGGAACGTCAGCTTCGTTACTCCCGTGCCGAGGATGGTCATTCGGTAGAGCGCGGTCCCCCCGTCCCGCTCTCCGATGTTGCTTGTGAAGACGATGTCCGCCCCGTCGGGGGTGAAGAACGGCGCGGTGTTGGTGGCCCTGTTTTTCGTGAGCCGACGCTGGCCTGTGCCGTCGGGGTTCATCACGTAGATCTCGGCGTTGCCGTCACGGTTGCTGCGGAAGGCGATCTTCCTGCCATCGGGCGAGTAGGCGGGCTCGCCATTGGCCGCCCCGTCGGTGAGTTGAACCTCGTTCGTGCCGTCCGCGCTCATTGAGTAGATCTGCGTCCGGCCGTCGCGGTTCGACTCGAAGACGATCCGCCCGTTGTCGCCCGGATACGCCGCGCCGGCCGGCGCCGCAGCCGCGGCGGCCGCTACGGCACCCAGCGCGAGAACGGAGGCCACGCGGACGGAGCCCATTGCGCGCCCAGGGTAGCCGATGCCTACGCGCTCGAGGGCCGCACTGACGGTTGCGTCGCCGCCGAGTTGGCACGTTCGCCGCCGAGCGAGAGTGTTACGGCGGCGAACGTAGGAGAGTGGTTACGAATGGCCGCGCGGGGTCTGTCGAAGCATCAAATGCGAGGGCAGAAGCTGCCGCGGGTCGGAGTGGTCATTGCGCTGCTCGCCTCGATGTTCGTGTGGTTGGGATGGGCGGCGGGTGACAGCGCCGCGGCGCCGTCGAAAGTTCACTGGAGCAAGTGCCATGCGGCGCTCGGGCCGTTCGAGTGCGGAACGGTGCGCCTACCGTTGGACTACGACCAGCAGAAGGGGGCGACGATCTCGATCGCTCTGGTGCGCCTCCCGGCGACGGACCCGCAGCGTCGGATCGGCTCGCTGTTCCTCAACCCCGGGGGGCCGGGCGGTTCGGGAGTCGATTTCACGCTGTTCGCCGGGCCGTTTCTCTACACCGACGAGGTGCGCGCGCGGTTCGACCTCGTCGGCTTCGACCCCCGCGGGACGAATCGCAGTACGGCGCTGCGTTGCTTCGGCACCCCGAAGCAGTGGGGCCCCTACTTCACGCCCTTCGCCTTCCCGAGCACACCCGAGGAGGAGCAAATCTGGATCGCGGCCGACCACTATCTCGACGATGCCTGCGGCCGGCGCGGCGGGCGGATCGCCGACCACATGGCGACGGCCAATGTCGCGCGCGACCTCGACGTGCTCCGGCAGGCGGTCGGCGACGACAAGCTGACCTACGCGGGCGTTTCCTACGGCACGTTCCTCGGGGTCACCTACGCGAACCTCTTCCCGGAGACGGTTCGTGCCGTCATCGTCGACGGCGTGCTCGACCCGATCGCCTGGACAACCGGGGTCGGCGGCGAGGCGGCGACCGTGCCGTTCTCGACGCGCCTGCGAGGTGATGCAGGCGCCCAGGCGACCCTGCAGGAGTTCTTCCGGCTCTGCGATGCGGGCGGGCCGGCGTGCGCATTCGCCCCCGCCTCCGCGGCCCGCTTCGCGGCCCTCGGGGACAAGCTCCGCCAGCACCCCGTTGAGGTGACCTTGCCCGATGGCTCGGTGATCGATCTCAACTACTCGAACCTGATCGCGATCACCCTCGGCGCGATGTATGACTCGCTCTCCTGGGAGGACTTCGCGAGGGTCCTGGCCGACATCGAGGGGCAGGCCGACCCCGCGACGCTGGGCGCACGCTTGCGGCCGTTCCGGCTCCGCCCCGCGTACATCACAAAGCGCGGCTTCCCGCACTACCCGAACCTCGTCGAGGGGTTCCCGGCGGTCGCGTGCGCGGACTCCGACAACCCAGACTCGTACTCTGCTTGGTCGAGAGCGGGCGCGGCGGCCGACGCTGAGTTCGGCTATTTTCGGACGGATCTGGACGTGGGCATCGTCGATCTGCGCCGACTGGCCGCGCGCCGACCAGGACCGCTACACCGGACCGTGCGACGGGCACACAGCAAACCCGGTGCTCGTGATCGGAAACCGATTCGATCCAGCGACCCGGTACGAGGGCGCGGTGACAGTCGCGAACCTGCTCCCGGACTCACGCTTGCTCACCCTGCACGGTTGGGGCCACGCCTCGCTGTTCCTGTCGCGCTGCGCCGACGAGCTCGCGAGCCGCTACCTGGTGGATCTCGTCCTCCCCTCGCCGGGGACCGTATGCGAGCAGGACCACGTCCCCTTCACGTCCCCATAGCCGCCTCGTCGGCGAAGCCTTAGCGCGACTCGACGAGCCCCGCCGCCTGACCACCGGCGGCGCCAGACCCGCAGGAGAGTTGTCAGGCCGCCGCGAGGAACGAGTGGACGAGCGAGGCGGCCATCGCGCCTTCGCCGACGGCTGAGGCAACTCGTTTGATCGACCCGTGGCGCAGGTCGCCGGCGACGAATACGCCCGGGCGGCTTGTCTCGAGGTGGAACGGCTCGCGGTCGAGCGGCCAGGCCGAGCCGCCCTGTGCCTGGGGCAGATCGGGGCCGGCGAGGCGGGCGTCTAGTCAGCCGCGCGCTATCCGGTAGCGCTGCTGCTGGAGCTGCCGCCGATCGCGCGCTAGACGGGAATCTCCACCCGCAGGCGCGTGCCCTCGCCGGGTGGGCTGTGCAGCTCGAGCCGCCCGTCGAGGGCGGCGACGCGGTCCGACAGTCCACGCAGGCCCGACCCGCTCGCAAAGTCCGCGCCGCCCACGCCATCGTCGTTGACCTCGACGACGATCCTGTCGGGTGCTCGCCGGACGGCGACCGTCGCACGCTCCGCGCGCGCGTACTTGGCCGCGTTGGTCAGTCCCTCGGAGACGACGAAATAGATCGCTGTGGCCGCGGCTTCGGGCAGGCCCTCGGGCGGCGCGCTCGTAATCTCCACCGGCACCGGGACTCTGCTGGCGAGCGCCTCGAGCGCCGGCCCCAGCCCGCGGTCGGTGAGCACCGCAGGGTGGATGCCGCGCGCCAGCTCGCGGAGCTCGTCCAGGCTCGCCTGCAGCTCTGCGCTCGACTCGTCCAGGATCGTCGCGATCTCGGGTTGACTCTCCGCCTTCGCGCGCGCCGCGCGGAGCCTCAGCGCCAAGGCGACCAAGCGAGACTGGGCGCCGTCGTGCAGATCACGTTCGAGCCGCCGGCGCTCGGCATCGCCGGCCTCGACGAGGCGGCGTGCGATGCGGCTGCGTTCTTCGGCAACGGCGATGCGGGCGGCAGCCTCCCGCTCCCGCTCGGCGAGGCTGGCGCGCATCTCAGCCGCTTCGGCCCGCTCGGCCCGCTCGCGCATCGCGTACCCGGCGAGCCAGCCGATCGCGAACAGGAGGGGAGTGAAGATCAGCCCGCCGGCGGTGTGGGTCGGATCGTTGTAGACGACGATCGCCGCCCCGCTGACCACGATCGCAAGGCCGAGCCGCGCCTGAACGGCGTCGCGGAGGTTGCCAAGCAGGAATGCGGCGGCGATACCGGCGACGGAGGCGGTGGCCGTGTAAGGGACCAGCCGGCCATCGACGAACGAGAGCGCCGCGGCCAGCAGCCAGACCGACGCGGGTGCGGCGAAGGGGAAGCGGCGGCGCCCGAGCAGCGGCAGCATGACGAGCGCGATGGCGGGTACCGCAAACCACCGCGTCGTCTCCGGCTCCCGCTGCGGATCGCGCGTAAGCGCAACCTCGAGTGCGCTCTCGACCGCGGCGATCACGATCAGCACGTCGAGCCCGTACGCGCGCGCGAGGGACCAAACCCGGCTCACGGAATGAACGTACTGCAGCTCGGCTCGGCCAACCGCCTCGGCGCCGCGCCACGATCGCCGCCATCGTGCGTACCCGCGCCGGTCGCCGACTCGACAGCTCCGCGCTGATTGCCGACGGCGACCACGCCCGCGCCGACGCCTACGTCCGGCTGGCGGTGCCGGCGTGCCGCGCTTGCTCGCCGGGCCCACCCGGGCCCGGGCGGGCCAGGGGCTGGGTAGGGGGTGTCGGACGGCGGTCGCGGGATGGCGTGCCGAACGATCTTCGGTGTTTGGCGGTCTTTGCCGAATTATCAGCGGCCTCGCCGCGGCCGACGGCGGGGTCCGGCGCATCCGTGCTGCATTGGGGGCAACCTTTGCCCCCAATCGAGCACGGTACAGGAGCTCGCCCGGGCGGCCGTCGAAGAATCTTCGAATGCCATCGCCAGCGGACGCTGACTAGAACACCGAAATCTCGGTCAGCCCACAATCCCTTTCACCGCCCGGTCGACCGGACGGCCTTGCTCCATCTCCCACTGCACGCCCCAGGGATCGATCCAGTAGAAGAACTTGTAAGGAAACGGGGTGAGCTCCTCGGGAACGTGGTCCTCGCCGAGGACGTCGATGTGGAGGCCTCGTTCTTCGTACGCCTGCTGCTGGGACCGAATGAATTCGTAGGCCGCCACCGCGTCCGGCACTTCGACCGCCACGTGGCGAATGCCGCCCAGGTCGTTCGTCTGCCTGCGGTGGATGGTTTGGTCACCCTCGGGGTGGTGGTAGGTGAACAGTTCCAAATAGACACCCATCTCAGGGTGCCTCAGAAAGCGAGCGTCCAGGTTAACCCGACCGTCGGCAAATCCCGCATCGCGGGCGAACGAGGCCAGATCCAGACCCGGGTAATCCATGCGACCGTCGGCGTTGCTTGCCTCCTCAAAGCCGAGCACCGTGCCGTAGAACTCGGTGGCGACCTCGATGTCGTCGACGACGACGTTGACGTGCGAGATGGCTTGGACATCTCGCCGCGGGGTGAAGTCGGTCATCGTTCCTCTACACAGTAGGCGCCGTCCGGCGGTGCGCGTCAGCGAGACGTCAGTGAAATGTCAGCGGCTTCGGGTCTACTCGGGGTGCCGGATCGGACCACGAAGGCCACCGAGAGATGCCGCAGGGAGAACGGATGAGCGACGAGCAGGACGGGCGCCCGGCAAGTGCCGCGGAGGCCTTCGGCCTTGCGAGGACCCTGAACTGGTTCGACGGGTTCTCGATCGCGCTGGGCGTGCCGGCGCTGCTGCTCTTCTCGGTCGGGTCGATCGTCGTCCTCACGGGGACGCTCTCGCCGCTGATCTGGATCGTGTCCGTCTCGATCGGCCTGCTCCAAGCGTTCATCTTCGCCGAGATGGCCGGCCTCTTC
>Ga0081538_10005391_pt1 | contig 11496 bp, 10 predicted proteins | sample TabmetS5T2R1_FD_71022 | JGI IMG/M metagenome (GOLD analysis project Ga0081538, IMG submission 71022) | Tabebuia heterophylla rhizosphere microbial communities from the University of Puerto Rico - S5T2R1 | ecosystem: Host-associated > Plants > Roots > Rhizosphere ... | reverse complement strand
CGATCTGCACTCCCAGCGAACCGGCGTTCATCTGCAGCGGCGCGTCGCTGTCCGGCGGCACCATCGCCTGGACCGTCCAGCCGCGATAGCTAGGCCGTGTTCGACGCAGGCGGGGCATAGCGAGCGTCTGGACAGTGCAGCGGATGACGCCTGCCGATCGTCCATCGCGACAGCGCCCGCTTGGTTTGCGCCTCGCAGCTGCTTTGCCTCTAAGCGGCAGCGGGGGTGACCTGCGGCGGGGGTGACCGGCGGGCCGGGGTCCAGGCTTGGATCGGGGGGATCCATCGCTCGACACCGGGCCGGTTGCGCTCACGCCGGCTGATGTCCGCTGACGTGTGCGCGTCAGCGAGACGTCAGCGGAATGTCAGCTGGCCGTGTTCTGCTTCGCCAGACCGGATCCTGACTGCGAGTGCGAGGAGAGCTACTGCGATGTTCGCCAATACCAAGAGGCCCTACGGCAGCGTCCAGGATTGCCGTGGGTCGTTGCGGATTGTGGCGTTGGCGGCGCTGGCAACCGCGTTGGCGGCGGTGGCGCCGGCGTCCGCCGCAGCCATGCCCCACAGCGCCACCGCGCTCACGCACTCCGCGGGCAGCGGCGCGCGCGGCGGCGAGAACCTGCTTGCCGGGTCGCCCCGGATCGGCACCGTCGAGGCGCTCGTTCCCCGGCGCGGGCGCCACGCCGGGCGGCTGATCGTGTGGGTGCGGGTCAATCATGCCCCCGGGACTGCACGTGCGCTTGCCAGGCAGCTACCGGAAGCGATCCACAGCGGCCGCGTGGTGGCACGCGTTGGCAAACGGTCGCGCTTCGCCACGCACCGGCTCGAACTCGACCGTAGCCGCGTCGCGCACGGATACCTCCTGCGCTTCTCAAAGCCCGCCACCTGGGGCCTGCTGGCAGCCCGCGGCGGCCGGCGCGTGCGCGTCTCGCTGCGCGTAGCGCAGACGCTCGACCTCGACTCGGACGGCGACCGCGAGGATCGCGCGCTGGCCACAACCAGTCGTGCCGTGCCACTCGCCCGCCCCGCCACCTCGATCGAGCCCGAAGACGGCAAATACGTCAGCGCCGTCAACAGCGACAGCATCGAGGTCTCCAAGGGCGCCGTGACCCACTACACGTTCGGCGGGTCGTGCCCGGCAGAAGACAAAGTCCATGCGCCGATCAGCCCTTCTGACGGCACCTTCCTGTTTGTCGACAGCTCACCCACGACAGAGCCGAAGCTTTTTGCGACCGTCGCGGGCCAGGGCCGATTCACTTCCAACACGGGTGTCGAGCTTGACATCACCACCGAACAGGACCTTCAGGGCGACACTCGGCCGCTTTGTCAGTCGAGGAGGCGCGGCAGCTTGAGATGGAGTAACTCCCCATCCCCATAGCGGGGCGCGGATCGGCCCCAGCAGCACCAACCGCGCGGATCGGAGGCAGTCCCGCTCCTGTCCTGCCGTTGAAACCGATAGCGACGGCTAACTGCTAACTGCCCCCATGCTTGCCGGGCAGCGGCACCGTAGCCCGCGGGGAGGGGCGCCAAACGGCTTTCGCTTTCGCCTGACAGGAGCAGTCCTGCCCCGCCCCTCTCCGGCCGCCTTCGCGCTCTCGCTATCCATGCGAAAGCACCAGTCGCGCTAGATCGAACGAGTCCCTGCGGGGTCTAGCCTCCGCCAAATGACGGAGCGCCGAGCTCAGCCGCCGCGTCGAAAGGGATCGCCGACTTGCTTAGCCCTCGCAGACCCCTCCCATCGCCCTCGCCGTCGAAACCGTGCGGGTCGCGGCCGATCACCCTGAAGTCGCGGCCGACCCATCCCGATGAGCTTACTTCCGCGCGGGAGCGGCTCTGAGGGAGACGCGACCCAGGTCGCCTCCCTCAGAGTCATCGTCGTTCGGCTATGGCACGAACGAGCACGCGCGGAACGTGAGCTCGGTTTGGCGCCCGTTGTGAAGACCCGGTGCCACGGGGCCGATCTCTCCTGTTACGCCGTTATGCGTATGGGTGTTCGCGTGAAACTGGTTGAACGCGCTCTGCAACGACGGCTTGTCGCAGAGTCTCGGACCAACCTCAACGAGCCCGTTCTCGGTCTCGACGAAGTGGCGGTGGGCCGCCACGTCCGACAGGCTTGGGTCTGCAGCGGCAACGCTCACGATCGCGATCAGCGCGGCCGCCACCGCCACCACGGCAGCGAGCGCAATGCGAGTCCGTCCGAACATATGAGTCCTCTCCAAAGGCCAGTATGGGTAAGAGGCTCCCCCGGGCCAAGGAAACCCTCCGGTCGCATATCACCCTAAGCGGGGACAACGATCCCCGCCAGCAACCCACCGGACGAAAAAGGGGCGAACTCATCATCGGTGGCCTTCGTCAGTCGGCGGCTCATCCTTGCCGTAGCGGGGCTTCGCGGAGCGCCTAGGTGCGCTACCCGGCGCCCCGCCGAAACCGTGAGAGCAGCGCCTTACTCCCGCAGCCCGGCGGCATCGAGGGCCTCCTTCCGGGATCGAGTGAACCGAAGCCCTACCACGCTCCCGGCGCGAAACGTCCAGACGGAAAACATGGGTAGCTCAACTTCGGCTCCGCTTTGCCTTCCCCGCGCCGTCGAGCGCCCAGCGACGAAGACCTTGGCACCTGCATCGCGGAACTCTTCACCGATCAGCCTGTAGTCGGCCCACTGCGCGAGGAACTCACGCGTGAAAGCCTCTATCTCCTCGGGGCCACGAGCGACAACCCGGTCTTCCGCATCGGGCATGTACGACTCGAAGATGATCTCGGGATCGAACGTCTCGACGGCGGCCCCAATGTTGCCCCGCGCCCACTGCGAGTAGATGTTCCGCACGCGCTCCACGTCCTCCTGCGACATTGCCCGCCCAGTATCCCGCCCGGTCTACCCTCGGCAATGGTGAGCGCGGAGCTGAGCCGCCGCGTCGGAAAGGTCGTCGGCATCCGCCGCTGGTCGAGATGAGCGCTGAACAGCGGCGCGAGTTCCACGAAGCGCTGCTCGACGCCGACAGCTTCGAGGATCTGCCCGGGAAGTGGCAGGCCGCGATCCTGAAGGCGGAGCAGCGCCGGCCGAAGCTGCGCGTCGTCAGCGGCGACTAGTCCTCACAGCCGACGCCGTCGCCATTGCCGTCGAGGCCGTACGGGTCACGGCCGATCACCCTGAAGTCGCGGCCGATCCATCCCGATGAGCCGTGGGATCTCGGGCATGATGACGCCGGCAAGCGGTAGATGGGGCCCGAGCACCAGCGGTGCAACCGGTCGCATGGCGGGAAGCTCCGCGCAGTTGTACGGCCACCGCGAGCAGACCACGAGGCCTCGCTTCGGCGGCCTGCCCGATCGCGATCCCGATAACGGGTGGACCGCTGGTCGAGGCATTGGTCGGGCGGCTTCAACCCTCGTTGCCCTCTGTGCCGCGAGCGCGGCGACGCGTGCGACGATGCGGTGCGGCTGACCACGTGAGTACCGGGGACACCGGGAGGTCTTGGAGGACGGCCGAAGCCGCCCTCCCTACGGCTGGCGATGCGCGGATTTAGTCGTCGTCTCCGTCATCGTCTTCGTCGCTGTCGTCGCCGTCGTCGTCATCATCATCATCCTCGTCGTCGCCTCCGCGAGGCATGTTGTCCTGGACGACGATGTCACCCGTGACCGGGAATGTGGGCTCGAACGTGTTCCCGCAAGCGGGCGTGTTCGGCGAGGGAGGCGCAGGTTGAAGGATGTCAGGAAAGTCCGCCCAGGAGATCAGGTCTGGTGCGACCGTTGTGTTGTCCACCACCGTGAACGCGATCCCCATCCCGAGGTCCTCGGGATGATTCGAGGCGTTGATGATCCCGCCAACCGAGGCGCGGATACCGGTCACCTGCAGGCAAGTGACCTGTCCTTCCCAACGGTTCGGTAGAGATTCCCAGACGAACGTGCCGGTCGGGTTCTCACCGAGCGGACCGCTGCTGGCGTCGAAGTCGAAATCCAACCGCCCAGGCACGGAGCACGCCCCGGACCCCGGTTGAGCGGCCGCGTTCCTGGCGGTCACGACCGCTTTCACCTGACGCTTGTCGCGCAGCTTGAGGAAGGCCTTGCGCGAGAGCTTTACCTTGACCAGCTTCGACTTGCCGGCGTTCAGCTTCACGGACTTGCTGGCGAGCAGCTTGCCATTGCGCCGCAGCTTGACCGTCACGGTGGAGGCTGTGCTCGTCGCGCCGGTCACGCGAACAGCGGCCACACGCTCACGGTTCACGCGCACGGCCTGGGTGGAGACCGGCATCACCGACCCGCAGAACGCGCGATCCCCTGCACCGCCAGCGTCGTCGTCATCGTCTGCGTCGTCGTCGTCACCGTCGTCGTCATCTTCGTCGTCGTCGTCCTCAGCGTCGTCGTCTTCGTCGCCGCCGGACCCCGGTGGTTGCTGAGCCGTCTGCCCCAGGGCAGTCCCCGCCAGCGTCCCTACAGACGAGCTGAGTCCCATGAGCGCCACCACCAGCGCTCCCACCAGCCACAGCCATGCGATCCGTCTCATCACAAGGCTCTCCTTTCGTCGCACGAACCATCCCAAGACCCGCCGACCCGCTCAAGGGAGGCAAGGAGATCGCACACCCTCCTTCCCCCATCTCGTGCATTCGAAAATCTGCCGGGCAAACGGCAGGCGGCGATCTTGAAGGCGGAGCAGAACCGGCCGAAGCTGCGCGTCGTCAGCGGCGACTGAGTCGGCCTGGGGGCTCGCGGAGGGGACGGCGCAGGACTGCTCCTGTCAGGCGGAAGCGACAGTGGCTTATGGCCGTCAGGCCCGCACGGGGGCGTGCTGGACCGCCTCGAACGCCGTCCTCTTCACCGTCGTCGTCGGGTACTACGCGGCGGTGGCGCTGGGATACGGCTGACCGCCGCCGCCGGCCTCTACACCCGGCCCGCACGGGGGCGTGCGGGACCATCGGTGTCGGCGTATCCTCAGCCGGACGTTGGCCTTCGCGGCGCACCCTGCACCGGGCGTTGCCGAGCGCACGCCGACCGTTCCAGCACGGGCCCACCGTCCTTGGCTGTCCTCCTTGGGCGCACTGGCCTTGGTCGTGCCGGTGCTCGCCTTGGCGGCTGCCGATGGCGGCTACTTCGCGGAAAGCTGGGGCTGGGCGACCCTCGCCTACCTGTGGCTCGTGGCACTCGCCTTGATCACCCGTGCACATGTGCGGCTGGGGCGGCTGGATCTCGCCCTGCTCGGTTCAGTGTCGGCGCTGGCGATGTTGACGTTGGTCTCGGTGGTGTGGTCATCGAGTCCCTCGCAAACGCCACTGGAAGCGCAGCGGGCGCTTCTCTACGTGGCCGCCATAGGAGGTGTGTTGCTGCTCACCCGTCCGAGCTCCGTCTGCACTCTCCTCGGCGGGCTCACAGCCGGGATCACGATCGTCTGCGCCTGGGGGCTCGTCGATCGTTTGTTTCCAGACGGGACTCCCGTCTCGGACGCCGTCGGCGCCACCCGGCTCGCAGAGCCGCTCGGATACTGGAACGCCCTCGGGTTGTTTTCGGCGATGGGAAGCCTTCTCGCATACGGCGTGGCCCTCCAGGCGCGCACGGCCTTCGGCCGGGGGGCCGCTGCTGCCGCCATGGTCGTGCTCCTGCCCACGCTCTACTTCACGTTCGGACGGGCGGCCTGGCTGGCGCTCCTGCTCGGTGCCGGTGGTGCGCTGCTGCTCGTTTCTGCCAGGCGGCGACTGGTCACCGCTCTTGTGGTCCTTGGTTCGCCGCCCGTCGCCGCGGTCTTGTTGAGCTCTCGATTGGACGCGCTGAGCGCTTCGTCGCCCTCAGCGGACGCAGCTGCCGAGCAAGGTCGCTTTCTTGCGGCCGCCCTCTTGGGACTCGCGCTCATCGCGGCACTGGCCGCCGCCGTCATCTTGCCGCGCGCGCACGTCAAAGCTGCCTCGGTGCGCCTCCCCCACACGCGGCTTGCGGCCGTGCTCGGCGTCGTGGGAGTCGTCGTAGCCGGAGCGGTGGTCCTGGGCAATCCGGTCCGCGTCGTGGATCGGGGCTACGAGAGCTTCGACAAGCGGCCGTCGCCTGTGCGGGGCGATCTCCGAGCCCGACTCCTCACGCTGTCAGGCAGCGGCCGGGTGGACGCGTGGCGGGTCGCCTGGAACGACTACCGCGAAAACCCTCTATTGGGGTCGGGGGCGGGCAGTTTCGAGCAGTACTGGCTCGAGCATCGCCCGACTTCGGTCAACTTCAGGGACGCCCACAGCTTGTACCTCGAGACCTTGGCCGAGCTGGGTCCGCTCGGTCTGGCCTTCCTTGGCGGCGCCGTCGCCGCTGTCGTGGTCGCTGCGCTTCGGGTACGGCGAAACCCCCTCGCTGCATGCGGTTTCGGTGCCGTGGTGTGCTACCTGGCGCACGCGGGCGTCGACTGGGACTGGGAGATGCCGGCGGTGACCATCGCGGCGCTTATCTGCGGCGCCTCGCTGGTCGTTCTTTCCCGCGGCGAGGAAGGCTCCGAAGCGGGATGGCGCCTGCGCGCGGGGGGAGTCGGGCTCACTGTGGCACTGGGCGCGGCCGCGGTGGTCGGGTTGGTCGGGAACGGGGCGTTGGCCACGAGCATCACCGACCTTGGGGCGGGCGACTATCGGTCCGCAGAGCGGGAGGCGCTGCGCGCTTCGCGCTGGGCGCCGTGGTCGGCGGAGCCCTGGTACATGCTCGGCGAGGCACGCCTGGCAATGGGCGAGCCCCTCCGGGCGCGAAGGGCCTTTCGGATGGCCACCGAGCGAGATCCGCGCAACTGGGTGGTTTGGGCCGAGCTCGCGCGGGTGAGCGAGGGGCGCGATCAACGCCAGGCGCTCGCCCGTGCCTTCGTGCTCAACCCGAGAGCGGGGATACCGAACGGTCGGCGCGACGACGGAGAAGGACAGTGAGAGACCTGATCTACCCCTTTCCGGTGCGTAACCTACGCAAATGGATAGCGGACCTTGCATCAGGTTGGGACATCCGCCTATATTGCTTGGTACTCCGTCGCCCGAGTCAAGGAAGGTGGCCGAATGGCCCCGTGGAATGTAGGTCACCGGGAGCATGCTGATGCTTGGGTGTTCCGTTTGGTACTTGCTGCCGCCCTCACGGCGGCCCTGATCGCGGTGCTCATCTCCTCGGGCGGCTTTCAGGCGATCGATGAGGCATTCGGAAAGGGCGACCCCAAGAAGGCCGCGTCGGCCGAGTATCAGGAGCGCCCAGGTTGGGGCTGTGGCGACCGCAATCACGTCCACACGGGCCCGCCGGGCCGCCCGGACGCGTCGCCCCCGCCCGGTTGCGCCTCTCCGCCCTAGGCCCGGATCACGAGCTTAGAAGCCGGGCGCCGCGCCCAACATCTCCGGCGCGAGGCGGAGGCACTCGTGCGGGCGATCGCCGCGCACTGCGGCCCAGCACGCGCGACCGGTCCGGGACGCGGTGCAGGAGCTGCCCCGAGCGCTGCGACGGCGCACTGGCCCGGCGTAGGCGCGCTCGAGCGCATCGAGGCCGTGGCGGGCCTTCGGCGAAGGCGCTCAAGCCCGCGGCCTGGGCGCTCGTGTAGTGCGCCTCCAGCGGCTCAGGCTTGTTGAGGGTGTACTTGCGCTCAACTGGCGGATCCGGCGGCAGACCGTCCATGACGGTCGTGCTTCCAGGCTGACCGACGGAATCGCAGCCGCCCTGCGCGGCGATAGCTCTATCGCGCCGGAAGCCACCTCGGCGCTCGAGCCGCTCCAGCGGCGCGATCGAGGCGTCGACGACGTGCCCGCCGCCGCTGCCTCGGACGATCAGCGGCAGACGCAGTGGCGCGCGCCGAACCACCCGCAGCGGCGCTATCGCAACGAGGCAAACCCGAGAGTTTGCGGTGTAGGAGGACGAGTCCTCCATGTCGGCGAAGGCGGGTGCGAGCGGCGAGCCGATTGTCTTCTCGCGACGCCTCCTTCGTCCGTATCGGTCGTTTCGGACGCCGCGATCGGCGCTCCCTTCGTGTTGAGAGCCGAGACGTCTCGGATCGAGGCCGGCTCGGCGCTGGCTCAGTTAAGACTCCTGAGATCGCAGGCGCGGTTCGGCGGTGTCAACCTATGGGTGTGGCAACGGCTCGGGAACGCGTGGTCAGCTTTCTGCACGCGGAGCTCGAGCGGGTGGCCACCCGCGACGATGACGGCTACCCGGGCGAGGAGGCGCGGCCGGAGCGCGAGGGGCGTGTGGCCGGCGTGGTGGGGGCGCTGCGGGCTGTTGGGCTGCTCGGGGCTGATGAAGCCGAGGCCTGGCGGCTGCGGCTCAGTGGGCTGGGTATGGAGCGGCCGACGCCGTCTGACACGACCCGTCGGGCAGCAGACGAGCTGCTGCATGATCTGCTCGAGGCGGTGCCCGTCGACAACGGGGGTAGGGGCGACGACATCACGCGGTTCGCGGGAGCGATGGCCGCGCTGGGGGTCGTGGGCGCGTCGTCGGGTGGATGGTATGAGCGTCTGGCCCGCCGGATGGGCTGGCCTACCGCTTGCGAGGCCAGGCAGGAGAACAGGGGCGGCACACAGAGGGATCTGCGCGCGGTGCTTGCCGGTCCAGCCGAGGCGGTCGATGGTGTGCGGGTGCTCTGTGCGCTGCGCTTCGAGGACGGCGTGAGCTTCCTGCTGGAGCTCGAGAACGCTGCCGACCGGTTCGGGGAGCGTCGGTGGGATTTCGAGCTCTTCGACGATGTCGGGACGACCTACTCTGGCGGCGGCGGAGCCCGGTTTTCCACGCCGGCTCCGGCTGACGCTAGCTGGCTGGAACTGCGTCGAGCAGGGTCGAGACCGATTCGGGTTTCGCTGTGATGCGCGACGCGGCTTTGGCACGGCTTGAGTGGCTGTTGCGCCAGCCCGACCCAGACCGGCGGACGAGGGAGTCCGCCTACCTCGAAGGCACGCTGTTGGCCTACCAGCGCATCGGCGTGCTGTCCAGCAGCGAAGCTGACCGCTGGCGGGTCCGCCTGGCCGGACCCGCCACCGATTGGGATGCCGAACCCGGGCCGCCGCTACCCGAGGCCGACCGTGCCGCCGGCACCCGCTATCTGGAGCGACTCGTGGCGGGCGTTCCGCGGCTGCGCCGCAAGCCGACCCCCGAGGAACGTGCGGCGGGCGCGGAGTGTTCGAGCGCGATCGAGACTCTGCGCGCCGTCGGCCTGCTCGATGAGCGCGAGCACAGCGAATGGAGTCAGCGCCTGTTAGCAGCGGAGGCGCCCTGGCTCGACGACCCGCCGCCGCCAAGCGAGGGGCCGTGCGCCATCAGCATTCCCCCGGAGACGCCGGAGGAGGCCGCCGAGGACGCGGCCTTCGAAGCGGCCTGGGCGGTGCGACCGAACGCCGAGACCACGCGTCGCGTCGTCACCGGCTCACCCGAGCGGCACGCCGGCCTGGCGATGATCGCCCTCGCCGCGCATGAGGACGCCACCAGCCTGCACTTCCACTTCGTCGGCGAGCCCGCCCCCTTCGACGACGCGCTCGATGCTCTTGTTCCGCCGCCCCTCCGCGACGACCGCGGCACAGCCTACGAGCCGGTGGATCCGCGCCCGGTCTCCGCCTCCTCGCACTCGCACGAGCCCGATAGCGACCCCCGGCTAGTCATCATCGGCACCTGGCTCTACACGCCCGCAGCCCCCGACGAAGCGGCCACCTTCGAGATCGAGCAAGCGGGCGGACGCTGGACCCTTCCCGCCACCACGTGAGTCGCCGGGGCCGCCGATCCGCCCAATCGTCCGTCCAGTCCGCCGGCCCATAGCCCGCATACGCCCCTACTGTCAACTCGCGCTTCCCCCATTCGCGCATTGCGACACTCCGCGCTTCACGCTCAAGACGGTCGCTGTCAGGCGAACCCAGGAGCCCGCCCTGCGGGTCTAGTGGCCGGGACGCGCCGCTCGTCATGCCACTAGGGCTTCGAGCCCTCACGTGGCCTTCCCTCGGCTGGGTTGCATTCCCGAAGCCGCGCAGCCGGATCGCGTGATGCAGGGCCTCGGAGCGGCTCTCGTTGACCACTCGCTTCCCCCTGCTCACCGCGATTTGGGCGCGGGTGTCCGATCGCCGGCGCCGTTACTTCCCTCCGAGCGACGCCCGGATTCGACAGGAGTACCGCCTGGCGGCCTGGAACCGCTGCTACTGCCAAGGCCGGTTGGCGAGTTGCTGGGCGACCACTCGTTTGGACCGGCCAGTGGGTCTTCTGGGAGAGCGCGCCGCGCAAACGAGTACGCGGCGCGCCCGGCGGTCGACCCGCCTAGCTCGGACTAACCCCAAGTTCTCCCTACGGCTGGGAGATCGATAGCGACCTGTTGATGCCGGACGCCCCGGCCAGCTGGCCGGGGCGTCCGCGCGCCTTCTCAAGATCCGTCGTCGACCAAGAAAACCGACCCCGAAGGAGGCGCGCATGACGCATGATGACGTGCTGTTCGGCTATCGCCTGCGGCTGTTCACGCTTGCCGAGGAGCTCGGCAACGTGTCCGAGGCCTGTCGGCAGATGGGCATCTCGCGCTCGACCTACTACGCCTGGAAGCCGAAGCTGGAGCGCTACGGGCTCGACGGGCTGCGGGTCAGGGAGCGCCGGCGGCCGCGGATGCCAAACCAGATCGGGCCCCACCTCGAGCACCGCATCATCGCCTTCGCGCTCGGCCACCCGGGGTTCGGCCCGCGGCGGATCGCGGCCGAGCTGGCAAGGCCTAAGTGGGGCGGGCTGCGGATCTCCGAGCACGGCGTGTGGCGGGTCCTTCGGCGCTTCAACCTCAACACCCGGTCGAAGCGCCTTGCCCTCATCGCCCGGCACGCCGACCCCTACGAGCGTCGGCCCGAGTCGGCGCCGCCCGAGCTCCACATCGACGCCCGCGAGCCCGGCGAGAAGGTGCAGATGGACTGCTTCTTCGTCGGCCGCCTTGCCGGCGCCAAGGGGGTGATCTGGCAATACACCGCCACCGACGTCGCCTCCGCTTACACCTGGGCGTTCCTGCGCTCCACTCACCTCAACCCCTCGGCGCGCTTCACCGCCGAGCTCGTGCACCTGGTCGCCCGCGAGCTCAAGGCCGCCGGCTGGAAGCTCGGCGAGGTGACCACCGACAACGGCTCGGAGTTCCGGGCCGCGGGATTCGGCGAGGCCGTCGAGGCCGCGGGCGCGAGCCAGCGCCGGATCAAGGCCGGGCGCCCGGACTCAAACGGCTGCGTCGAACGGACCCAGCTGACGATCCTCGAGGAGTGCTGGCGACCGGCGTTCTCGCGCTCACTGGCGCCGAAGATCACCGCCCTGGGGCGCGACCTCGACGAGTACCTCAACTACTACAACAACGATCGCGCCCACACCGGGCGGCTCACGCAGGGACGGATCCCCGCCGATATCGTCTTCGGCGCCCGCAAGATGGCAACGGTGAGATGACGCCGAGTTGTCAGGTCAACTCGGGGCTAGGACGGACTAGGTTCCGCTGACGTCCACCGGGACCGTGCCGCTGTCCGTGCCCGCGATCTCGATCCGCTGGTGCTCCTCGCCTACCGCTCCGCCGCGGATCACGATTTCGAGCAGACCGTCCTCGATG
>Ga0081538_10005390_pt1 | contig 11496 bp, 10 predicted proteins | sample TabmetS5T2R1_FD_71022 | JGI IMG/M metagenome (GOLD analysis project Ga0081538, IMG submission 71022) | Tabebuia heterophylla rhizosphere microbial communities from the University of Puerto Rico - S5T2R1 | ecosystem: Host-associated > Plants > Roots > Rhizosphere ... | reverse complement strand
GCGGCTGCTGGACGGGCGTCGGCCGCATCTGCGCGTCGCGCAGCGACACGACCCGGCCCTCGTACGACACGACCTCGCCGGTGAACAGCCGGGTCACGATCTCGAGGGTGTCCTCGAGCAGGTCGAATCGCTCCTTCGTCGACGGGAAGGGGACGCCGAGCTCGTGGTGCTCCTTGTCGTGCCAGGCCGCACCCAGCGAGAGCTCGAGACGACCGTGCGACGCGTGGTCGACCGTGAGCGCCTGCGCCGCGAACATCGACGGGTGCCGGTAGGTCACCCCGGTCACGAGCAGGCCGAGCCGGATGCGGGTCGTCACTCCCGCCAGCGCCGCGAGCGTGGTCATGCCCTCGAAGGTCTCCCCCGGGCCTTCGCCGTACATCGGTTGGAGGTGGTCGAACCCCCAGGCGCCGTCGAATCCCAGCTCCTCGGCGAGCTGCACACGGCGCACCAGTTCGTCCCAGGGCATGCGTTGCTGCGCAACATCGAGTCCGAACCGCATGGGCGGGACCATCTCACACCCGCGCGCAGCGGGCAACGTCGGGGTGCCAGGTCCGCGTCACATCGGCGATCACGAGACCTCCGGCGCGGTGGCGAGGCCGCGTAGGCCCTGCAGACAGCCGCCATCGACGAGGACGTCGACACCGGGCAGGAACGACGCCTCGCCCGACACGAGGAACGCGACGACAGCAGCCACCTTCCCGGCCGTGCCCAGCCGCCCGGCCGGTGTGACGTCGAGCATCACCTGCATCATCGGCTGGGCGTCGAGCTCCTGGCGCCCCATGCCGGTGTCGATAAGCCCGGGCGACACGGACATGAAATATCCGGGAGGGTCAAGGTCGCGTATCGGCACTTGCGTCGGCGGGCGGTGCCAGAAGCTGGTCGATGAGGATCCCGGTCAGCCACGCCTCGTACCGTTCCGGTGTCCAGCCTCGGTCCACGACGAGGAGCCGGTAGATCTCGGGGGACATGAGTGCGTGGATGATGTCGGCGGCATCGCGCTCTCGCAGCTCGGGCGCCAGCGCGTGGGCGCGAGCCAGTGCGCGTGCCACGAGGCGTTGGCCCCGTTGGCGCTGCTGGGTCAGTTCGTCGAGCAGCGCTGCCGCGTCGGGGTCCGAGGCCGCCGCGCTGACGAGGATGCGGTAGACGGGCGCCGTCCTCGAGTTCACCTGGGCGGTGACTCCGACAAAGCCCGCCAGCTGGTTCTTGGGGTCAGGGTCGGCGACGAGCGATCGGACGTGGGGCCGGTCCGCCAACGGAACTGCCTCGTCGTCGCCGACGATGGAGACATCGAGCAGGGACTTCAGGATCCCGCGCTTGGACGAGAACAGGCGGTACACGGTGGCCGGAGGGACATCCGATAGCGCGCTTATGGCCTCGATCGTGGTCGCGCCGTAGCCGCGTTCGAGGAACAGGGTCCGGGCGGCATCGACAACCGCGCGCCGGGCCAGGCGGGTCCTGGCCTGGCCGCGCTGGCCGCCGGATTTTTGCCCCTTGACTTCGACCACACTGTGAGACTACTACTCTCGAATTGAGAGTTCTACTATCAATCTCGACAGAGAGCCCACCGGATCGATCGTGACCCCAACATCAGGAGTGACCATGACCGACTCCTCCACCCAGGGAATCAAGACCGTGCTCCACCCGGTCACCGACCTGGCGGCCGCCAAGGCCGTGTACACCGCCCTGCTCGGCGTCCCGCCCCAGCACGACGACTCCTACTACATCGGCTTCGAGGTCGCCGGCCAGCACATCGGGCTGGTGCCCGGCGGTGGACCGCAGGGAATGACCTCACCGATCGCCTACTGGCACGTGCCCGACATCGAGGCGAAGGTCGCCGAGGTGACGGCCGCGGGGGCCACCGTGAAGGAACCTCCGCACGACGTCGGTGGCGGCCGCCTGGTGGCCACCGTCACCGACCCCGACGGCAACGTCCTCGGGCTGCTCCAGGACCAATGAACCCGACCGCCCCGGGCCCGGCGTCGTCGCGACGCCGGGCCCGGTGACGCCGTAGGCGGCGCAGGGGCGGCGCGCCCCAGGGATGGACACACGATCAGACGGATGGAGCCACGATGAGCATCGCCACGAGGACGAACACGCAGTCGCCCGCGCGGCACGACGCCGACAGCCACGAAGTGATCCGCGTGCACGGCGCGCGCGTGAACAACCTCAAGGACCTCAGCCTCGAGATCCCGAAGCGTCGACTGACGGTGTTCACCGGGGTCTCGGGCTCGGGCAAGAGCTCGCTCGTGTTCGGCACGATCGCCGCGGAGTCGCAGCGGCTGATCAACGAGACCTACAGCGCCTTCGTGCAGGGCTTCATGCCGACGCTGGCGAGGCCCGACGTCGACGTCCTCGAGGGGCTGACGACGGCCATCCTCGTCGACCAGGAGCGTATGGGCGGCGACGCCCGCTCCACCGTCGGGACGGCCACCGACGCCAACGCGATGCTGCGCATCCTCTTCAGCCGACTCGGGCAGCCTCACATCGGCTCGCCGAACGCATTCTCCTTCAACGTCGCCTCGGTGCGAGCGAGCGGTGCCATCACGGTCGAGCGCGGTGCCGGCAAGACCGTGCGGCAGACGTTCACCCGCGCCGGCGGCATGTGTCCGCGCTGCGAGGGCCGGGGCACCGTCTCCGACTTCGACCTGACCCAGCTGTACGACGACAGCAAGTCGCTCAACGACGGTGCGCTGACGATCCCCGGCTACAGCATGGACGGCTGGTACGGCCGGATCTTCCGAGGCTGCGGGTTCTTCGACCCGGACAAGTCGATCCGCAGGTTCACGAAGAGGGAGCTCCAGGACCTGCTCCACAAGGAGCCGACCAGGATCAAGGTCGAAGGCATCAACCTCACCTACGAAGGCCTGATCCCCCGGATCCAGAAGTCGATGCTGTCCAAGGACCCGGAGGCGCTCCAGCCGCACATCCGGGCGTTCGTGGACCGGGCGATCACCCTCACCACCTGCCCCGATTGCGGTGGCACCCGGCTCAGCGAGGCGGCCCTGTCGTCGAAGGTCGACGGGATCAACATCGCCGATGCGTGCGCGATGCAGATCAGCGACCTCGCCGGTTGGGTCCGGGGCCTCGACGAGCCGTCGGTGGCGCCGCTGCTGGCGGCGCTGCAGCACACCCTCGACTCGTTCGTCGAGATCGGCCTCGGCTACCTCAGCCTCGACCGGCCTTCGGGCACGTTGTCGGGTGGCGAGGCGCAGCGCACCAAGATGATCCGCCACCTCGGCTCCTCGCTCACCGACGTCACCTACGTCTTCGACGAGCCGACGATCGGGCTGCACGCCCACGACATCCAGCGGATGAACGACCTGCTGCTGGACCTGCGCGACAAGGGCAACACCGTGCTGGTCGTGGAGCACAAGCCGGAGACGATCGCGATCGCCGACCACGTCGTCGACCTCGGCCCCGGCGCCGGTACGGCGGGCGGCACCGTCTGCTTCGAGGGCACCGTCGACGCGCTGCGGGACAGCGCCACCCTCACGGGCCGCCACCTCGAGGACCGTGCCACCCTCAAGGAGACGGTGCGGACGCCCACCGGCATGCTGGAGATCCGCGGCGCGACGGCGCACAACCTGCACGACGTCGACGTCGACATCCCGCTCGGAGCGTTGGTCGTCGTCACCGGCGTGGCCGGCGCCGGCAAGAGCTCGCTCGTGCACGGGTCGATCCCCGCCGCCGCGGGCGTGGTGTCGATCGACCAGGGCCCGATCCACGGCTCGCGGCGGAGCTACCCGGCGACGTACACCGGACTGCTCGACCCGATCCGCAAGGCGTTCGCCAAGGCCAACGGCGTGAAGCCGGCGCTGTTCAGCGCCAACTCCGAGGGCGCCTGCCCCAACTGCAACGGCGCCGGCGTCGTCTACACCGACCTGGCGATCATGGCCAGTGTCGCCACGACCTGCGAGGAGTGCGAGGGGAAGCGGTTCCAGGATTCGGTGCTGGACTACCACCTCGGCGGCCGCGACATCAGCGAGGTGCTCGCGATGTCGGTGACCGAGGCCCAGGAGTTCTTCGGCACCGGCGAGGCCCGCACGCCGGCCGCCCACAAGATCCTCGAGCGGCTCGCCGACGTCGGGCTCGGCTACCTCACCATCGGCCAGCCGCTCACCACCCTGTCCGGCGGGGAGCGGCAGCGGCTCAAGCTGGCGACCCACATGGCCAAGAAGGGCGGCATCTACGTCCTCGACGAGCCCACCACCGGCTTGCACCTCGCCGACGTCGAACAGCTCCTCGGGCTGCTCGATCGGCTCGTCGACTCCGGCAAGTCGGTCATCGTGATCTCGCACCACCAGGCGGTCATGGCGCACGCCGACTGGATCATCGACCTGGGCCCCGGCGCCGGTCAGGACGGTGGCCGGATCGTCTTCGAGGGCACGCCCGGCGACCTCGTCGCCGCCCGCTCCACCCTCACGGGCGAGCACCTCGCGGCGTACGTCGGCGCCTGACCGTGCGGCGGGACGGCAGGGCTCGCCTGCGCGGCTCGAGTCCTAGACGGCGGGGATGACCTCGTCGTGGATCAGGCGCAGCTGCGTGTCGACGTCGGCCACCCCGTCGATGTCCATGCCGGTGAACGCCTTGACGAGGCTACGGTCGGTGATCGCCAGGATCATGTGGTTCACGCCGGCCGGGGCGATCTCGTCGCGGATCTTCGCCGCGCACTCGGCCGGTGAGCCCGACACCGACAGCCGCTCGGCCAGCTCCGGCGACGTCAGCTCGACCCCCTTGGCCAGGTCGCCGCCCGCGATGGCGTCGATGATCGGCTTCAGCTCCGCGGCGTCGACGCCGTTGCGCGCCAGCTGCTCGGCGGGCATCGACGAGGCGTAGATGCCGACCATCGCCCGCGCCGCGTCCTTCGCCTTGGCCGCGTCCGGGCCGGTGGCGAACACCACCCACGCACCGATGTCGAGCGCGTCGGCGTCCTTGCCGGCGCGCTCGGCGCCGGTGCGGAAGTGCTCGATGGCGAAGTCGTAGGCCCCTCGCGTGTAGCTAAGGGCGTGGTGGCAGCCGTCGGACAGCTCACCGGCCGCCTCGAACGACCTGGGCCCGCGCATCGCCCCGATCATCAGCGGTACGCGCTCCTGCACCGGCCGGGCGAACGTGAACAACCCGTTGTAGGTGAAGAACTCGCCCGAGAACGTGATCGTACCGTCGTCGAGCAGCGTGCGGATGACGTGGTGCGCCTCCTTGGTGCGCGACAGCGGCCTGGTCGTCGTCCAGTCGATGCCGTACTGGGCAAGCAGCCCGAAGTTGCCGCTGGAGATGACCGCCTCGGCGCGCCCACCCGAGAGCTCGTCGAGGGTGGCGACGGCCTGGGCGATCAGCGTCGGCTCGCGCAGCACGACCGACGACAGGCTCGGGCCGAAGCGGATGTTCTCGGTCTGCGTGGCGGCGGCGGCGAACAGCAACCACATGTCCTTGTGCCACGTCTCGTCGGCGGCGTAGCAGGCGTGGAAGCCGAGCTCGTCGGCCAGCTTGATCGACGCGAGAGACTCCGCCAGCGGGTAGTCGGGCAAGAGGACGTAGCTGTACTTCACGGTGTTCCTCCCTCGCTCGGGCTCGCATCGGGTCCTTCGGTGGTTCCGGTGGGGGGTTCAGCGTCGAGCTCGGCCAGGAGCTCGGCGCCCGACACGACGCGCTCGGCGAAGTGGCGATGCATCCACGCCAGGTGGTCGTGACGGCTGTGCATGATCCGCAACGTGTCCCAGTTGGGGAAGGTCTGTTGGAGCACCCAGCGCTCCATCAGGCGGGGATCGACCTCGTAGACGTGCTCGAAGCGGGTGATCGCCACGTCGCTCGCACGCGCCGACGGCGGCGGTGTCATCTGCTCGGTGTGGCGGTAGCCGATCCGTCCGTTCGGTCCGGCCATCATTGACCACCTCCCTCATACGCTCGGTCGAGGCCGTACTTGCCGGGGTTCATGATGTTGTTCGGATCGAGCACCCGCTTAACGTCGAGCATCACGCCGTAGCCCCGCCCGAGCTCCTCGGGCACCAGATCGACCTCGCCCTCCCGGCACGACCCGTGGCAGGCGCTGATCGAGCCGCGGTAGCGCAGCGTCACCGCGGCGATGTCCCGCTTGGCCTGCACCCAGAGCCGCCAGGCCTCCTCGCCGAGCTGCTGCTCCCAGATCCCGACGTCGATCTCCGTGAGGTAGTCGATGCCGGTCGCCCCGTTGGTGTAGGCGAACATCCCCCAGTCGTCGAAGACGTCGGTGCGACGGCGCAGCTCGGTGACGATGGCGTGCCACTCCCGCGTGACAGCGGGGAGGTTGGTGTAGGCGATCGAGGCGTCCTCGCAGTGCCAGCTCATCGGGACGACCTGACCAGAGCGTGTGCGACCGTGCAGCGGCGTCGCGTAGCGATCGTGCCGCGCGGCCCAGTCGCCTTCGGAGATCTCGTCGCCGAGATAGCGGCCACCGTGCTCCCGGGCGATGCGCAGGAGGCGCTTGCCGCCGACGCGGACCTCGTCCTCCCACCCGTACAGCGCCGTGCACACGAGCGCCTTCACGTCCGATGGCTGGGGGATGTAGGCCTCGTCGTCGCGGCGCAGGTAGGCGACCTTCCACTCGTCGAACAGCACCGCCCCGGCGAACGTGGCGACCCCGGCGCGAGCAAGGGCGCCGACGCAGCGGTGGGCGGTGTCGTAGTCGCTGAAGGCGAAGAACGGCGACAGCTCCGCCTCGGGCTTCGGGAACAGCTTGAGCGTCGCCCGGGTGGCGATCCCCAACGTGCCCTGGTGACCCATGAACAGGTGCTTGAGCTGGTAGCCGCTCGAGCTGCGGGTGATGTTGCCGCCGATGCCGTCGCCGACGTGCATCACCTCGCCCGTCGGCAGGACGTGGTCGAAGCTGAGCACGAGGTCGCGGGTGTGCCCGTAGCGTGACCCGATCAGCGACCAGCCGCTGGTGCCGATGCGCCCACCGACGAGCGAGCAGGGGTAGGACGCCGGGTTGTCCGGGTAGATCAGCCCGTGCCGGCCGAGGACCTCGTTGAGCTTGAGCATGTTGATGCCGACGCCGACGGTGCAGGTGCGGTTGTCGAGGTCGATCTCGTGGATCTGGTTCATGCGCTTGACGTCGACGAGGATCCCGTGGCGCAGCGGCACGGCGCCGTCGGTGAGTCCCGTGCCGCCGTCGCGGGGCACGATGGGCACGCCCAGCTCGTTGGCGAGGCGGACGACGGCGACGACGTCCTCGGTCGACTCGGGCAGCACGACGACGTCGGGGACGTGCTCGGACCACCGGTGGACCGGGAACGGGGCGGGCGTCCTCGCCCGGTTGAACCGGTCGGCCTTCGATGTCAGCACCTGGTCGGCGCGCAGGGCGCCGTGCAGCCGGGCGACGAGGTGGTCGAGGGCGTCGGCGGTGAGGCTCATTGTCCGGCGCCCGGGTCGCCGCCGACGTCGATCCCCAGCGATTCGGCGAGCAGTTCGTGGAGGTCGACGACCTCAATGCTCGCCTCGGCACCGGCCGCGGCGAGCGGGCGCTCGGACCACGGGCAGGCGCTGACGAGCGTGTCGACGTCGAGCGTCGCGGCCTGCTCGATGCGCCGGGCGCTGATCGCCGCGGTCAGCTCCGGCTTCTCGATGGCCAGCCCGCCGCCGGCACCCGAGCAGTAGGACCACTGGGTGACCCGGTCGACGTCGTGGAACGTGAGCCCGGGGATGGCCCCGAGGATCTCGCGCGGCTCGCGCCAGATCCCCTTGCGCTTGTTCAGCCGGCAGGGGTCGTGGTACGTGACGGTGCGCTCGATCGGGACGTCGGGGCGCAGGCGGCCATCGCGCAGCATCTCGGCGAACAGCTCGACGACGAGCACGATCTCGATGCCGAAGTCGTCGCCGAAGTAGCGCGGGTAGTCCTCGGTGAAGCTGATGTAGTCGTGGGGGTCCAGCACGAGCACCCGGAGGGCGCCGGCGGCGCGCCAGTCGGCGAGGTTGTGCTCGGCGAAGCGGCGGGCCTGGTCGGTGTAGCCCATCTCGGCCGCCGGGCCGCCACAGCACCACTGGTCTGCCATCAGCCCGAACTCGTATCCGGCCCGCCGGAGGATCTGGGCCACCGCCCGCGGCACCGAGGTGCGGTAGAAGGCGGCCTCGCAGTCGACGAACAGGATCGACTCACCGCCGATCGGCAGGTCGAGCCCGTCGGCCCAGTCGCGGACGTGCTCCTGGCTGACCGGCGTGTCGCCGAGCACCGGCTCGTGGGTGCGCTCGTCGGTCGACGCGTTCCAGCCCTGCCACCCCGGCTGGTGGACGCCCTCGTCGACGGCGAGCGCACGCATCGCCTTCACGACGTCGACGGTCCGGGTCCGGAAGCGGTAGAAGTCGCCGGTGAACAGCGTGTTCGGGCAGCGCAGCTCGCACGCACCGCACTGCGTGCAATTGACGTAGTCGGCGGCCACGTCGGCGACGTCGAGGTGGCCCCGCTCCATCGCCACGACGTTGGCGTGGAACGCCGTCGGCGACCACGACTCGTTGCGTGTGACCTGCACGACCGGGCACACCTCGCGGCAGAACTTGTGGCCGGAGGAAAAGCAGTTGTAGGAGCCGTTGTGCCACTCGGCGAGGAACTCCGCGGTGCGCTCGTCGCGCCCCCGTACCGCCGGCGGGGCGACCGCCACGGTGTCCGGCTGGGCGTCCCACGGCTCCTCCCCGTTGCCCGATCCCGGCGTGTACGGCTCGGCCAACGACCGTCGCCGGTCGTTCGTCTCCGTCATGTGCCCCGAACCACCCCTCGAGAGCAAGACGGGCCGACCGAGCGCCAGCCCGCCGCCGCCACGGTAGCCCGTGGGCAGTGCCGGAGCGACGGCCTCCTACGGCTGCCGGCACTGGCGGGACGTGCGCTCGGAGGTCTGGAGCCCGGTGCTGTCAGCCGGCGTCTTGCTCGCGCGCCCGGATCGCCTCGAGCGACTCCTGGAAATGCCAGTGGTGGCCTTCGAGATCGTCGGCCTCGTAGCGCCGGTACCCGTAGAAGGCGTCCTCGATCGGCATCGTGATCGTGGCGCCCTCGGCGACGGCGTGTTCGTAGTGCGAGTCGATGTCGTTGACCGCGACGTTGATCATCACCGTCGCGTGGCCGACGTCGCCGGGGCTGTACAGGTGGTGGACATCTCGCGCCGCCACGGTCGCGCGGCCGATCATGACCACCCCGTCGCCGCGGCGGGCGTCTCGACCGAGGACGCGATGACGTCGGCATCGGTACGCGGAACCATCACTTCATGTTCCCCGCTCGCAGCGACGAGTTCGGACCGATGCGTCCACCGCCCGGAGCTCACCCGGAGCTCACCGCCGGACGGCGATCGGCCCGACGATGTGCGAGCTCAGAGGGTGCGGACACAGCCGAAGCTGACACCGCCCTCGCCGCTTCGTCCCTCGGCGTTGCCGAGGCGGGACCGGCCAACTCGCCCACATCCGTCGACCGTGAACCTTCGCCGCCACCATCACCGTAACGCGAGGGAGGGGGCTTGCCGCAAGCGACCCAAACGTGCTGACCATGACTCGTCCGCTGAGTCGATCACGGCCAGAAACCCGTGCAGCCAGGAGTTGTGGAATGGGTGTGTTGCCTTCGGCAGATGGGTCGAGCGGAACCGCTGAACATGCGGTGGTAATCGCAGGAGGCGGCCCGACCGGGCTGATGCTGGCGGGCGAGCTGGCGTTGGCGGGGATCGACGTCGTCATCGTCGAACGACGCACGAGTCCGGATCTCGACGGATCGCGAGCTGGGGGTCTTCACTCCCGCACCATCGAGGTGCTCGATCAGCGCGGCATCGCGGATCGATTCCTGTCCGCAGGGCAGGTACATCCGAGCGTGGGCTTCGCGCAGATCCGCTTGGACATCAGCGACTTCCCCACCCGCCACAACTATCTCCTGGCGCTGTGGCAGAGCCACATCGAGTGCATCCTGGGCGACTGGGTCGCTGAGCTCGGGGTGCCGATCCTGCGTGGCTGCGAGGTGGTGGGCTTCGCGCAGGACGACGGTGGCGTCGATGTCGAGCTGTCCGGCGACACGTCGCTCCGAGCGGAGTACCTCGTCGGCTGCGACGGAGGACGCAGCGTAGTCCGCAGGACGGCCGGCATCGGCTTCCCCGGCTTGGACCCCTCGACCAGCTGGATGATCGCCGAGGTCGAGATGGACGACGAGCCGGAGATCGGCATGCGCCCCGAGGGCGGTGGCATAGGGCCTGTCGACCGAGCGGACGGCGGCGGGCCCTACCGGGTGGTGCTGAAGGAACGGCAGGTCCAACACGCCCGCGAACCCAAGTTGCGGGACCTGAGCGACGCGCTCGCCATCGCCTACGGGACGGACTTCGGCGTGCACAGCCCCACCTGGATCTCGAGGTTCACCGACATGACGCGGCAGGTGGCGTCCTACCGTCGCGGCCGTGTACTGCTGGCCGGGGACGCCGCACACGTGCATCCCCCGCAGGGCGGCCAGGGCCTCAACATCGGCGTCCAGGATGCGGTGAACCTGGGATGGAAGCTTGCCCAGGTGGTCGGCGAGACATCACCCGAGAGCCTCCTGGACAGCTACCACGCCGAACGACATCCGGTCGGTGCCCGGGTGTTGCACAACACCATGGCGCAAGTGGCGCTCAGCATCCCCGACGACCGTCACCGGGCGTTGCACGACACCATGACCGAACTGCTGAGCATGGACGAGCCGCGCCGGCGCATCGCCGCGATGATCTCCGGTCTCGACGTCCACTACGACCTGGGAGAGGGACACCCGTTGCTCGGGCGGCGCATGCCCGACCTCGACCTGCACACCGCCGACGGTTCCACGCGCGTCTTCACCCTGCTGCACGACACCCGGCCCGTGCTCCTCACCCTCGGACAACCCGGCGGCTTCGACATCTCTCCGTGGGCGGATCGAGTCCGGTCGGTCGACGCCGAGCACGATGGCGTGTGGGAGCTCCCGGTCCTGGGCGAGATCGCTGCGCCCCCGGCCGTGCTGATCCGACCCGACGGGCATGTCGCCTGGGCAGGAGACCTCACGGACCCCGAGCTGCCTCGAGCACTTACGACCTGGTTCGGAGCGGCAACTCCGGCTTACCTCGGAACCCCTGGTCATACCGACGGTGACCAGAGCTGCCTTTGACGAGGTGCACGGGGTCGTCGGCTCCGGTGAGGTAAGCGATGACTTCGCTGGTCGCCACACGTCTGATCGACGACACACCGCTGCGAGCCGTAACCGCACGAAAGGACCCGCCATGGAGATCATCAACCTGGGTGTAGAGGACGGGCTGCCGCCGGTGGACTGGGAAGCCGTCGTCGAGAAGCTCGATGACGGGTCGGCGCCGGCCCCCGACGCGCACAACGCTCGCACGACATGGCTCACGACGGTCAACGAGGACGGCAGCCCGCACATGACTGCAGTCGGTGCCCTCTGGCTGGACGGCACCTTCTGGTTCCAGACCGGTGCGGGCACCCGGAAGAGCCGCAACCTCGCGCGTGATCCGCGCTGTTCGATCGCCGTGTCCATCCGCGACG
>Ga0081538_10005389_pt1 | contig 11496 bp, 7 predicted proteins | sample TabmetS5T2R1_FD_71022 | JGI IMG/M metagenome (GOLD analysis project Ga0081538, IMG submission 71022) | Tabebuia heterophylla rhizosphere microbial communities from the University of Puerto Rico - S5T2R1 | ecosystem: Host-associated > Plants > Roots > Rhizosphere ... | reverse complement strand
TACTGGGCCTGCTGCTCTACCTGTGGCGCTCGGCGAGCGGCGTCGAGCCGGAGGACGGCGGGCCGCGCATCCGCGTGCTCGCGGTCGCGGCGACGGCGCTCGTCTTCTGCACGATCGTGGCCGGCGGCTACATGGCCGGCACCCAGAACTACGGCCGCACCGACTACCAGCTCGGTCAGGGTGCCCACCATGCCTGCGGGCGCCAGTTCCCCACCTGCAACGGGGACTTCATGCCGTTCGGCAAGGCCGAGCTGGTCGACATCCACCTCACGCACCGGGCGTTCATGTACCTCGCCTCGATCCTCGTGATCGCGCTCGTCGTGACCGCGCTGCGGAGGGGCGTGGCGACTCGTTACGCCTGGGCCCTGCTGGGGCTGCTCGGCCTGCAGATACTGGTCGGGGCGCTCAACGTCTGGCTCGAGGAGTATGAGCTTCTGATCCTGCTCCACCTGGCACTCGGCACGCTCCTGTGGGCGACCTCGCTCGGCATGACGCTGCAGCTCTCGCCCGCCCGCGAACGCGCCCCGCGGCGCGCGGAGGCGCTGACCGCATGACCACTCGCGCCGCACAAGCCGCAGCCCGCGCGCCCGCGCGCGCCGGCTGGCGCACGCTCATCTCGGATCTGTTCGAGATGACGAAGCCGAAGGTGCAGTCGCTCCTGCTCTTCACCACGATCACGACGATGTACGTGGCGGGCGACCCGTCGCTCGGGCTGGTCGCGTTGACCTGCCTGGGCGGGGCGCTGTCCGCCGGTGGCGCAGGGGCCATCAACCACTGTCTCGACCGCGACCTCGACCGGCAGATGAGCCGCACCGCCGACCGCCCGGTGGCGTCGGGCCGGGTCTCCCCCCGCCTGGCCCTCTGGTACGGGATCGCGCTCGGTGCGGCGTCGTTCGTGCTGCTCGCCAGCACCGTCAACCTGCTCGCGGCCGCGCTCTCGCTCTCCGGCTTCCTCGGCTACGTGTTCGTCTACACGCTCTGGCTGAAGCGCTCGACGCCGCAGAACATCGTGATCGGCGGCGCCGCCGGTGCGGTGCCTCCGCTGGTGGCCTGGGCCGCTGTCACCGGCGAGCTCTCGGGCACGGCCTTCTACCTGTTCGCGATCGTCTTCTTCTGGACGCCGCCGCACTTCTGGGCGCTCTCGCTGCTGATGAAGGACGAGTACGCGCGCGCCGGGGTGCCGATGCTCCCGGTCGTCCGCGGCGAGCGCGAGACGCGCCGCCAGATCCTGCTCTACACGATCCTGCTGTACGCGGTCACGCAGCTGCCTTTCTGCGCGGGCGCCTTCGGCGTCCCCTACCTGGTCGCCTCGGTGGGCCTCGGCGCCATGTTCATCTACGGCGCCTGGCGGCTGACGCGCGAGCCGAGCCGCCGCGCGGCGCTGCGGTTGTATCTCTTCTCGCTGGCCTACCTGGCCGCGTTGTTCGCGGCGATGGCGGTAGACGCGCACGTTTGAGGCCTCGCCCCGGCGCCGTGGCGGCAGCGACTGAACAGCGGCTATGAGGGAGTGGGTCCGGGCGGGGGTGGTCACCGGATCGTGCGCGGTGCTTTGACGGCGATATACGCCGTCAACGCACCACGCACGGTCGCCAAGGACCGATTCCCGACATGCGCGTTGACCACCGCGCGATTGAAGATTTGTTGGGCCCAGGGCCCACAGAAGTCTTCAATCGCTGGCCCGGCGTGTCGGCGTGCCGCCGCAGCTGCCCCGCCCCTGCAGCCCAACCCCCTTCCCCAGCCGTCGTTCGCCCCGACTCGCAGCGCGGCCTGAGGCCCAACCCCTCAGCGCTGCGTCCGCTGCCGCGACAGCTCGCGCCCGAGCGGCAGGTGGCCGATCTCGAGCCCCTGCTCGGCGTGGATCACGTGCATCACGGCGTTGATCAGGGCCAGATGCGTGAAGGCCTGCGGGAAGTTGCCCAGGTGGCGCCCGGAGCGGGCGTCGATCTCCTCGGCGTAGAGGCCCAGCGGGCTCGCGTAGCCGAGCAGCTTGCCGCACAGGTCGCGGGCGCGCTCGAGCTCACCGATCTCGACGAACGCCGACACGAGCCAGAACGAGCAGATCGTGAAGGTGCCCTCCTCACCCGATAGCCCGTCGTCGGTCTCGTCCGTGCGGTAGCGCAGCACGAGGCCGTCCTCGGTTAGCTCGTCGGCGATCGCGAGCACCGTCCTGCGGATGCGCTCGTCCTCGGGCGGCAGGAAGCGCGTGAGGACCATGAGCAGCACGGAGGCGTCCAGCGCGTCGGTGTCGTAGTGCTGGGTGAACACTCCGCGCTCGTCGAGGGCGTTCTCGAAAATGTCGTTCTTGATCTCCTCCGCGCTCGACTGCCAGCGCGCCGCGTACTCGAGGTCGCCGCGGATCTCCGCGAGCCGGGCGCCGCGATCGGCCGCCACCCAGCACATGAGCTTCGACGAGGTGAAGTGCTTGGGCTCGCCGCGCACCTCCCAGATGCCGCGGTCGGGCTCGCGCCACTTCTCGAGTGCCGTCTCGACCTGGCGCTTCAGGATCGGCCAGATGCGCTCGGGGAGGTGGTCGCGCGACTTCGTGTGGAGATAGACGGAATCGAGCAGCGCGCCCCAGACGTCGTGCTGCTCCTGGTCGTATGCCCCGTTGCCGACGCGCACCGGCCGCGCGTCCTCGTAGCCGGTGAGGTGGTCGAGCATCTGCTCGGGGAGCGAGTCCTCGCCGCCGATCCCGTACATGATCTGAAGCTGGGCCTGTTCCGCCTCCGCGACGTCCGCGATGAAGTAGAAGAAGTCGTTGGCCTCCCAGTCGAAGCCGAGCGTGTAGAGCCCCCAGAGCATGAAGGTGGCGTCGCGGATCCAGGTGTAGCGGTAGTCCCAGTTGCGCTCGCCGCCGGGCGTCTCGGGCAGCGAGGTGGTGGCGGCCGCGACGAGTGCGCCGGTCGGCGAGTAGGAGAGGCCCTTCAGCGTCAGCGCGGCCCGCTGGAGGTGCGTACGCCAGGGGTGGTCGGGGAACTGGCCGTGGTCGAGCCAGTGCTGCCAGTGATGCGCGGTCCACACGAGCCGGTCGTAGGCCTCTTCGTAGGTCCTGGGCGCCGGGTGCTCCGACCATGCCATCCCCACGAAGAGGGTGTCGCCCTCCTTCATCAGGGTCCGGGCCGTGGCGCGCGGCCCCTCGAAGCCGATGTTCATGTCCGAGATGAGCTTGAGCTCCACGTCGCAGCCCTCGGCCTTGCAGGCGGCCTCGTGGTAGCCCTCGCCGACGTAACTCCAGTCCCCGTTGAGGCGGCCGTAGTCGAAGCGCGGCTCGCAGTCGAGCGTGACCTGCACCTCGCCGTTGACGCAGCGGATCAGGCGCAGCAGGACGTGGTCGGCGTCGTAGTCGGTGGGCGCCCGGCGGTGCGTGTGCGAGCGCTCGTGCTCGTGGTGCCAGGGCCCAATCAGAAGGACGTCGCGGACGATGATCCAGCCGCCGCTCGTGCCCCAGCTCGTTTCGAGCACCATCGTCCCGGGCAGGTAGCGCCGCGCCGCGGGCACCTCCACGTCGGCGGGCCCTAGCCGGAACGTCCCCGCGTCGCGGTCGAGGACCGCGCCGAACACGGTCGGCGAGTCGAAGCGCGGCAGACACAGCCACTCCACGTTGCCGTTGGGCGCGACCAGCGCGCACGTCTCGCAATCGGACAGGAAGGCGTAGTCGGCGATCTGCGGAAACTGACCCGCGCCGAGTCCTGCGTGCGGTACCCACGGGGTGCTCATAGGCGCGCGGCGGCAGCCTCGTCGAGCAGCACGGTGAACTCTCCCTCGACCAACGAGCCGGGGGCGCGGGGGTCCGGCCGGCCGGAGAATGCACGCGCGACCGCGTCCGCCTTGCCCTCGCCGGTGACGAGGAAGACCCTCCGGCTGGTGGCGTTCACGACCGGGAGCGTGAGCGTGATGCGCGGAACGAGTGGAGCCATCCCCGGCGTCTCGACGCCGACGACCCTGCGCGAGCGCTCCCCGAGCGCGTCGTCGCTCGGGAACAGCGAGCAGATGTGCGCGTCGGGGCCGAGCCCGATCAGCATCAGGTCGAAGGCTTCCGGGCCGCCCTCGTCGAGCTCGCGCTCATAGTCGCGGGCGCCCTCGACCGTGCCGAGCTCACCCTTCATGCGGTGGACGGTCAGGCCGTCGACCTTCGAGAACCAGGCGCGCTCCACCATCGCGTAGTTCGAGTGCTCGTGGTCGGGCGGGACGCAGCGTTCGTCGGTGAACCAGATCTCGACGCCCGCCCAGTTGTCACGCTGCTCCGCAGCGCGCTCGTAGGCGACACGCGGCGTCGAGCCGCCGGTGATCGCCACGTGCCCGCCAGCCTCGGTGAGCAGCGCTGTGACCTCGGCCGCGGGGTCGTCGAGGACCCGGAAGTCGGGAGTCTGGGTCATCGGAACATCGACGCCGCGCACGCGAGAGCGTCCTCGTAGGCCGGGTCGCGCAGGAGCGCCTGCCGGATGCCCTCGCCGAGGATCCCGCCCTCGCCGCGGGAGGCGCCGAGCACGGTCCAGCTCGATGCGCCGCCCTTCGCATCGGTGCGCGTGGCGGCGAGCCCGCCGGGCCCGCGGTCGAGCGAGATGCTCATCCCCGATGCCGTGCCGATCTTGACGCCCGCCAGCCCGGGCACGCTCTGGCCGTCGTCCGGGAGCAGGGCGAGGCGGACGTCGGTGCGCTTGCCGTGCGCCGTCCCGTGCAGTCCAGCGTTGTGGTGCACGAGCCCGCCCGGCTCCCAGCCGAGCCGCGACGCGAGCCAGGCACAGAACAGGACGCCGGCGGCGCCCGAGTCGGGCCGGTGGCGCACGGCCACCTCGTCGATGCGGCCGAGCTCCGGGCGCCACTGGGGCGGATCGAACGTGGTGGCCACGCGCTCTCGCCACGGCGTGCTGCGCAGCCAGGCCAGGTCGACGACGTAGGCGTCCTCCGCCAGCTCGCGGGCACGCGCGAGCGCGGCGGCGGGATCGGGCTCGCCGACCGAGTCGATCAGGACGACCTGCGAGAGCGCCAGCAGCGCGTCGACCGCCTCCGGGTGGCCGTGCGGCGACCACAGCAGCGTCGCGATGTCGGTGACCACGAGGGGGTCGACGATCGTGTCGAGCTTGCTGATGTGCTTCGGGCCCAGGTCGAGCACGACGCGCTCGCGCGTCAGCGCCAGCTCACCGGGCGCGTGGTGGTCCGTCGACGGCGTGATCGAGGCCCAGGCGTCGATGGTCGAGCGGCCTTTCTCGACGGCGCACAGGATCGTCCGCGAGGCCTCGTAGCGGCCCACCTGCTCGAGCCGGTTGAGGATCTCGCCGCGCCACTCGCGGTCCACCACGACGACGAGGTTCAGGACGCGCGCCGGCGCGTAGGCGTCGTCCTGCTGGCACTGCTCCTTGAGCATGCTCCGTAGGGCGGCCTCGATCTCCGCCGGCGTGCAGTCCTGCGCGGACCAGACCGCGCCGCCGGCCTCCACCTAGTGCCCCGTCCTGGAAGTAGTGGGCCGCTTTGGCGAGCGCCTGGGCGTGGCTGACAAGACCGTGAGCGCAGCCAATGCCAGAGCATTGGCGAGCATCACGGGCGACGCCAGGCGCGTCCAGGCGCCGCCAAACGGGTCAGTACTGACAGGACGGGGCACTAGATCGCCCGCCAGTGGTCGCCGTCTTCGAGCAGGCCCTCGGCCTCCTTCGGCCCGTTCGTGCCCGCCGGGTAGCTGTAGAGCGGCACGTCCTCGGTGGCCCATGACTCCAGGATCGGGTCGATGATGCGCCACTGCGCCTCCACCTCGTCGTCGCGGGTGAAGAGCGTCGCCTCGCCACGCATGACGTCGAGGATCAGCCGCTCGTAGGCCTCGGGCGACTGCGACAGGAAGGCCGTGCCGTACAGGAACTCCATGTTCACCGGCCGGATGCGCATGCTGGTGCCCGGGATCTTCGCGCCGAGCGACAGCGACACGCCCTCGTTCGGCTGGAGGGTCATGATCAGCTCGTTCGGCTGTACGCCCACCGAACCGGCCGCCTCGAAGGCGAGGTGAGGCACTGGCTTGAGCGTCACGGCGATCTCCGTGACCTTGCGGGTTAGGCGCTTGCCGGTGCGCAGGTAGATCGGCACTCCGGCCCAGCGCCAGTTGTCGACCTCGAGCTTGAGCGCCACGTAGGTCTCCGTCTTCGAGTCGTCGGGCACGCCCTCCTCGTCGAGGTAGCCCACCACGTCCTTGCCCTCTGCCATGCCGGCGGTGTACTGGGCGCGCACGACCTCGTCGGGCGTGGGGGGCCGGATCGCGTGTAGGACCTTGACCTTCTCATCGCGCACCTCGTCGGCGGTGAACGTGACCGGCGGCTCCATGCACAGCAGCGTGAGCAACTGCAGCATGTGGTTCTCGACGAGGTCGCGCAGAGCACCGGCGGAGTCGTAGTAGCCCGCCCTGCGCCCGATGCCGAGATCCTCGGCCGCGGTGATCTGGACATAGTCGATGAAGTTGCGGCTCCAGATCGGCTCGAACATGCCGTTCGCAAACCGGAACGCCAGCATGTTCTGGACCGTTTCCTTGCCCAGGTAGTGATCGATGCGGAACACCTGGGACTCGTCGAGCACCGACAGCACCTCGCGGTTGAGCTCCTTCGCCTCCGCAAGCCGGGTGCCGAACGGCTTCTCGATCACGACACGCACGTCCGCGCCATCGACGCTGTCGAGCCCGTGCTCTCCCAGCTTGTGGGCAATGAGCGCGAAGAACGTGGGGGCCGTCGACAGGTAGAAGACGCGGTTGTAGACGATGCCCGCGTCCGCATCGCACTCGCCGAGCTCCTTGCGCAGCTGCTCGAAGACGCTGTCGTCGTCGAAGGAGCCGGGCACGTAGCGCACACGCTCGAGCAGCTTGTCGAGCACCTGCGGATCCGGCTCGCGGCGCGAGTGCTCCAGGATCGACTGCCTTGCCATTCCGCGGTAGTCGCCGTGCGGGATGTCGGAGCGCGACACCGCGATCAGGTTGAAGCGCTCGGGCAGCGCGCCCTCGTGGGCGAGGTTGTAGAAGGCCGGCAGCAGCTTGCGGTGCGCGAGGTCGCCGGTACCGCCGAAGATCACGACCGTCGTCGGGTGAACCGGCTGGCGCTCGAGGCCTTCTACGAGCGGGTTCTCCTGCTCAAGCGTGGCCATCGCGCTACTCCGCGTGGGCCTGGGCCTGGGCCACCGGGTCGGCCGCCTTGATCGCATGCCCGCCGAACTGGTTGCGCAGCGCCGCGTTGACCTTGGCCGCGAAGGCGTTGTTGCCGCGCGACGAGAAGCGCTCGTACAGCGAGGTCGAGATCACGGGCATCGGCACGCGCAGCTCGATCGCGTCCTCGACGGTCCAGCGGCCCTCCCCCGAGTCCTCGACGAACGGGGCGATCGAGTCGAGCTCGTCGCCCTCCTGCTCGAAGGCCCGCGCCGCGAGCTCGCACAGCCACGAGCGCACCACCGAGCCCTGCATCCAGAGGTGCGCGATCTTGGCGTTGTCGAGCTCGAACTCGCACGCGTCGAACAGCGCGAAGCCCTCGGCATAGGCCTGCATCATCCCGTACTCGACGCCGTTGTGGACCATCTTCACGTAGTGGCCCGCGCCCGTCGGCCCGAAGTGGCCCCACCCGGGACCATGCTCCGGGGTCTCGGGTGGCGCCAGCACGTCGAGTATCGGGGCAAGCCGGTCGACCGCCGAGTCGGGCCCGCCCACCATCATGCAGTAGCCCACCTCGAGGCCCCAGACGCCCCCGCTCACTCCTACGTCCACGTAGTGGATGCCCTTCGGGCCGAGCGCCTGCTGGCGGCGCTTGTCGTCTGTCCAGCGCGAGTTGCCGCCGTCGATGATCGTGTCGCCCTCCTCGAGCAGCTCCGCGAGCTGGTCGACGGTGCTCTGCGTCGGATTTCCCGCCGGCACCATGATCCAGACCGAGCGCGGCGCCTCCAGCTTCGAGACGAGCTCCTCCAGCGACGAGGCGCCGCTCGCGCCGTAGCTCTCGACCTCGCTCACGGCGTCCGCGTTGAAGTCAAACGTCACGCAGGTGTGCTCCGAATCGCGGTGGATCCGGTGCACCATGTTGGCGCCCATCTTGCCGAGCCCAACGAAGCCGAGCTGCATCAGAGAATCTCCCCCTTGAGGGACCGCACCGCGGCCGCGGGATCGCCGTCCAGGCGCACCTGCACCGCTGGCAGCCCATGGTCACGGAGCGTCAGCAGGTCGCCGATCGCCTGCGCGTTCTTGAGGTGGCCGAACGAGTAGCCCGCCTCGGGGATCTCGACGTCCTCGTCGCCGTCGTGGATGAGCTGCAGGAAGAGCCCGGTGGGTGGGCCGCCTTTGTGCATCTGGCCGGTCGAGTGCAGGAAACGCGGGCCGTATCCGAACGTGGTCGTGGCCTTCGTCTTCGCCCGGATCGCCTCACGCAGCTCGGTGACGGCGGCCTCGAAGTCGTCGGACGGCTCGAGGTAGCCCATGATCGCCACGTAGTGCGGCGGCGCGGCCTGCGAGAGCAGCTCGCGAGCGTCGCCGAGCTCCGGCGAGGGAAGCTCGCCTTCCGCGAGCACCTTGTTGGTGTTGTCCTTCGCCTCCTGGACGTTCGGCTGGTTGAACGCGTTGATGCCGAGCACCCAGCCCGCGACCGCGACCGCAAACTCGGCGAAGAAGAAGATGCGGCCGAGGTCGCCCGCGCCGTGGGCGTCGAGCTTGAGGGTCGTGTGGCCGGACCGGCCGAGTGCGTCGATCTTCGCGTCGAGCTCCTCGTCGGGCTCGTCGGCATTGCGCAGGTAGACGAACACACGGTCGTCCCCGTAGTCGTCGGGCTCGCCGATCGGCTCGCCGGCAACCGGCAGGATGCCCTTGCCCTCCTTGCCGGTCGACTCGGCGATCAGCTGCTCGACCCAGAGGCCGAAGCTGCCGATCGGCTCGGAGACCGCGAACGTGACCTTGTCGCGGCCGAGCAGCGCGAGCTGACCGATCACGACGCCCAGCCAGAGGCCGGAGTTGCCATCGCTCGAGCCGAAGTGCTGGCAGTTCTGCTCGGCCACCTGGGCGCTCTGCAGCATCGCCTCGATGTTCACCCCGGCGAGCGCCGCCGGGACCATGCCGAAGTGCGACAGCACCGAGTAGCGTCCGCCGATCTCGGGATCAGCCTCGAACACATGTCGGAAGCCGCGCTCGCGCGCCAGCCCGACGAGCGGGCTGCCCGGGTCGGTGACCGCCACGAATTGGTCGCCGTTCCCGCCCGCCTGCTCGTAGAAGTAGCGCATGTGCGAGAGCGTCTCGAGCGTGCCGCCCGACTTCGAGGAGACGATGAAGAGCGTCTTCTCGATGTCAATCGCCCGCTCCGTGTCGAGCACGAAGCCGGGGTCCGTCGAGTCGAGCACGTGCAGCTTGAGACCGCCCGGGACGTCGCCGAACGACTGCCGGATCACCTCTGGGCCGAGGCTCGAGCCGCCCATGCCGAGCAGCAGCGCGTACTCGAAGCCGTCGGCCTTCGCCTGCGCGGCGAACTCGTCCAGCTCGGCGGCGTGCTCGAGCATCTTGTCCGAGATGGTCAGCCAGCCGAGCCGGTTGCCGATCTCCGGCACGCCCGGGCCACCCCAGAGCGACTCGTCCTTGTGCCAGACGCGCTTCGCGACGTCCTCTTGCTCCGCCTGCTTGACACGCTCGATGATCGGACCCTCGAGGTCGTCTGGGATCGCCGACTCGATCGTCTTCGGCCTCCCGGTCACGATCCCCTCGCGGGCCAGCTCGACGCCGCCGATCAGCTTGTCGAACGGCTCCACGAACTTCGCGATGCCGTCGCGCAGCAGCTTCGCGGTCACGTCGGCCATGTCGATGCCGGCGTCGGTGAGCCGTGCGAGGTCGTCCGTGGGATCGGCGTCGCCGGTGGCGCCGTCGAAGTCGAGCCCCTCCGCGCATGCGACCAGCGTGTTCATCGGCATCGTGTTGACGGTGTGCGGGGCGACGAGCTCCGCGACGTACTTCGTCTCCGGGTAGCGCGGGTCCTTGACCCCGGTGGACGCCCACAGCGGCCGCTGCACGAACGCGCCGGCGTCGCGCAGGGCGGCGAAGCGCTCGCCCTCGAACAGCTCCTTGAAGCGCTGATACGCGGCGCGAGCGTTGGCGACCGCCGCGATGCCGAACAGGTCGTCGCGATCCATCGCGGCGAGCCGCTTGTCGACCTCGGTGTCGACGCGCGACACGAAGAAGCTCGCCACCGAATGTACGTCCAGCGACTCGCCGGCCTCATGGCGGCGCTCGAGCCCGCGGATGTAGGCCTCGGCGATAGCCGTGTAGGACTCGACCGAGAACAGCAGCGTCACGTTGACGTTGATGCCGGCCGCGATCGCGTCCTCGATCGCCTGCACGCCCTCGTCGGTGCCGGGGATCTTGATCATCAGGTTTGGCCGGTCGACGCGGCCCCAGTACTCCTTCGCCTGCGCGAGCGTGCCCTCGGTGTCGTGCGCGAGGCCCGGCTCGACCTCGAGCGAGACGAAGCCGTCGTCGTGGTCACCCTCCTCCCAGACCGGGCGCAGCACGTCCGTTGCAAGCTGCACGTCGAGGATCGCCACCTCGTCATAGATCTCGCGCGCCGACAGCCCATCCTGGGACAGCTCTGCGATCTGCTCGTCGTAGTCGGTCGAGCCCAGGATCGCCTTCTCGAAGATCGCCGGGTTCGACGTGACGCCGCGCAGCGAGTCCTCGCGCACGAGGCGCTCGAGCTCGCCGCTCGTGATCATCGTGCGCCGGATCTGGTCGAGCCAGACGCTCGTGCCGGCGGCGGTTAGTGCGGCGAGCCGCTCGCTTACCCCTGGTTCGACGCTCATGGCGCCCTCCTAGCTCCGCACCGCCGCGGCCCGCTCTAGCACCGAGCGCGCCGTTTCGGCGATGCGTTCGACAGTGATTCCAAAGTGCTCGTAGACGTCCTTGTACGGCCCCGACTCGCCGAACGTCTCCATGCCGACGAAGGCGCCGTCCGATCCCACCCAGCGGTACCAGCCCATCGGGCTGGCGGCCTCGATCGCCACGCGCGCCCGGCAGGACGGCGGCAGCACCTCGTCGCGATAGGACTCGTCGGTCACGGTGAAGGTGTCCATGCAGGGCATCGACACGACCCTCACCCTCACCCCTTCGCCATCCAGCTGCTCGGCGGCCTCCATCGCGAGCGACACCTCCGAGCCGGTGGCGATCAGGATCAGCTCGGGATCGCCGCCGTTCGCTTCGCGCAGCACATACGCGCCGCGCTCGATCGCGTCGTCGGGCACGGTTTCCGGGTCGAGCACGGGAAGGTTCTGGCGCGTGAGCGCGAACGCGGTCGGCGCCTCCGTCTGACGCAGCGCGTAGCGCCAGGCGAGCGCCGTCTCGTTGGCGTCGGCGGGACGGACCACGCTCATCCGCGGCATGGCGCGCAGCCCTGCGAGCTGCTCGATCGGCTGGTGCGTCGGGCCGTCCTCACCCAGCCCGATCGAGTCGTGCGTGTAGACCCAGATCGCCGGCAGCTTCTGCAGCGCCGACAGCCTGACCGCCCCGCGCATGTAGTCCGA
>Ga0081538_10005388_pt1 | contig 11498 bp, 9 predicted proteins | sample TabmetS5T2R1_FD_71022 | JGI IMG/M metagenome (GOLD analysis project Ga0081538, IMG submission 71022) | Tabebuia heterophylla rhizosphere microbial communities from the University of Puerto Rico - S5T2R1 | ecosystem: Host-associated > Plants > Roots > Rhizosphere ... | reverse complement strand
GAGGCGCTCCCCGCCGACACCCCGGCCGGCCGCGAGGCCGGCTGGCACCCGGTCGACGACCTGCCGCCGCTCGCCCTCGACCACGCTCGCCTCGTCGACGACGGCCTCTGGCGCCTGCGCGCCCGGGTCGCCGACAAGGCGTGGTTCGTCCGCGTGGGAGGCGGCCTCCTCCCGGACCGGTTCACGCTCCGCCAGGCGCAGCAGCTCTACGAGGCGCTGCGCGGGGAGCCCGTCGACCCGGCCAACTTCCGCCGCGACGTCCGGGCCACCGGCCTCCTCAGCCCGACGGAGGAGCAGCGCTCGGAAGGCCCCGGCCGCCCCGGCCGCGTCTACACCCGCGGGCTCTAAGCTCCGCCCCGAGCCCCTGTAGCTCAGTCTGGATAGAGCAGCGGACTTCTAATCCGCAGGTCGCAGGTTCGAATCCTGCCGGGGGCGCTCAGAAGGTCTGGAGCGCGTCGTCGATCTCCGCCTGCGCCTTCTCGAGCGCCTCCTTCGGCGTGATGCGGCCGTTGAGGGCCTCGCTGACGTTCTCGTAGATGGCCTGCGAGATCTGGGGATAGACGGGAGAGACCGGGCGCGACCTGGCCTGGCTCACCGCTTCCCGCAGCTGCGGCGCGAACGGGAACTTGCGGCGGACCGCCGGATCGTCGTAGACGTCCGTGAGGACGGCGGCCTGCGAGAAGTCGCGCAGCGTGATCAGCTGCTCCTCGCGGCTGGTCGCGAAGTCGATCCACTTGAGCGCCGCCCCCGGGTTGTCGGAGAAGACCGAGACGACGAAGTTGTGGCCGCCGAGGATCGCCGCCCGGCCGCCGCCCTCGAAGGCGGGAAGCGGCGCGACGTCGAACTTCCCGCGCACCTTCGAGCCCTTCGCCTGGCCGAGCTCGTAGGCGTACGGCCAGTTGCGCATGAACGTCGCGCGGCCGCTCTCGAAGTAGCGCCGCGCCTCCTCCTCCATGTAGGTCGTCACGCCGTTGGCCGCGACGCCGTTCTCGATGCCGTCGACCATCAGCTGCAGCGCCCGCTCGTTCTCGGGCGAGTCGATCGCCGCCGACTTGCCGTCGTCGGACAGCACCTGCCCGCCGGCCGCGAAGGCGAGCTCGAGGAAGTCACACGTCAGTCCCTCGTATGCGGCGCCCTGGTAGACGATGCCGTCGTTGCGGCCGCCGACCTCGTAGACCTCCTGCCAGGTCTGCGGCGGCTCCGAGATCTGGTCGGTGCGGTAGTAGAGGAACGCCGCGTTCGTCTGATGCGGCATCCCCCAGAGCTTGCCCTCGTAGTCGACCGACTCGAGCGTGGCCGGGATCAGCTCCTGCTTGCGGGTCTCGATGTAGGGCGTCATGTCGTAGATCCACTGCTGGGAGGCGAACTCCGCCGTCCAGATGACGTCGGAGTAGAAGACGTCGCACTCGCCCGACTCGGCCTCCTGGCGCTGGACGAACTGCGCGCGCTGCTCGTCGGCGGACGCCGAGAACTCGACCATCTCGAGGTTGATGTCCGGGTGCTCCTCGTTGAACGCCTTGACCGCCGCGGTCTTGTCGCCGGAGGTGTCCTTGCCCGTGCAGAACGTGACGTCGCCCTTGGCCTCGTCCATCGCCGCGACGTCGATCACCTTCGCGCCGTCGCTATCGCCCGTCGTCGTCGTCGTCTCGTCGTCGCCGCCGCATGACGCCAGCAGCGCGACGCAGATTCCCGCCGTGATCCACTTGCCCATGGGAGCGTCCTGCCCCCGATAAGGCTTGGCGAACCGCTGAGACGGGCTAGTCTCCGCCCTATGTCCTCGACGAACGCGCCGTGGCGGGCGGCGGCGCTCGCCTGCTGTCTTGCCGCCCTCGTCCCGGCCACCGCGGCCGCCCGCACGCTGGTCGGCACGCCCGGCAAGGATCGCCTGGTCGGCGGCCCGGTCGGCAACCACGTGATCAACGGCGACGGCGGGGGAGACGTCATCATCGGCGGCCCCGGCCTCGACCGGCTGCTCGGCGAGTGGGGCGGCGACGACGTCTTCGGGCGCGCGGGCGACGACTACATCGACGGCGGCTCGGGCGGCGACGAGCTCGACGGCGCGGAGGGCAACGACACCGTCTACGGCGGCTTCGGCGGCGACAAGATCGTGGGCTTCGACGGCAACGACTTCATCGACGGCGGCGCGGCCGGCGACGACATCGACGCCGGGCCGGGCGACGACATCGTCCACGGCGGCACGGGTAGCGACGACATCCGCGGCGGCGAAGGCAACGACGCGATCCACTCGACGTCGAGCGGCGACAACATCGACGCCGGCGGCGGCGACGACTTCGTCTACGTCAACAACGGCACCGCGGTCAAGACCGTCGACTGCGGTCCGGGCAACGACACGCTGCACATCAACCCGCAGCACATGCGCGGCGGGTTCTCCAACCAGCGCTCGATCCGGCGCGGCGAGATCAAGGCGTCGACGTGCGAGTCGATCCTCGAGGTCCCGCCGCCGCACGACCCGACCAAGGGCAAGAAGAAGCTCACGCGCGACCGTGGCGGCCGCGCCAAGGGGACCGAGCGCAACGACAACCTGCTCGGCTCCAAGGGGCCGGACCGCCTGATCGGGCTCGGCGGCAACGACATCATCTGGGGCAACCGGCAGCCGACCGGCCGGAGCCGCGGCACCGACCGGATCGACGCGGGCGCGGGCGACGACATCGTCTACGGCGCCTCGCGCGGCGGCCGCAACCGGATCAAGGGCGGCCCGGGCAACGACTACCTCCAGGGCGGCGGCGTCATCTCGAACAACGTCATCAGCGCCGGCACTGGGTTCGACACGATCCGGCTCGTCGGCCACGGGTACAACGGCGTGAACGCCGGCCCGGGCGACGACATCGTCTACGCGTACTCGAAGGACGCGGTGAACATCGACTGCGGGCGCGGCAACGACACGGTGCGGATCGGCTACAACCGCAACGTGCGCACGACGCGCTGCGAGAAGGTCAGCCGCCGCTACAAGAACTAGTCGACGCGGTCGTGGTTCATGCCGGCGAAGTGCGCCGGCGCGTAGTGCTCGGCGAACAGCGTCGCCACCAGCTCACCGCGGCTCGAGACGCCGACCTTCTCGAAGATCGCCTTCACGTGGTCGCGGACGGTGTGGGTCGACAGATACAGCCGCGCGGCGATCGCGGCCGTGCCCAGTCCCTGGGCGATCAGCCGCACGATCTCCTGCTCGCGCGCCGACAGCTCGTAGGCCTGGACGATGATCGGGGCGATCTCGGCGGCGTGGGCCGGCTCGATGACGAGCGCGGTCTGCTCGACCTCGCCCTCGGCGTCGCGCAGGCACGACGCGTGGAACACGAGCCAGCGGCCGCTCGCCGAGCGCACGCGCGCGCGGGCCGTGGCGTCCGCCCGCGCGCGCATCAGCGTGCCGGCGGCGACCATCGGCAGCGGCACGCTCAACTTGCCGTGATCGCCACTGTCCGGCGGGAGCTGCTCGAGCCACGCCAGCGCCTCGTCGTTGGCGGAGAGCAGCTCGCCGCTGGGCGCGAACAGCAGCAGTCCGGGACCGCGCCCGTCCGCGTCGTCGTTGGGGGCGGTTCGCGGCCGTGCGTGCTCGCGGACCGCCTCGGCCAGCGGCTCCGAGAGGCCGGCCACGAGCTCGGTGTCGCTCGCGTCGAACGGCTCCCGGCCACGCTCGCGGTACAGGCCGATCGACGCCCACCGGCCGCCGTCGACGCGGAGGACGGCACGCAGCTCGTCACCGAACCCGTTCGGGCGCATGAAGGCGCGATAGCGGGCGCTGCGCGCCGGCTTGTCGCCCGTGGCCAGCCGCAGGCCGGCCGCCGGCGTCTCGGCGCGCGCGAGGTCGCGGTAGAGGTTGACGTCGTCGACCAGGAACTCGTTCTCCCAGACGCGCATGCAGTCCTCGCTGCCATTGCACGCGTGGCTCATGTTCTCCGACCGCGCGGGGGCCGTCGGCAGGCCGGTGGCGGGGTCGGTGGCGAGCCAGACCGCGGAGTCGAACGACACGAGGCGCCGCAGGCGCGTGGACACCGCCTCGAACAGCTCGCGCACGCCGGGCGCATCGCCTGCCCGCTCGATGAGATCGCTCCGCCGCCGCGTCATCGTCGACACCCGATCCAGGGTGGCAGGCGTCACGATCGACGCAACCCCTCAAACGAGGGTCGTCCGCACGCGGACTAGAATCGGCCCGATGGGGCGTGTCCGGACGCTGCCCGAGCGCCACGGCCGCGTCGTGCTGGTGCTGCTCGGCCTCATCCTGCTGGTCGGCTTCGCGCTGCGGCTGATCGGCGTCTTCGACCCGATCGACTCCTCCTACCAGGGAGCTGACGCCGCTCGCTACGAGCGGATCGCCGCGCTGCTCTACACCGACCAGCAGTTCGCGGTCCCCGGCTCCGACGCGCCGTATGACTGGTCGCCGGGGGCGCCGCTGTTCTACGCCGGGCTCTACTACCTCACCGACGGCGTGCACCCGGGGCTCGGGCGACTGGCGATCGCGCTGCTCGGCCTGGTCACGATCGTCATCTGCTACCTGCTCGGCCGCCGGTTGAACGGCCCCGCGACGGGCCTCCTGGCGGCCGCGCTGGCCGCGGGCTACCCGGCCTTCGTGTTCAACACCGGCCGGCTGCTGAGCGAGCCGCTGGCCGAGGTCACCGTGCCGGGAGCCGTGCTCGCCTTCCTGTGGGCACTCGAGAAGCGCAGCGTGTGGGCGTGGCTCGCGCCGGGCGTCCTGATCGGGCTCAGCGCGCTGGCGCGGCCCGAGTACCTGCTGTTCGGCGTCGCGCTCGCCCTGCTGGCGCTGCTCAAGGTCGCGCTCGACCGCGGCATCGGTTCGGGCGTGGCGGCGGCCGCCGTGCTCGCGGTCGCCTTCGCCGCGCCGATCGCGCCGTGGGCGATCCACGTCTCCGGCGAGGAGGGCCGCTTCGTGCCGGTCACCACCGGCGCCGGCAAGGCGCTCTTCATCGGCTCCTACCTGCCCGGCGACGGCATCCACGACCGCGTGAAGATCGAGCTGATGGAGCGCTACCTGGGCATGCGCGACGTGACGCCCGAGCAGCGCGCGCGCCAGCCCATGGAGCCGCTGCTCGACCGCGTCGCCGCCAAGTACCCCGATTTGCCGCGCGACGCGGCGCTCAACCGCATCGGCCGCGAGAACCTGTCGCGCTACGTGCGCGAGCAGCCTGTCGCGGTCGCGCGCATGATGCTCGACAAGATGCGCTGGATGTGGCGCGGCTCGAGCGGCGCCATGCTCTCGCCGGCCGCCGTCGCCCTCCAGATCGCGATCGTCGGCTTCGCCGTGGTCGGGCTCGTCGTGCTGGCGATCCGGCGCCGCTTCGAGGCGCTGCTGCTCGGCGGCCTGATCATCGGTTTGACCGTCTTCTCCGGCATCGTGCTCGCCGCCCCGCGGCGCAACCTGGCGCTGATGCCGCTGGTCATGACGCTGGCCTCGACCGGGCTGGTGAGCGCCGTCGTCTACGCGCGCGCGGCGCTCCAGACCCGCGGGCTGCAACCGAGGCTCGAGCCGTGACCGCGATCGCCGCCCCGCGCCCGCGCGCCTGGCTCGCCGGCCTCGGCGAGCGCCACGGCCGCGGCGTGCTGATCGCGCTCGCCGTGATCGTCCTCGTCGGCCTCGCGCTGCGCGTCGACTCGGCGCTCGAGCCGCTCGACGTCAGGCCCGGCACCGACAGCGCCGTCTACGCCTCGGTCGCCGAGCAGCTCTACGAGCACCAGCGGTTCGCGATCCCCGGGACGGCCAGCCCGTACGACTGGTCGCCGGGGGCGCCGCTCTTCTACGCCGCCGTCTACTACGCCACCGGCGGCGTCCATCCCGGCGCCGCGCGGCTCGCGCAGGCGCTGCTCGGCGCGCTGGCGATCGTGCTCGTCTACCTGATCGGCCGCCGTCTGGCCGGCCCGCTCGCCGGCCTGATCGGCGCGGGGCTGCTGGCGATCTACCCGGTGACGATCTTCTTCACGGGCAAGCTGATGAGCGAGCCGCTGGCCACCGTCACGCTGGCGGGCGCCGTCCTTTCGAGCTTCTGGGCCGGCGACCCGGGGCGCCGCAAGCTCGCGTGGGCGGTGCCCGGCGTGCTCCTCGGGCTGACCGCGTTCGCGCGCCCCGAGTACCTGGCCTTCGTCGTCGTCTTCGCGCTGTTCGCGCTGATCCGCGGCCGCCTGGCCGGCGCGGCGATCCTCGCCGTCGCCTTCGCCGCGGCGATCCTGCCGTGGACGCTGCACGTCTCCGGCGCCGAGGGCCGCTTCGTGCCGATCAGCACCGGCGGCGGCAAGGCGCTCTTCATCGGCACCTACCTGCCCGGGAACGGCCTGCACCTGGACGTCAAGCGCGAGCTCCTGCGCCAGTTCGAGGGCCGCGAGGACATCCCCGCGAGCGAGCTCAGCCGGATCTCGATGACCCCGTTGCTCAACCGGGTGGCCGCCAAGTACCCCGACCTCGAGCGCGACGCCGCCCTGCAGCGGATCGGCCGCGAGAACGCCGAGCGCTACCTGACCGAGCAGCCGCTGGACTTCGCGGGGATGGTGGGCGGCAAGATGTGGCACATGTGGCACGGGTCGGGCGCCGCCGGCCGCTCGACCTACGGCACTCTGTTCCAGTTCACCGTGCTCGCCCTCGGCCTCGCCGGGCTCGTGCTGCTCGCCGTGCGGCGACGCTACGAGATCCTGCTGATCGCGGCGCTGCTGCTCGGGATCACGGTCGTCGGCGGCCTGCTGCTGGCCGGCACCCGCCGCAACGTGACGCTGATGCCGCTCGTCATGGCGCTCGCCGGGGTGACGCTCGCCACGGCGGTGCACTGGGCAGGATGGCTGATTGCACGACCCCCGCACCCGCCTGACCACGTCCCGCGGCGCCGGATCGGCACCGACTGAAGGGGCCCGTGGCTCCGCCACTGTGCCCCTCGCGCCGGCACCGCCCGGCATCCACGGTACGCGGCCACGCGGGTACGCGGGCCGCGCAATCAACCATCAGAGGCCGCCTGGCGAGCCGCTAGGCTGACCCGCCATGCGAATCCTGATCCTCGGCGGCGATGGGTACCTGGGCTGGCCCACGGCCATGCGGTTCTCTGCTCGCGGGCACGACGTCTTCCTCGTCGACAACTTCGCCCGCCGCCGGTGGCATCACGAGCACGGCACCGACTCGCTGACCCCGATCGGCGGCCTCGCCGACCGCATCGACGCGTGGCGCGACGTCTCGGGCCGCGACATCCACGCGTTCGTCGGCAGCATCGAGGACGGCGAGTTCCTCGACCGCGTGGTGGCCGAGGTGCTGCCCGACGCGGTCGTCCACTACGGCGAGCAGCCCTCCGCCCCGTACTCGATGATCTCGCGGCGCCACGCCGTCGAGACCCAGCAGACCAACGTCATCGGCAACCTCAACCTGCTGTGGTCGCTGCGCGACCGCGTGCCCGAGTGCCACCTCGTGAAGCTCGGGACGATGGGCGAGTACGGCACGCCGAACATCGACATCGAGGAGGGCTTCCTCGAGATCACGCACAAGGGCCGCACCGACGTGCTGCCCTTCCCGAAGCTGCCCGGCTCGCTGTACCACCTCTCGAAGGTCCACGACTCGCACAACATCCACTTCGCCTGCCGCATCTGGGGCCTGCGCGCGACCGACCTCAACCAGGGCGTCGTGTACGGGATCGAGACCGAGGAGACGGCGATGGACGAGCGCCTGTGCACGCGCTTCGACTACGACGAGATCTTCGGCACGGCGCTCAACCGCTTCTGCGTGCAGGCCGTGATCGGCCACCCGCTCACCGTCTACGGCAAGGGCGGCCAGACGCGCGGCTTCCTCAACATCCGCGACACGCTGCAGTGCGTCGAGCTGGCCGTGAGCAACCCGGCGCAGGGCGGCGAGTTCCGCGTCTTCAACCAGTTCACGGAGCAGTTCACCGTGCTCGAGCTCGCCGAGCTCGCGCAGCGGGCGGGCGCCGAGCTCGGCTACGAGGTCGAGGTCGAGCACTTCGACAACCCGCGCGTCGAGCAGGAGGAGCACTACTACAACGCGGCGAACACCAAGCTGCGCGAGCTAGGCCTCAAGCCCCACTACCTGGGCGAGGAGCTCGTGCGCTCCATGCTCAACACGATCGAGCGCTACCGCGGCCGGATCATCTCGCGCGCCATCGCGCCGAAGACCCAGTGGCGCCCGGGCGAGGCCGAGGCCAACGCCGCCCAGCTGTCCGCCGCCGCGGCATCGCAAGCGCAACTTTCCCGCGCTTGAGGCCTTCCTACCTGTCGTGACCCGCGTCGTACTCCTCACCCTCGTCCTCGTCCTCGCCGTCGCCGCGCCGGCCTCGGCCAAGCTGCACGTCGGCATCGGCGAGCAGAACCCCGAGTTCTTCGCCGACAAGCGCTGGCAGGCGCTCGACGCGCCCGACGTCCGCTACGTCATGTCGTGGGACGCCATCAGGCGCAAGAGCTGGGAGCTCGCCGAGCTCGACACGTACATGTGGTGGGCGAGACACACCGGAGCCCGGGTGATGATCACCTTCGGCCACTCGCGCCGCCGCGGGCGCGAGCTCAAGGCGCCCTCGCGCCTGCAGTTCATCCGCGAGTTCCGCGCCCTGCGCCGCCGCTATCCCGAGCTGCGCACGTTCCAGACCTGGAACGAGGGCAACCACGGCACCCAGCCCGTATGGAAGAAGCCGAAGCTGGCCGCCCGCTACTACGACGCGATGCGCCGCACGTGCCCCGAGTGCACGATCTCGGCCCCCTCGGTCCTCGACGCGCCGAACATGGCGCCCTGGATCCGGGCGTTCAAGAAGGGCGCGCGCTACCCGGTCCGGATCTGGAGCATCCACAACCACATCGACGCCAACCGCCATCGCACGAGCGGCACGCGCGAGCTGCTGCGCATCACGCGCGGGAAGATCTGGTTCAGCGAGACCGGCGGCATCGTCAACCGCTGGGTCGACGGCCGGCGTGTCCGCCGCTACAACCAGAAGAACGCGGTCCGGGCGATCCGCAACATCTTCAAGCTGGCCAAGCTCAACCGCAAGCGGATCACGCGGATCTACCTCTACCACTGGATCGCCCCGAAGCAGCGTCGCCCGCGCTGGGACTCGGGGCTGGTGGACCGGCGGGGGAAGACGCGTCCGTCGCTGCGGACCTTCCAGGCGCAGCTGCGCCGGCTTCGATGACCCACAGGGCGGCGGCGAGCAGCGCCGTCGTCGCGCAGTAGCCGATCTCCACGGCCAGCACCTGGTCGTCGAGCGGCTGCGTCAGCAGCCAGACGAGGAACACCGCCGCCGCCGCGAGCCAGGCCGTGGCCGCCTGGGCGCCGCGCCGGCGCGCGAGCGCCGCCTGGTTGAGCGTGCCCGCCGCCAGGTGGAATCCCATGCCCAGCCCGACGAGCATCAGGCCGCCGCGGGCGTAGTCGAAGTCGCCGCCGAACAGGACGCCCATCGCCCACGGGCCGAGCGCGCCGAGCGCCACCACCACGAGGGCCGCGAAGCCGGCGATCGCGAGCAGCGTCACGCGGATCGCGTGACTGAAACCGTCCCCACCCGCCCCGCCGCCGGTGGCGGCCAGCCCGGAGAGGTGGGGGAGCAGCGAGGTCTGGATCGCCTGGAAGAGCTGCAGCGGCGCGCGCGTGATGAGCAGGACGTTGAACACGAAGCCGGCGAGCGCGGCGTCGGCGGCGGTGGCGTCGACGGCCAGCACCGGCCCGTTGAGCAGCGCCTGCTCGGCGACCATGATCGCCAGCACGGCGCCCGCGAAGCCGGCGCCCTCGCGCATCGAGCCGCGCTCCTCGCCGGCGCCGCGGTGCTCGATCGCCCACGGGACGACGAGCAGCGAGACCAGCGGGGCGGCGGCGATGCCGAGCGCGACCGCGCCCTGGCCGGAGGCGATCCCGACCGCCACCGCCAGCGCGAACAGGCAGCGCGAGCACGACTCGAGCAGCACGAGCCCGCCGTAGAGCCCGAAGCGCTGGTGCCCGGCCAGCCAGCCCCGCGCGAAGTAGCTGGCCGCGTAGGCGAGCACGGCGACGACCAGCACCCAGTACAGCTCGTCCGAGCCGTCGAAGACGTCGTCGGTGATCGGCTCGCGCAGAGCCAGGGCCCCGACGAGGAAGAGCGTCGCCGCGCTCGCCTGGATGATCAGCGGCACGCGCAGCGGGTGGCCCTCGTGGCCCTGCGCCCGCCGCGACGCGATCGTGTGCGAGAGCAGCTGCTCGACCGGCCGGTAGATGATCGAGATGATCAGGAAGAGCGCCGACCACAGGACCGAGACGCCCTTGTAGTCGACCTCGCTGAGGCTGTGGCTGGCCAGCGAGAAGTAGGCGAACGTGACCAGCCCGGTGGTCGCGATGCCGATCGAGAGGACCCGGGCGCCGCGCCCGTACGACCGCGTCGTCGCGGCGCTAGACACGTACGAGCAGCATCGTCCACGGGAACGGCGAGCGCGCTTCGACGACCTCGCCGTGCCGGGAGAGCAGCTCGATGAAGCTCCGCTTGGACCAGTGGTTCACGTGGCCCGGCGTGTTCCCGAGGTCGCGCAGGTAGGCGCCGCGGGCCATGTTCAGCCCCCGCCACAGCGGCTCTCTCGGCACCGACACGAGCAGGTGCCCGCCGCGCGCCACGCGCGCCATGTCGGTGACCGTGTGCTCGGGGTCGGGCACGTGCTCGAGCACCTCGATCGCGGCCGCCAGCGAGAACTCGCCGTCGCCGAACGGCATCCGCTCGGCCTTCATCACCCGGTACTCCAGGTTCGGCGCCTGGCGCTCGGCCCACTCGGCCTGGATCGCCGGGTCCTCGAGGTCGATGCCGACCACCCGGCCCTCGATCCGCTGCGCCCACTTGTGGGTGAGCACGCCCTCGCCGCAGCCGACGTCGAGGATCGTCGTCGGCGCGGCCGCTCGGAACAGCTCGTCGAGCGTGCGCTCGAAGCCGGCCATCAGCCGCTTCACGACCGGGTTGGTCGAGCCGTACTTGTCGTAGGTGTTGCCGGTGACCGTGCCCTCGGCGTCGCGCGTGATCGCCGTGCTCACAGCTTCAGCGCCTCGCGCTCCTCGGTCTTGCCGTGCCCGCCGGAGCGCGCGCCGGTCGTCGCCTCGCGGCCGGAAGCCGGCGAGCCGGGCTCGTAGTGCGAGGGCGGCACGCCGAGCTCGAGCTCGACGCGGCGCACACGCTCGAAGATCCGCTGCAGCGTGATCCGCTGGCCCGACAGCAGGTCGCCGAGGATGCCGAGCGCTGCCAGCACCATCGCGGCGTTGAAGAGCACGGCGCCGAGGATCAGCGACTGGACGTGGCCCGCGCCGTCGCCCTGCAGGAAGAAGTAGAGGAACCGCCCCCAGACGGCGAGCGAGAGCAGGCCGAGCAGGATCGCCGCGGTCATGAACACGCGCAGCGGCTCGTACATCGCGTAGATGCGGAAGATCGAGACGCCGTTGCGGCGGATGTACGTCCACATCGACGGGAACAGCCGCGACTCGCGCAGCTTCGGGTTCGTCCGCACCGGCACGTGGTCGACCGCGACGGTCATCTTGCCCGCCTGGATGATCGTCT
>Ga0081538_10005387_pt1 | contig 11499 bp, 10 predicted proteins | sample TabmetS5T2R1_FD_71022 | JGI IMG/M metagenome (GOLD analysis project Ga0081538, IMG submission 71022) | Tabebuia heterophylla rhizosphere microbial communities from the University of Puerto Rico - S5T2R1 | ecosystem: Host-associated > Plants > Roots > Rhizosphere ... | reverse complement strand
GTCGGCGCCGTCGCCGAGCGCGAAGGGGTCGACGCCACGCTGCGTCGGGAGTGGGCCCGCTCGCTCCCCGACCTCGAGGACCGGCTGGCCAGGGCGACGCGGGCCGCCGAGCGCAAGGGCTGGCGCTGGGTCGGCGAGATGGCGGAGATCGCCGAGACGTTCGGCGCCGCCGGCGCACCGACCGGGTTCCACGCGGCGGCCGCCGAGGTGTTCGGCCGCTACCCGCGACGCGACGGCTCGTAGTCGGCCCGACCGAGGCTAGGCCGGCTCGGCTTCTCCTGACAGGGTGGCTCCATGGACCCTTGGCACGCCGACCTCGCCGGCCGACTCGACGAGCTCTCGATCACCAGTGACCTGCTCCGCGACAACCCGCTCGGAGACCCGTACGAACGGCCGCTGCTGGTCTACACCCCGCCCGGCTACGACGACGAGCCCGAGCGGCGCTACCCGAGCGTGTACGTGATCCAGGGCTACTCCGGCCTCGTGACGACGTGGCAGAACCGTCGACCGTTTCGGCCGTCGTTCCCCGAGGAGGCCGACGCGGTGTTCGCTGGTCGGGAGGCGCCACCCGCGATCGTGGTGTACGTCGACGCGTGGACGGCGTACGGCGGGAGCCAGTTCGTCGACTCGCCGGGCACCGGGAAGTACCACTCGTACCTGTGCGACGAGGTCGTCCCGTACGTCGACGCCCGCTATCGCACCCTGACGGCGCCGGAGCATCGCGGCATCGCCGGCAAGTCCAGCGGCGGGTTCGGCGCGATGATCACGCCGATGCTGCGGCCCGACCTGTTCGGCGGCCTCGCGACCCATGCGGGCGACGCGCTGTACGAGGCGTGCTACGTCCCCGAGTTCCCGCGGGTCACGCGGCTGCTGCGCGAGCACGACGGTGACATCGACGCCTGGTGGAAGGGGTTCGCCGGCGGCAAGCGGGCCGACGACCCCGACGACGACCTGCGAGCGGCCATGGTCCTCTGCGTCGCCGCGTGCTTCTCGGCCCGTGACGACGGGACGCCCGAGCTGCCCTTCGACCCGAGGACCGGCGCCCTCGTCCCCGACGCCTGGCAGCGCTGGCTGGACTGGGACCCGGTCCGGATGGTCCCCACGTACGCCGACGCCCTCCGGTCGCAACGGGCGATCTGGATCGACGCGGGGACCAAGGACGAGTGGTTCCTCGACCTCGGGGCCGAGGCGTTCCGCGACGCGCTCCGCGACATCGGCGTCGCCGACGAGGTGATCCACTTCGTCCACGTCGAGAACGCCACGCACTCCACGATCGACCGGCAGTACGCCAAAGCGCTGGCCTGGCTGGTGGAGCGGCTGAGTCCGGCCGGCTGAGCTACTCCTCGACCGGCGGCGGCAGCGTCGGATAGTCGGTGGGGTACATGCCGAGGACGAAACCGTAGACGGTGTCCCCGGAGCGCGGCAGCCGGTCGAACTCGTGGACGACGTCGAGGACGCGGTCCCAGAACTCGGCGGCCCGGTCCGGCGCGATCCGGGCGTGTCGGATGAACGCCCAGAGCTGGCGAGACTCGTACGCCGCGGTGGACTCTCGGGCGGCGATCTCGAGGTCGTTGAAGTCCTCGGGCTGGTCGTCCTGGTCGGACCGTTGACCCATGCCGACGTAGAACATTCGCGCCGTCCGCCCGTAGTAGCGCTCCTCGATGGCGCGCACCCGACGAGTCCGCACGACGCGCAGCAGGCCGACCTCGGCCAGCAGGTTGACGTGGTAGGCGACGGTGCTCTTGGGCCGTCCGATCGCCTCGGCCAGCTCGGTCACGGTCGCGGCCCGCTCGTGCAGCAGGCTGAGGATGGTCATCCGCAGCTCGCCGCTGACGGCCCGCACCTGGGCCGGAGTCGTGAGCTTGAGCGTGTCGTCGAGCTCGTAGTCCGGCGCGGACGGCTTGATCGACATGGCATGATTAGACTAGCATTCTCGATTGTTCGATATTTCTGGATCATTAACGCTGGAGACGACCATGGCCGAGATCGTGCTGTTCCACCACGTCCAAGGGCTCACCAAGGGAGTGGAGTCGTTCGCCGACGAGTTGCGCCGGGCCGGCCACACCGTCCACACCCCCGACGTCTTCGACGGACGCACGTTCGGCACGATCGACGAGGGCATGGCCCACGCGCGCGAGGTCGGGTTCGACACGGTGGCCGAGCGGGCGGTGGCGGCCGCCGAGGCCCTGCCGACCGACCTGGTCTACGCGGGCTTCTCGCTCGGCGCCGTGCCGGCCCAGCGCCTGGCCCAGACCCGGGCCGGCGCCCGCGGAGCCCTGCTCTTCCACGGCTGCGTGCCGGTCACCGAGTTCAGCCCGGCCTGGCCCGAGGGCGTTCCCGTCCAGGTGCACGCCATGGACGGCGACCCGTTCTTCGCGGAGGAGGGCGGCGACATCGACGCGGCCCGGGCGCTGGTCGAGGCCGTCGACGACGCCGAGCTGTTCCTCTACCCGGGCGGGGAGCACCTGTTCGCCGACTCCTCGCTTCCGTCGTACGACGAGGCGGCGACCTCGCTTCTCACGCGGCGGGTGCTCGAGTTCCTCGACGCCCGGCGCTGAGCGGCACCGCCCCTAGGCCGCGTCGTCGAGCCGCTGCCGCTGGTCGTCGGTCAGCACGATCGACACGCCGGCGACCGCCTCGTCGAGCTGCTCGGCCGAGCTGACGCCGACGATCGGCGTGATGGCGGGCTTCCCGCCGGCGAGCCAGGCGAGCACGACCTGGTTGCGGGTCGCCTCGATCTCCTCGGCGACCTCGCCCAGCACGGCCAGTCGACGCGTCGTCCCCGGATGGTCGTACGCCTCGGCGAACGGACGGTCGGGACGGGCGTAGCTGCCGCGCAGGAGCGGACTGTAGCCCCACATCCACATCTCCGGGTTGACCGTGGCGTAGTCGAGCGCCTCGTCGGTCGCCATCCCGAACCGATGCTCCTGACCTTCGACCGGCGCGAACGGCCGCGGTTGCGCGTACGAGAAGCTGAGCTGCATCGCGGAGTACGGCGTCCAGCCCTGGGCGGCCGCGATCCGGCGGGCTCGCTCCACCCGCCAGGCCGGATGGTTGGAGACGCCGAGTCGGATCGCTCGACCGTCCGACACGAGGCGGTCGAACGCCTCGACGGTCTCCTCGAGCGCCACGCTGCGATCCTCCAGGTGCGCCCAGTAGAGGTCGATCCGGTCGGTTCCCAGGCGACGCAGGCTCCCCGCGATCCCGCGCTCGATCGCGTCGGCGGACAGCCCCTCCCGAGGGTCGGGCCAGGTGTCGCCCGGCAACGGCTCGGCACCGACCTTGGTGCTGAGGTAGACCGACTCCCGTCGGCTCGGGCGTCGAGCCAGCCAGCGGCCGATGGTCGACTCGCTCTGCCCGCCGGCCCGGGACGGATCGACCCAGAACGCATAGCAGTCGGCGGTGTCCAGGATCGACCCTCCGGTGTCGACGAAACGGTCGAGCAGGTCGAACGAGGTCGCTTCGTCGACCCGCGTTCCGAAGAGCATCGTCCCCAGCGCCAGGTTCACGTCGGCCATCCCGGTCCTCCCGTCGAGGTCCACCGACCACACGCTGTCACACTTGGGTCGCTGCGCTACGCTCGCGTCGTCCCTCGGCCCCCATAGCTCAGGGGATAGAGCACCGGCCTCCGGAGCCGGGTGCGCAGGTTCGAATCCTGCTGGGGGCACCGTGTGCGGTCGGCAGCAGTGACCGTCCGACGGAGGCGACGATGCGGCTCGGCCTGGGACTCGCGGCGCTGGGCCGGCCGGCGTACATCAACCTCGGACGCGACCGCGAGCTGCCCGCCGAGCGCACCGTCGACGCGATGCGCGCGGCGACCTGGCGGGTGCTCGACGCCGCGTACGCCGCCGGCGTTCGCCACGTCGACGTCGCCCGGTCGTACGGTCGGGCCGAGGAGTTCCTGGCCGGCTGGCTGACCGACCGCGACGTCGACGACCTGACCGTCTCGAGCAAGTGGGGCTACACGTACGTCGGCGACTGGCGCGTGGACGCCGACGTCCACGAGGTGAAGGAGCACTCCCTCGAGCGGTTCACCCGCCAGTGGGCCGAGAGCCGGCGGCTGCTCGACGGGCGGATCGCCCTGTACCAGGTGCACTCCCTGACCTCGGACAGTCCGCTGCTCACCGACCGACCACTGCTGGCGGCGCTGGCCGAGCTGACCGGGCGCGGGGTCCGCGTGGGGTTCTCGACGTCGGGGCCGCGACAGGCCGAGGCGGTGGACCGGGCGCTCGCGCTGGAGGTCGCCGGCCGGCCGGTCTTCACCGCCGTGCAGTCGACCTGGAACGTGCTCGAGCCGTCGGTCGAGGCGGCGTTGGGCCGAGCCCACGCGACCGGAGCCCAGGTCCTGGTCAAGGAGACGCTCGCCAACGGCCGGCTGGGCGTCGCTCCGCCCGACGAGCTCGCCGCGATCGCCGAGCACTACGGCGTCGGGCCGGACGCGATCGCGATCGCCGCGGCCCTGAGCCGGCCCTGGGCGGACGTCGTCCTGGTCGGCCCGGCGACGGTGCCGCAGCTGGCGTCCAACCTGGATGCCAGCACGATCCAGCTCACCGACGACGACCACCACCGGCTCGCGGCGCTGGCCGAGTCGGCCTCGGACTACTGGGCTCGGCGCGCGGCGCTGGCCTGGCGGTGAAGCGGGTCCACGCCCGGCTGTCCGGCTGGTCCGGCTAGCCGCGTCGGCGGCGCGGTGACAGCCGAACCCTCGGCAGCCCGGGGGCCGGGATGCGCTCGCCGTCGTGTCCGGCGACGACGCCGTACCGCTGCGCCCGGTCGTCGCTCTCCCAGTCGGCCCGGGCGGCGGCGATCTCCTCGTGGCTGCGGCCGACGAAGTTCCACCACATGACGAGCTCGTCCTCAAACGGCTCGCCGCCGAGCAGGATCAGCCGAGCACCGGTCTCGCTCGACAGGGTGAGCTCGTCGCGGCCGACTCCCAGATAGAGCAACGGACCCGAGTCGAGCTCCTCGCCGGCGAGCGACAGCGATCCGTCCAGCACGAGGACGGCGTGCTCGTGGTCCGGTCGCAGCGGGACGGCCGCCGTCGACCCGGACCGCAGTCGGACCTCCGCTCCGAGCAGCGCGCTGTGGGTCGTCGCGGGGGATGCGACATCGCCGAGCTCGCCCACGAACACGGTGGCGTCCAGGCCGTCGGCGACGAGCCGCGGCAGGTCGACGTGCTGCTCGAAGGCCGGCTCGGCGTCCGCGGCGGCCGGCAGGGCCACCCACAGCTGCAGACCGTCGACCAACGGGCGGTCGCCGAGGGAGAACTCGGAGTGCGCGATGCCCGGGCCGCTCGTCATCAGGTTGAGCTGGCCCGGTCGGATGACGACGTCGTTGCCGAGACTGTCGCGGTGCCGGATGTCGCCGGTCAGCGGCCAGGTCACCGTCTGCAGACCGGTGTGCGGATGCGGCAGCACCCGCATGTCCGCGCGCTGCGGTCCGAACCGGTCGAGGAAGCACCAGGCGCCGACCGTCGGCAGGGCGCGTTGTGGGAGCACCCGGCGGACCTCGATGGCGCGAAGCCCGCCGAGCGGGACCACCCGCGCGTCATAGCGCTCCGTCACGGCGTCGGTGACACCGCGGGACCGACAGGTCGACTCCGTCGGGCGCGTCTCGACGTTACTCATCGGTCGAACCCGGGGGCCATCTGACGTTGTCGTCGTACGCCGAGGTCGCCCGAAGCAGTCGCGCGACGAACGGACAGACCGGGACGATCACGTCACCTCGCCGGACGACGTCGTCGAGCGCGTCTCGGACCAGCCGCGAGCCCAGCCCCTGGCCGGAGTACGCGGTGTCGATCTCGGTATGGGTGAAGACGGTCTGGGTCTCGGACCCGTCGACGCGCTCCCGATAGGCACTGAAGCCGGCCAGCTCGCCGCCCACCCACACCTCGTACCGGTGGCGCTCGTCGTTGCGGATCACGCGCGGCTGGACATCCACGTCGGTCACGCCCTCGACGGTACTCGATCCGGCGCGAGGATCGGGTGTTGCGCGTAAACCTCGCATTTAGGACAATTATCCAAGGACCGGGAGGGAGGGATATCCCGTAAACCCGACTAAGCGGGCGCACGTCGCGCAACGTTCATAGATAACGATTCGGATCGTATTGGGCCGAAGTGGGCCCGTAACCATTACGGAGACGGCTCGTCCCCCTACATTGTGTGACCGCCCAGTGCCGGAGGGGCCCCGGTTTGGGCAGTAGTGACGAATTTGTACGACCCGTCCGACAATTCAACCCCGAGGTGATGATGCAATCCCAACGTCGGAAGTCGACCGTGGCGGTCGTGACCACCGCCCTTACCGTGAGCCTCGCCGTCGGCCTGGCGGCCAGCACGCTGCTCGCACCAACCACGGCCACGCCGGCCGCGACGTCAGCCGGTGGGGACGACGCGAGGGGCAAGACCCCGTACGCGCTCACCGGGTTCTCCTTCGGGAGCCGACTGATCGGTGGTGAGGTTCCCGCCGAGTCGGGCCGGACCGCCTTCTCGTACCTGGGGTGCACCAAGACCGCAGGCCTGGACAACACCAACCACCTCGCCGACATCAACGTCGGCGACTACGGCAAGGTCAGTGGGATCAGCTCGCGCAGCTGGACCACCGAGAAGGGCGACAAGGTCGCGTCCAACTCGCAGACCAAGATCGCCGCGATCGAGTTGGGCAGCGGAAACGCCAAGCTCGTCATCGAGGGCGTCCGGCTGCGGACCAAGGCCTGGCACGACTCGAAGGGCTTCCACAAGGCGGGCGACGCCAGGATCCTCTCGATCAAGGCGAAGGTCGGCGGCGTCGCGCTCCCGATCCCCGCGAACCCGTCGCCGGGACAGCACATCAACATCCCGGGGCTGGCCAAGATCACCATCCTGGGCGGTACCAGCAGCAAGTCGGCGCACCACGCTCAGATCACCCGGCGCGCGCTGCGCATCGAGCTGAACGACGGGACCACGCTGATCGTCGGGACCTCCCGCTCCGGCATCAACGACAAGGCGCCGGCCGGACTGCTCAACGGCTGGGGCCGGGCGGCCTCCGCCAACCTGCTCAAGACGACGATCACCACGGGCAACGTGGCGGTCCAGCCGCTCAAGTGCACCGGCACGAAGGGCGAGTGGGTGAGCAACCACACCGCGGGCGTCAACCTCCCGGGCCTCCTCGAGGTCGGGGCCGCCTCCGGCGCGGCCAAGGGCAACCAGCGCGATCCGCACAACGCGTGGGCCCACACCAGGGGCCGGATCGCTCACGTGCTGCTGGGCGGCGAGCTCGAGATCGGTGCCATCGAGGCACACGCTCGGGTGATCAAGCGCAACGGCAAGCTGACCAAGTCGATCAAGGGCACCAGCGTCGCCTACATCAAGGCCGCCGGCGAGTCCTTCGACGTGCCGAAGCCCGGTCAGACGCTCGTGATCCCGGGACTGGCGAAGATCACCGTCGCCAAGAAGTTCCCCGGCAAGTTCGGCGTCCGCGTCATCGCCGTCCAGGTGAAGCTGCTCGACGGCTCGCCCGCCGAGTCGGTGGTCAACCTGGGTGAGGCGTTCGCCCGGATCAAGCCGCAGTAGGCATCACCCCGGGCCTTCGGGCCCACCCCGCACCATCAGCATCGCCCCTCGAGCCGGCCATCCCGGCCGGCTCGTCGGGCGATGTTGTGCGCTTGGGACAGGTCCGGGTAGACGACACTCGCGCCGCCGGCGTAACCCGTCCTCCCCCGGATCACACAGTGCTCGACCTTCGACGGCTGGATCTCGAGGACGGCGCGCGCCAGCCGGTACAGCTCGACCGGGCCGATGTCGACGTCGGTCTGCTTCATGAAGGTGTAGAGGATCCGCTCCAGGCCACCCGAGTTACGGGCGACCGAGAGGGCCTGCCGAAGGCCGTCGATGAGGAAGCGGCCCTGGTTGTACGACCGGTCGAAGTCGCCGCCCGGCAACTGCTTGCGCTGCCGGACGAACACCAGGGCCTCGACGCCGTCGACCTGGTTCCAGCCCCGCCGGATCTTCGCCAGCGGCTCGGCGAAGCTGTGGCGCGACCAGACCCGGACGCCGCCCATCGTCCACACCATGCGCGAGAAGCCCCAGAAGCTCGTGGTGAAGACGTAGTCCGGGGCGATGCCCATCATCCCGGCCACCGCCCGCGCGGTCAGCTGCGGCCCGCCGTACACCATCGAGGCGTTGATCTTGTCGCGGCCGTAGCCGGGGATGTCGACGTACGAGTCGCGCGGGATGCCGACCACCGTGGCGTGCCCGGTGTTCGGGTTGAACCCGACGAGCTGGATGGTGTCGGCCCGGCTGTGCAGCACCGACTGGCCGGGCCGGGCGTCGGAGCCGAGCGCCAGGATCCACACGACACCGGGATCGGTGTCCAGCCCGGTCACGCCCTCGACCTTCATCAGGCTGGCGTCGAAGCGCTGCCGGCCGGCGTCGGGGACGATCACGGCCACGAGCGCCAGCAGGACGCCGAGCACCACGACGCGGCGGGCCATCATCGGCTTCCCCTCTCATGCTGGCCGGGACGCTTCGGCGGCTGGCGGTCCGATCGGTCGCCCTTTCTGTCCCGCCTGCCGGATCGACCCGCGAAGTCGCCCGGCTCGCCGACCGAGCGGTTCAGGTCGAACCCGAAGATCCGCCAGCCGGCGTCGGTCTTGGTGAGATACAGGTCGCCGGTCACGGCGAGCTCGGACGCGTCGCCGGCCGATCCGATGCCGACCATGACCAGCTCGACACTCGCGGTGGCGCCGGACGCGCGGTGACCCGGAGCGAAGACGTGGAGGCGGACCACCCGCCGCGTCGGGACGACCTCGACCCAGCGCGGGCCGAGGCGGACGTTGCTCGTGATGCCGGCGCTGCGACGGGCCAGCCGGGCGGCGTCGCGGGTGAACGACGCGTACCCGGCGAAGTGCTCACGCGGATAGTCCCCGGTCAGGAACGCGCCGTCGAACCACGTCGCGACGACCCGGCCCAGCCGCTGCGAGACGTCCCGGGCGGTCGCCTTGGGCAGGTGACCGGCGACGCGGGCGATCCGTACGTCGAGGTCGGCGGGGTGCTGTCGAAGCGTGGGGGCGCCGGCCTGTCCGGGAGGCTCCGCCGCCTCGTCGTCGGCCTCGTCACCGGAGCAGCCACCGACGAGCAGGGCCAGGGCCAGGGCGGGCGCGAGCAGCCGGCGCCGCATGTCATCCACCCGCCCCAGCATGGCGGGCCGGCCGGAGGTGTCAAACGCCCGCTCGGTCGCGACGGGCGTTGAGGACATCGCGGACATCGACCGTGGGCGATGGCCGTGCCAACGAACGGGTGGGACGGCGAGCCGACGATCGCTTGCCCGGGGGATTAGCCTTGTGCTGTCACATCCGTACCGTCGACCAGTCAGCGGAAGAGGCGATCCAGGCCGTGGCCCCGCAAGACAAACCCGTGGCTCCGCACGACAGCCCGCTCGCGGCCTTCGGAGCCAACGAGTGGCTCGTCGAGGAGATGTACGAGCGCTACCGCCAGGACCCCGACTCGGTCGACAAGGAGTGGCACGCGCTGTTCCGCGATCTCGGTGACGAGGCCCCCGCCGGCGACGGCCAGGGAACCGATGCGAAGCAGTCGGCGCCGACCCAGCGAGCGACCGAGCCCGCCGCCCGAGCGCCACAGAAGAAGCCACCGGCCGAGCCGAAGCCGGAGCAGCCCAAGCGGACGGCGCAGCAGCCGGTGCCGAAGGACCAGCCGGTCCGCTCCGAGCGGCCCGCCGCGACGGTCGAGGTCGAGCCGATCCGGTTGAAGGGCGCGGCCGCCCGGACGGCGACCAACATGGACGCGTCCCTCTCGGTGCCGACCGCCACCAGCGTCCGGTCGGTGCCGGTCAAGCTGCTGATCGACAACCGGATCGTCATCAACAGCCATCTCCGCCGGGCCCGTGGCGGCAAGGTGTCGTTCACCCACATCATCGGCTTCGCGCTCGTCCAGGCCCTGAAGTCGTTGCCGGAGATGAACGTCGGCTACGACGAGATCGACGGCAAGCCCACCCTGCTCAAGCCGGGCCACATCAACCTCGGCCTCGCGATCGACCTGCAGAAGTCCGACGGCACCCGACAGCTCGTCGTCCCCTCGATCAAGGCCGCCGAGTCGATGGACTTCGCGGCGTTCTGGGGTGCGTACGAGGACATCATCCGACGTGCTCGCGCCGGCAAGCTGACCGTCGAGGACTTCCAGGGCACGACGGTGACGCTCACCAATCCCGGCACGATCGGCACCAACCACTCCGTGCCTCGCCTGATGAAGGGCCAGGGCTGCATCATCGGCGTCGGCTCGATGGAGTACCCGCCGGAGTTCCAGGGGGCGTCGGAGCGGACGATCGCCGACCTCGCGATCTCGAAGATGATGACCCTGACGTCGACCTACGACCATCGCGTCATCCAGGGCGCCCAGTCGGGCGAGTTCCTGCGCCGCGTCCACCAGCTGCTGCTGGGCGAGGACGAGTTCTACGACTCGATCTTCCGGGCGCTGCGGATCCCGTACGAGCCGGTGCGCTGGGCGCAGGACATCCCGGTCAGCCACGACGACGAGATCCACAAGCAGGCGCGGGTGCTCGAGCTGATCCACGCCTACCGGGTTCGCGGCCACATGATGGCCGACACCGACCCGCTGGAGTACGAGCAGCGCAGCCACCCCGACCTCGACGTGCTCAGCCACGACCTGACGCTGTGGGACCTCGAGCGCGAGTTCGCGACCGGCTCGTTCGGCGGCGAGCAGCGGTTCATGAAGCTGCGCCACATCCTCGGCATCCTGCGCGACTCGTACTGCCGCACGGTCGGCATCGAGTACATGCACATCCAGGACCCCGAGCAGCGGCGGTGGATCCAGGAGCGGGTCGAGCGGCCGCACGAGAAGCCGCCCCGCGAGGAGCAGCTGCGGATCCTGCACAAGCTCAACCAGGCCGAGGCGTTCGAGACGTTCCTGCAGACCAAGTTCGTCGGCCAGAAGCGGTTCAGCCTCGAAGGTGCCGAGACGACGGTGCCGCTGATCGACGAGATCGTGGACGCCGCCGCCCAGGCCAACCTCGACGAGGTGTGCGTGGGCATGGCGCACCGCGGCCGGCTCAACATGCTGGTCAACATCGTCGGCAAGCGGATCGGCGACGTCTTCCGCGAGTTCGAGGGCAACATCGACCCGCGCACGGTGCAGGGCTCCGGCGACGTGAAGTACCACCTCGGCGCCGAGGGCGAGTTCGTCGGTCAGGACGGCGACACGATCAAGGTCTCGCTGGCCGCCAACCCATCGCACCTGGAGACGGTCGACCCGGTGCTCGAGGGCATCGCCCGCGCCAAGCAGGACCTGCTCGACAAGGGCGGCGAGTACCCCGTCCTGCCGCTGCTCGTCCACGGCGACGCCGCGTTCGCCGGCCAGGGCGTCGTGGCGGAGACGCTCAACCTGTCGCAGCTGCGCGGCTACCGCACCGGCGGCACGGTGCACGTCGTCGTCAACAACCAGGTCGGATTCACCACGTCGCCGGCGCAGTCGCGGGCGTCGCTCTACTGCC
>Ga0081538_10005386_pt1 | contig 11501 bp, 11 predicted proteins | sample TabmetS5T2R1_FD_71022 | JGI IMG/M metagenome (GOLD analysis project Ga0081538, IMG submission 71022) | Tabebuia heterophylla rhizosphere microbial communities from the University of Puerto Rico - S5T2R1 | ecosystem: Host-associated > Plants > Roots > Rhizosphere ... | reverse complement strand
GTAATCGTAAAGGAGATATGATATGCCTCTAGTTACACTGCTTTTAGTCAGGATTGAACGAGACTTTCTCCTACTACCGTGTGATCGTGGCATGGCAGCTCAGTACTATTAAGCCTTAATTTAAATTATCTAGCTTCGCTGACATCTGAGATGCCGCTATTTGATAACGTAAATAGAATTTCTCTTTCCGCATGATAGGGGCTGTCAACCATCCTCGCAATGCGATTCTTGCCCGAACGCTTCAGGTATATTCTGTAGGTGCTAGTGTGAGCCAGCACATGGCCTCCCACAGGCCTGACCGCGTCTCCAAAGTACGCGTCTGGCGACGCTTGAATCTGATTTGTAACCACGACTGCTACTTCATATGTATCTGCTATTCTAACCAATATGTGCATAAATTTGTTCAGACGCTGCTGTCGCTCCGATAATGTTGCGCGACCAATGAACTCTGCTCTATAGTGTGCAACTGCAGAGTCTACAATTATTAGTCTAGCATTGTTATCTTCAATTACAGAACCTGCTTCTTCGATAATAAGCTCTTGGTGGGCACTATTGTACGCCTTGGCCACGATTACATTTTCAAGCGCCATTTGAGAATCAAGCCCTCGTGCTTGAGCAATGGAAACAATTCTTTCTGGACGAAATGTATTTTCGGTGTCAATATAAATCGCCTTTGCAGCAAGTCCACCTTCTGATACTGACTGCTGTACCATTATGCATAAAGTGTGGCAAAGCTGAGTCTTGCCAGTTCCAAATTCTCCGTAAACCTCCGTAACGGCCTTTGTCTCGACACCGCCCCCTAACAGGTCATCAAAGCTTTTAGAGCCTGTTGATATGCGATCCTTACGTTTGTTGTATAGGCTCGTTGCTGTTACAAAACTCTTGTCTATCATTCCCAAATCTTCAAGCATGATTCTGGCCTTGTTGCATATCTCAACTGATTCATCCATTTCCATTCCTGTGGATTCTGAAATGTCTACAGGTCCTCTAACGAGGAGGTCTCGAATCGATCGAAAACCGGCCTCTCTGAGGCGCTTCTCTGTGGCTGGTCCTATCTCCTCTATGTTATAGAGAGCCAGCTTGTCTGAAACTGCATCCTCCGCAGTCAAATGAATGCACTGGCCTAGCTTGGCATGTGTTACTAATTAGCATTGATTAAAATAGAAACTCTACTATTGACGCGTAGGAGCAAAATATATATCTTTGTACTTTCTGGTCTACTTAAGAATAAAGATATGATGGAAAGCAAGACGTTAGTTGCAATGGCTCTTGCGACTATCATGGCCGTGTCCGTAATTTCATATATTCTACCCGCAAGTGCGCATGGTGTCCAGGCACAGCTTCAGAGCAGATTCGTAAGAATTGATAATGAACAATTCTCAGATCAGACCCTGACCACAGGTGAAGAATTGACTGTAACTGGCGAGCTAACAAGTTTGGTAAACAGACCCCTAAGAGCATGGCTATCACTGTTCAGCGAATCGTCAAACGCAGGCAATAGATGGGAGTTCTTGGCTCGTGACCCACCAGGTAACATATTTGATATTCCTCCTGGAGCAACTATTCCATACTCGATTACCGTTAGAGCGCTTGAACCAGGTACATATCACGTACACACACAGCTCAACGTTGAGTCGGTAGGACCAGGTCTTGGAAGGGGCGCGACAGTGAGCGTCACAGGAGAAGCAATATTGAAGCCAATTCCATATTCAAGCATTGTCTATCAATGTATAATCATCGGTGTTGGCCTTGGAGTAACATTCGCAACGAGACCGTGGCAAGTCATCTAAACGCCACCTCCCTTTTTCCTTTTAATTCTCTAATTTTCTAGAATAATACTACACACAAGGGAGATATACATTCTTAAACAGAATCGTTCGTGAGGGGTAAGATGATCATTACTGCTTGAAGGATATTATTGTTCTTGCTTCACCAGCTCGTATTTTGAGGTGTACCCTCGTGGGTTTATCATCATCCCTTCATAATTAAAAGTTGACGAGTTGCCTACTATCACGGTAGTTATCATGCCTAACATGTCTTGATGCTCAAGCATTTTCTCCAAAGTAGTCACAACCAGCTCCTGGCTATCCCGATAAGCACCCTTGACTATTGCTATGGGAGTGTCCGGCTTTCTGTATTTTAAAAATATCTCCCTTGTGTCTCTCAGTTGATGAACCCTTTTTTTACTTGCAGGATTGTAGATGACAGTTACATAGTCTCCCATTGCTGCAGCCTCGACACGCTTGACTATGATGTCCCACGGGACTAATAGATCACTCATGCTTACAACTGCAAAATCTGTCATCAAGGGTGAGCCTACAAGGGCAGCACATGAATTGAGCGAAGATACACCTGGAACACATTCTACATAGATGTTGTTGTCCTTATCCTCTCTGCTCCAACCTTTTTGAGCCAAGATTTCATATATTAGCCCAACCATGCCATAAATGCCCGGATCTCCAGACGAAACAACTGAAACGACCCTACCCTTTTCTGCAAAGTCGATCGCTTGATTGGCTCGGTCTACTTCCTGAGTCATAGCGTAACGGTATACTTCTTTGCCTGCTATGAGATTCTCGACAAGGCTAACATACGTATCATAGCCTATGATGACTTCACTTTCCTCAATGACCTGCTTTGCTCTATACGTCATATGATCATGGCTGCCAGGCCCTACTCCAACAACATATAGCTTGCCCTTCCTGGACCCCATTCTTGCATATCATTGACAATTTTGGCCTTAATGAGTTTTTTTAATTAAACTCAGCTAGTATATGGGGGAAAAAATAGTAGTAAATAGTTTATCTAGAGGAAGGTCAAAGAGTCTGTCGATTTATCTATCTAAAATACCAAGACAAGACTTCTCCTTCACATAACGCCCATGGCAGTTGTTTCCAAATGTGAGACAGTTACTCACGACGGCGTCATTATGGCAATGTGTTACTAGTTATCAATGCTAATGATCGCTTCTTTCGATATTTTTCATAATGTCATTCAGCAGTTGACACAGGTATTGAATCATAAAAAAATTTCATACTAGTTTTGCTTCTGTCGGCTTGGCGGATGTCGAAAATGGGTGTTGAAGAAGGGATGTTAAAAAATAGAGAGAAATTGTAGTTTTTTCGTGTTATGTTCTATTTTCTCTTCTACTATGAGCAGAAACATCGTCCCTGTGAAGCGTTGAAGGCTATGCTTCCACCGCCTGGTACGCTAGAATTAATACAGTCACGTGCTTTTGCTTCTTGGAGTTGCATAGTTGATGCTATTGTTACAATTACTGCTTCATACAATGACAGCGCAGATACAATGGCAATTACTGCAAACGCATTATTATTTTATTATTATTCACTTCTAAACCGAAGAAAGTACGTTAGCGTTTAAGACTTTATACGAGTGAGTTCCAAAATGAGAAAATTTTTAGAGACTACGCGAAAAGGCTTCATAAAAAGTTGGGGCACTACTCAAGCTTAGCTGTAAGTTTCTTGTATGTTTTCTTAATTACGGGTATTGTATAGGTTCATTCTTCGTATCCTCAGGTGCATTACAAGCAGATAACGAGCGACCAGGAAGTGAAAACCTCCTTCTTGCACATTAGAGTCGAGAGAAAACCCATTTATCCTTTTTCAGTATCTTTGGCAAGCTCAAACTCCTCATGCAAAGCTCGTGCAGCCTGCTCGCAGTCCCTGTCATTTACAACAAACGCCAGGTTGAGTTCAGAGGAACCCTGTGTTATCATTATCACATTGATATCATATTTTGCTACAGCACCAAATACTTTGGCTGCTACTCCCTTGATCCCGCGCATGCCTGATCCTACTACTGCAATGACTGCAACATCGTCATTGACTTGTATCTGCTTTATTACCTTCCCAAGAAGGCTCAGCTCCAAAGTAGTAATAGCCTTGTCAAGGTCTGTCTTTCTGACAAGCATTGAAATGCTCGATTCTGAGGGGCTCTGAGATATCATCATAATGTTAATACGGTTCTTAGCAAGGGTATCAAAGATCTTGGCTGCTGTGCCTGGTGCTCCGACCATACTGCCGCCGCTCACATCGATAAGAGCAGTATGACGTATCACGCTTACGGACTTGACTATTTTCTGGGATTCCTTGCTCGGATCTTGTGTAATAATGGTGCCGCTGTGGTTGACATTAAATGTATTGCGGATTCTTATCGGAATCTTGGTGTCGACGACGGGTTCAAGAGCACGCGGATGCATGTATTTTGCTCCAAAGAGGGCCATCTCCATTGCTTCAGCGAATGATACTTCATTGAGCACTCTTGCATTCATGACCAGCTTTGGGTCTGCAGTCATTAGCCCATCGACATCGCTCCACAACCACACTTCTTTAGCGCCTATGCTTACAGCAATTATCGTGGCTGTGTAGTCGGATCCTCCGCGTCCAATAGTCGTAATATTACCATATTGATCAGCACCAATGAATCCAGTTACTACTGGCACAACATCTTGCTTGAGCATAGGTTCTAGCTTATGACTAACCTTAAGTTTTGTCGTGTCTATCAGGGGCCGTGCCTCGCCAAAGTTGCTATCGGTGAATACTCCTACTTCCTTACCTGTTAGGTGTTCCGACTTCATACCAAGGTCCTGTAGAGCATACGACACTATCGGGGTGGAGAGGCGTTCGCCAAATGACAGAAGATAGTCAAGTGATTTTGCTGTGACTTCTCCTAACAGCACAATACCGCCCAGTATGTCTTCTAGCTCTTTGATTATCTTTTTGATTGTGGCGAATGCTTCATTTTTCAACTGTTTGTCTGAAATCGCACCCTGTACAATTTGCATGTGAATATCGGTGCACTTTTTCACGAAGTCATCTAATGATGTCTTGTCTCCTCGCTTAACACTGTCTGCTATGGATAGTAGGCCATCAGTCATGCCTCGAACTGCAGAAACCACACACACTATTTCGTTGCTCTTTTTGTGAGACTCTATCAATTGTGCGATATGCCTTACTTTGTCTGGAGAATCTACAGCAGTTCCTCCAAACTTCATAACCAGGCGCATAAGCGGTCTAATCCTGAACTCTAGGTGCTAGATAGAAATGGATCCTCCCCACATTCGCTATCTTGAACTCCAGTCTGAGCGGCATTTTACTTGAATACTCTGCTGTCACTGAGCCACCCATTGAGACAACTGCTTTAGTAATTTTAGACAAATAGTCAATGCTATATGTAGCCTTGCTTTCCTCCTTGGCTTCCAGCTCCTCCAGCCCTTCATTGCCTGCCTCAATAGTAATGTCAGCTTCGCCGGAATCTCCCCTTCCAGAGAAGGTTATACTGCCTGATTTTGATTCAACAGAAATGTATTCAGACACTACTTGAACATCAGACAATACCTTGTCAAACGCAGCAGCTGTGAATACTGCTTTGGAGTTAAAGTTAAGCTTTGGAAGCGGTGTAGAGCTCGCCGAACTCTCTATCAAGCGGCTTTTATATTCTCTTTTGTAACTATTCGACATTTTTAGATGCAGCATGCTATCATCTCCAATACTGATCTCAACAGCGTCTTTCTTGTCCGCCCTTCTTATCAGCTTTGAAAATTCGTCGACTCTAATTCCGAATTTTACTAAGCTATCGCACTCATACTTTTCAAATGCGTGATTAGGCCAATGAATATCTATAAGCGCAATGTGGGAGGGATCCATGCCTCTAAATGAAATACCTTCTGCCGCAGCTTCAAAAGTGGCTTCATCTACGAGTGTCGAGATTGCAGAGGCCACCGCCTTCCATTCTTCTGGTGATTTGCTCTTAGCTACAAAAACCAAATTCATCTATTTGGCAGAGCAATTCAGATTTTAAACATTGCTCTATGCTTTGAACTGACATCTTTAAGTAATCTTCTATGTATGAAAGGTTTTGTGTCTATTCTGAAGACGGCGTGGACTATACTCTAGAAGGCGTTTAACTGTTGTGCCTGCTCATCATTAATTAATCTCAAGCAAACAAGTAATTCTTCACCGTAGGGAATCAGGAATTATTATTAGCATTCCACTACCGATTTCTCAAATCTTCTTCAATAAGCGGTTATCTGATTTCAATGAATGTGGCATCATTTGAAACAATAGACGAACTCCTTATAATCCGACGGCTACTTTGTAAAAAATTTACTGATCGGTTTCCCAGTAGCATAGCATATTCTCACATAGGAGAGGGTAATAATGGATGGGGAGGGATAGTGGACGGGTAGGTATTTTGAAGTGTCGACTATGCGTAGTTGCGCCAAGTGTGATTACATTTAGTGCATCGATAAAATTGAGTGGTTGCTTCATCAGCAGATCTTGTCTGGAGCATCCACCAATACGCAGTCACATTCTTGCACTGTGGGCAGTCTATCGCGGTCGTCGGTAGTGCCTCAACGCTGTCGCCCTCCATGACTTTGAGAGAAACATCTTGATTGGTTTTGATGTCTACTTCTTTCCTACCCTCCTCTTCAATCCTTTTAGTTTTAAACCCACATTTTGGGCAGGCCATGCTCTCCTCATCGCCTGGTGGAGGCCTCAATCGTGTTTCACATTTTGGACAAAAACGCATAGAGTGTGGGAACCTCGCTACTTCTTGATGGCAGATTTGACCATGCTGAGAAGCTCTTTAGAGTACTCCTGTGCAGAAGTTGATGCATCCTGTATGACTTCCATTGGGTCTTTTCTCTTTGTACCTACTCTCAACTGATAGTCTTTTGTAAGCGGATGCTTCTGGACAACTCCTGCAAAATCTATGCTCTTTTCCTTCAGTAGTTCATGTTGAAGGATATACAGAATGGAGATATCTTCTTCACGTATTTTTAACTCAATTTCGTTATCTTTGACATCTGCAATTTCCACAAACATGTGCGTTATACTGACAACAACTACTTATTGAAGATATAAATGATACCTTTCTGCCACATGGCAAATAATAGTAGTTTCATTGACCACACCACACTTGCCAAATCCCAAGAAAGCGTAAGACCTGATCAACCACTCACGCTTAGTCTGAGTTTCAGAATTCAGGGAGACATAAGAGATGCATTTTCCCAAAAGAATTGGGAGCGAGCTTACAACAAGCATGACAAGGGTTTTATTATGAAGGTCGAGATTGATCTTAAATCTGGTAGAAGAAGGATTGCACTGATCAAACTTGTGAGAAAAGCCGCACTTTTCTGGACACGCAACCCAAAAATACCATATCGGATATGGGTTTCGATAGTAAAGGATGACGCACCGTTTTACCCATTAACTGAAGAGGAGGCAAAATCTCTGCTGTTTGATGTCAATAAGGTTATTGAACTCAAGGGTAGCGACCTCCTCCTTTCTGGCACCCACAAGCTTTATGCAGATATTAAGGTGACATGGGGCAAGCATTTGTTTACACAACCGACTGAAATTAAAGGTAGGTCAAACTACATAGAATTGGTGCGCATTGCCGCCCCATGATAGTACACTCAATAGATGTTGTAAATACGGCGTATAACGATGGTTTATAAGATTAAAACGCACAAGTAATCTTACAGTGCAGACGAGTTTACCTGGAAAAGATGCCGAGCTATATACAAAGTTAGCCAATGGTAGGGTAAAGTGCACGGCGTGTGCAAGGTTGTGCGAGATACCAGAAGGTAGGACCGGTCTGTGTGGAATCAGAGGAGTTGTAAATGACAAGCTGCGATTGTTTGTCTATGGAAGAGTGATCGCTGGCCAGATAGATCCTATAGAGAAAAAACCTGTCACCCATTACAGGCCTGGCACTGACATATTTTCAATTTCTACCACAGGTTGTAACTGGCTTTGTCAATATTGTCAGAACTATGATATCTCTCAGAGACGCAAAGTGGAAGGTACGGAAATGACGCCAGAACAGGTCGTAGAGAATGCTGACTACTACGGCGCTCATGGTATAGCCTATACATATAATGAGCCCTCGATCTTCATAGAGTTTGCAAGGGACTGTGGCATAGAAGCGCACAAGCGCGGTATATTCAATATCTTTGTTTCAAATGGTTATGATACTCCCGAATCTGTTAGTATGATGAATCAATTCCTAGACTGCATCACCGTCGACTTTAAGGGGAGCGGTAAGCAAGAGTTTGTCAGACGATATATCGGTATACCTAGTGCTGACCCAATTTTCCAGACACTCAAGGAAATCCGAAACAAGACAAAGGTCCATGTCGAGATCACTGACCTTATAGTGCCACAGGTAGGCGATGACTTAGATGCAGCGAGAAAGCTTTGCAGATTCGTATATGATGTACTTGGGCCTGATACTCCAGTTCACTTCCTGCGATTCCATCCTGATTACAAAATGATGGATTTTGACAGCACACCTGTTGAAACGCTAGAAAAGCATTATGAAGTTGCAAAGCAAGAGGGTTTGAAGTATGCCTATCTAGGAAATGTTCCAGGCCATCCTTTGGAAGATACATATTGTCCAGAATGCAGGACAGTAGTCATAGGGCGCTACGGTTTTAGCATAGACTCATGGAATCTGGACACTAACAACTGTTGCAAGAACTGCGGCCAGCAGATACCCATCATCGGCAAGTTGCAAAAAGTAAGAAGGAAGAATTACTTTCAGTTTATTCACTAGAGAAATAATAACTGACTGTGATTCATTATGTGAGTAACAGTATGGGATTATTATGTACGTGTTAGCTGTCCTATCTCGTAACATGTAGATAATAACTGCTATGTACTATAGAAATTCGCAGAACAATCCATTCATTAGGATTGCACCTGAAACAGAACGAATTGAATTAGTTCTAAGCTTTATTGAAACGCTGTTTTTGTGTGTACATTTCTTGCAGCTGATCCTTTATCCCTGTGCCTCATGCAAAAATACATATCTCTTATCCGCAGTCTGAGGTTGAGCCCGCAAAATAAGCAAAGTCCATCCCCACATAACATCCATAGTTAAGGTGGGGTGAAAGGCTGGAAGGAAGAGCGCAGACTAATTGCATGTGCGTTGGAAGAAAGTGCCAAGAATGCACAACAACTAACTCACACCCATCATAAGGATAATTAACAAGGAGTTACAATCTCTGCATGTAACGTTATTGCTTGGTTAACAGTAGTAACAAGAAGTCGAGGGCTTTCGAAGAAGGAAAGCGTGCCGCATGGGTATCTATATGGACGCTATTAGCTATAGGTGTCGCAGAAGTTGTTATCTCTACTACAACGGGCAGTCTGACTTTGTTAGCAGATGGTTTAGACTCAATGGCTGACGCGCTCGTTTCGTTCATAGTTTGGTTTGGCATAACTATGGTGCACAAGCCCAAAAGTCGGCTATTTCACTTCGGCTATGCTAAAATTGAAAGCTTTGCCGCGTTTATAGCGGCAGTAGTAATAGTGGTGCTTGGTGCTTTCATAGTCTATCATGCTTACGAAAGGATAGTCCATCCTGTCCATGTAATAAATCCAGAAATCACAATGATCACTCTAGTTGCAGCAGGCAGCATCTCTCTGCACAGAGCTTTTAGAGTTAGGAGGGTTGCAAAGAAGTACAACCTCATATCTCTAAATTTAGATGCCAAGAACTCTATCAAAGACGGTAGCGCTTCTTTTGTTGGATTTGCGAGTGTTTTGGCTGGATACTTCGGTATACCTTACATGGATGCTATAGGTAGTGTGATAATAGCTGGATACATCTTTTATATGGCATATCAAGCGTTCAAAGAATCTTCACTGGTCTTGGTAGATGCAGTCAAAAACCCAGAAATGGAAGACCAGATTGCAAGATTTGTCGAGCAGAAGTTCGATGTAAATGTAGATGATGTGCTGATAAGACCACTGGGTCATGCATTTTCTGCACAGCTGCATGTAGTGCTAGACCAAAACTTGACACTGAGACAAGCACATGAGATACTAACAAAAATAAATGTTGCAGTATCAGAAAAATTTGGGACAGAAGAAACAACGGTGATTCCACGTCCTGGTTAAATAAGAATCTTAATTTTGTTGCGGTTATCCTGCAAGTATATATACCTCCTTCCAAGATTTTAGGCTCAGTTAAGCACAATTGCATCCTTCGAAGTTTCTTCTAGAGGCGAATTATGATTACTTTAAGTCCTTGAACTTCAGATTAATCCCAAAGTAACAGTTGCATGAGCAATCTTAACAAGCATTCTACTACCACTGTTGCAGCTATTATCCTTCTCGTCCTTTTCACAGGAGTGATACCATATCAACAATCTCAGCATGTTCTATTTACAGCCGAAGCAGGAGAACTAGCATGCATAGGCTATAATGAGAGTGAAAATACCGTTGTCATAAACTGCAATGCTTCTTTTCTGGATGTAGTTCAAACCATAAATGATCCTGGAGTTCTTGAGAACCTTGGTGATGGAGAATACGTTTTGAACGCTAACTTAGAAGTAGCCGATGGTATCACATTTGCAATGACTTCTAGTGGCGATGGTCTGCAATATCTAAAGCTTGCCGGTGAAAATGGGATAATAGTCTATGGAAAAATATTGATAGATGGTGTGAAAATCACATCTTGGGATATCGCAGAGGAAGATGTTATTCAACAAGATATGGATGGTGCCATTAGCCGAGGCTATTTGCGATTTGCTGGGAGTGAAGGAGCTCAAATACTAAATTCAGAATTCGGATATCTGGGAGCGTCATCTGCCAGTGGAGAAGGGTTGGGGCGGAGAGGATTTGACCTCTTTGGCGATGGACCATCGCATGACATGGTAATTAGAGGTAGCAAGTTTCATGATATGTGGATGGCATTTTATTCTAATAGTGCATACAACATTGTAGTCGACAACAATGAATATTATAATAACATACTATATGCTTTAGACCCTCATACTGGAACTTATAATATGAGTATTACAAATAATTGGGTACATCACAATCGATTTGGTATAATCTGTTCCCTCGATTGCTACAATATTCTAATCGAGGGAAATACGGTTCATCACAATACCGATTATGGAATATTCTTTTCAAGAAACATGCACGATTCAATAGCAAGGAATAATCACGTCTATAATTCAAGTACTGGAATAGCCGTAGCGGAATCACCAAATAACCAGATCTATAACAATACAATTGAAGGGGCAGCTTCTCACGCAATACGTCTGATTAATCCTGAATTGGCAGATGATGGCTTTACAGAGAACAATTTGGTCTATAACAATACTATCATTAATTCGGAAAATGGCATCGGAGTAGTAAGGAGCCAAGATAATATCTTAGAGAATAATACGCTTTCAAACATAGAATCAAGCGAATACCGCTTGTCAGGTGGTTCAAGCTTGACAATCAGAGGACAACACTTCGATAATGCCCAAATATCACAGTACGGCTCGGGGCCCGACAGCCAAATAGAGATTGTAGACTCGGGAGTAATAGAAGTGACAGGAGGAGTAATCGATGAAGGAGATGGTGGGGAAGCTGTGGCAGGTCAAGACGAAGAAGAAGAATTTGAAGGAGTCTCATATAATACAGGCGCAGAACCCTATAGTAGTACTTTGAGCAATGGTGACGATATTACAG
>Ga0081538_10005385_pt1 | contig 11505 bp, 7 predicted proteins | sample TabmetS5T2R1_FD_71022 | JGI IMG/M metagenome (GOLD analysis project Ga0081538, IMG submission 71022) | Tabebuia heterophylla rhizosphere microbial communities from the University of Puerto Rico - S5T2R1 | ecosystem: Host-associated > Plants > Roots > Rhizosphere ... | reverse complement strand
GCGGCGCACAGCTCGCGGACCAGAACGTACTGCGCGTGGTTGGTGTCCTGGTACTCGTCGACCAGCACATGGCGGAAGCGTCGCCGATAGGTTTCCCGCACCTCGGGGAAGGACTGCATGAGGTGCACCGTCGTCATGATGAGGTCGTCGAAGTCGAGGGCGTTGGCCTCGCGAAGCCGGCGCTGATACTCCGTATAGGCCTCGGCGAACGTCTGCTCGAGGTTGTTGCTCGCCTGTGCGGCGGCGGTCTCGTGGTCGTGCAACTCGTTCTTGTGGTTGCTGATCCAGTGCAGGATGGCCCGCGGGTTGTAGCGCTTCGGGTCGAGATCGAGCTCCCGGCAGACCAGCGTCATCAAGCGACGTGAGTCGACGTCGTCATAGATCGAGAACGACGACGTGTAGCCGAAACGGGTGATCTCGCGGCGCAGGATCCGTACACACGCGGAGTGGAACGTCGACACCCACATGATCCGGGCCCGGCCGCCGATCAGGTCGGCCACCCGCTCCCGCATCTCGCCGGCGGCCTTGTTGGTGAACGTGATCGCGAGGATCGACCCGGGATGCGCGTTGCGCTGCGAGATCAGCCATGCGATCCGGCGGGTCAGGACCCGGGTCTTGCCGGAGCCGGCGCCCGCGACCACCAGCAGCGGCCCGCCCTCGTGGACGACGGCCGCCCGCTGCGCGTCGTTGAGGTCGTCGAGCAGCGACTCGGCGGTGATCCGCGGTCGCCGCGGTCGCTCCTGCTCGGAGTCGGCTTCGGTAGTGGGCGATTCGGGCACGGGAAACAGCGTTGCGGTCTGGGCTTCCATCTCGCCGTCCAGCCTACGAGGCCACGGCGACAACGTCGCGTCGGCGTGGCCGTGGCGGCGGCCCGATCGCCGTCACGCCGTCCAATGGCTCAGGTCTCGCCGCAGGATCTCCGACAGCAGCCCGACGTCGGCCTTGAAGAAGTCGGCCAGCTCACGGCGCTCGGGCGCCGCCACCTCGGGGCGTGGCTCCGGCCGCCACATCTGCCGCTTGACCGCCGCGACGCCGGGTAGCTGGGTCGTACGCGACCACTGTCGCAGCCGGCGGACGCCCGGCTCGAGCAGGGCCGGCGGCCGATGCGTGAGGCGCCGTACGACGGGCCAGCGCGGCGCCTTGTCGCTCGGGTTGGCCGCCGTCAGGGCCGGCAGCTGGGCGGCGTCGATCCCGACATACGACGCGAGCGAACTCCAGGTGCCCGCCGGGTCCCGGGCGAGGTCGTCGAGGACCGCGATGTGGACCCGCTCGCGAGGCACGACCCGCAGCAGCCGCTCGATCGCCTCGCCGACCGCACCCACGCGGGTGTAGTCGAGCAGCTTCTCGTCGAGCGAATCGGTGTCCGGCAGGCCGCCGTCGAGATGCCGGTGCCATGCCCTCGTGAAGTCGGGCTCGTCCTCGTTGAGCGCGATCAGCTGCGTCCGGTGATAGGAGATGACGAGGTCGACGGGATTGCGTACGCAGACCACGAACCGCGCGTCCGGCACCTCCGCACAGATCGCCGGGATGGCGGGCTCGGAGTAGAGGTACGTCGTCGAGCCGTCGCCGCGAAACCGCGCCCGGGCGGCCCGGTCGGAGGAGTAGAGCCGCTCGTACGCCTCGCGCGTGTCGAAGCCGTAGTGGGCCCGCATCCGCGGATAGTCCGTGGCCCAGTGGTAGGGCTCCTTCGGCACCGACCAGAAGACGTCGGGATGCCCGCTGAGCCAGCGCGCAACCGTCGTCGTCCCGGCCTTCGGAGCACCGACGAGATAGAGATCAGGCAGTGGCATGACACTTTCCCGAGCACAGGGTCATCTGGACTCGACGCGCGACGCTAACATCTCGCGGGCCCTGGGCGGCCGGGTCCCACATCTGCTCACGACGAGTTCACGGAAACGTCGATCAGAGGCTCGACAGAACGTGGTCGGGGCAGTGCCGGCTGCGACGAAGAAAGCGGCGATCAGGTCCAGAACACCGCGATACCGACATTGGCCAGTCCCAGGCCGAGGATGCCGAAGTAGATCAGGTCCGACACCTCCTCGCGGGCGCGGTAGATCCAGGCGAGCGCCACGATGACCAGCGCGACGACGAGCTTGACGCCGATCTTCGCGTGGTCGACCTCGGCGTCGTCGGCCTCGAGCACGCCGACCAGCAGGACTCCGGTCACGACTTGCGTCAGCCCGCCGTGCAGGATCATCGGCGTGATGCGACGCGGGGGGCTGGCGATCTGGACCAAGGCGCCGCCGACGACGGCGGTCATGCCGATCAGGTGCAGGAACAACAGCAGATCGCGCAGAAAGTCCACGACGGCACGCTACTACAGCCCGTAGGAGTACGACGTGGCGGCCGCCAGCGATCGTCGCCTCTCGCGATGGCCTCCCCCGCGCACCGTGCGTGTGCCGAACCGACCACGGGTGCCGGCTTCGGTGGTTCGAATGCTGCCCAGGTGGTGTCTTTGTGACGCGTGTGACGCGGTCCGGCCGACACGTGCGGCCGACCGCCGCCGAGTGGCGCAGGCTGACCCGGGTTCGGTCCGATTCCGGGGCACTATGCGCCAGTCGGCACCGCTCCGGCTCACCGATCCCCGCCTCGGCCGCCCGCGAGCCGTCAGATCAGCCGGCGGTCGCTGGCCCAGCGGGTGAGCTCGTGGCGGCTGGACAACTGCAGCTTGCGCAGCACGCTCGACACGTGGGTCTCGACGGTCTTGATCGAGATGAACAGCTCCTTGGCGACTTCCTTGTACGCGTAGCCGCGGGCGATCAGCCGCATCACCTCGCGCTCCCGCTCGGTCAACCGGTCGAGATCCTCGTCGACCTGGGCCACCTCGATCGTGCCGGCGAACGCGTCGAGCACGAAGCCGGCCAGCCGGGGCGAGAAGACCGCGTCGCCGTCGGCCACCCGGCGGATCGCGTCGACGAGCTCCGGCCCGGTGATGTTCTTGGTGACGTAGCCGCGGGCGCCGGCCCGGATCACGCCGATCACGTCCTCGGCCGCGTCGCTGACCGACAGGGCGAGGAACTTGCGGTCCGGACTGCGCTGATGCACCCGGCGCACCACCTCGGCCCCGCCGCCGCCCGGCAGGTGGACGTCGAGCAGCACGACGCTTGGCTCGGTCTCCTCGATCACCGCCACCGCGCTGTCGACGTCCTCGGCCTCACCGACGATGGTGACCGAGCCGCCGAGCTCGGATCGCACACCGGTGCGGAACATCTGGTGGTCGTCGACCACGACGACGGTCAGCGCCGACTTCATCGCGTACTCTCCTCGTCTCGCTCGTGCAGCGTCATCGACAGCCGCACCTCGGTCCCCTCGCCTGGGGCGCTTCGAACGTCCGCCGACCCACCGTGCCGCTGCATGCGGCCACGGATCGACTCGCGGACGCCGAGCCGCCCGTCTGGGATCGTCTCCGGATCGAAGCCGGCACCCCGATCGCGTACGAAGACCTCGACCTTCGACCCCGCGGTCTCGGCATAGACGTCGACGTGACCCGCGCCGGAGTGCTTGGCCGCGTTGACCATCGCCTCCCCGGCCGCCCGCACCATGGCGGCCAGCGTGTCATCCATCGGCACGTCGCCGACGCCCACCACGTCGACGGTCACATCATGCCGGTCCTCGACCTCGGCCGCGACGGCCGCCAACGCCGCCCGTAGCGTCTCGCCGGACGGGCCGGACTCGGCGTAGAGCCACTCGCGAAGCTCCCGCTCCTGACGACGGGCCAATCGGGCGACCGTGCGCGCGTCGCCGGCATGCCGCTGCAGCAGCGCCAGGGTCTGCAACACCGAGTCGTGCAGATGCGCCGCCATGTCGGCCCGCGCCTGGGACCGCACCCGTTCCCGGCGTTCGGCCGCCAGGTCACGAGTGAGGCGGTGGATCCACGGCCCGAGCAGCAGGCCGAGACCGCCCAGCGCCAGCACCGTGGCGATCGCCACCACGCCGAGCGCCTCCGGCCCTCGGGACTGGGCGACGAAGAGCCCGATCGCGGAGGCGAACAGGATGGCGCCCAGGCCGAGCCGGAGCACCGCGGCCCATCCGCCGCCGCCGAGCAGCAGCCCGAGGACCGGGACGTCCGGGTTCGTGCCGGCCCAGCGCTGGCGCTGCGCCTCGTCGGCCTGCCGCCACAACAGGGCCAGGCCCGCGACCGCGATCATCAAGGGCCAGAACAGGTGGTTGGCCAGGCCCCAGCCCAACTGCTCCTGCAGGAGCAGGACGCCGAGGCCGAGCACGATCAGCGCCAGGGTCTGCCCGAGGTCGCCCCCCGGCAGCCGTGAGGTCCGTCGCGGTGGACGCAGGCCGCGCCGGGTCGCCGACGCGAGTCCGGCCGGTTGCTCCGGATCGGCGGGCTCGCCTTGTGGAAGCAGCCGCCACAGGGCGATGTAGACGAGTACGCCGAAGCCGTTCGCCCAGGTTCCGACGACGAAGGCGAGCCGTACCCAGAAGACGTCGATGCCGAAATGCTCGGCGAGCCCGGCCGCGACACCTCCGACCATCCGGTCCTGGACCGGCCGGTGGGCACGCCGCGGTGGCCGCGACGGCCTGGCCGACGGGCCGGACGCCGCGGCTGCGGCCACGGGGTGCGCTGGTGTCATCGGATCGATCGTCACACGGTGGCGGTCCCGGCGCCATCGGCGACCTCCCGGGACGCACCCTGAGGCGATCTCAGGGCTGCCGAGCTGGGACTTCGCCAGCTTCAGGGCCTTCCCCGATGGCTCCATCGTCCGGACCCGGCCACGATGGAGCCATGAGTGAAACACCTCCTGCGGACGGCGGCGGCTTCGACCCCGGCCGCTTGCGCACCGCACCGACGCAGATGCGACGCAGCCGGGACGACCGCTACATCGCCGGCGTCTGCGGCGGACTGGCCCGCTATCTCAACGTCGACCCGGTCGTCGTCCGGGTCATCGTGGCCGCCCTGACCGTCATCGGCGGCGTCGGACTCGTGCTCTACGCGGCCGCCTGGCTGCTCGCGCCGGAGGACGGCGCCGACAAGAACGCTCTCGAGTCGCATCTGCCGGCCAGCCCCAGGATCCGCGTGCTCGGCTGGATCGCGGCCGGTGTGATCGCCGTGATCGCGGTGGCGAGCTCAGGGCCCTGGTTCGACTGGGGCTGGATCGGCCCGCTCCCGCTGCTCGGCATCGCCGTCCTGATCTGGGTGCTCGCCCGCCCCCGCTCGTCCGGGGGCAGCAGCGACGAGCCGGCGGCACCGACCACGCCGGCACCGCCACCCCCTGCCACGTCGGCGCCGTCGCCCCCCACGCCCGCCGCGCCAGAGGCCCCGGCGCCGCCCGCTCCAGGCGCTTCGCCACCGGCGTCGCCGGTTGCCGCGGCCGAGAGCCTTCCATCCGACTCCGAGGCCGTGACCGCTGTCGTTCCCACTGACGAGGACCGGACCATGCGGCTGCCGGCGACCCGCCCGGCGACCGCACCGATGCCGGCCGAGCCACCGTCGGCATCGGCCGACCCGACCGACTCGGCACCGCCGGAGCCGCCACCACCTGTGACGGCTCCGACCGCGCCGCAGCCGACGCCCCCGCCCGCCAAGCGGAAGCGCTTCGACCCGACCCTGACCTGGCTCACCCTGGCCGCCCTGGTCGCCGTGATCGGCGTCCTCTCGCTGATCGACCAGACTGCTAGCGACGTCAGCGGCCCCGTCTACCTGGCCACCAGCCTGGCCGTCGTCGCCCTCGGCATGCTGGCCGGCACCTGGTGGGGCAACGGCCGCTGGCTGATCCCGATCGGCGCCCTGTTGACCGTGACGCTGATCAGCGTGTCTCAACTGCCCGTGTGGAAGTTCGGCGAGATCGACGAGGCTCCGACCAGTGCGGCCGACGTGCTCCCGTCGTACCAGATGGGCGCGGGGCAGATCCTGCTCGATCTGACTCGCGTCGAGGACCTCACCGCGCTCGACGGTCGCACCATCCAGCTCGAGAACGGCCTCGGCCAGACTCGGGTGTTCGTCCCCGAGGACTTGGACGTCTCGGTCCACGCCGAGCTCAACGCCGGTGACGTCAAGATCTTCGACCGCGAGGCCAACGGCGCCGACGCGAGCACGCAGTACACCGATCCCGACGACCTCGATCCCGACGTACGTCTCGAGATCGACGGATCGCTCGGCCAGGTGGAGGTGATGCGCCGATGAAGCGCCATCCACTCGACGTCGTCAGCCTGGTCGCCGGGCTGATCTTCCTCGGCGTGTTCGGGATCTGGCTGGGTGTCGACCGCGGCGACCTCACCATCGCCGACCTCGGCTGGCTCACCCCGTCGCTGCTCATCGTGGCCGGCCTCGCCGGTGTGGCAGCGTCGTTGCGGCGCCGCTAGGGACCGACCTCGAACGTGCGGCCGGCCCGTCCCGATCGGATCGGGACGGGCCGGCCGGTGCGTTGCTCAGTCGGTCATCAGCACCCCGCTTCCTGGAGTGCGACGTTCCGCGTCACCGTCTCACCGCGCTCGATCCGCTGGGTGTGGGCCTTCGGCTTGTACCCGTCCTTCGCGACGATCACGCTGTACGGATTGCCGCGCGAGTCCAGCCAGTAGGCGTACTGACCGTCGGCGTCGGTGAACAGGGTGAGGTCACCCGACCACCAGTCGAACTGGACGGTGGCACCTTCGAGCGGCGACGATGCACCGTCGCAGTCGGTGCCGGTCACGGTGCCGACCACCTTGCCCCAGGTGCGGGGCGGGTTGACGTTCATCGTCACGCCAACCGGCTCGACGTCGTACGGCGTGTCGTTGCTCAGGTTGACCTGACCGGTGTAGGCACCGGGCTGCTCGACGTCGGAGTTCATGGTCACTCGGACCTGGGCACGCTCGCCCGGGTCGAGCGTCATGGTCTCCGGCGTCACGGTCATCCACGGCACGCTGCTCCCGGCGTCACCGGTCACGTTCATGACCAGGTGCATGTCCGGGAAGCCGACCTCGTCGGTCGGCGTCGGCTCGGGCACGCCACAGGTCTCCGATCGCAGGTACGTCGGAGCCGTCTGCCCGAGGTCGTTAGAACCCGGGAAGAAGAAGGCACCGATGTTCTGCAGGTTCGGCGAGTCCAGCTCGACCACGAGGGTCGATCCGGCTGGGGCCGTTCCGGTCACCGGCACGGTCACCATGCTGAGCTCCTGGGCTTCCAGGGTGGTGTCCGTGCTGCCGATCAGGGTCATGTTGTCGTACACGAACTCACCGTCGAGCGTGTACAGCTTGACCGAGATGGGCTGGGTCGCCGTCGCGGACTCGACCCCGAAGGACACCGACGTGACGTTGAAGTCACTGGTGATGCCGAAGTCCTCGAGCTCGAAGGTCCGCAGGAAATCGTTCTCGGCGTTGCCCGCACCGCTGTTACAGGAGACCGAGTTGAACTGGATGATCTCCTGCGACACCGAATGCGTGATGGTCACCTCGTCAGCCGGCGTCTTCGGCATGGCGGGCGTACGGGACTGCGCGGGCTTCTCCCCGGCTCCCGGCGCCCGGCCGAATCCGTCGGACTTGGCGCTCGTGACCGCCTGCGGCCTGGCGGCCGCCGCCGCGTTCGCTGCCTCCGACACCTCGTCGGTGTAGCGCAGGGACGTCGAAGCGCCGACGCCACCGCCGAGCATCTCGAAGCCGCCGCCACCGCCGGCCAGTTCGACCGTCGCCGGCGCGGTGCCGTCGTTGGTGACGTTGAACGTACGCGTCACCACGCGATCCATCGGGGTCGTGACCTCGATGCTCTCGCGGTCGACGGACAGCATTCCGGCGTCGAGCACGAAGTCGGCCTCGGTCACCCAGTCGGCCTCGACATCGACGTCAGTGCTGTCGGACCCGTAGTTCTCCGCCGCGGCTGAGAACGGGTGCTCACCGGTCAGCGACGAGACGATCCACCAGAATCCGTCGCCCAGCTCCGCGTCGTCCGGCGTCGCGATGGTGGTCGCCGTCTCGGCCGGGTTGTCGTCGCTGGTCACGGTGGCGCCGACGATCCCGCTGTCGGTGTTGGCGTCGCGCACCTGGCCGACGACGAGACCGGCGTTCACCGGGTCACAGGTCCGGTTGCCGACGAACACGTCGTCGACCTGCCACCACCAGGAGAACGCTGCCTGGTGATAGTGGAACCGGAACTGCACCGCCGACTCGCCACCGGCTTGCGGCGCGTTGACGATGTCCTGGCGCGGTCCACGGACGTCGGTGCTCTGCGAGTGGAGGTTCTCCCACGTCGCACCGCCGTCGAGGCTCACGTCCACGTCGGCGAGGTCACCAAGCTGGTTGTGGTCCTGCTGGAAACCGATGACCGGCGACGGCACGTCGGTCAGGTCGATCACCGGCGTGACCAGCGACGTGTCCTGCTGCTGGCCTGGGCCGTACTCGTCGCTGTCGACGATGGCGAAGCCACCCGAACCACCGGTGAGGTTGCCGCGTCCACCCGGGTCGTTGAACGTCCAGACCTGGCCGTTGCCTTGGTGGTCGACGACCGTCCAGCCGGCCGGCGTCGCGCCCGAGTCGAAACCCTCCTCGAGGACCGGCGAGACCTCACTGAACTCGTAACCAGGCGCCGTACAGCTCGGGTCGACCGGAACGGCCACGTTGCGGGTCACGTTGCCGGATCCGACCTCGACGTCCTCGGTCACCGTCTGGTAGCCGTCGTACTGCGGCTCGATGGTCAGCGTGTACGTCGACCCGGCCGGCAGCTCGAACGAGTAGCGTCCGTCCGTCGGATTGGTGTACGTGCTGGCGCCACCCGGACCGGCCACACTCAACTTGGCGTACAGCGGCCAGCCGTGACCCGAGCCGTCGGTGACCGTGCCGCCCACCGTGACAGTCGGCAAGCCTTCGAGTGCGAAGTCCTGCGTCGTGGTTTGGTCGGCGGTGATCGTCGCCGTCACGGTCTGCTCGGCGTAACCGAACGCACCCGCGACGACCTCGTAGTCACCGGTCGGCAGCAGCACCGAGTACGTGCCGTCCGCACCGGTCGTGACGTCGCGGTCGACCGCACCGGTGATGCTGAGCTCGGCACCCGAGATCGGGTCGCCGGTCCCGGCGTCGGTGACGGTGCCGGCGAGGGTGCCGGTGTCGCCGATCGGTGCCGCGTTCAGCAGGGCGAGCGCGTCGAGCCGGCCCTCACCGAACACGTTGTTGTCGTCGTCGGTGCCACCGCACTGGTTGTCGGGTCGGTCGACAGCCGTTCCGTCCAACAGACCCTTCGTCGCGGCGACGTCGCCGACGAGTGACGGGGCGGCCGACCACAGTAGGGCGATCGTGCCCGCCACGTGCGGCGTTGCCATCGAGGTGCCGTTGAAGTTCTGGTAGTTGTCGCCTGGAACCGACGAGCGGACGTTGACGCCCGGAGCCGCCAGGTTCGGCTTGATCTCGCCGTCCTGACCGGCGCCGCGACCGGAGAAGCTGGCCGGGTTGTTGTTGATGTCGTACGCGCCGACGGAGTAGTTGATGATCCGGCTGCCGGGCGAGCCGCTGGAGTTACAGCCGAACTCGCCGCTGTTGCCGTTCGCCCAGACACCGAAGATGCCGGACTCCTCCCAGGCGATGCTGATGTCCTCCATGAACGGCGCCGTCGACGGCAGCGTCGAGCCCCACGAGTTGTTGATGATGTTGGGGCGCTTGCTGGCGTCGGGATTGTCGCCGTTCAGGTCGGTCGGCTCGAGCAGCCACTCACCGGAGGCGATCAGCGCGGCGTCGTTCGGGCAGCATCCGTTGGCGGCGATCCAGGTCGCCTCCGGGGCCACGCCGATCTGGTTGCCGGCGCCGTCGTCGCCGATCATCGTTCCCATCGTGTGGGTGCCGTGACCGTTGAGATCGCAAGGTGCGCTGGCACAGTTGCCGGCCGCGTCGAACCAGTTGTAGTTGTGGTCGAACGTGCTGTCGCCGTTGTTGCCGCGATACTTGCCGACCAGCGCCGGGTGGTCGTACTGGACGCCGGTGTCGATGCTCGCGACCGTGATGCCCTCGCCGCGCACGCCGTACTGGTCCCACACGTCGTCGGCGTTGATGTTGGCGATGCCCCACTCGACCGCGTTGATCTCGTGGGCGTTCTCGCCCTTGGTGGTCTCGGGCACCTCGACCTTGAACGAGGCCCAGAGGGAGTCGACCTCGGCATTGCTCGCCACCTGCTCGGCGAGTTGGAGATCACCGTCGCTCACCTTGATGGCGTTCGTCACCCAGAACGACTGGTACTTGATGCCGGCCCGGTCGAGCTCGCGCTGCACCGCGGCCTGACTGGAGTCGGCGGTCTGCCGGAGCTCGCGCGCCACGGCCGTGCCGCGCTCGTCCCAGTCCTTGAGGGAGCCGGCCTTCGACAGGTCGGCCTTCGCTTCGAAGTAGATCCAGAAGTCGACCGAGTCTTTGGACTCCAGTTGGTCGAGTAGCTTCGGTCGGATCTTGTCGTCCGAAGCCGCGGGCCCCTGCGGCGATGACGATGCGGTGGACGCGGTGGCCGCCATCGTGCCCGCCGCGAGGGTAATCGCAGCGAGGCCCGACAGGACCGCCCGTAAGGGGCGCCATCGGCGCCGGTGATTTCTCACAGCCGTCCTCCCTTGGCTGCGTCGAGGGCGGATCTCGCCCCGACGATGCCCAGGACGTTAAGGAGGAAGGCGGTGCGTTTCGGGCGCAGAAGCCGAGCAGTTGGCAGGCAGATTTGCCTATATGACGGCTAAGCCGGTCAGTGGTCTAAAGCTCCCGGCTGCGAAGGCCGTGCTGGTCTAGCCGTTCCGTTCCGAAAGCGACCGTCTGTCCGGCGGCGGTCACCCGCTGTAGAGCGTCAGATGGCGCCGTTCGCCCACCACCACTCGCGCGCCTCCAACGCGGTGTCCGGGTGGTCGGAGAAGACGCCGTCGAGGCCGAGGTCGAAGAACACGTCGTACTCGCTGAACGCGTCGCCCTTGGCGTTCGGGTCGTCGCCGACCCGGAAGTCGGCCGGGAGGAACTGGTTCTCGTCGCGGAAGGTCCACGCGTGCACGATCAGTCCGGCGGCGTGGGCGTCGTCGACGACGTCGGTCGGCTCGGTGAGGAAGCCGTCGGGATCGCGCGGGATCAGCACGTTCTTGTTGGTCCCGACGCCGGAGGCGTAAGACGCCACCCACTCGAGTCCTTCCGGCGTGACGAGGTCGGCATAGGTCCGCGGATCACCGGACTCGACGAAGTCGTACGGCGCGCCGGTCGCGTCGATCAGCTGCACCAGCGGGACTCGCACCTTGTCAGCGAGGTCGCGCAGGTTCGCGGTCTCGAACGACTGCACGAACACCGGCGCCTTCGGCCGATCGAGATGATGCCGGCGCAGTGCCCGGACCAGCGGCTCCTCGAGGCTCAGCCCGATCGAGTCGAAGTACGTCGGGTGCTTGGTCTCGGGGTAGACGCCGATCGGGCGACCCAGTCGCTTGCTCTCCTCGCGTACGAGGTCCAGCACCTGCTCGAACGTCGGCACCCGGAACCGGCCGTCGTAGCGGGTGTTGTCCGGCCGGACGTCGGGCAGTCGCTCCTTGGCCCGCAGGGTCTTGAGCTCCGCTAGCGTGAAGTCCTCGGTGAACCAGCCGGTCA
>Ga0081538_10005384_pt1 | contig 11505 bp, 12 predicted proteins | sample TabmetS5T2R1_FD_71022 | JGI IMG/M metagenome (GOLD analysis project Ga0081538, IMG submission 71022) | Tabebuia heterophylla rhizosphere microbial communities from the University of Puerto Rico - S5T2R1 | ecosystem: Host-associated > Plants > Roots > Rhizosphere ... | reverse complement strand
CCACGGCGGGCGAGCCGGATTTCATCCTCGACCCCCGGAGGGTTGCTCATCGGAACGCTTAAGCCGTCACGCGTCGAGCAACCCCCGGGCGATGATCACCCGCATGATCTCGTTCGTGCCTTCGAGGATCTGGTGCACACGGACGTCTCGCAGATAACGCTCGATTTCGTAATCCTCGATGTAACCGTAGCCGCCATGCAACTGCAAGGCGTCATTGCAGACCTGAAATGCAGCATCTGTGGCAAAGCGCTTGGCCATCGCGCACGCGATGGTCGCATCCGGTGCGCCGCGATCCAGTAAGGCGGCGGCGCGCCAGACCATGAGCCTTGCCGCCTCAAGCTCGGTCGCCATATCGGCGAGCTTGAACTGCAGCGCCTGGAATGCCGCGAGGCGTTGGCCAAACTGACGGCGCTCCTGGAGATGGGCCCGCGCCTTGTCGAAGCAGGCCCTGGCGGCACCGAGCGCGCAGGCGGCGATGTTGATCCGCCCACCATCCAGGCCGCGCATCGCGATCGTGAAGCCCTCGCCCTCCGCTCCGATTCGGTTGCGCAGCGGGACCGCGCAATCCTCGAAGATCACCATGGCGGTCGGCTGCGAGTGCCAGCCGAGCTTTTTCTCCTGCTTGCCGAAGCCTAGGCCTGGACTGTCGCCCTCGACCACGACGCAGCTGATGCCCTTTGGCCCCTCGCTGCCGGTGCGCACCATGCAGGCGTAAAGATCGCTGGTGCCCGCGCCCGAGATGAACGCCTTGCTGCCGTTCAAGACGTAGCGGTCGCCCTGCTGCCGTGCCCGGGTCGCGAGGCTCGCCGCGTCCGAGCCCGCACCCGGCTCGGTCAGGCAGTAGCTGGCAAAGCGCTCCATGGTCATCAGGTCGGGCAACCAGCGAGCGCGCTGCTCATCCGAGCCGAACGCGTCGATCATCCAGGCGACCATGTTGTGGATCGACAGATAGGCCGCGGTCGAGGTGCACCCCGTCGCGAGCTCCTCGAAGATGATCGCCGCGTCCAGGCGCGAGAGCCCGGTACCGCCATGCGCCTCGCCGGTGTAGATGCCGGCAAAGCCGAGCTTCGCGGCCTCGCGCAGAGTCTCGATCGGGAAGTGGCAGCGCTTGTCCCAGTCGGCGGCGTGCGGCGCCAGCCGCTCCGCGGCGAACTGCCGCGCCATTGCCTGGAAGGCGCGCTGCTCCTCGCTCAGCTCGAAGTCCATGGCCGTCCCAGTCTCGCCCGGCTCGTATGCCATCCGATTGGCCGGTCGCGCGGCATCTAGGATGGCGCAACGAGGCGACCTATAGTAACACGATGCTCCAGCCTCGGATGTAAGCTCCTTGACCCGTCCGCAGTATCCTCCGATCTCTGCCCGCTTTCCGGCGATCCGTCTGCGGCGCAATCGACGCGATGCATGGTCGCGACGCTTGGTCGCGGAGCATCGCCTGGACGTCGCCGATCTGATCTGGCCGGTGTTCGTGCTGGACGGCAGCGGCCAGGAGCAGCCGGTGGCTTCGATGCCGGGAGTGTGCCGCTACTCGATCGACCTCCTGCTGCCGGCGCTGGAGGAAGCAGCCGGCCTCGGCGTGCCGGCGGTTGCCCTGTTTCCGGTGACGCCGCCTGAGCTCAAGTCGGCGGATGGCAGGGAGGCGACCAACCCCGACAACCTGATCTGCCGGGCAGTGCGTGCGGTCAAGGACGCCCTGCCGGGGATCGGCGTGATCTGCGACGTCGCGCTCGACCCCTACACCACGCACGGCCATGACGGCCTGGTCGAGGACGACGAGGTGGTCAACGACCCGACGCTCGCGGTACTCGCGCGCCAGGCCCTGGTGCAGGCGGAGGCCGGTTGCGACGTGATCGCGCCCTCGGACATGATGGACGGGCGGGTCGGGGTGATCCGCAAGGCGCTCGACGAAGCGGGCTTCTCTCATACGCGGATCATGGCCTATGCGGCCAAGTACGCGTCGAGCTTCTATGGGCCGTTTCGCGACGCGCTCGGCTCGTCGAGCGCGCTCGGCAAGGCCGGCAAGCAGACCTATCAGATGGATCCGGCCAACGTCGACGAGGCGTTGCGCGAGGTGGCGCTCGACCTTGGCGAGGGCGCCGACATGGTGATGGTGAAGCCGGGCATGCCTTATCTGGACGTGATCCGCCAGGTCAAGGATGCCTTCGCGGTGCCAACCTTCGCCTATCAGGTCAGCGGCGAGTACGCGATGATCAAGGCCGCGGCAGAGCGCGGCTGGCTGGATGGCGATCAGGCGATGCTCGAAAGCCTGCTCGGCTTCAAGCGGGCCGGTGCCGACGGCGTGCTCACCTATGCTGCGTGTGACGTCGCCCGCAAGCTGTCGCGGCAGCGCTAGCTGAGATCCGACGCGCATCAGGAACTAAGCCAATTGCGCACGATCTCGATCTGGTCCTTGGCCATCAGGACCGGCGCATGGCCTGTGCCGTCGATCTTGATGATCTCGGCGCAGGGGCCGCGGCACGCCATCTCGGCCGCGGTCGCGGGCGTCAGGAGATCGCTCTCCGCACCGCGAAGCACCAGCACCGGACACCGTATCTGGTCCCAGACCGGCCACAGGTCGACGTCCTCGATCGGCTCCCGCCTGAGCGGCAGCGCGAGCCGCTGGTCGTAATTCAGCCCGAGCGTGCCGTCCTCGCGGGCGAGCGCGCTGTGCTCGGCGAGATGGCGCCAGTGTGCGTCGCTGAGCGGACCAAAGCCGGCATGGATCGCGCGCAGATGCGCTTCGAGCGCGGCGAGATCGGCAAAGCGCAGATCGAGGCCGAGATATTCGTTGATCCGCTTGAGCGCCGCCTTGGGCAGGAAGGGACCGACGTCGTTCAGCACCAGCCGGCGAATCCTGCTGGCATCGGCGGCGGCCACGCCCATGCCGATCAGGCCGCCCATCGAGGTACCGACCCAGTCGATCTGACCCAGTCCGAGACGGTCGATCAGCTGAATCATATGGTCGACGTAGGTCGGTAGCGCGTACTGCTCCGGGTCGTCCAGCCGATCGCTGCGACCGCGCCCGATCATGTCGGGGCAGATCACCCGCACGTCGGCCGCGAGCACCTCGGCCAAGTGGTCGAAGTCGCGGCCGTTGCGGGTCAGGCCATGGACGCAGACGACGGTCTGCGCGGCGTCCGGCGCGCCCCAGTCGGTGAGGCTAAGAGCGTGGCTGCCGCCCGGACCTTCGACCTGGACACGGCGAATCTGCATGTCCGCTCCTCGAAAATCGACGGTTTGCCATACGACACCCGCTCGGTTAGCGATAGCTGAATCCGGCGTCAACCGGTGAGGACGCACGGCACGACGCATGCCGCGGGTTGCAATGGTCGTGATCGGGCCTAAGGGGGCGAAAACTGAGGTGGTGCCGGTCGAGGCGGGCATTGAGATGTGGGGGACGCTGCTGCTCACTGCGGCGGCGATCGCGGCCTATGCGTCGGAGCGCATCTCGATCGAGCTGACCTCGCTCGGGACCCTTGGCGCGCTGCTGCTGCTGTTCCACGTCGGCGCGCTCTGGAGCGGCGAGCCGATGCTTGAGGACGCCGACATCCTACGCGGCTTTGCCAGTCCTGCCCTGATCGCCGTCAGCGCGCTCCTAGTCGTTGGTCAGGCCATGGTCAGCACCGGCGCCCTGGAAGGCATCGCGCGGCTCTTGATCTGGCTCTCGCGCGGCAGCTTTGAGCGTGCCCTGCTGTTGACACTCGGCTACGTCACCGCGAGCAGCGCCTTCCTGAACAACACGCCGATCGTGGTCATCTTCATCCCGATCATGCGCTCGATCGCCGAGCGTTTCGGCCGCTCGGCCAGCGGCGTGATGATGCCGCTGAGCTTTGCGGCGATCCTCGGCGGTATGCTGACGCTGATCGGCACGTCGACCAACCTTCTGGTCTCAGGCGAGCTGGCTAGGCTTACTGGCCGGCCGTTCGGCTTCTTCGATCTGACGATACCCGGCCTGGTGCTGGTCCTGTTCGGCAGCGCCTGGGTCATATTGCTCCCGAAGCTGCTCCGCCCCCCGCGTGAGCCGCCCCCCGGCCAGCCGGCGGCCGAGGGCAGACAGTTCATCGCCGAGCTGGATATCGTGTCCGGCTCGAACCTGATCGGCGAGAGCTCGCGGGCCGGGCTCTTTCCAGGCCTTACCGATGTCACCGTACGTCTCATCCAGCGCGGCTATCGCACGATCCTGCCGCCGTTCGAGAACGTGACCCTGGAGGCCGGCGACGTGCTGATCGTCGCCGCCACCAGGAAGGTGCTGACGGCGATCTTCTCCACCCATCCCGGCCACCTCCTGCGTACGTCGTCGGAAGTGGGCGAGCTGCCGGTGCCGGACACGCGGGCAGGCGACCTAGTCCTGTCGGAGGCCATGATCAAGCCGGCATCGCGCATGATCGGGCAGACGCTGGAGCTGACCAACTTTCCGGAGCGCAGCCACTGCAACGTGCTCGGCATCGAGCGGCGCGCGCGCATGCTGCGCACGCGACTGCATGAGCTGCGCCTCGAGCCCGGCGACGTCCTGCTGCTCGTAGGCAGGCAGGCCGACATCGAGCGTCTGCGGGGCGACCCGGATGTCCTGCCGATCGAGTGGTCGGCGAGCGATCTGCCGCTAGTGGGCAAGGCGCCGCTGGCGGCGGCGATCCTTGCCGCCATCGTGCTGCCGTCGGCGTTCGGCCTGCTGCCGATCGTGGTCACTGCGCTGCTCGGGGTGATCGCGCTGATCGCCACCGGCTGCCTTAATGTCCGACAGGCGGCGCGCGCCGTCGACCGTCAGATCGTGCTGATCATCGCCACGTCTCTCGCGCTGGGCAGCGCGCTCGAGGCGACCGGCGCCGCCGCCTACCTGGCAGCCCTGGTCCTAGACGCCATGGCTGGCGCGCCTGCAGCCGCAGTGTTGTCGGTGTTGTTCTTGCTCGTGGCCCTGCTCACCAACGTACTCACCAACAACGCCGCCGGCGTGCTGTTCACGCCGATCGCCGTCAACGTGGCGAGCCAATTGGGCGTTGATCCGTTTCCCTTCGCGCTCGCGGTTGCCTTCGGCGCCAGCTGCTCGTTCGCCACGCCGATCGGCTATCAGACCAATCTCCTGGTGATGGGCCCTGGCCACTATCGGTTCAGAGACTTCATATGGGCCGGCACGCCCCTGGTGATCATTGTCTGGCTCGCGTTCTCCTTGTTTGCGCCCTGGTACTACGGAGTATGATGAGCTGAGCTGTGGGTGACCCCGGGCATGGACCTGTTCTTCTCGACCGAGCTCGCGCCCTGTCCTTATCTTCCCGACCGCGCCGAGCGGCGCTTGGTCACGGCGCTCGACCGATCCGAGCCCGACGACCGCCACGAGCAGCTGATGCAGGTCGGCTTTCGGCGCACCCAGCGCTTCGCTTATCGGCCGGCCTGCCCGGGCTGCCAGGCCTGCGTGCCGGTCCGGATCCCGGTCGCCCGCTTCGTCACGACCCGCGGCTGGCGACGGATTTTGCGGCGCAACGCCGACCTGTCCGCCTGTGAGCGCCCCCTGGTCGCGACCGAGGAGCAGTTCGCGCTGTTCAGCCGCTATCTTGCCGGCCGCCACGCCGAGGGCGGGATGGCGGCGATGTCGTGGGCGGACTACCGGGCCATGATCGACGACAGCCCGGTGGCGGGGCTCGTGGCAGAGTGGCGGCGTCCGGACGGCTCGCTGATCGCGGTGAGCCTGACCGACCGCTGCGCCAGCGGCCTTTCCGGGGTCTACAAATTCTTCGATCCGGCGGAGGGTCGGCGCTCACTCGGCAGCCTGATCGTGCTCTGGCACGTCCAGCGCGCCCAGGAGCTTGGGCTGCCCTACGTCTACCTTGGCTACTGGGTCGCCGGCAGCGCGAAGATGGCGTACAAGGCGCGCTTCCAGCCGCTCGAGCAGCTCACGCTCGACGGCTGGCAGCTTATCCAGGGTGAACTCGCGGTCGCAGCCGCTGCCGCATCCCGGCACGAGCATGAGGTCAGTGCTGCCTGACGGCTTACCGTGGCGCCGGCCGGGTTCCATCGGCGCCTGAACCCTTGGCCCGCCCGCGCGCCGTTCACGCTACCAACTTGCCGAGTTTGGCCGGATCAGGCTAGAAACCCTGCGCCAACATACCCAACTTTGCGCAATGTCTGCAGTCCTGGTTCTCAACGGCCCCAATCTGAACCTGCTCGGCCGTCGCGAGCCCAGCATCTATGGGCGCAGCACGCTCGCCGACATCGAGACGATGTGCGTCGCCGAGGGCGAGCGCTTGGGCCTTGCCGTCGCATGCCGGCAGAGCAACGACGAGGCGGAGCTGGTGAGCTGGGTACAGGAGGTGCCGGGGCGTTTTGCCGGGCTCGTCCTCAATGCCGGCGCCTACAGCCACACCTCGATTGCGCTGCTGGATGCGGCACGGCTGTTGAGCGAACCCTTGATTGAGGTTCATTTGTCCAATATCTACCAAAGGGAAACGTTTCGGCAACGCTCCTATGTCTCCTCGGCAGCCACCGGCGTGCTCTGCGGTTTCGGCGCCAGTGGCTACATCATGGCGCTGCAGGCGATGGCCGCCATCTTGGCAGACGCGGACAGTGGCTGACCGATGCAAGCGCGGACGCATAAGAAGTCCATGCCAAAGCTGAATGTCGATACCACGCTCATCGAGACCCTTGCCGAGCTTCTGCAGCGCACCGGGCTGACGGAGATCGAGATCAGCGAGGGTGACGCGCGCATCCGGGTCGCGCGCGAGCAGGTGAGCGCGGTCGCGCACGTTGCGCCGGGACCACGTCAGGGGCCTGCGGCGCCGCCCATCTCGGTGACGGCCGCGCCCGCCACGCGCGAGGCGGGCGCGAGCCATCCCGGCGCGGTTCGCGCGCCAATGGTCGGCACTGTGTATCTGACGCCGGAACCGGGCGCTGCGCCGTTCGTCAGCCTCGGCGACGAGATCCGCGAAGGCCAGACCCTTCTGATCATCGAGGCGATGAAGGTCATGAACCCGATCCGGGCGCCGCGCGGCGGCCGCCTCGTCCAGCTTCTGGTCAACAGCGGCGATCCGGTCGAGTACGGCGAGCTGCTGATGATCATCGAGTAGCTGCTGGCGCTCGACCATCCATGATCGGCAAGATCCTGATCGCCAATCGCGGCGAAGTAGCGCTCCGGGTGGTGCGCGCCTGCCGCGAGCTCGGCATCGAGACGGTTGCGGTCCACTCGAGCGCCGATGCGGAGGCGATGCATGTGCGGCTCGCGGATGCCAGCGTCTGCATCGGGCCCCCGCCGGCCGCCGAATCGTATCTGAACAAGATGGCGATCATGGCCGCCGCCGAGATCAGCGGCGCCGATGCGATCCATCCGGGCTACGGCTTTCTCTCGGAGAACCCCGACTTCGCCCAGATGGTGATCGAGCACGGCTACGCGTTCATCGGGCCTAAGCCCGAGCACATCCGGCTGATGGGCGACAAGATCGCCGCCAAGGAAGCGATGCGGTCGCTCGGCGTCCCGGTGGTGCCGGGCAACAGCGGTCCAGTGTTGCATGAGGTTATGGCACGCGAGGCGGCGGAGAAGATTGGCTATCCGGTGCTGATCAAGGCGGCTTCGGGCGGCGGCGGCCGTGGCATGACGATCGCGCGCGACGAGACCGAGCTGATCGACGGCCTGGCGCTCGCCAAGCGCGAGGCCAAGGCCGGGTTTGGCGACGATCGTGTCTATCTGGAAAAATACCTCGAGCGACCGCGGCACATCGAGGTGCAGATCCTCGCCGATGAGTTCGGCAACTGCATCCATCTGGGCGAGCGCGACTGCACCATCCAGCGCCGCCATCAGAAGCTGATCGAGGAGGCGCCCTCGCCGGTCCTGGATCCTGAGCAGCGCGCCGCCATCGGCGAGCGCTGCGCCGAGGCGATCCGTCGCCTGGGCTATCGCGGCGTCGGCACGGTCGAGATGCTCTACCAGGACGGTGCGTTTTACTTCATGGAGATGAACACTCGGCTGCAGGTCGAGCATCCGGTGACCGAGGCGATCACCGGCATCGATCTGGTCAAGGAGCAGATCAGCGTCGCCGACGGCCAGCCGCTCGCGCTTCGGCAGAGCGACGTCCGCTTCAGCGGCCATGCCATCGAGTGCCGCATCAATGCCGAGGATCCCAAGAGCCTGCTGCCGAGGCCGGGTACGGTGCAGACCTATCACCCGCCGGGCGGGCCTGGCGTGCGCGTTGATTCGGCCCTGTACGCAGGCGCGGGCGTGCCGCCTTTCTACGACAGCCTGATCGCTAAGCTGGTGGTCCACGATCATTCGCGTGAGGCTTGCCTGGCGAGGGTCAGGCGGGCGCTCGGTGAGTATGTCATCGCGGGCGTGCCGACCAACCTTCCGCTGCTGCAGGCGGTGGTCGAGCAGGAGGCCTTCGCAACCGGCACCTATCACACCGGCTGGCTCACCGAGTTCCTGTTCGAGTGGCAGGCACGCGATTGATCGAAGCCTTGCCGCCGGCTGCACCGACCGGTATCCCGAAGCCATGCAGGTTCTTTCGCCCGAGGTGTTGCTGTGCGCCTATGCCAGCGGTGTGTTCCCGATGGCCAACGACCGCTTCGATCCGACCATCCACTGGATTGAACCCAGGCGCCGCGGCATCCTGCCACTCGAGGCGTTCCACGTACCGAAGAGCCTGCGCAAGGTGATCCGCCGGGCGCGCTTCGAGACCCGGGTCGACAGCGCGTTCGCCCAGGTCATCGAAGCCTGCGCCGCGAGCCGGCCGGAGCGGCCGCGCACCTGGCTGAACGACGAGCTGCTTGAGCTCTACTGCGCGCTCCACGAGCGGGGCTATGCCCATAGCGTCGAGGCCTGGACCGAGGGCCGCCTCGCCGGCGGCCTGTACGGCGTCTCGCTCGGCGCAGCGTTCTTCGGCGAGAGCATGTTCACGCGCCAGCGCGATGCGAGCAAAGTGGCCCTGGTCGAGCTCGTCTCGCGCCTGCGCGCGGGCGGCTATCGGCTGCTGGACACCCAGTTCGTCACCGATCACCTGCGCCGGTTCGGCGCGATCGAGGTGTCGCGCCCGGCCTATCGGGTCCTGCTGCGCGATGCGATCGAGTCGCCGGCGACCTTCTATGGCGATGCCGGCGGCGTGCTCTCGGTCGCACCCTGGTGGTCCGGGTCGCCGCCCCGGAGGTCGTCCGGGGGTGGCTCGATCGGCTCCTCGCAATCGACCACCCAGACGTCGTAGACCGGATGCTCGAGCGCCGAGACCGCGGGGCTCGAGGCGAACATCCAGCCCGAGAACAGCTCGGTGCGCGGCCCGTCCGGATCCGATGCCGGCGGCAGCTCGCGGATCTCGAGAAACGCGGCGCTCTCTGGCGGCTCGGTTGGCGGCGTCTCGCGGCAGGTACGGGCCACGATCTCGAGCGTACCGAAGGTGGTCGGAGCGCCGAGCGGCGCGCGCACCGGCGAGATCCGCGCCGTGACCTTGTCCAGGCCTTGCAGGACCGCGACGTGGTGTTCGATCACCGGGCCCTGCGCCTGCGCCGCGCTCGCCGCGAGGCCGGCGATCGCCGCGAGGGCGATTGCCGCAAGCATCGGCCGCAGGCCGCTCACGGCTCCGCGCTCGGGTCCTGGCCGTCCGCGCTCGGGCCCTGGGCGTCCGCACCCGAGCCCGAAGCCGCATCGCCCGAGCCCTGGCTGAAGATGAAGTGGCCGATCAGATCCTCGAAATTGATCGCCGACTGCGTCAGGGTGACCTCGTCGCCAGCCGCGAGCATCTCGACGTCGCCACCGGGCACGAGCGAAAGGTACTTGCCGCCGAGCAGGCCGTCGCTGGCCACTGCGACCGAACTGTCGGCCGGCACCTCCACGTCCTCGCGCATGGTGAAGCGGACCAGCGCCCTGTAGGTCTGGGGATCCAGCGTCTGATCGATGACCGTGCCGACCTTGATGCCACCGATCCGCACGTCGTTGCCGCGCTGCAGGCCGTCGATCCGGTCGAACCGTGCGACCAGCTCGTAGCCCGGTTCGTCGCCGAGCTGGCTCGCGCTGTAGGCGAACACCAGGAACACGATCGCGACGATCAGCACGATCGCGCCCAAGAGAGTCTCGAGCAGATTGCGCTTCATGCCTGGTCCATCGCTCCTAACGCCGGCCGCTTCCCGCGCCGGCTTTCGCAACGTCGGCGCGCGGGCGCCATTGTTAGCTCGCTCCAAGCGCGCAAGCCAGGGTCAATTCGCTGCCGTCTCCAGCCCGAGCAGGGCATTAGCGAACGCCCGCGCCTCGAACGGCCGCAGGTCGTCGAGCCCCTCGCCAACCCCGACGGCATGCACCGGCAGGCCGAACTGGCGGGCGAGCGCCACCACCACGCCGCCGCGCGCCGTGCCGTCCAGCTTGGTCACCACCAGGCCGCTGATCGGCACCATCGAGGCGAAGGTCTCGACCTGCGCGCGTGCGTTCTGGCCGGTCGTCGCGTCGAGCACCAGCAGCACGTTGTGCGGCGCGTCGGGGTCGAGCTTGCGCAGCACCCGCACCATCTTGGCGAGTTCGTCCATCAGCGCCGCTTTGTTGTGCAGGCGGCCGGCGGTGTCGATCAGAAGCACGTCGGTGCCGTCGCTGCGCGCCTGCTGCAGCGCGTCGAAGGCAAGCCCCGCGGCATCCGCGCCGGTCGGCTTCGCGACGACCCGGCAGCCGGTGCGCTGCCCCCAGATCTGCAGCTGCTCGATCGCGGCGGCGCGAAAGGTGTCGCCCGCGGCGAGCGTGACCGAATGGCCGCCGGCCTTGAGCTCGGCCGCCATCTTGCCGATCGTGGTGGTCTTGCCGGTGCCGTTGACGCCGCAGACCAGGATCACCTGCGGCCGTCGGCTCGGGTCGAGCTCGAGGGGCCGGGCGACCGGCTCGAGCAATGCCGCGATTGAGCCGGCGAGCGCGTTGCGCACCTCCTGCTCCGAAACCTCCTTGCCGAACCGGGTTCTGGCCAGCTCCTCGACCAGCCGGGCCGCGGTCTCGACCCCGAGATCGGCGCTGATCAGCGCTTCTTCCAGCTCGTCGAGGGTTTCCTGATCGAGCTTCCTGCGCCTGATGATCGCGGTGATGTTGTTCTTGAGCGTGGCCGAGGAACGACTGAGGCCAGCGCGCAGGCGCTGGAGCCATCCGGGCCTCCTGGCCTCGCTCATTTGGGGCTCGCTCATAGCGCGGGGCCAATAAGCGCGGCGTCCGCCACCCGATCGGCGCGTACGGCGACCACGCTGCCGAGCGGCGGTGCTGCACCCTTGATACGGAACGGCGCGAACGCCTCGGTGTGGCCCGTGCCGCCGCGCTCCACCAGGACCTGCTCGATCCGGCCAACCCGGCCCGCGAGATACCGGGCCAGCGCGCGCTCGCCGGCCGCACGCAGCCGGCCTGCCCGCTCCTTCCGCGCAGCCTTGGCGACCTGTGGCATGCGCGCCGCCGGCGTCCCCCTGCGGGCCGAATACGGGAACACGTGCAAATAGGTCAGGCCCGCATCCTCGACCAGTGCCAGCGTGTTGGCGAACATCGCCTCGGTCTCGGTCGGGAAGCCTGCGATCAGATCGGCGCCG
>Ga0081538_10005383_pt1 | contig 11505 bp, 6 predicted proteins | sample TabmetS5T2R1_FD_71022 | JGI IMG/M metagenome (GOLD analysis project Ga0081538, IMG submission 71022) | Tabebuia heterophylla rhizosphere microbial communities from the University of Puerto Rico - S5T2R1 | ecosystem: Host-associated > Plants > Roots > Rhizosphere ... | reverse complement strand
CGAGCGGCGAACGTGCTGGTCAGTCTAGTGTGAAGGCTCCTCGGATTGGGATCGGTACACACCTCATCCCTGATCGGAGGTGATCCAAGCCTGCTGGGGCCTGAGGAGGGTGGACGAGCGTTTTGGCTGGTCAGAGGGGCCATTTGGTGGGCCTGGGAGGACTTGAACCTCCGCCCTCATCCTTATCAGCAATTCCGGGCTGAGCGCCATGCGGACCGGCGTTTCCCCAGGTTGTCAGCGAACGTCGGAGGCGAAGTAATCCGCTGTTAGCGACCTCGTTCAAGTGGTGCAGCAGCCAGACCATTCTGTTGCACATCATCCCGATCGCCGGGGGCAAGCTCGACCGTCAGGTACAGCCAGCCGCCCGACCACAGGCCCGGCGGAAGCGCCCCAGGGCCGGTGGCCAGTCCTCTGGTGGGACGAACTCCATGGCGTCCACGCACAGTACGCCGTCGAACTCGCCCTGGGAGGTCCTGCAGGTCGTGCTTCTCGATGGGACCTAGGGAACTTCGCTGCGGCGGTGGCCAGGTGGGCACCAGCGTGGTCGACCCGGAGCAGCCGGCGACGGCTGGCCAGCACCACCGGGAAGTACGACCGGCGCCACGCCATTGCACACATCACTTCGTCGTTTCAGGATCACTCCCTAGATGCTGCCGATCTACCACTTTGGGACCGAGATGGCGCAACGGACTGATGGGCCGAGTAGCAGACGCCCTGGTAGGAAGTTTGGTCCTGGTCCCGAACTTCCGCAGGGCATTGTCACCTTCCTCTGCACCGACGTCGAAGGATCCAGCCCGCTCTGGGAGCTGCACCGGGCGGCCATGAACACCGCCCTAACAAGGCACGAGGCGTTGATCAGCACAGTTGTCACCGCCCATAACGGCTGGCTGATCAAGTCCAAAGGAGAGGGAGACTCCACCCTTTCGGTCTTCCGGCGAGCAAGTGACGCCGTGACCGCCGCCCTGGCGCTTCAGCAGGCCCTAGAGGAGGAAATATGGCCTGAGGGGCTGACCCTGCCGACCCGGGTCGCGCTGCACACCGGAGAGGCGGAGCTCCGCGACGGCGACTACTACGGCCCCACGGTGAACCGGGCCGCTCGGCTCCGGGCGTTGGCCCAGGGCGGGCAGGTCTTGCTGTCCCGGGTGACCGCGGAACTGGTGGCCGACCAGCTACCGGCCGACGCCGGCCTGACCGATGTCGGGATGCAGCATTTGAAGGGGCTGTCCCGCGCCGAGCAGGTCTTCGCCCTTGTCCATCCCGCCCTCCGCGCTCCTCCGGTTGTGCTCTCTTCGCCCACTCGGTTGCTGGGTGGGACCTTCGTCGGTCGTGACGTCGAGCTCTCTCAGCTCGCCGATGCCCTCGACAGCGCGCTGGGTGGGCAGGGCCGGCTGGTGCTGGTGGCTGGGGAGGCGGGCATCGGCAAGACCCGTATCACCGAGGAGCTTGCCGATAGGGCCACCGTGCGCGGAGTGAGGGTCGTGTGGGGCCGCTGCAGTGAAAGCGAGGGGGCGTCAGCGTACTGGCCGTGGATCCAGGTGCTGCGAGCCGCCACCGCTGGCCTACCCGCCGAGGCGCTGTCAGCTCAGTTCGGGCAAGACGTCGCCGCTGTGGCCCAGCTTCTGCCTGAGCTGGCCGAGGCCCATCCATTTCAGGTGCCGCCAGCCGCACAGGAGCCCGAAACGGCCCGCCTCCTCCTTTATCAGGCGGTGAGCGACTTCCTTAGGCGGGCTTCACGGTCAACGGCCCTGCTGGTCGTCCTCGACGATCTTCACTGGGCCGACCAGGCAAGCCTGTCTCTCCTGGAGTTCGTCACGCGGGAGCTGGCCGCTGCTCGCGTGTCGCTTGTCGCTACCTACCGGGACGTGGAGGTGCATCGGCACCATCCGCTCAGCGACAGCCTGGCCGAACTCGTCCGCCAGCCGGTCACCTCGCGTGTGGTCCTGCGGGGCCTCAACCAGGATCAGGTGCGGCGCTGCATCGCGGCGATTGGCGGCACCGAGCCGAAACCTGAGCTCGTGACCGCTGTTTACGATCGGACTGAGGGCAACCCCTTCTTTGTGGGCGAGCTGGTTCGGCTGCTGGCCTCGGAGGGTCGCCTCGACCGCTCCGGGCTACTCACCGCGGGTGTCCCCGAGGGCGTGCGGCAGGTGATCGGTCGGCGGCTCAACCGACTCTCGGAGTCCACCAATGGGATCCTCACAGCTGCATCCGTGCAGGGCCGGGACTTTGATCTGGACGTGGTTGCCCATGCGGCCGACTTGGGCGGCGAGGAGGTGCTCGACAGGCTGGAGGAGGCGATCAACGCGCACCTGGTGGCTGAGGCCGGCGGCAGCTGGGGACGGTATCGGTTCACCCACGCGCTGGTGCGCGAGACGTTATACGACGAGCTGGTTGGCCTCCGGCGTCGGCGCCTCCACCAGCGAATTGGTCAAGCGTTGGCGGAGCTTCGCGGCGGGCGCCCCGAGGCCAACCTGCCCGAGCTGGCCCACCATTGGCATGCGGCCGGTGACTTGGAGCGAGCCCTGCCGGCGGCAATCGAAGCAGGCATCCAGGCCGAACACGCCTACGCCTTCGCCGAGGCCCACCAGTACTATCAGCGTGCCCTCAACCTGTGGGGCCGGGTGCCGGGGGCGGCTCAACTGGCTCCGATCGACCAGGTCGCGCTGCTCGAGCGAGCCGCTGAGGCGGCCTACCTCACTGGCGACGATCCCCGAGCGGTCGAACTGCTCCGAGCGGCCTTGGACAGCGTGGACCGGCAACGCCACCCGGTCCGGGCAGCTCTCTTGCTGGAACGGCTGGGTCGTCTTCTGTCGGTGGCCTGGCCAAGCGCCGACCAGGCGGCCATGGCTGCCTACGTGGAGGCGGTCCGCCTGGTCCGGGCTGAGCCGCCATCCGCCGGGCAGGCAAGGGTTCTGGCCGGGTACGGCGACTTGCTGTACGACCTCAGCCGGTACGAAGAGGCCCGGCGGGTGGCCGAGGAGGCGCTGACCGCCGCGCGCCGGGTCGGGGCCAGGCGAGCGGAGGGCCGGGCGCTAGCCGGCCTGGGTGCCGCATGTGGGTATCTTGGCGCCTTCGAGCAGGGGCTTGCCTACCTGCTCGAGGCCCGGCGGATTGCCGAAGAGGAGGCCGACGTGGACGGCGTCCGTCTGGCGTACAAGCTGCTGAACGACGTCAACGAGTTGGCCGGGCGGCTCAACGACGCACTCGCCGCCGCCCTCGACGGTGCCGAAGCCACCCGGCGACTCGGCTCGCCGCGATGGTCAAACCGATTCCAGGGCATCGCCGCGAACTTCGCGTTCCGGCTCGGCCGTTGGGAGGAGGCCGACCGCCTTTTCCGCGCTGTGCTGGAGCAAAGACCGCTCCCTCCGGCTGTGGAGGCGTACGCACGATTGGAACGGGCCAGGCTGGACATCGCCCGCGGTGACATCGCCGAGATGCGCCGCTGGCTCCAGGAGGCGGAGAAGCTGGTCCGGAAGGCCGGTCGCGCCTGGTTCGACGAGGTGTGGAGTCCCATGCTGGCCCACGCCCAGGCCGCGTTCGCCCTGTCAGAAGGGTCTTACGCGGAGGCCTTCCAAGCAGCCACCGAGGGATTGGCAGCGAAGGCCCGTGCCGGTGACGCGGCCGGCCGACCTGAACTGTTCGCCCTCGGGATGGCCGCCGCCGCAGCCAAGGCCGAGCAGGCGCGCGGCCACCGTGCGACCGCCGAGGCCGAAGCCGCCGGCCGCGACGGTGCAGCGCTGCTCGCCCGCCTGGAGGCATTGGCCAACGGCGCCGCATCCGCCAGTCCAGAACTGGCGGCCGTGCTGGTCCAATGCCGAGCTGAGCAGACACGCCTTCACGGCCAAGCCGACCCAGCCTTGTGGGCCGCAGCTGCAGCCCGCTGGGAAACGCTCAGCCAACCTTACGCCGCCACGTATGCACGATTCCGCGAGGCCGAGGCGCTGCTTGCCAGCAAGGCACCGCGCGCCCAGGTCGCGGCCAGACTGCGAGCGGCGCATGCCGTCGCGGCCCGGCTCGGGGCGGCGCCGCTACGGCGGGACCTGGAACGACTCGCCCAACGTGGCCGGATACGGCTCCAAGCGCCCGGCCAAGCGCAGTGATCACTGCCAGGACCGCCACACCGGCAGAGCCGAGGTATCCAAGGTCAGCAGATCCGCAGTCGGCGACCGGCCGCGCCGCCTTGCACCATCCCGCTCGAGCTGAATTGGTCCACCTCCTCCTCGTACGACGGTCGTCGCTTCCCCGCGTGCTGGCGGATTCGCTCGATCGGACCGCGGCCAGCTCAGTGACATCAAGCTCGGCAGAGCCAACCCAAGCAACCCGGCGTCTGCCTCTCAATCTCACGACTGGCCGCCTGGACGTCAGCACGCGAAGTAATCCGCTCTACGACCGCTGTGCGACCGAACACGGCATCCGAGAGAGCCGCTGAGGAACCGGCGAACGTGCTGGTCAGGCGTACCGTGCGAGCTGATATAGAGCGGCCCGACCCTTCGACCTTGGCTGGCCAGCGATGCGTCCTAGCCGGCCGAATCCAAGAGGAAGACCAGCATTTCCGCAGGTCACAGGCCAGGTAGTGGGCCTGGGAGGACTTGAACCTCCGGCCTCATCCTTATCAGCAATCGAGGGCTCACCGCTGTGCGGACCGGCGTTTCCCCAGGTCGCCGCCGACCGTCAGGGGTGAAGTAATGCGTTCTTAGCGATCTCGTCCCAAGCGGCGCCGGCAACCCATGTCGCCAGTGGAGACCTCAGCATGATTGGTCCCAGATCATAGCGCTGCGGCCCAAGTTGACACTCGGCTTGCAGGTCCGTTTCCGGCGGGTGCCAGCTGCTGGCGTCTCGGCTCGAAGGCTAGAGACATGGACTCGGCTACTGGTCCGGCATGCGGAGGGTGAAGAACTCGACGAGTTCCGACGCCGCCGGCGGATCGAGGTTGCTCAGGCTGACCACCACGAAGCCGAGCCCGGGGAAGATGCGAAGCTCACCGTTCATGCCGGGCGCCCCCCCGCCGTGCCCGTAGCTGCGCAGCCGCCCTTGGCCTTGCACGCCGAAGCCGTACCCGTACTGCTGTTGGTGGGGACGGGTCGCCTCGGCGAGCGTCGCCTCCGAGAGCAGCCTCCCCGATTCCAACGCCTGGGCGAACCGCAGGAGGTCGCCGACGGTCGAGTAGCCGCCGCCGGCCGCCGTGCCCCGCCAAGGGAGAGTGTAAGTGTTCGGCTCCCACGCACTAGTGGGGGACAGCCGCAGGTAGCCGACCGCCCGGTCCGGGACCTCCACCGCTTCCGGGAGCGCGCCCGTGGAGCGCATGCCGGCCGGGCTGAAGACGTGGTCGCGGACGTAGTCGTCGTACGGCATCCCGCTGACGTGTTGGATGAGGGCGCCCAGCAGGACAAAGCCGTAGTTGGAGTACTCAAAGCGAACTCCCGGCTCGAAGCTGAGCCCGCGTCGGCCATACAGCTTCAGGTAGTCGCGGTGCTCGCGCAGCTGCAGGCGATGTTGGTCGAACTCCGGGCCGAAGATGTCGCCGGTTCCCCCGGTATGGGTGAGCAGGTGCCGTGCGGTGACCTTGGCCGCCACCTGCGTGTTCGGATAGTCGGGCAGGTGCTGGCCGATGGGGTCGTCCAGGGCCAGCTTGTGCGCCTCGACCAGCTGCAGGGTGGCGACTGCGGTGAACATCTTGTTCATCGAGCCGATGCGGAACCTGGTCGCCGGGGTGTTGGCTGTCCTGGCCTTGCGGTCGGCCTGGCCCCAGGCGTCGTTGAGCAGGACCTTGCCGTGGTGGGCCACCAGCACGGCCCCGGCGAACTCGTCAGCGCGGGCGCGCTGCTTGGCATGGTCGGCGAGCGCGGCCACCGCGTCGGCTTCGGTCATCCGGTGCAGCACCAGGTCCACCGCGCTGGCCGGCCTGGGCGTGGCCAGCAGCTCCACCCGGTCGTCGGCGTCCCCGCCGATGCGCCGGAAGCGGATGTTGTCCACCCCGACCCGCAGGGGTCCTTGATTGTCGGTGGTGGCCAGGCGGAGGCGGACCGTCTGGCCGGCCCACGCCGACACATCCAGCCGCACTTCGGTCGGCGGACGGCGGGCCGGATCACCCGGCGAGGTGTGGAAGAGGTTGACCAGCACATCGCTCTTGGCCACCGAGTCGATGGGGGCTGAGGGCGCGACCAGGTCGATGCGGAACTGCTGGTTGGCCTCGGGGGTGTCATAGGCCAGGGTCGCTGGGCTGCTGAACGGGCTGGAACCGGTGTAGAAGACGCTCAGCTGCAGGCTGAAGCGACCCTTCAGTCGCAGGTCCCGGTACAGGATGCGGGTTCCCGGGCCGTTCATGTCGGTCACCGCCGCGAACCTACCTTGCGGCGGATCGGGGACATCGAAGGGGGCGTTGGGATCGCTCTGGGCGGGATCGGGCGCCTTGTGGCCGTCGGAGTACACGAACCAGCCCCCCGAGCCGCCACCGACGGCCTGCCATCCAGTGATCGCGCCGGACTCGAAGTCATCCATGACCATCGTTCTCGGCCGAGCTTGGCACCCGACCAGGACCGAGCTCAGGGCGACGAATACCGCCAGCGCGGCCGCGGCGGCTGCGCTCCTGCGGCTCCGGACCCCTCGCAGGGTGCCGGCGCCGAGATGGTGGATCGGATTCGTGGGCATCTCGCTCACCCTCGCTCCACCTCCATTGTGCTCCTCTGCCGAGGCCGATCGTCGACTATGCCGACTGGCGATGGCCCTGCTGGCCGAGTTTCGCCGGCAGCGGCGGCGCGCGTTCTGGTTCCTGTGGGTCGCCGCCGGGGTCGCCAGCGGGTCCGGGGCTTGGTTGTTCGGGGCCGTGGGCCCAGCACAGCCACACCAGGCGGTGCTGGCCAAGGCGGATGTGGCGCTCCAGGCTCCCTCGAGTGCGGAAGGTGCGGCGGTGGCTGACACATGCCCAGTGGCCCCGCTCCAGTCCGCACCGCGGTCCGACCATGAGCGTGCCCTGGCCGGAGCCGACCTCACCAGGAACCGGGAATGAGGTTAGCTCCTCGGCCGCGGCACCACCGGCCGTCAGGGGCCGATCTGCTGCTGTAGCGGGATCGAGGTGAGCTCTGAGGATCTCGGCGATGAAGACCACCAGCGCGCAGCCGACCGGGAACAGCAACTCATTGACGCCTCGTGCCAGCAGCGAGGGGGTGGACAGCGGGGTGGGGGCCGTCTGGGCGACCACAGCCAGGAACAGACCGCCAAAGACGACGCCGATCATCAGGCCGACCGCCAGGTGCCCGAGGGCGCTGTGCCAGGCGCGCCGGCCGACCCAGTTCAGCGCCAAGCCCAGGCAGGCGTATTCGGCGGCCTTGATGGCCAGGATCCACAGGGGCGTCGGTCCGGCGGGGACGCCAGCTGCGTCTATGGCCTCGGCGACGCCCTTTTGCACGGTGTTGGCGGCCGTCAGGGCCAGCGGGGCGGCCAGCAGGCCGGTGACACCTTCCAGCGGCACCTGACCTTTGGCGGCCACTCGGCCGAGGGCCACGCCCACACAGACCAGCAGCGACCACGACACGGTCTTGAGGGTCTCGGCCAGGAGCGGTCGGGGGCTGATGTCCTTGCCGAAGCCGGCCGCCACCAGCAGCAGGGCCAGTTGCAGCAGGAGCCCGAGCAGGATGGCCAGCCAGGCGATACGTAGCAGCGTCGCCCAAGGACCGGGCGGCGCCGCTGCTTTGGGCCGTCGACCGGTGTTCCGGACCATCAGCCCTGGGCCCCCCAGAGGCCGTGTAGGCGACCTCCGCGCAGCAGGCCCATGATGACGCCGCTAGCGATGACAAGCAGCAGAAGGACGAGGGTTCCGAGGAGCATGGCGCATGCCGCCGCCATTCATGAATGGGCTGTTACCTTGTCGCATCCGGTTGTTGGTCGGCCAAGGATCAGTCTGCGGTCGTGGGGCCTCCCGATGCTGTAATCCCTGACACAGCCGAATGGTGCTATCCAGCACAAACTCTCAAATGGCGCCCGGGATGTCCTGATGGGGCGTGTATGTCCCCGGCATTGCCGGCCGCTGGTCGGCACGCCCGTGCAAAGGCGGACGAGCAGATCCCATCTACCGCCCACCTGCTCCAGAGCCGCTTGCACACTAGCCAGCCCGCCACCCGGCAAGGGCAGTAGACTCCTCAGGTCGTCTCGGCTATGGTCCGCGCAGTCGCTGCCGGGCAACCCGGCGGGGCCGCCTCCGCCTCGAAGAACCAGTCGACTCGGCCGCGTCGCCCGAGGCGCCGCCTTCTCCGGCGGCCTCCCTTGGCCTGACTCGGCGAGAGAGGGAGGTGCTGGCCCTGGTCGCCGCGGGCGGACCAACCGGCAGATCGGCCAGGCGCTGTTCATCACCCCCAAAGACTGCCAGCATCCACGTCTCGAGGATCCTCGCCAAGCTGGGGGTCACCGGCCGCGGCGAGGCGGCCGCGGTGGCCCACCGGCTCGGCCTCGACAAGCGATGACCGCGTCGGCCGCGGCCGCTCATCCTCGGCGTGCAGCAGATGCGCTGGGCAGAGCACGACCAGCTCGGGGACATCACGTTAGCAGCGCCGACCCAGGCATCCCGCGGATGTCGCCACTCGCTGCTCGCCTAGCCGGGCGACGTCAACACGCGAAGTAATGCGCTCTACGACCGCTATGCAACAGAGACGCACGACCGGAAGTGCGCCCAATGGTCGGCGAACATGCTGGTCAGAGAGCCACCAGGCTGTTGAACGGGTCCGAAAGCCCATCAATTCCTTCTGACCCATTGGTGTCGACTCAATCCAGAAGCCGGGTGGCGTTTCTACTGGTCAGAGGCCGGATGGTGGGCCTGGGAGGAGTTGAACCTCCGACTTCATCCTTATCAGCAATCACGCGCTTACCGCTATGCGACCCTGCGTTCTTGCAGGTCGCGCGCGACCGTAGAGGGCGAAGTAATACGTTCTTAGCGACCTCGTTCAAGCGGTCCAGGCGAGCCAGGCTACTCTGCGGTTTCCTCAGGGACTCCAGATGCGGTGTGGGGAGCGCCGGAAGGCCAGCCGGCGCTGCTGTTTTCACGGATCTCCCGGGTCGCGGCTGTTCTGCCCGGATCCGGTGGCCACCGCGGCAGCCGGGGTCCGGCTGGTCACCGTGGATCGGCCGGGCTACGGACGCTCGGCGGCGGCGCCGGGACGCCGCATCACGGACTGGCCCGCAGACATCGAGCAACTGGTCACCGCGCTGGGTATCGACCGCTTTGCGCTGCTGGGTCATTCCTCCGGTGGGCCCTACGCGCTGGCCTGCGCCTTGGCGATGCCCCAGCGGATCACCCGTATGGCCCTGGTCAGCTGCGTCGTTCCCCTTGACGAGGTACCCGCGGCGTGGGCCGCCCTTGATGACGACGAGCGGCGGCTGGTCGAGCTGGCCCGGCACCACCCCGACCAGGCTGCGGCAACCATCGCCGACGCGGCCGGGTGGCTTGCCAGCGAACCCGATCGATTCCTGACCCTGCCCCGCCCGGAGCCTGACGCACTGTTGCTGCAGGACCCCTCGGTCCGGTCGAGGTATCTCGACAGTGTCCGGGAGGCGGTACGCCAGGGACTGGCGGGATACGTCTCCGACGAGGTCCTGGAGCGCCGACCCTGGGGATTCCGACTCGGTGATGTCAACACCCCGGTGGCGGTCTGGCACGGTGGCAAAGACGGCTACATTCCACCCGCCCACGTCGAGGCCATGGCGGCGTTGCTACCCCGATCGCGCACCAGGTTCCACGCCGACCAGGCACACGGACTGATCATCCCAAGTTGGGCTGCCATCCTGACCGAGCTGACCAGCTAGCCAGCGAACCCGACAGCGTTAGCGCGCAGCTCCTCCGAGGCGGCGGCCCCAAAGGACCCTGTTCGGTGCCAGCCGTGGCGGCCCGGGGCCTTCGCGCCGACGACCGGCCTGGCCAACCAGGCGGGTGATCCGACCGGGGCTGCCGCCAGTCCACGAGGGCGTGGGCGGCGTTCTTCGCATCGCGCTCCAGGGGACCTCAAACTCAGGGATGCGTTCTGCGACCGCTGTGCCCGCGCGATGCGCAGAAGCAGCCGGGACAAGAAGAGACCACCGACGAGCGTTCCCGCAGGTCAACGCCCGGGTTGTGGGCCTGGCTGGACTTGAACCAGCGGCCTCATCCTTATCAGTATCGAGGGCTCAGCGCTGTGCGCAAGGCCGTTTTCCCAGGTCGCCGGCGAGCGTCAGGGCCAGGGGATGCGTTCTAACAGTCTTACCCGGACTGGGGACGGACGCGCCGATGGTATGCCTCCGCTGCGCCGGCCCGCTGAGTGGGTTTGCGGCTGGCCGATCTGGTTCTGACCGATGCCGGCGTGGAGTTCGCGGACCGGGGTCGCCGGCTCCAACTCTGCGGGTTAGCAGGTGAGGTGGAGGGCGGCCGCGGTGCCTGCCGGGTCAAGCTGACCGAAGCGGCGCACGGCCTGGCCGGTGGGCAACGCCTCCACAGTCACCCCGCGTTGTTGGAGCTGCCGGACCGCGTCGGGATCGGGCCGCATGCGGCCGTTGGCACCCGTGCCGACGACCAGGTGGGAAGGGAGGTCGTCCAGGACCTCGACCAGGTCGTCGAGCACCAGCGCGTGGCCGTCCTGGCGCCACCAGTTCCGCACCACCCGGTCGGGCAGGATGATGAGGTCGTTGGTCTCCTGGCGTCCGTCGACGACGATCCGCCCGAACTCGTAGTGGTCGATCCGCGCCATCTCACCACCTCCCAGAGGGTCGGTCGCCTCGCGGGCCACGATGCCGATCGGCTAGGTTCAGCACGTGGACGAGGGTAGCCTGCGGCTGCTAGTTGAGGGTCGCCCAGGGATCGGCAAGACCACCGTGGCCCGGCGCCTGTTGGCGCTCCGGTGGGAAGCAATGGGGTTGCGGGCTCGGTTACTGCTGACGGGCCCGGGTTGGGTGGCCGATCACCAGCAAACCAGCCACGAGAGGAGCACCAGCACATGTCTATGGTCGTCACTGGTGCCACCGGGCAGCTGGGCCGTCTGGTGGTCGAAGCTTTGCTGCAGCGGGGCGTCCCGGCCGAGCAGATCATCGCCACCGGACGGCGCACCGAGGTCCTCGGCGACCTGGCCGACCGCGGCGTCGTGGTCCGGCGTGCGGACTTCAACGACGAGGCGTCGCTGCCCGAGGCGTTCGCCGGCGCCGACAAGCTGTTGGTGGTCTCTGGGAGCGAGGCCGGCCAGCGCGTCCGCCAGCACGGCAACGCCATCAAGGCCGCCAAGGCCGCCGGGGTGGGGTTCATCGCCTACACCAGCGGGGTCCGGGCCAACACCTCCACGCTGCTGGTCATGAAGGACCACCGGGCCACCGAGCAGCTGTTGGCTGAGGCCCGCATCCCTCATGCGCTGCTGCGCAACAGCTGGTATCTGGAGAACTACACCGGCCAGCTGCCAGTCTACCTCGAGCGCGGCATCGTCGGCGCGGCCGGCGCCGGCAAGGTGAGCGCGGCCACCCGCGCTGACTATGCCGAGGCCGCCGCGGCGGAGCTGGCCG
>Ga0081538_10005382_pt1 | contig 11506 bp, 9 predicted proteins | sample TabmetS5T2R1_FD_71022 | JGI IMG/M metagenome (GOLD analysis project Ga0081538, IMG submission 71022) | Tabebuia heterophylla rhizosphere microbial communities from the University of Puerto Rico - S5T2R1 | ecosystem: Host-associated > Plants > Roots > Rhizosphere ... | reverse complement strand
CACCTGCTCCAGGGTCGGCGCGGTCACGGCCGGTCCCCGTTGGGCGAGCCGAGCCCGTCCAGGCCGCCGCGGGCGATCGCCTCCCGGTACCAGAGGGCGCTGTCCTTGGGCAGCCGCCGCTGGGTCGGGAAGTCGACGTAGACGATGCCGAACCGCTTGGCGTAGCCCTCGTGCCACTCGAAGTTGTCCAGCAGCGACCAGACGAAGTAGCCGCGCAGGTCGGCCCCGCCCTGGATGGCCCGGTGGGCGGCGCGCAGGTGCCCGTCCAGGAACCGGATCCGGGCCTCGTCCCTGACCCGGCCGTTGGCGTCGGGGCCGTCCTCGAAGGCGGCCCCGTTCTCGGTCACGTACAGCGGCGGCACCGGGTAGTCGCGGCCCAGCCGCAGCAGCAGCTCGTCCAGGCCGGACGGGTCGATCTCCCAGCCGAGGGCGGTCCGGGGCCGGTCGCTGGCCACGAACTCGACGTCCCCGGCGCCGACCCAGGGCGACGGCGGCCCGCCCAGCCGCGGCCGCTCGGGCCGGGCGGCCACCACCCAGCGGCGGTAGTAGTTGACCCCGAGCAGGTCGAGGGGGGCGGCGATGGCGGCCAGGTCGTCGTCGGCGGCCCGGTCCAGCCCGCCAAGGCCGTCCAGGTCCTCGAGCACGTCGGCCGGGTAGCGGCCGGCGAACAGCGGGTCGAGGAACAGCCGGTTGTAGACGCCGTCGATGCGGCGGGCGGCGTCGGCGTCGGCCGGGCTGGTCGAGGCCGGGGTGACCGGGTCCAGGTTCAGGTTGATGCCCAGGCGGGGCCGGGCGTCGATGGCCCGCATGACCTGGGTGGCCTGACCGTGGGCGAGCAGCAGGTGGTGGACGGCCCGCACGGCCGTGGCCGGGTCCTGCAGGCCGGGGGCGTGGATGCCGGCGGCGTAGCCGAGGAAGGCCGCGCACCAGGGCTCGTTCAGGGTCGTCCAGTTGGCCACCCGGTCCGACAGGGCCCCGTAGACGGCGGCCGCGTAGTCGACGAAGCGGCCCGCCACCTCGCGGCTGGCCCAGCCGCCGTCGTCCTGGAGGGCCTGGGGCAGGTCCCAGTGGTACAGGGTGATCCAGGGCTCGATCCCGCACTCGAGCAGGCTGTCGGCCAGCCGGCGGTAGAAGTCCAGGCCCTCGGGGTTGACGGGGCCGCGGCCGCTGGGCTGGACCCGGGGCCAGGCGACCGAGAACCGGTAGGCGCCGAGCCCGAGGTCGGCCATGAGGGCCGCGTCCTGGCGGTACCGGTGGTAGTGGTCGGCGGCCACCGCGCCGGTGTCCCCGCCCGCGACCCGGCCCGGGGTCCCGGCGAAGGTGTCCCAGATCGAGGGCCCGCGCCCGCCCTCGCCGGCCGCCCCCTCGATCTGGTAGGCCGAGGTGGCCGCCCCCCACACGAACCCGCCCGGGAACCACACCTCGCCGCCGCTCATCGCCCTCTCCCGTCTGTGAGAGCGCTCTCTCACCGCATGCAGCATGGATGGCGATGGTGTGGTCCGTCAAGAGGGAGCGTTCTCAAGCCGTGCTAGGGTTCCGCCATGAACGGCTCCGAGCGCCGTCGGGTCGCCTCCGGCTCGCCCTACGAACCGCTGATCGGCTTCAGCCGCGCCGTGCGGGTCGGGGACCGGGTGCTGGTCTCGGGCACCGCCCCCATCTGGCCGGACGGGTCCTGCGACCCCGACCCGGAGGCGCAGGCGGCCCGCTGCCTTGAGATCATCCTGGCCGCCCTGGCCGAGGCCGGCGCCGGCCCCGAGCATGTGGTCCGGACCCGCATGTACCTGGTCCACCCGGCCGACTGGGAGGCGGTCGGCCGCGCCCACGGCGCCGTCTTCGCCGAGGTCCGCCCGGCCGCGACCGCGATCGTGGTCGCCGGGCTGCTCGACCCCCGCTGGCGGATCGAGATGGAGGCCGAGGCGGTCGTGGGCGAGGACCGGGGCTAGGGCCGGCTCCAGCCGCCGTTGGCCCGCAGGTAGCCGACCAGGTCGTCGTAGGACCCGGGCTCGGCGGCGAAGCGGGCGTAGTCGCGGGCCAGCTCGAACCAGGGTGGGGTGCTGGGGCGGATCTCGTGCAGCCCGCGGGTGAAGTCGGCCTGGCCGATCGGCCGCGACCGGTTGCTGACGATCGAGGCGTCAAGGGCGGCCGCGGCCGCCGACTCGCAGAGCTGGGCCAGGTCGGCGGCGGAGAACTTGTCGGTGCGGGCGGCCAGCCCGGCCAGGTCGAGGTCCTCGGCCAGCGGCCGGCCGGCCAGCACGCCCCGGATGATCGCCTCACGGGCCTGCAGGTCCGGGGGGAGCACGAGCAGGCGGTGGTCGAGCCGCCCGGGACGGCGCAGCAGCGCGTCGACGTCCCAGGGGTGCTCGGTGGCGGCGACCACGAACACCTCCTCGTGCTCCTCGCTGGCGCTGTACAGCTCGGCCACCAGCTGGTCCACGACCCCGCGGCCGATCGAGTGCCGGCGGCCGGCCCGGCGGGGGCCGATGGCGTCCAGCTGGTCGAGGAAGAGCAGGCAGGGCGCGCTGGCCCTGGCCGTCTCGAAGATCTCGTGGACGCTGCGACGGCTGTAGCCGAGCCACATGTCGACCACATGGCCGAGGTCGATGCGGAGGAAGCCGGCCCCGAGCTCCCCGGCCAGGGCCCGGGCCAGGAACGTCTTGCCGCAGCCGGGAGGGCCGTACATGAGCAGCCCGCCGCGCAGCGAGCGGCCGAACAGCCGCCGCATGTGCGGGTCGCGCAGCGGCGACAGGAAGGCGGTGGACAGCCAGCGCTTGGTGGCGGGCATGCCGCCGACGTCGGCCAGGGTGGTCCGCGGCTCCTCGACCTCGCCCAGCACCCACTGGTCGACGGTGGCCCCTCGGTGCTGGGGCTCGGGCGGGGTGACCGGGCCCGGGGCCGGCATCGAGCCCTGGGCCGGCATCGAGCCCTGGGCCTGTGGGAGGGCGGCCGTGGCCCGGCCGGCCAGCTCGACGGCCTCGTGCTGGTCGGGGACGAGGGCGAGCACGGCCGAGCTGTGCTCCAGCGACTCGGCCGGCCGGCCCGCCTCCAGGAGCAGGTTGGCCACGTGCAGGCGCAGGGCCAGGTTGTCGGGCACGGCCTCGACCGCCGCCCGCAGACCGGCAAGCAGCTCTGGGTCGACCGGCATGGCGGCAACAGTATGCACGGCTCGCCGGGAGGTGCGCCGACGCCCGAGATGACCGGAGGCGAAACGCTGATTACAGGATTACGATGGCACCGGACCACTCTGGGAGGAGGCGACGGTGAGCTCGATCCACTTCATCGACGCACTGCTGGCGGACGCCGACCACGACCAGCGGGCCGAGACCGGCCCGTCGGACGACGAAGCGCTCGACGCCTACTCCCAGGTGGTGTCCGGCGTCGCCGAGCGGGTCATCGGGTCGGTGGCCAGCCTGCGCATCAACCGCCGGCTGCCCGGCGGACGACAGGCCCAGGGCTCGGGCTCGGCGGCGGCGATCACCCCGGACGGCTTCCTGGTCACCTCGGCCCACGTGGTCGAGGGGATCGAGAAGGGCCGGGCCTCGATGGCCGACGGGCGCGAGCTGCGCTTCGAGGTCGTCGGCCGCGACGCGCTGTCCGACCTGGCCGTCATCCGGACGAGCGGAGCCGACCTGGAGCCGGTGTCCCTGGGGAACGCCGACCGGCTCCGGGTCGGCCAGCTCGTCGTCGCCGTCGGCAACCCCATGGGGGTCTTCGCCGGATCGGTCACGGCCGGGGTGGTGAGCGCCCTTGGCCGCTCCTTCCCGACCTCCGACGGGCGGGTCAGCCGGCTGGTCGAGAACGTGATCCAGACCGACGCCGCCCTCAACCCGGGCAACTCCGGCGGCGCCCTGGTCGACGGCCGCGGCCGCATGGTCGGGGTCAACACGGCCGTGGCCGGGATCGGCCTCGGCCTGGCCGTGCCCATCAACGCCACCACCCGGCGGATCATCGCCGCCCTCATGCGTGACGGCCGCTTCCGCCGGGCCTTCATCGGCATCGCCGGCGGCAGCCGGCCGCTGCCGCCCCGGGTCGCCCGGGCCCTGGACCGCGAGGCCGGGGTCGAGGTCGTCCAGGTGGTCGACGGCAGCCCGGCGGACAAGGCCGGCCTGCGGAACGAGGACCTGATCATCGACGTCGACGGCGTGCCCATCACCGACGCCGGCGACCTCCAGCGACTGATGATCGGCGAGCGCATCGGCCGCCCCCTGAACGTTCGCGCCTTCCGCGGGGGCGAGCTGCTCGAGCTGACCGTGGTCCCGGTCGAGCTGCGACATTAACGTTCGCTGAGAATCCCGCCCGGGCGGAACCGGGCCCTGGACGCCGGTGTAGCAGGGGCATGGGGCCCCTGCCGAGACGCGCCCTCGCCGCCGCGGCGGCGGTCGTCGTGCTGGCCGCCGGGGGCGGCTGGCTCCTCCTGGCCACCCGCGACGCCCCGCCCGAGGCCCGGCTGCGGCCCGCCGACGGACCGGGCGGCAGCGGCCGGCCCGACGGCGAGTGGGTCGTGGCCCCCGACGCCGGCGGGTTCGTCGGCTACCGGGTCCGGGAGCGGCTCGGGTCGATCTCGGCCCCCAACGACGTCGTCGGCCGCTCCCCCAGGGTCGCCGGCAGCGTCACCATCGCCGGTGGGGTCATCACCGCCGCCGAGGTGACCGTGGACATGACCGTTCTGCGGACCGACATCGAGCCTCGCGACGAGCGCATGCGCGACGAGGGCCTGGAGACGGCGCGCTTCCCCACGGCCGGCTTCCGCCTGGGCCGGCCGGTCCCGCTCGGGGACGTGTCCGGGGCCAGGGTGGTCGAGCTGCGGCTCCCGGGGACCCTCACCCTGCACGGGGTCAGCCGGCCGGTCGAGTTCCCCGTCCGGGCCCGCTGGGACGGGGACAGCATCCAGGTGGCCGGGAGCACCCGGGTCCGGCGGGCCGACTTCGAGCTGGAGGTCCCCACCCTGGCCGGCTACCGGATCGAGGACACCGGCGTGATCGAGCTGGAGCTGACCCTGGTGCGCCGGGGCGCCGCCCTGGCCGGCCCGGTCAGCACCCTGCGCCGGGCCACGGCCGTGCCCGACACCGGCGGCGAGGAGCCGGGCCGTCCCCAGGGCGAGCCCTGCCGCGGCGGCGGGCGCCTCCCTCCCGGCGGCGGCCGGCTGCTGTTCACCGCCATCACCGGCGGCGGCAGCGAGCACCTGTTCACCGTCGGCGCCGACGGCCGCGGCCTGCGCCGGGTCGGCGGCGACGACGCCAACGAGCTCGACCCCACCTGGTCCCCCGACGGCCGCCGGATCGCCTACTCCCGGGCCGAGCCGTCCCAGTTCAGCCCTCCGCCGTCGGTCCACCTGATCCGGGCCGACGGCTCGGGCCGCCGCGACCTGACCCCCGGCCAGCCCTCCTTCCAGCCCGACTGGTCGCCCGACGGCCGCCGCGTCGCCCTGGCCATCCCCGGCGCCATGGAGACCACCAAGGTCTCCGTCGTCGACCCCTCCGGGTCGACGGTCAGGACCCTTGACGACACCCCGACCTCCGACAGCGAGCCCCGCTGGTCCCCCGACGGGCGCCTGCTGGCCGTCTCCGCCTTCGGCGGCCCGGGCAACGACGACGTCGCCCTGATCGACCCCGCGACCGGCCGGTTCCGCCGCCTCACCACCGGCCCCAGCTACGAGCACTCCCCGGCCTGGTCGCCGGACGGCCGCCGCATCGCCTACGTCAAGGACGGCGCCATCCACGTCATGCGCGCCGACGGCTCCGCCGACCGCCCCCTCACCCGCAGCCGCAAGGACGCCGCCCCGGCCTGGTCCCCCGACGGCCGCCGCCTCAGCTTCGTCCGCGACGGCAACCTGTTCCTCACCCGCCCGGACGGCTCGGGCACGGCCTGCGTCCGGGTCGGCATGCTCCTCACCAGCGGCGCCCGCTGGCGCCCGACGCCATGAAGGGATGGCGAGGCGTTGGCATGAAGGGGATGTGGGCATGACGGGACCATGGCCACCGGGAAGCACCCGCTCTGGACCGGTTGCGGGGGGTTGTGGACAGCCGGACCCACCCCTTCCCGCCCTGGGCTACCCTCCCAGAAGGGGCCCCAATGGCGGCGGGTCGGGCTGGGGCACGCCCCATCGCGGTGAAGGAAGCCGGCGGCGAGGGTCGGGCTGGGGCACACCCCATCTCCGTGCAGGGCGCCGGCGGCGAAGGTCGGCGTGGGGCACGCCCCATCTCCGTGGAGGTCGCTGGCGGCGAAGGTCGAGGTGGCGCATGGCCCGGTGGCGGCTGGGTGCGGTGGTCGTGGCCGGCGTGGCGGTGCTGGTGTTGGTTGGGTGTGACCCCGCGTCCCGGAACGAGGGGGCCGACGCACCCACCCCGACCCAGACCCCGGCCGGGACCCAGTGTGTGCCGACCCGGGGGGAGGCGGCGCAGGGGACCGGGGAGGTGGCGGCGGGCGCGCCCTCCAGTGCCCGGCTGGGGCCGGGCGGGGAGGTCGAGCGGACGCCCGAGACCGTGGCCGCCGGCCGAGGGGGGCAGCGGCTGGTCGTGTCCGGGACGGTGTACCGGGACGACTGCCGGACGCCGCTGGCCGGGGCCTCGATCGAGGTGTGGCAGACCAACGCCGAGGGCGAGTACGGGCCAGCGCAGGGGACCGGCGACGAGCGGTGCTGCTACCTGGCCGCGGCGCTGCGGACCGACGGGCGGGGGCGCTACCGGTTCGAGACCGTCAAGCCGGGGCACTACAAGGGCGAGGCGCGGCCCCCGCCGGCCCACATCCACTTCGAGGTCCGCCACCCGGACGCGACCGGGCTGCTGACCGAGCTGCTGTTCGAGGGCGACCCGGCGCTCGGGCCCGACCCCCCCGGCGAGGTGGTGCGGCCGACGCCGGTCGCGGGGTCGGACCCCCCGGCGCTGTCGGCCCGGTTCGACATCGTGCTCCGCCCCTAGCCCCTCCAGGGCGAATTCCTTGAGTCGGGCGGCTGCGTGCCGATCACGTCTGCAGACCCCGACAACCCTGGCAGGGAACCAACGGGAGCACCGGTGCGGACGACGCTGTGGCGGTACCACCTGGGCGGTGGCTGTCTGCTCGCCCTTGCCTACGTGTACCTGCCGTTCCCGCCGCTGCGGATCGGGTCGCTGGTCGTGCTGTGCCTGGCCACGATCGCGGCCACGCTGGCCGCGATCCGCCTGTGGCGTCCGTCCCGGTCGCTGCCGTTCTGGCTGTTCGCGGCCGGGGAGGCGGTCGGGTTCGTGGCCGGGTCGCTCGGGTCCTCGGCCGCCGTCACCCGGGCCGGGGGCAGCGTGGCCGCGGCCGTCCTCACCACGGTCGCCTACCTGGTCGGGATCGTCGGCTACGCCGTCCTCATCCGGGCCCGCAGCCCGGGCCGGGACCGGGCCAGCCTGATCGACGCCACCGTCATCTCGACCGGGGTGGGCATGCTGGCCTGGGTGTTCCTGGCCTCGCCGTACTCGGTCGACGCCTCCCTGCCGCTGGTCGAGCGGGTCCTGTCCATGCTGTACGTGGTCCTCGACGTGCTCGTCCTGGCCCTGGTCATCCGGCTGGCCATCGGCGGAGGCGACCGGTCCCGGGCCTATGTGCTGATGACCGCCGGCTGGCTGGTGCTGGTGGCCGCCGACCTCGGGCGGGCCGTGCTGGTGCTGGGTGGCACCTACGACCCCGCCAGCCCCGTGGAGGCCGGCTGGCTGGTCGCCTACGCCCTGTGGGGGGCGGCCGTGCTCGACCCGTCGGTCGCCACCCTCACCGACCCCGTCCCGGCGCCGCGGACGGGTCTGACCCGGGCCCGGCTGGTCTCCCTGGCCGGGGCGTCGCTGATGGCCCCGGCCATCCTGGCCATCCAGGCGCTCCGCGACCAGCGCCTGGACATCCCGGTGATCGTGGCCGGCTGCGCCCTGCTGTTCCTGCTGGTGCTGGTCAGGATGGCCGACCTGGTCCGCGAGAACGAGAGCACCGTGCGTGAGCTGCGCGGCACCGAGGGCGTGCTGCGGGCCTCGCTGAGCGAGCGTGACGCCCTGGCCGCCCAGCTCGAGCACCTGGCCTTCCACGACAGCCTCACCGACCTGGCCAACCGGGCCCTGTTCAACGACCGGGTCCGACACGCCCTGGCCAGGTCGCGCCGCGACGGCGGCAGCCTGGCCGTGCTCTTCGTGGACCTGGACGACTTCAAGGTGGTCAACGACAACCTCGGCCACGGCGCCGGGGACCGGCTGCTGCGCGAGGTGGGCGTCCGGCTGCGAAGCTGCCTGCGCGAGCACGACACCGTCGGCCGCCTCGGCGGGGACGAGTTCGCCATCCTGGCCGAGGACACCGACCTCGAGACGGCCCGCGTGCTCGCCCAGCGGGTCCTGGCCACCCTCGGGGCGCCGTTCCCGCTGGTCGGCGGGCAGGTCACCATCCGGGCCAGCATCGGCATCGCCGTCGACGACAGCCTCACCGTGGACGAGGCCCAGCTCCTGCGCAACGCCGACATCGCCATGTACGTGGCCAAGAGCCGCGGCAAGGGCATCTACGAGGTGTTCCAGGGCTCGATGCTGCGCTCGGTCCGCGACCGCCACGACGTCCACGCCGCCCTCGAGGGCGCCATCGAGCGCCGCGAGCTGGTGGTCCACTACCAGCCGATCGTCGACCTGCACAACGGCCGGGTCGTCGGGGCCGAGGCCCTGGTCCGCTGGCCGCGGCCGGACCGCGGGCTGGTGCCCCCGGCCGAGTTCATCCCCCTGGCCGAGGAGACCGGCCTGGTGGTCGAGCTCGACCGCTTCGTGCTGCGCCAGGCCTGCCGCCAGATGGCCGGCTGGAACGCCGCCGCCGGCCCGCTCCTGCTCCACGTCAACCTCTCCGCCCACCACCTGCTGCGCAGCGACCTGACGGCCAGCGTGGCCGCGGCCCTCGGCGACTCCGGGCTCCCCCCCGACTGCCTGGCGCTGGAGATCACCGAGAGCGTCCTGATGCACGACCTGGAGGTGGCCATCGTCCGCCTGCACGAGCTGAAGCGGCTCGGCGTGCACCTGGCCATCGACGACTTCGGCACCGGCTACTCGTCCCTGGCCTACCTGCGCCGCTTCCCCATCGACGCGCTCAAGATCGACAAGGCGTTCGTCGACGGCGTCGCCGGCGGGGCCGAGGAGTCGGCGGTGGCCAGGGCCATCATCGCCCTGGCCGACACCCTCCACCTGGACACCGTCGCCGAGGGCGTCGAACAGTCCGAGCAGGCGGCCGTCCTGGCCGAGCTCGGCTGCCACCTGGCCCAGGGCTACCACTTCTCCCGCCCCGTCCCCGCCGCCGACATGGCCCGCCTGGTCGGCCAGCACCCAGTCCCCAGCCTGAGCCACCCGGCCTGAGCAGCCTCACCGGACGGTGATGGACGGTACCGCTCGCCGGCTGGGCCTTCGTGGCATGCTCGGGCCATGGTGGCGGCGACCCTCACCGCGCGGGAACGACGGCGGCTGGCTCCGCTGGCCGCCGCTCTGGCCCGGGCTCGGGGCGCCGACGGGCCGCCTCGGCTCGAGCCGGTGACCGCCCCCATCCCCCGGGCGGGGACGGCCGGGCTGCTGGCCGGGACCTTCAACCCGTTCACCCGGGCGCACGCGGCCCTGGCCGTGGCCGGGCGCCGGGCCGGGTGTGGGCTGGTGGTGCTGGCCATGGCCCCGGTCAGCCTGGCCAAGGAGGGGCTGGAGCGCGCCCACCCGGTGGACCGGCTCGACTGGGTCGCGGCCTGGGCCCGGCGTCACCCCTGGGCGGTGGTGGCCGCGGCCAGCCATCCCCTGCTGGTCGACATGGCCGAGGCCCTCGGCCGGGCCACCGGCGGGCAGGTCGCCCTGCTGCTCGGGGCCGACAAGGCGGCCCAGCTGGTCGAGGCCCGCTGGTACGACGACCCGGCCGCGGCCATGGCGCGCCTTGACCGGGCCGCCACCCTGCTGGTCGCCGAGCGCGCCGGCCACCCCGCCCCGGCCACGCCCCTCCGGGCCAGGCCGCTGCCCACCCCCGCCTGGGTGCCCGACCGCTCCGCCACCCAGGCCAGGGAGGCCGCCGCCCGCGGCCTGCCCCTGGACGGCCTGCTCCCGGCCGTCGTGGCCAGGCGGGTCGAGCGGACCGGCGCGTACGCCCCGGGAGACGCCTACCAGGTAAGGATCCGCGACCTGGAGGCGCTAACTGTCTCAGGAGGACACGGAAGGCTAGGCTTCCGTTCCGAGAGCCCCTGACCGCCGGAGGTAGCTCCCATGGCCGTCCGCGACGTGGAGTTCGTGATCATCGGCGGCGGGGTCGCCGCCGCCAAGGCGGCCGAGGGGGTCAGAGCCGCCGGCGGCCAGGGCGCGGCCGTGGTCATGACCGCCGAGCCGGAGCTCCCCTACGAGCGCCCGCCGCTGTCCAAGGAGTTCCTGCGCGGCGAGGCCGGGCGGGAGAAGACCCGCACCCACGACGAGGCCTGGTACCTGAGCCACGACGTCGAGGTGCTGCTGGCCACCAGGGCCAGCACCCTCGACCCGGCCACCCGCACGGTCACCACCGAGGTCGGCGACCAGCTCCGCTACGGGACCGGCCTGGTGCTGGCCACCGGCGCCCAGCCGATCCGCCTCGGCCTGCCCGGCGAGGACCTGGAGGGCGTCTACTACCTGCGCACCGTCGACGACGCCGAGCGGCTGCGGGCGGCGATCTCCCGGGCCGAGAGCATGGTGGTCGTCGGCGGCGGGTTCATCGGCGCCGAGGTGGCCGCCAGCGCCACCCAGATGGACACCCGGGTGACCCTCCTGGAGCTGGCCGAGACCCTCTGGACCAGGGCCGTCGGCCCCGAGATGGGCCGCTTCTTCGAGGACTTCCTGCGCCACCGGGGGGTGCACGTCCGCACCCGGACCCAGGCCGAGCGGCTGGAGGGCGGCGACACCGTCGAGGCGGTGGTGCTGCCGGACGGGACCCGCCTGCACGCCGACCTGGTCGTGATCGGGGTCGGGGTCCGGCCCGACACCGACCTGGCCGAGCGGGCCGGCCTGCCGGTCGACAACGGCATCCTCGTCGACCAGCACCTACGGGCGGCCGAGGGCGTGTTCGCGGCCGGGGACGTGGCCAACGCCGAGCACCCGCTGTTCGGCCGGGTCCGCATCGAGCACTGGGCCGAGGCCCTCAACCAGGGGCTGCTGGCCGGCCGGAACCTGGCCGGGGCCGGCGAGCGCTACGACCGGGTCCCCTACTTCTTCTCCGACCAGTTCGACCTGTCGCTGTCCTACCTCGGCCACGTGCGCGAATGGGACGAGCTGGTCGTCTCGGGGAGCCGCGAGGTCGAGGAGCCCAAGTTCGTGGCCTGGTACCTGCACCAGGGGACGCCGCGGGCGGCCCTGATCGTCAACGACTGGGACGCCGAGGACCCGGTCCGCGAGGTCATCCGCCGGGCCAAGCCGGTGAGCCCGGAGGAGCTGCAGCGCCTCCTGTAGGACCCAGGACAGAAAAGGGCCCCCGCGCCATCCGGGGGGGCCAAGACAGCGCGAGGGGCCGCAGAGGGCATAGTACGCCGTTTTCGCAAACTGTGTTG